>BNJU01004116.1_pt1 | contig 176701 bp, 184 predicted proteins | sample 8539281 | NCBI WGS metagenome assembly BNJU01 (sample SAMD00202456, study PRJDB9452) | human saliva metagenome | isolation source: human saliva | place: Japan
GCATCGCCGAACTGGACGGCTGGTTGGTCCCCGAAACGGAGGCCGCGGGCGTCGACTGAACGTCTCTGGGTGTCCTCGAGCACGGAGCACGAGGTCGTGATAGGGCGCACAGGGGTGAGCAGCGCGAGCGAGGACGAGACGAGTCACGAGAGGTCCGTTTCTGTTGGGGATACGTCCAATTTATCAGCGCGCTGCGGCCCTCACTGGACCTCAAGCGTGGCGAATAGTGACGTATCCGACGGGTAAGTGGAGGTCAGTGGCGGGAATGCGTGAGAACTACGGCATAATAGGGCAGGGAATCAGGTGAGTAGCACCTCGACGCCTGCGGGCGCGCAAAGGAGAAGACCTCGAAGATCGTTGTGACTCGGCGGTGCCGCTTTCATTGGAGCGAATTTCGTTCACGCGCTGGAGGACCACCCGGACGTCGACGTCGTCGTCCTGGATAAGTTCACCCACGCGGGCAACCGTGCGTCCCTGACCGATGCTGCCCGCCGAGCTCGCCGCTCGCCTGACGGTGGTCGAGGGCGACATCGCCGACGCCGACCTCGTGGATGGCGTCAGTCGCCGGGGCCGACGCGGTCGTGCACTTTGCCGCCGAGTCCCACAACGACAACTCCCTCCTCGACCCCTCGCCCTTTCATCCAGACCAACCTGGTGGGCACCTTTACCCCTGCTGGAGGCCGTGCGCCGCCACAAGGTCCGCTTCCACCACATCTCCACGGACGAGAGTCTACGGTGACCTCGAGCTGGACGATCCCGCGAAGTTCACGCTCACCACGCCCTACAACCCCTCCTCGCCGTACTCCCTCGTCCAAGGCGGGTTCGGACCTCCTGGTGCGCGCGTGGTGCGTTCCTTCGGTGTCGAGGCTACAGATCTCGAACTGCTCGAACAACTACGGTCCCTCTAGCATCATCGAGTAGTTCATCCCCGTATGATCACGAACCGCCTGCGCGGCGTGCGCCCCGCCTGTAGCGGCGACGGTCTGAACGTGCGCGACTGGATCCACGTGCGCGACCACAACACGGCCGTGTGGGACATCCTCGTGAAGGGCCGCATCGGCGAGACTCCACCTGATCGGCGCGCGGACGGCGAGACGAACAACCGCGACGTCGTCGCCATCCTCAACGAACTGATGGGCTACGCCCTGACGACTTCGATCACGCGACCGATCGTCCGGGCCACGACCTGCAGCTACGCGATCGACAACTCCAAGCTGGTCACCGAGCTCGGCTGGGGCCCCAGTTCACGAACTCTCCGCGACGGCCTGGCCGACACGATCGCCTGCGCTACACCGAGAACGAGGCGTGGTGGGCCCCTCGGGAAGAGCCGTCGAGGCGAAGTACGCCGCCGAAGGACACTGAGGTCCTTGGATCGCGTGATGACCGAGACGAGGCCGTGCTTCGCCCCCGAGTCACCGTCCTCATGGCCACCTGACAACGGGATGGCTGAGGGCGGGCGTGCTCGACGAACGAGGTTGACTTCCGTGCTCGCCCAGGTGGGCGTGGACGTCCGTCTCGTCGTGTCCGGACGACGCGTCGAGCGACGGGACGCGCGCACACGGAGCGGGCGCGCGCTGCTGCCGACCTCGGATTACGGTTCTGCCCCAGCGCGACGGTACGCCGGGCGTGACGGGCAACTTCTGCACCTTTTTCACGACGCATGCCCCGACGGTTCCTACGTCGCCTTCACCGACCAGGATGACGTGGTCACGAGGACAAGCTGAGTTCTCAGCTGGCCTCGCTGGCTCGATCGTGGGGCTGACGTCGTGTCATCGAACGTGACGTCCTTCCAGTGGCTGCCCGGCGGGGCGCGGTGGGGAGCGCCTCATTCGCAAGTCGCAGCCCCAGCGGGCCTGGGACTTTCTTCGAGGCCGCGGGGCCCGGCTCCACCCACGTCTTCAGTCCGAAGGCTCACGAGGCCTCGTGCAGGTGTTGGAAGGCCTCGACTACAGCGAGATCGGCGTGCATGACTCGGTATGTTACGCGCTGGCTCGATCAATCGGCCTCCCGACCTGGTGATCGGCGAGGAGCCGACGCTTGAGTACCGTCAGCACGGCGGCAATGTGCAGGGCGCGAACTCCGGCTCCGGGGCGCGTGACGCCCGTATGGCCAAGCTGCGCAACGGCTTCTACCGTAACCAGTTCATTCTGACTGCCCGCACCGCCCAGGAAGGTCGGCACGTTCGACGAGCGCCGCGCTCGCCAGCTGCGCGCTCATCCTGCGCGAGCTCGAGGGCAGGCGTCGCCTCGAGGGCTGCGCTTCGCCCTGCGCTGGCGTCAGATCCGCCGTGACCGCATCGAGGGCCTCAAGCTCGCCGCTGCGCGAGTCCTCGGCGTGTGGTGACTTTCTACCTCTGATAGGTGACGAGCCCGCCGTCCGCATCCTCCGTCGCCAGGATCTGCGTCAGCCTGTCCGGCGAGATGGCGTGCGGGTCGATGATGAGGACGGAGCGTCCCTGCATCCACTGATCCAGCACCTGGCCCGCACCCGTACGCGCGTCCCACAGCAGCGCGACGCGGCGACCCTGAGCCGGGCGCCGACGGGCGGGTCCCCATGCTCAGTGCCTCGTCTCGGGCTTGGACGAGCGGCGGGGATGTCGACGACGAGGGCATCCGGCTGCATGGCGATTTCCGCGAGGCCGTCGAGAGCTCCGTCCAGGGGACCATCCCATGCGAAGGAGAGGTACTGCGCGGGCTGGGCGAGAACGTGCGCCCCGGCGTCCAGCGCGTCGGATGCTTCGGAACCGAGAATATTCGTGACGAAAAGGTCTCCCGGGAGCGGGCGTCGTGATCGAGAAATCTCCACCCCATCGCTTCCGTGCTGCGATCTGCCAGAGTGCGTCCTGCCAAGGCTGAAGAGTCGTGATGATGAGTTGGTGTTGCTTCGCCCGTGCCGAACAGGTCGGCCTGCGAGTTCGTTTGTCAGGTAGTTCGCGATCTTTGCTAACCACCGGCTGACCACGGTCCTCCCAGTTCAACCCGCTCCTGGCCGTATTGGGTGAGTGCTGGACCCGACCATCCGTTAATCGCTGTGATACAGTAGGGTGAGCCTGCTCATAGTTTCTAAGGACTTATTGTTCATGGTTTCAAGCATATCGAAGGTCCCATGCGTACCCTAAGTACTTAGTAACTGTGAAGTCCTTGAAATATGGGCATTGTTTACCGTTGGGTCGAGTGCTACGAGAAAGGTCTCAATATCGCGAAACGGCTTGACTTCTGACAACGACACGCGTGCAAATTCTCGTGATTGATCGATTCGTTATAAGGAGCCCCCAAATGTGGAACATCTTCGGTGACGGCCCATCTGAGTGGTCCGGAGGACGCCGACGCGGCGCAGTATGCCCGCATTGACGGCCCCTCGTGCGCAGCAACGCGCCCTATGCGCGCAGACGGATCCCGGAGGCGTTTTTCCCGGAAAAGGGTGGCTCCACTCGCGAGGCTAAGGCCGTTTGTCAGGCCCTGCCAGGTGCGCGAAGAATGCCTGGAATACGCGCTGGCCAACGACGAGCGCTTTTGGTATTTGGGGGCGGCATGTCCGAGCGCGAGAGGCGGCGCCTGCGCCGTATGGCTGGTTGAGTCCGACGCAGCGCCCGTCGGTGCGATCCTTGTGACAAGGGAGAAGCGCCGCTGACCCAGTCTCGTTTTGCAGGGCCATTGAGAATCAATCGGTGGCCCCGCATTCGTTGACCATCATTGACGTCGCAGGCCGCCACGTCACCCCTTTCCCGCTGATCGAGTTCCCGACGGTGCCGAGCTCGTGCGCGTCGGCCGCGCCCGCAACCTCGGCGGACGCGATCCGTCGCGCCCACGCACAGGGTGCCCGCTTTCGCGTCGGAGCAGTGGTGGTGGATCCTGCACGAGACAGTGCCCCGAACCCGAGTGTCTCTGACGAGGCTGATCCAGGCCGCCGCCGTCGGTAAGACTCGTCGGAGCTGTCGGCGTCAAGCAGATGAGCTGGGACGGCAGCCGTCTCCCTGAACTCGAGCATCTTTGCGACGGCCAGTGCCCGCCGACTCGAGCGTATCGGTGATGACGACATTGACCAGGGGCCAGCACGATGGCACGAGCGACGTCCCTCGGCGTCGGTACCGCCGGTCTGTTCATCAGTGCCGAGGCCTACGAGGCCGTCGGCGGCTTCGATCCCGCACTGGTCGCTTCGGTGACGGCCTCGACCTGGGGCAGCGCCTGCACCTGGCCGAGTATCGCGTGATCGTAGCCCCTGAGCGCGCGTGCGTCACGCCCGCGTCTCCCTCACTCCGGCCTCGATGGCGCTTCGGACACGGACCACAGCGAACCGACGGGGATGTCTCCGATGCCGTCGTCGATGGCAGACGACGCGACCGATGGATCGTTCCGCAAGCGCCGCTACGCCCGATGTACAACTGGTGCAAGGCGGTGCCTGCCCTCATCCTGCCGTTCCTGGCGCTGTGGCTCCTGTGTGAGGGCCCGCCCGCGCCCTCGGACGCATCTCTGACGGGCCGGGCCTCACTGGCTCTGCCCGAAATCAGGCGCCTCGTGCCCTCGATCGGCGCGACCCGCGCCTGCTGGCGGGCGCGTCCGCGCAGCTCAGTCGCGTCGCGTTCCCCGCTCGACCCTCCGCGCGCTGGAGACGGCTCCCGCCATCCTGCGCAAGGAACCCGCAGGCGTGGACGAAGATGAGCATGGAGAGCGGATCGATCCGCTCATCGTCGCCCTCGATGCGACGCTACCGATTCCGCTCGGCATCGACCGCCCTGGGCTCCTCATCCTCACCGCCGCCTGGCACCTGGCGCAGTGGTGGGGACGGGGCTGGCCTCGTCGGCGGCGCCTGCGTGTCCCTGCCCTCGTGGTCCGAGCTGTGGGCAGCCGCGTGGTCCGCGTGGATCCCCGGCGGAGACAGGTACGCCGGCGGGCTGATCCCGCTGACGATCCTCATGGCGATCTCAGTGCTCCGTTTGCACCCATGGGCATCACCCCGGGAGCTCTCGCCACCTTCTCCTTGTCGCGTCGACCCGATTGCCGCGATGATGGCCTGGATTCCCTTCACGCGTGCTCGCCTCGTCGCTGCGCGTCCGCTTCCTCGTATCGCTCGCACGGTCTGTCGCACCCTCTCTGCTCATGAGCTGCCACGCACGGCGTTCTCGCAGCGACCCTCGCGCACGCCGCCCTGCCGGTCTTTGCCGCATACTGCTTGGGCCAGCCGAAGCCTCTGCTGGTAGCTGGTGCCGGTGGCGTCGATGAGGCCCCGCTGCGTCCGCGAGGAATCAACGGCGGATGCGCCGCTCTCGCCCTCGTCGTCCTATGCTGCTGCGCTCCCTGGACGCTCCCGCTGGGTGCGGGCGTTCTGGCGTGGCGTTCGCGTCGTTCCCTCCTCGTGGCACTGCCCGCCATCGTCCTCCTCGTGCCCACCTACGTCTCGATCGCGGTGCACCCTTCGGCATGGCCGGCGTTCGCCTCGACGAGCGGGGGAGTGCACGCCTACACGCGCGCCGATTCGTGGATGGCGATGCTTGGCCTGCCTGCCGCACCGTCAACGCCGCTCGAGGCCATTGCTCTGGGCATATCGGTGCCGGCGTGATTGCCGCCGCGGGCATTGCCTCCTGCGCCTGCGTACTCGCTGCTGCACTCGCCTTCTGCTGAGCCTCGTAGCTGCAGCGGCCGGTTGGGCTGCCTCGCAGATCGGCGTGGGAATCTCCGGGGCGTTCGTCGCTCACGCGTGGACCGGCCCCGCGTTGTCCCTGTCTGCCGGCGCCCTGCTCGTGCTCGCCGCCCGATCTGGTTCAGGCAACGAAGACGAGGCCGAGGCCCTCGCGTCCGCATGGGACGGCTCGCGTCCTTCACCTGTACGTGCGCTCGGCGCCCTCAGCGCGCTCGTTCTGCTCGGAGCAGGAGGAGGCGTGGCCGTCTCCGCCTCGCCGCGCACGTGGCGACGCAGCGGACACTCCGACCTTCACGCTCGCGCAGCGCTCGACCGTTTCCCCGATGTCCTCGCCCGATCGTCTCCGCTGTCGCCTCGCAGGCCCAGCGATCGACGCGCGTGGGCCGCATCCTCGTCCTCGACGGCGATCCGACGAACGGCACGGTGAACGCGTCCCTGTGGCGCGGCTCGGGCCCCTCCTTGACTGATGGATCGCCGGCAACGCGCGCCCTCGCCCTCGCTCGTGCTCGCTCGGGCGCTGCGGAAGGAGTCCTGCGAGACCCCGCGACCGCGTCGCTTGCCCAGGCGGCCTACACGCTCGTCGTCTACCCCGATGACACGACCGTGGCGACCCTGGCCGCCCACGATATCGATACGATCCTGGTACGCCTCGGCGCCAGCGGATCCCAGGCCTTGACCTCCGGACTCGACCGCGCCTCCGGCCTCGAAAAAGTCGGCGACACGAACTCGGGCACCGTCTGGCGCGTGCGACCGGGCGGCGTGACCCCTTCGCGTGCCCGCGTCGAATCGGGGTCCGGCGTGACTACCCCGGTCGGCGGCAGCCAGCTGAGCGTCAGCGGAGACGTTGATGCGAGCGGCACCCTGATCCTCGCCGAGCGCGCCGACTCCGGATGGCGCGCATTCGTCGACGGCACCGCTTTGGTCGCTACTGAAGCAGCCGACGGATGGTCTCAGGCCTTCGAGATGCCTACCGCAGGGCACCTGACGCTCACTTACAGCGCGTGGTGGATCATCCCCTGGCGGATCGCCTCCGGCGTGTGCCTGGTCGTCGCCGCGGCAAGCGCCCTATCCGCGTGGAGGAAGAGATGACGAAGCGCCCAGCCAACTCCCTGACGACACTGATGGGAGCGGGGATAGCCGCGGCGGTTGTGGCCTCGGCGTCCATGTGGGTGTCGTCTGCTCCTGCCGTGGTGGAAGGCACTGCGCAGAGCGCACACCCCTCCCAGGTCCAGCTCGCTTGCCCTTCCGGCATTGTCGACCCCTTTGAGACCACGAACGTCGCAGCGGGTATCACCTGGTCGTCGCTGGCGACGGCTCCCGTGTCTCCCGCACCCGCTTCCGTCACAGGGCAGGGCGGTGTCATCCCGACGGCCCTCACCCTCGCCGGTCAGGGCGGCGGTGAACTCGCCGGCCTCAGCGCCGTCGGCTGCGCGGCCGCTCGCACATCTCAGTGGATCGCGACCGGTGCGACCACCGCGGGTGCCGACATGGTCCTGATCCTGTCCAACCCCGGCCCCACAGCATCGGTCGTCAGCATCGATGGGTATGGCGCGTCGGGGCCGCTCAATGTAGCACCACGTCAGGTGACAGTCCCCGCGCGTTCCTCGGCCTCGGTGCTACTCGCCGGATGGTTCCCCGACGAGAGCGCACTGGCCGTGCATGTGACCGCCGACGGGGGAGGGGTTGCCGCCTGGGCGCAGGCCTCCCTCATGAACGGTGAAATCCCGCAGGGTACCACCCTGGCTTCCGCGGTCGTGCCCGCAACCACGCAGACCATCCTCGGCGTGGACCCGAAGGGAACCTCCCTGCTCCGCCTCACTTCGCCGTCGGGAGAGGCCCGCGTGAGCGTCTCCGTCGCCGATTCGACTGGCGTGCACCCCCTGGCTGGAGGCGAGGCGACGGTCGCCGAAGGCACCACCCTCGACATGCCCCTTGACGGCGCATCCAGCGACTCCAGTCCGATCACGCCTCATCGTGACCTCCGATCGCGAGGTCGTGGCTCAGACGACGACAATCACCCTGGTGCGCCGTGGGCGCAGCGAGCGAGTGCCTGATCATGCGGTCCAACGCGACTCCCGCCACAGCCCTGACCGAGGCGACTATTCCTGGCGCCACCCAGATTGAGGCCATGGGACGCCAGGTCCTCTCCACGACGCCGATCCGTGCCACCTCCCTGGCCACCAGTTCGGGCGTCACCAACGTGCGCGCGAGCCTCCTGCTCTACGCACCCTGCGGACGCTCCGGCCTCGTCGAACGATCAAGGCGTCGCCTCATCGGATGTCCCCAGCCCGAGTGCAACCCCTGACATCTGGGCTTCGCCCTCGCCGAGCGGCGGGCAGTCCGGGACAAGCCAGTCCGGCGCCGATCAGGACCCACAGTCGAGCGGAACGTCTGCTTCCCACACCCCGGAGCGGTCACGGTGCGCGTGGGCGGGCGCACCATCTACGTTGCACCCGGGATCCCCACCCTCGTGGATCTGCCTGACAACGGTGGAACCCTCAGCGCGGACTCTCCGATCCAGGCGACTATCGTCGTCTCCGCGGACACGGCTGTGGGTCGCATGACCACGACGTGGAACGTGGGCACGGAAGGCATCAGCGCCGTCAGCGGCACCATCCGCACCACCAACTGAAGCGCCGCTCAGCGCATCGCGTCGTCGATCTCGTCCGGCGGCAACGCCAGGATGTGGCTGATGCGCTCGATCAATACCCTGCGCGTCATAACAGCGACTTCCTCCGGGGCGCACCGCAGCGTGATCGGCAGGCGATAGACGACGATACGATCGTGCAGACCGCGACGCCGATCCGCCGGGAAAATACGCGCGACGACGACGTTGTGAGACTCCCAGGGAGCAGGGTTCGACGGGGGGACATCCTCGACCGCAAACTCGATCGTGGCCACCTGCGGCCATCGACGAATGAGCTCGGTGACGAGTTCGCCGACCATCAGATCGAAGTCCTCACGCCGCGTCCTCCACGCCGGAGTCCCCGGGAAAAACAGGGGACCGCGCGGACCGCGACCGTGGCGGTCACGACTCGAGACATGGCGGCGCGTAGAAAACACCCCCTCAGGGTAGGCGTTAGGCGCGCCGAAGCGGGCGATACGGGCACAGAGTGTCGTACTCTTAGGGGCGTGATTGCCCAACGCCACTGCTCCAAGCCCGGCTGCTCCACGGTCGCCGTCGCCACTCTGACCTACGACTACCGCGACTCGACGGTCGTTGTCGGCCCCCTCGCGACTGTCGCCGACCCTAACTCTTACGACCTGTGCGAGGAACACGCGCACAACCTCACCGCGCCGCTTGGCTGGCAGGTCGTGCGTTTGGCAACCACCTTCGAACCCGCGCCGCCCTCGGGGGATGACCTCGCGGCGCTCGTCGATGCTGTGCGCAGGGTTGCCCAGGAGGCGCAGGCGGCCCCGGCGCCGCCTCAGGAGACCCGCAAGCCGACCACCGGACCGTTCGGGCCCGCGCGTTCCGTGGGGACCCCTGACACCTCGAGCCCGCTCGATCCGTCGAGCCCGTACGCGCGACGCCGCGCCCAGTTCACCGTTGTCGACGGCACGGACACCGAGGACACGACTAGGGCCTAGAGGCCGAAACGAGCCTGCGTCGCCTCGTGAAAACGAGTCTGGCCTCGCGAGCGGCGCTCAGCCTCCCGACCCCACTCGCGATCCCTGCGGGCCACCAGCACGGCCGCAATCACAACCTCCGGGTGGAGGCCATCGGGGAAGGGAGTCTGCAGGCGACGCGACAGGCGCTGTGCGAGTGAGACTGCGACCTGTCCTCGAACGTCCGTCTTCAACGAGCGATTCGACTGCAGGAAGGCACGAGCCTCGGCGACGAGGGCATCGTCGAGGGGGAGGATTGTCGCGGTGCGCGCCCAGTCTTCGAGGCCCGGCGGCAGTACGAGCGGCGGGTAGAACACGGACGCGCCCTGTGAACACACCATCGTCCCGGCCGCCAGATCGCCCAGGCGCTTGCCTTTTGAGCTCATGAGCTCCGCGAGTGCAGCCAGGCCACCAAAGGTCGCCCAGTTCTCCAGAATGCCTGTCGAGACGCGCACTGCGCTATGGCGGGCAGTGATCGCACCGCCGTCGTCGCGCACGACCCGCAGGTTAAATGCCCACTTCCCAAACGAGCGCCCACGGGTCGCGATCTCGACCACCAGCGGCAGGAAAAACATTGTCGTCGACAAGAAGCCGATGATGATCACGCGCTGGATCGACGGGGATGGCAAGGTGAACCTGACAGCCATGACAAGCAGCACGACCGTGCACATCAAGTACGTCGTCGCATCCATAACTGCGGCGGCGAAGCGCTCCGGAGGCGAGGCCGGCGTCACGTCCAGGGTGACTGCCTCGCCCGTGCGCACAAAGTCGTCTTGAATGGCGCTCGATTGACTGCGTTGCGTGCTCATATATGACACGCTAGTCCAATGGACATTGATGTGCTGCGGGTAAGTGGCGAAACGGAATGGAAACGGCTGGAACAGCTGACGCGCCAGCGCTCGCTGTCGGGCGACGAGATCGACGAATTCGACCGTCTCTACCGTTCGACCACGACGGATCTGGCGCGCGTTCGCACGCTCAACCCCGACCCCGAGGTGATCGCGGAGCTGTCGCGCATCCTGTCCGCCGCGCGCGGGCGTCTCGCGGGCACCGGCGGCCTCTCCGGAGCCGTTATCGCGCGTTTCTTCACGGTGTCCCTACCGCTCACGCTCTATCGGATCCGTTGGGTGATCCTGGCCGTGATGGCAGCGTTCATTGCCATCGCCGGCGTCCAAGCGCACTACCTGATGAGTCACCCGGATGTCATGAACGAGCTGGGTACCCCCGAGCAGCTGAAGTACTATGCGCAGAGCGCGTTCGTTGAGTACTACCACCAGGACACGAACGCGGAGTTTGGCCTGTCCGTGTGGGCCAATAATGCCTGGATCGCCCTGGTGGGCGTGGCCACGGGGATTACGGGAGTTTACCCGCTGAAGATCCTGTGGGAGAACGCCACGAGCATCGGCACGTCAACGGCCGTCGTCTTCAGCTACGGCGGAGTCTGGCACTTCTTCCGTTTCATCCTGCCGCACGGACTTCCCGAGCTGACTGCCGTCTTCATCTCGATTGCGGCGGGCCTGCGGGTCTTCTGGTCGTTGCTCGTTCCCGGTCCGATGACGCGCTTCCAGGCTGTCGGACAGGCGGCTCGTAGCGCGATGACGGTCGCGGCGGGCTGTGCCATTCTCCTGGCCGGATCCGGCGTCCTGGAGGGCTTCGTGACGCCCTCCGACCTGCCTGACGCCGTCAAGATCACCCTCGGTGCCCTCATGACGGCCGCCGTTTGGGCATACATCCTCATCCTCGGGCGGCGCGCGCACCAGGCGGGCGCCAGCGCCGATGTCGGCACTGACGCAGGCTACTACCAGCCTGTCTCGGGGTGAGTCGCTCACGTGGCGTCAATGCGCGCGCGAAGCAGGCGCGGCTCAGAGTCGGCCGCTCTTCTTGAGCTCGATGTAGCGGTCCGCGGTCCGAGCGGGAAGCAGACCCGCCGAGGCGCGCACGGTGAGCGCGCCGGCCAGGCGGGCGTCGGTGGCTCCCGCCTCGTCGGACCGTTCGGCGAGGGAGGCGGAGGCAGCAAGGAATACCTGCTCGGCGTCCTCGCGTCCTGCCCGCGCTCGTATTTCATCCGGATCGGTCGCCGATGCAACCAGCACCGTGTGGCGGTCGCTTAAGCGCGCCAGCGCATCGGTGAACTCGGTTTCCATGCCGGCCGGTGGAATCTTCGTTGCGATAACGACGAACGCGGAATGATGTACTGTCTGCTCGACCGTGCTGACCATCTCCGACCAGTCGGTGACGTCCAGGCGGGGTGAAATATCCGTAAACGTGTGGGCCAGGGTCTCGATGATCTTAGCTCCTCGCACGCCCGAGACGCGTGCGCGGACAGCCGAGTCGAGGACGATGAGGTGCACCTTGTCGCCCGCTCGGTCAGCCAGGGCAGCGAGAAGCAGGGCAGTCTCGATAGAGGAATCGAGGCGCGGGGCGCGTCCCAGCGCGATCGAGTCGACCTCTTCGTGCTCGGGGGCTCCGAGCAGAGCCGAGGAGGCACGCCCACAGTCCACGACGATCACGACGTGGCGGTCGCGTTCGGGCCTCCACTGGCGCACCATCAGTTCCGTCGAACGAGCGGAAGCACGCCAGTCGATGTCGCGAGGATCGTCGCCCACGACGTAGGAGCGCAGGGAGTCGAACTCGGTTCCCGCGCCGCGCAGCGTCGTCGGAGTGGTTCCTTCGAGCTCGTGGAGACGCGCCAGGCGCGAGGGCAGCAGGACGCGCGCTTTGAACTCGGGGAGGACCGACAGGGCGAGGGGAGCGGACAGACTCACCTGGCGCGCGCCCAGGTGCAGGGGACCCCACGAGCGAATCGTGACGACGTCGGCCTCGCGGGTGCCGCGCCGGGTCGGGGCGAGCACGGTAGAGACACGCTCGGAGGTGCCCGGGCGCAGTCGCACTCGCTGGCGCACCGGCGATGGGTTGAGCGAAGGAGGCCACGCGTCGCGCACATCCAGGTTCATGTGGCGCTTCGTCGTGTTCGTCAGTCGCAGGCGAGACTCGGTGGTCTGGTCAGCACGAATCGGCCCGGTCACGTCACGGCTGAGCCGCAGGGTGCGCGGGGAGGGCGCGGCGAAGGCATCGAGGAGGCACACGGCTACGACGAGGCCACACCACGCCCACGCGAGAGCGCGAGACGGGGCGAAGGCGAGGGGGATGAGCCCGACCAGTACAAGGAGCGCGCTACGCGCCGAAATCGCCACGGGGGCCTCAGCGGGGCACGGGGGTAGCCGCGAGGACACCGGCGACGACGTCCGTCGCGGTAACGCCCTCAAGGTTAGCCTCGGCGCGCAGACCTAGTCGGTGTGCAAGCGTCACGGGAGCCATCGTCTTGACGTCGTCGGGGGTGACGAAGCCGCGGCCCTGGAGGAACGCCCACACGCGCGAGGTGCGCAGTAGTGCGGTCGCGCCTCGGGGGGATACGCCCAGCCGCACGGCGGGGGAGGTGCGCGTCGCGCGGCACAGATCGACGAGATAGGCCATGACTGCCGGTGAGACCTCGATGTGGGATGCGACCGCGTGGGCAGCCTGAATGTCGGCTGCGCTGGCGACCGGGCGGATGCCGGCCTCGGCCAGCGCCATCGGGCTGAAGCCCGCCTGGTGACGCGCGATGATGTCGATCTCGGTCTCACGCGACGGCAGCGGCAGCTCGAGCTTGAGCAGGAAACGGTCCAGCTGGGCCTCGGGCAGCGGGTAGGTGCCCTCGTACTCAACAGGGTTCTGCGTCGCGATCACCATGAACGGATCGGGGAGCTGGCGGGTCTCGCCGTCGATCGAGACGGTGTGCTCTTCCATCGACTCGAGGAGGGCGGACTGGGTCTTCGGAGGCGTACGGTTGATCTCGTCCGCGAGCAGCAGGTTCGTGAAGACGGGGCCCTCACGGAAGACGAACTCGGACTGGCCGGCGTCCCACACCATCGAGCCCGTGATATCGGCGGGCATGAGGTCGGGGGTGAACTGGATACGCGCCATGTCCACGTCGAGGGCGCGCGACAGGGTGCGTACGAGCAGCGTCTTGGCAACGCCGGGCACGCCTTCGAGGAGCGCGTGACCGCCCGCGACAAGAGCGACGATGAGGCCGCTGATTGCGGCGTCCTGGCCGACGACCGCCTTGCCGATCTCTGCCTTCAGGGCAAGGGAGCGCCTCCTGGGTTCGCTTCTCGGTCTCATTGAGTGCGCGGCCCGACCACCCCTCGCCGGTGGGCGCAGAGAACGAGGTGCGGGCGTCCTGAGGGGCGACCTGAACCTGGGGCGCGTAGGGGGCCGGCGCGCCCTGCGGAGCGTAGCCGTTCGGCGGCGCGGCGGGGATGGGGCTGGGCTGGGGCATGCCCTCGGGCGCGGGGCCGGGGATCGGGCTAGTCATGGCGAATCTCCTTTTTCGAGAGCGTCGAGGTCATTGGCGAGGCGGATGAGTGCCTTTTCGGAGGTTGGGGGCAGACCCCACAGGAGGGCGGAGCAGCGCGAGGCGGGTAGGCCTCGCTGTTCCATCGCGTGAGTGAGGGCTTCCCTGGTCGGCGGTGTGCGCAACGCCCAGGGCGGTCGCGATGCGCGAGGCCGTGGAGCTGCGCAGTGCCTGCGCGGCGTGCTCGTAGGCGCGCTGGGAACGCATGAGGCGGGCCTTGCCGATAAGCGTCTCGGAGGCCGGGACCTCGATGGGGAGACGTTCGGAGGTGAGGGGGCCGAGCCTGCGACCGCGCGCGAGGCCAGCCAGCAGGCAGGCGGCGATGACCATGAGGAACGCGGGCATGAGGTACGGGGAGGTGAGCAGCTCCTGCGTCGACGTGCCCGTCGGAGTATCGGTGCGCGTTGGCGAATACCAGGCGACCTTCGGGGTCCGGCCGATCGTATTGATTGCCAGCGCGGCATTTCCTCCCTCGGAGATCGCGCGGTTGCGCAGGCGCAGGGAGTCGGGGATCAGAGCGCGGAATCGGCCAGAGTCGGAGCGCTCGGCGTACGTGTAGTTCCTGCCGTCGTCGGAGAAACACAGATTCCATCCGTCGGCCGAGCCGGACAGTACGTAGTCCGAGGCCTGCAGATGCTGGGTGCGGCCCGCAATGTCGGACGTGCAGCCGGGGGTGAGCCACGTCTTGCTGCTGTATGTGCGACTGGAACGCAAGCCCTGAAGGTAGACGGAGTAGGATCCTTGATCCTCCTCGAGGCCCACGTAGACGACGTTCGTGCGTGTCTCGATAGCCGTCGCCATCTCATCGGTCATACGCGACGGGAAAATAACGACGAGAGTTGTATTCTCGTCGACCGACGCGGCCTGCTGTGCGTTCACGTCACGCACGGAAATGCCGTGGTCGCCCAGCACCTGGGCGAGGGCACGCGCCCCATCGCCCTCCTTATTCCGAATACCGACGGGGGCGTTGTTGTACCCAGCCGTGGGCAGGATAGACGCTGCGACCACGAGCAGCAGCGAGAATACGACGATGATGATCATCGGGCGTGCCGCGGCGAAGCGCTCGCGGGCAGTCGGAGTGACGACAGCGACCTCTGTGGCTTTCACGACGCCACCTCCGCATCACGGCAGGCGCGCAGGAGGTCCGGGGTGAAGCGGCGCAACGCCTCAACATGATCGGATGAAACGCCGGAGCGGCCGTAGCGCACCTGGTCAAAGGCCTGCGCAAACTGATCGAGCTGGGGGCCGAACGTGGGCGCGACTCGCGTCGCAGCGTGCGCCGCCTCGCGCGCCGTCAATCCGGGCGTGGAGGTGACGACGTCCTGAGCGTCCAGGCCCAAAACCATGAGACGGTACGCCCACACGTAGGCCAGGTCCCAGTCCTGGGCTGCCACGGCCTCGTCGAACGAGGCCTGGGCCTCCGTTTCGCTGGCCTCCTCCTCGAACACGGTGGGAGAGACGCGCTTGGCGAGGCGGATCGGGTTGAGGATGAGCGCAATGAGGATTGCGGCAACCGCGATAATTCCCACGATCATAAAGATCAGGGAGACCGGGGGCGTGCCCTGCCCCTTCCAGGACAGGGCCTCCCAGAACCAGTCAATGAGCGATGCGAGCCAGCGCGCGATGGGGTTGGGAACATTGGCGTACTCGCCGTGAGAGAGTTCCTCAACGATCCACTCGTGCGCCTCCCCCCTCATCGGGGGTCAGCGGAGCATCGCAGGAGAGCAAGCCGATCACTGCTGCTGAGCGCCTGCCTGAGCCAGGACCGAGGCGAAGTTCTCCTTACGGATACGCAGATCCGTGTACATGAGCGTCTCGAACGATGCGGAGAACGGCAGCAACAGCGAGGAGCCGAGCATAACGAAGAACATGGTGATGGCAGAGCCGACCGGGCTTGAGGGGTCGGACGTCGCCGCATAGGAGACCAGGCCGCCGATGAGGCCGATGACGAATCCGATGAATCCGCCGATGAAGCTGACGGCGAGGTTCAACAGCAGGAAGCGGCCGAGAGTCGGCCAGAACTCACCCTTGACGAGCGACCAGGAACGCTTCAGCGAAGCGACGGGACCGATCTCCTCCAGCACCGCGCAAATCGGAGCAAACAGCAGCTTGATCTGGAAGCAATACACGAGGATAAAGATGGGGATAAAAGCAGCGAGGGCGACAAGCACGAGCCACCACAAATCATCGTTGCCGCCCATCAGTGCGGCGAGCGAGGCAAAGACTGCGATGATCCAGAGGATGACCGGGATCATCGTGATGACCGTGGTCAATGCGAAGGAGCCAAGGAGCGATCCGAGTCGCTTGCGCGTCATCGCCCACGCCTCGCTCAACGTCAGATTCCTGCCGACCGTCATCTGTGAGACAGTCGAGGCCAGCAGGCCCGTGAGGATGCTCGTCCCCGCGAACGTGACGATCCATTGCACCATGTTCGAAATCATCTTCAGGAGGAGAACGTTGGTACGATCCGTCATCGATTGCTGGAGTGCCTGGGGATCGTAGTCAGTATTGGCGACGGACTCGTATCCGAGGCCCGAGAGCAGGATCGACACACTGGCAATGAGCGACACGAGCAGCATGATGACGACGGTAAAGCCGAAGAGAACCTTCGGGTTCGAACGGATCGCCTCGAAGGCACCGCTGAACAGGTCGCCGATCGTGAGAGGGCGCAAGGGGATGATACCGGGCTTGGACTGCCACCCCCACCGGTTGATGGTGGAGTAGCCGGATGCCCCGGGCTGGGCGTTGTAGCCAGGCTGTGCGCCATAAGCGGGCTGTGCACCGTAGGCCGGGGCCTGGGGCGCAGCGTAGCCCTGCTGGGCTCCGTATCCCTGGGTGGGCTGGGGGGCCGGTATCCCTGTTGGGCTCCGTATCCCTGGGTGGGCTGGGGGGCCGTGTATCCCTGCTGTGCGCCGTATCCCTGCTGTGCGCCGTAGCCCGGCTGTGCGCCGTAGCCCGGCTGTGCGCCGTAGCCCTGCTGGGGCGTCGGTGCGCCGGACTCGGGCTGCGGCGTCCATCCCTGGTAGGGGGCGGACGGATCGGGAGAGGTCCAAGGGGAACTCATTGATGCCTCCGTGTTGATGGTGCTTCTACAGTGTCCATCCTGCCATATGCGCAACTTGCGCGAAACCTTATCTCGGAGAGAAATTGAGGGATGGCTGCGCGAGTCTCCTGCGTTCGTGACGATTTCGTGACACTATCGTGATATGAGTTCGCGCATCCTCGTCGTCGACGACGACGTCGCCCTGGCTGAGATGATCGGCATTGTCCTCCAGAACGAGGGCTATGAGGTCGTCTTCTGTGCCGACGGATCCGCTGCGTTGACTCAATTTCAAGAGAACAATCCGGACCTGGTCCTCCTGGACGTCATGCTACCCGGCATGGACGGCTTTGACGTGTGCCGCGCGATCCGTCGTGTCTCGGATGCTCCGATCGTTATGTTGACCGCCCGTTCCGATACCTCTGATGTCGTGACGGGTCTCGAGGCCGGTGCCGACGATTATGTTCCCAAGCCCTTCAAGCCCAAGGAACTCGTGGCGCGCGTGCGCGCGCGGTTGCGGGGCCGTGAGGACTCTCAGGCCGATGAGGGCCTGTCCCTCCAGGACCTGTCGATCGACGTTGCCGGCCACATCGTCAAGCGTGAGGGGCGCGTCATTGCGCTGACTCCTCTGGAATTTGATTTGCTGGTGACCCTGGCGCGTTCGCCCTGGAAGGTGTTCTCGCGCGAGGAACTCCTCGAGCAGGTGTGGGGCTACCGTCATGCCGCTGACACCAGGCTCGTCAACGTCCACGTGCAGCGCCTGCGCTCCAAGATCGAACGCGACCCGGAGCGTCCCGAGCTGGTCGTAACAGTCCGCGGGGTTGGGTACCGTGCCGGCGCAGGGGCGTAGGGACGCGCTCAAGGATCTGCTGCGTGCCGTCGCATCGTCGAAGCCGTGGTCCCTTCTCGCCTCCTCTCACCTCGCCAGTCGTATTCGGCATTCCCTGTCCGCCCGCATCGCCCTGGTGATCACGGTCGCCGCCCTCGTCATCCTCCTCGTTTTCGGGGTGATTATCGCCTCCCAGCTGCGCACCTCTATGTTCGAGACGCGCAAGGATGCAATCCTGGCTGACGCGTCCCTGCGCTTTTCATCCGCGCAATCCGTGTTCTCCTCATCCACGGCCTCGTCTCCCGCGCAGGTTCAGGAGTCCGCGCGCGGCGCGCTGGCCTCGCTCAAGGCCTCGGCGGCCGGTGCGGGTGCGACGAACGTGGCGCTGCTGCGCTCGGAGGGAGCCACGGCGTCGCTGCGCATCAACCAGATCGAGGATGAGCAGATGCGCGCACTCATCACTCCGCAGATGCGCACCGCAGTCTCGGGTGGGGGCGCACAGTGGCAGTCGGTTGGTATCCGCTCGAGCGACTCCGACAAGGTAGTCCCCGGAATTCTCGTCGGCACCCAGGTGCAGCTGCCTCGTGCGGGCACGCACGAGCTCTACATTCTCTACTCGCTGTCCGCCGATCAGGCGCAGGTCGACGTGGTCCTGCGGGTCCTCGTCCTTTCCGCGCTTCCCATCATCGTGGCCCTGCCGATCGGTGTGTTCGCGCTGCTGCATCGCCTCCTGCTGCCCGTGCGAGTGACCGCGCAAGCTGCGACAAAGGCGTCAAAGGGAGACCTCGACGTGCGCGTGGATGTGCATGGGGACGACGAGATGGCCGACCTCGGGCACGCCTTCAATGCGATGACCTCCTCGCTCCAGGAGACGATCTCGCGCTACGACGAGCTCGCCAAGCTCCAGCAGCGCTTCGTCTCCGATGTCTCCCATGAGCTGCGCACCCCGCTGACGACGATCCGCATGGCGGAGGACATCGTGTGGGACAACCGGGACGAACTGCCGGCCCACGCGCGTCGATCCGCCGAGCTCCTGCACGACCAGACCGAACGCATGGAGCAGATGCTCGCGGACCTGCTGGAGATCTCCCGCTACGACGCTGCCAGTGCCCTGCTGGACGCCGAGGATCGCGACCTGCGACCGATCGCCCTGCGCGTCGTCGAAGGCTGTGCGGAGCTCGCACAGCGACAGAACGTGAGCGTCGAGATCGTGGCGCAGGGCAGAGTCGCGGCCGAGATTGATGAACGCCGTATCGAGCGCGTCATCCGTAACCTCGTCGTCAACGCGATCGAGCATGCCGACGGCACGCCCGTGACGATCACGCTCGCCGCGACCGAGACCGACGTCGCATGCCGCGTGCGCGACCGCGGGGTGGGCATGACCCAGGAGGTCGCCGACCACGTCTTTGACCGCTTCTACCGTGCCGACACCGCCCGCGCCCGCACGACTGGCGGTACTGGCCTCGGCCTCGCGATCGCAACTGAGGATGTCGCCATCCACGGAGGACGCCTGCAGGCGTACGGCGAACCCGGTCGCGGTGCGTCCTTCCTGATGACCCTGCCCAAGCGCGCCGGCGAAGAGATCGTTAGCCGCCCCCTTGCCCTGTGGGAGGACGAATGAGACGCCGCCTGATGCTACTCGCCGTGGCCGCATGCCTGGCCCTCGCGGGATGTACCTCTCTGCCCACCTCCTCGGCACCCGCGCCCTTCGACGTGTCAGCTCGGGACGGCAGCGGCATCCAGTTTTCCGCGGAGGGCCCCTCTGACGGGGTGGACGCCGCGACCCTGGTGAGCGATTTCCTGCTGGCGTGTGCGGCCGGTCCCCAGGACGACTACGCGACCGCGCGCCTGTTCCTGAGCGCAACGTCGGCGCGTTCGTGGCAGCCGGAGATGGAAATCCTCATCTACGACACGGACGCGGCCCCCGCGGTCACCGCCGGATCCGAGAACGGCTCCGAGGCGGACGTGACGGTCTCCGTGGTCGGCGTGGCCAGCATCGACGCGTCGGGCGTGCTGACCCGCGTGGCTGCCTCGACCGTGACCCGCACCTTCAGCCTCGTGCGCGAAGACGGACAGTGGCGCATCAACAGCCCTGAGAACATGGTCCTCATGAGCCGGGCGTCTTTCACGGCCTCGTTCTCGCTCGCCAATCTCTACTTCCCAACGACAGAGGGCGGGGACCTGGTCGCCGATCCTCGCTGGTACCCGTCGCGACGCCTGGCTTCCCACCTGCTCGCGGGCCTCGTCGAAGGGCCGCGTCAATCTCTCGAGCCGGTCACGGCGAACGCTATCCCGCCGGGCACGACCGTGCCCTCCCAGGGACTCGACGTCGTCGACGGGGTGGCGCGCGTGGAACTGAACGCGGTGGTGCCCGCGACCGAGGGGGCGCGTGCGAACCTCGCGTGGGAGCTCACCCGTACCCTCACCCAGGTGGCGGACGTGTCGCAGGTGAGCGTCTCTTTGTCCGGTGACGTGCTGGATGCTCAGGGGATCCCGGTGCCCCCGACATACTCTCTCGACACTCTCGTGGGGGCGGGACCCGACGGGTGGGGATCGTGTCATCGTCGGGGCTGACGAGCCTGACCAGCACCACCGATGCCTCCAACCCGACAGTCTCGCCCGTGGACCCCTCTCTGGTTGCCTGGAGCGGTACCGACGGTGTGTACGCGCAGCGCGGCGGAACATCGGTCGCATTCCTGCCTGGACAGGCGCCTCTCGGCCCGTCGGTGGACCGCTTCGGATGGGTATGGGGTCCTGCCACGGCCTCGTCGGTGAGCGTCGGCGGGGGAGTCGATGGCGCGTTCAGCGTGAGCGTGGAGTCCGAGAGCGCCGGGGAGATCCACGCGGTGCGCATCTCTCCCGACGGCACGCGCGCCCTCGTCCTGCGCGGAAGCGACGCGAGCGCGTGGGTCGGTGTCGTCGAACGCGATGCCTCCGGGCGCCCGCTGGCGATCCGCTCCCTCGAACAGATCCCCCTTGAACACGGCTCGGTTGTCGACGCATCATGGACGACATCGACGGGCTTCGTGATCGTTGTGCGCACGACCGGTGAGGACGACCAGCTGGTCACGCTGCCCCTCGGCGGTCTGCCCTCGAACGTGTCCCTCCCGATTCGCGTGACATCGATGAGCGCCGGTGGGTCCTCCTCCGTGGTGGTCATCTCGGGCACCGATGCCGCCGGCAAGGCGCAGGTGCTCATCCGCTCGGGCGCGCTGTGGCAAAACGCCCCCGAGTCGCTCACCTCCGCCAGATACGCGGGGTAGGAACCGTGGTGGGCGGGAGCGGAGTCCGGGGCCTGATGCGGGGGCTGGTCGGCGCGCTCCTTCCGTGCAATGCGCCGGGTGTCGCGCCTGGGACGAGGTCCCTGTGCCCGTCATGCCGCTCCCTGGCTGCCCCGCGCACGTGGCCTCCCTTGAGGGCGTGCGAGGCCCCCTTCCCCTGGTGGCCATGGGGACTACGACGGGCCGCTGCGCCGCATCGTCCTTGCCGCCAAGCACTCCGCGCGTACGGACGTCACCGATTTTTCTCGACGAGGCCGGGCCTGCCTCGGCACCGCGCTGGGTGGGGTGCTGGGCGTGGCTGGGCGCCCGCCGCCGCTGTGGGTTCGTTGGAGGGAGGGCTTCGTTCACCGGGGAGCGGTGGAGTGTGGGTGATGCCCGCGCCCTCTTCGTGGAAGAGGCGCCTGCGGGTAGGGCAGGTGGCGCTGCCGTTGGCGCGCGCTGTTGCCCGAGCTCTGGCGGCAGGCGCGCGTCCTGGCGTGCGCGTGCGCGTTCGGGTGGTGGACGCTGTGCGGCTGCGCGTGGGCGCGACCTCCCAGTCGGGCAAGGCCGGGGCACAGCGTACGGTGGGGCGCATGGGGTCGATGCGTGCGCTCGCGGTCCCGGGGCCTGGCGTGCGTGTTGTTGCGGTGGATGACGTGGTGACGACGGGCGCGACGGTTCGGGAAATGGAGCGTGTGTTGGGTGGTCTCGACGCGGTTGTGACTCTGTGTCGACCGGGCTTATCTCATGACGCAGGTCACCGGCTGGGGTATGATGTGCGTACTGACTTTCGATAGCGTGAGCAGCAGGGACGCTCCTCACGTCAGTGCGGGAGGTGATAGCTCAGACCACGGTTCGGGCAGTGAGCACCGAACAATCCCCACCTGCGGGCAACGATGCCCGCCGCACACCATGGAGGAAACACATGGACATCACCGTCGTCGCACGTAATGCCGAGATTCACCCGAATTTCCGGGAATACGTGGAGGAGAAGGTTTTGAAGATCACTCAGTTCTACCCCCGCGCTCAGCGCGTCGATGTGGAGCTGACTCACGAACGTAACCCCCGCCAGGCCGACACTGCCGAGCGCATCGAGCTGACCGTTTACGGTAAGGGCCCGATCATTCGCGCTGAGGCTCAGTCCGCTGATCGCTACGCGGCCGTCGACATCGCCGCCGGCAAGCTCTACGAGCGCCTGCGCCGTCTGCGTGATCGCGTGAAGGACCACCGTCGTCGGTACCCGCGCGACCTGGCCGAAGCCGAAATCCTCGAAGCTCCCGTCGTCGAAGAGACAGCCACATTCGAACCCGAGGCTCCCAAGCCGCTGCGCAGCGCTGAGGACCTGAAGGTCGGAGAGGCCCGTGAGGAACAGTGGGGTGATACCCCGATCATTGTCCGTCAGAAGGTGCATGAGGCCCCGCCGATGAGCGTGGATGAGGCCCTGGATCAGATGATGATGGTTGGCCACCCCTTCTTCCTCTTCGTCGACAAGGACACGAACCAACCGTGCGTCGTCTACCACCGCCACGGGTGGACGTACGGCGTCTTCGCTTGAACACGACAATCTGACGGTTGAAGGACTGCGGCGCCCCGGGCACCATGCCCGGGCGCTCCCGTGTGCGCTGTGAGCGTTAAATACGTCCATAGTTCGCGCGGGCGTTTCCACTTTGGGCAGTTAGTTCGTAAACTAATGGGTGGATTTGACTGTCTGCTCTACAAGGGGGCGGGCGATTAACGTCAGGAGCTATTCGTGTCGATTATTGACAAGATCCTTCGCGCTGGCGAAGGGCGTATGCTGCGCAAGCTGGATCGGCTTGCGTCGCAGGTTGATGCCTTGCAGGAGGATTTTGAGGCTCTGACGGACGAGGAGCTGCAGGCTAAGACTCAGGAGTTCAAGGATCGCCTCGAGGATGGCGAGACCCTGGACGACATCCTGGTCGAGGCGTTTGCGACGGTCCGTGAGGCCTCGTGGCGAATCCTGCGCATGCGTCCCTTCCACGTGCAGGTCATGGGTGGCATTGCCCTGCACCAGGGCAAGATCGCCGAAATGAAGACCGGTGAAGGCAAGACCCTGGTCGCCACGATGCCCTCGTACCTGCGCGCGCTGACCGGCAAGGGTGTGCACGTTGTGACGGTCAACGACTACCTGGCGAAGTACCAGTCGGACATCATGAGCCGCGTCTACAACTTCCTGGGCCTGACCTGCGGTTGTATCCTCGTGGGGCAGACGCCTGCTGAGCGCCGCGAGATGTACGCCTGCGACATCACCTACGGTACGAACAACGAGTTTGGCTTCGACTACCTGCGCGACAACATGGCGCAGGTGCCCGAGGATTTGGTCCAGCGTGGCCATGCCTTCGTCATCGTCGACGAGGTTGACTCGATCCTCATCGATGAGGCCCGTACCCCCCTCATCATTTCGGGTCCCGCTGACGGTGACCTGAACCGCTGGTACGTGGAGTTCGCCCGCATCGCGCGCCTGCTGAAGCGCGACGAGGACTACGAGGTCGACGAAAAGAAGAAGACCGTCGGCATCCTGGAGCCGGGCATCGACAAGGTCGAGGACCAGCTGGGCGTTGAGAACCTCTACGAGGCGGCGAACACCCCTCTGATCGGCTTCCTCAACAACGCGATCCGCGCCAAGGAGCTGTTCTTTAGGGACCGCGACTACATCGTGGACGGCGGCGAGGTTCTCATCGTCGACGAGCACACGGGCCGTGTCCTGCCGGGCCGCCGCTACAACGACGGCATGCACCAGGCGATTGAGGCCAAGGAAGGCGTGGAGATCAAGGCTGAGAACCAGACGCTCGCTACGATCACGCTGCAGAACTACTTCCGTCTGTACCCCGAGGGCTCGCGTTCCGGCATGACCGGTACGGCTGAGACCGAGGCCGCGGAGTTCCACTCGACCTACAAGATCGACGTCATCCCGATCCCCACGAACAAGCCGATGATCCGCAAGGATCAGTCCGACCTCGTCTATCCGACGGAGAAGGGCAAACTAACGCGATCATCGAGGACGTCGTGGCGCGTCACGAGGCCGGCCAGCCGGTCCTCATCGGTACCGCTTCGGTGGAAAAGTCCGAGCTGCTTTCCCAGATGCTCAAGAAGAAGCACATTCCGCACCAGGTGCTCAACGCCAAGCAACACGCCCGCGAAGCCGCCATCGTCGCGATGGCCGGCCGCAAGGGCGCGGTCACGGTGGCCACGAACATGGCCGGCCGTGGTACTGACATCATGCTGGGTGGTAACTCGGAGTTCCTCGCCCAGGCGAACCTGGCTGCCGAGGGCCTCGACCCGAAGGAAAACCCGGAGGAGTACCGCGAGGCGTGGCCCAAGGCTCTCGCGGCCGCGGGAAGAGGCCGTCGAGGCCGAGCGCGAGGAGGTGCGCGAGCTGGGCGGCCTGTACGTGCTCGGTTCGGAGCGCCACGAGTCGCGTCGTATCGACAACCAGCTGCGCGGACGCTCCGGCCGTCAGGGTGACCCGGGCGAGTCCCGATTCTACCTGTCGATGGAAGACGATCTGATGCGCCTATTCAACTCGGGCATGGCGCAGCGCATCATGGCCTCGGGTGCCTATCCGGAGGACATGCCGCTGGAGAACCGCATGGTGTCGCGTTCGATCGCGTCGGCCCAGCGCCAGGTGGAAGCCCGCAACTTCGAGATCCGTAAGAACGTCCTGAAGTACGACGACGTCATGACGGGTCAGCGTGAGACGATCTACGCCGAACGCCGCAAGGTGCTTGAGGGCGAGGACATGGGCCCGCAGATGCGCGCGTTCATGGAGTCCCTCGTGACCGGCCTTGTCGACGAAGCGATCGCCGATAAGCCCGTGGACGAGTGGGATCTGCCCACCCTGTGGGAGCACCTGCGCGCCTACTACCCGCCGTCGGTCACGATCGAAGAGGTCGAGGAGGAGCACGGTGGTGCTGCGTCCCTCGTGCGCGACGATCTGGTGACCGAGCTGGTCGGCGACATCCACGCCGTCTACGCGGATACCGAGGACCGCCTGAACGCCAACCCGCTGGCGCAGGCGCAGCTGGGCGATGAGCCCATTCGTACCCTCGAGCGTCGCGTTGTCATCTCCGTGGTGGACCGCCTGTGGCGCGAGCACCTCTACGAGATGGACTACCTGAAGGAAGGCATCGGCCTGCGTGCGATGGGTCAGCGCGACCCGCTTGTCGAGTACAAGGACGAGGGGGCCCAGATGTTCCAGGCGATGGTCGAGCGCATCCGCGAGGAGTCAGTCCAGCAGGTGTTCTCCTACGCCAAGCAGTTCGAGCGCGCCCTGGCCGCCGCCGAGGAGGAGGCCGGTGGTTCGATCGCCGCCGCCAGCGTCGCTCCCGCGCAGGAGGATGCCTCGTCGTCCTCTTCTGAGCCCAGCGTCGAGGACGTTGCCGCCGCCGAGTCTGCGGCCTCCGCGGCTGCGCGCACGGCCGTTGCTCACGCCCGTTCGGTGATGGGCAACGTGGGTCGCGCGAAGGCGCCGAGCCGCGTGAGCTACAGCTCCGCTGAGGGCACCGAGTCGGCCGCGTCCTCGTCGAGCGGTAACCGCGCGGAGCGTCGCGCTGCCGCTAAGAAGCGTCGCCGCCGCTGATCGGTACACGTCACGGGTGAGGGGGTTCCTGCGGGAGCCCCCTCACCCGTTTGTGTATCCGTCGAGCCGCGCGGCCGGTCCGTCAGGCGAGTTCGAGGGCCGTCGTGATCCATCGCCCGTGGTACTCCTCAAGCCGCAGGGCGAGGGCGAAGGTACGCGAGACCGTGGAGACGATGACGGCGGCCTCTGTCGTGCGCTCGTCGACGGGGCACGTGCGTACGTGGACGGGCCTCGTTCCCCGTGCGCATGGGGACATGTGGACGCACACGAGAGCCCCGTAGAGATCGGGCAACATCCAACGGCGTAGCTGGGGTGCCTGGCGCACGCCCGTGACGACCTCGACGATGGCGCGTGCGAGGTTCGCCGCCCACGGCCCGGGGTCTGGGAGGCTCTCTTTCGGGAGGGTGACGTAGTGGGTTGGTGTCGGCGATGGGGCTGCCCTGTAGTCAACTCAGGATCCTAGGTCACCGGAATGGGGTGGGCTGAATCGGACGGGTGGGGTGGGCCTCGTGCTGGTCCGTCGTCTGGGGGCCTCGGAGGCGCGAGGCCGAGGGCGCGATTTGGGTACTCATGGCAGGGTCCTGGGGATGGCGAGTGTCTGTCCGGGGTAGATGAGAGCGGGGTCGTGGACCGACTCGGAGTTGGCCGCGTGGATTGCTCGCCACGTGGCGTCGATACGCGCATCGTCCGCATCGGGGCGCAGGGAGGCGGCGATCGACCAGAGCGAGATCGCCCGGCGCGACGGTGACCGAGGTAGGGTGATCGGGCGTATCCGCGTCCGGTGCATCCTGCGCGGGCACGGGCAATGTGGCCGGAGCAGTCTGTGTCGCCTCCTGGTCAGGGGAAGGGGCTCCGGGGGTATCCGCCCACGTCAGTGAGACGGCGGGGGAGGTCTGTTCCTGCGGTGCTGCCAGGGAAGCCGCGGCGGGTGCACCGGTGACGAGTGTGGAGCCAATCAATGCGCTGGCTCCGGCACGAGCCAGAAGCGACTGCGAGAGACGGGTGCCGCAACGGCAGACGAAGAAACGTGCAGCTGTGCGCGCCGCTGGGGGAGCAACGCGCAGGAGCGCGAGGTGAGCGCATGCTGAGCATAGGAGACTCCACGCCAGGAGTGCGAGGGCAGCAATGCCGAGAACCCAGAGGATGAGCGTCTCGGGACGCTCCGCGCTCAGGGGTGGAGCGAGGCGGGAGAGATAGAGTGCGTCGAGGAGGCACAGCGGGGCACCAACGAGCCAGAGAAATGCGTCGGTGAGGTGTGATTGGCCGGCGACGGTCAGTGAATCATCAGTCATGGTGAACTCTTCATTGAGTGGACGGATTCGATGCGTTAACTATCCGCTTTATAGTGCACCATGTCAATAGATGTTAGTTTATGTTATCAAAATGTGATGTGTGGCGCATGAATGTGGCATCGTAGGGGCATGGATATGTCGCGTTCATTGCCGAGCTAGAAGCACAATTTGATGATGAGCGCGGTCGCGATCTCGATGCGCTCATCGACGAACTCACCGATGCTGAACGCGCCTCGGTCAGCCTGTCTGCCCGCCTGGCCGGTGCAGACGGTGATATCACACTCGCGCTGCGAGGGGGTTTTGACGATCACTGGGGCAGTGCTCGATTCGACCCGCTCGTGGGTGCTCACTGCGCGGAAGTCGCGACGACAGCCTGATCATGCTCTCCGCAATCGTCGCGGCCTGGCCTCTCGGGCGCAGTGTTGCGCGCGAGTCCTCCGTGCGAGGAGGCGTCGGCGTTGGCCATGTCCTGCGCGAATTAGGTGCACGCGGTGTCGGAGTCGTCATCGAATCCGACGGGGGTGACCATCGGGGGATCATCGACGCGGTCTATGCGGACCACGTCGATGTCGCCCTGGATGGAGAGGCCTTCGCCTATGACGACCGGGATGAAGTAGGTGGTATGACCGTGTCACTGGCACTTGCGGGGCTTCGTCGACTCCGTGTGCTCGGCCAGCGATGGTCGGACGACTAGTGAGCGTTCTCCGCCTTCTGACGCTCGCGCGTCGCGGCGTATTGATCCTGGATGAACTGCTCCAGGACCGATTCTTCGATCCTCCACACGTGCTTGCCGCCGACCTGAATGGCCGGGAGCTCGCCGGAGGAAACGAGGGCGCGGGTGGCTGACATCGTGAGATTCAGGGTCTCGGCGACGTCAGCGAGAGTGAGGAATCGTGTTGCCATGGCAACATGCTATCAGTTGGGGTTGCTTCGTTTGATTGGTTTGAGTCGGCAATTTTTTACGCGTCATTTCACCGATCGGATCGGTTGGTTCTGATGAATAGTCGACAACCTACCGCTTTTTCGGTTGAGCGTGCATCATAGAAGAGTGAAACGCGTCTCAGCTTCAGTGTCGATCCCGACGCGCGCCCCCGGCAAGATGGACCGTCGATTCGTTATCGGCTTGGTCCTCATCATCGCGTCCGTGATCGCCTTCAGTGCCCTCAGCGGCCTCCTGCGGGGAGGAAGCCGCGTCTACACCGCGACGACGACCATCGCCCCGGGGGAAACCCTCACTGCGGACAATGTCCGAGAGGTTGTCCTCAGCGTCGACTCGGACGTCTACGTTCCCACGTCCGAGGCTCCCATGGGGTCCGTCGCGACTCGGCAGATCACCCCCGGCCAGATCGTCATGCGCACGGATCTGTCACAGGGGGACAGTGGAACAGTGCAGACAGACATGCTGCGCGTGGCCGTCACGGTCAGTGCCGGGCTGCCCGACGGGGTCGCTGATGGAACGCGGATCCGGCTGTGGACGATCCCCGCGCGCACGCAGGGACAGGCTGGCAATCAGGCGCGCGAGATCGAGGGGACCTTCACCTTCGTGCGTCGGATCGAGGCCTCGTCCCAGTCGCACCGTGGCCAGCGGATCGAGATCCTCGCGAACGCCCAGTCCATGCCGGTCCTCCTCGCCGCGCAGTCCTCGACCGACGAGCTGGCCGCAGTCCCCGTGGGGGCGCCGTGAGCTCCGTCCACGGGGTCGTCGTCCTCGCCGATCAGCGCTACGAGGCACCCCTCATCCAGGCGATTCAGGGCCGATCGGATGTCCTTGCCATCGTCCGGCGCTGCGCTGACCTGGCTGAGGTCGTTGCCGCGGCCCGCGCCGGCCTCGCCGATCTCGCGGTCATCGACGGATCCGACCCCGACCTGACGATCGAGACCGTTGAATCGCTGCGCGCTTGCGGCATGGTCGTCGTTGCCCTTGCGCCCCATCACGAGCGCTCCCGCCTCATCGCTCTGGGGTCGCCTCGGTCGCCGCGCCCGGCAGCCCCGACCAGGTCGTCAACTCTCTCATCGCGGCGACGCGCACGCGCCCCTCGACCCCTGCCACGGCCTCGTCCGCGCCACCGCCGCCTCCTCCGCCCTCCGCTCCGGGCAGCGTGCCGGCCGTCTGGGGAGACATCCGGTGCGCCCGGGCGCACGACCCTCGCTGTCGGCATCGCGACCGCGCTGTCCGCCCACAGGCCCACCCTCCTCGTCGATGCGGACACCGCCAACCCGACGATTGCGCACCTGCTGGGCCTTCCCGTCCATGCGTCGGGTCTGTCAACCCTCGCGCGTACAGCCTCGCGCGGCCCCATCACGCCCGCGGACACGCTCGGGGCAGCCGTCATGCGCTCCGAGAACCTGCACGTCATCACGGGCCTCGTGACGCCACACCGCTGGCGAGAAGTGAGCAAACCCGGTATCGAATCCATCGTCGGGGCACTGCGCCTGAGCGCCCGTTACTCGGTCGTTGATATTGCGTCGACCTCGCTGGAAAAGGCCTCGCGCGGGGCCAACCGTGACGATGCCGCGCTTGGGGTGCTTGAGCGCGCCGATCGGCTCGTCATCGTCGCGCGCGGTGATATCGTCGGCATCAACCGGCTCTCGTTCCTGGTGCGGTGGTGGGAGGAGCAAGAGCGCGCCATTCCGGTCGAGGTGATCGTCAACCGCGTGAGCACCGCGGCTATTGGCCCGCACCCGGTGCCCCTCCCCTGCAGGCGGCGATCGGCGCTTTCATGCCCGACTGCATTTTCCACGTCGTTCCTGAGGATGAGGGTGTTGGGCGGGCTTCTGCGAGGCAAGGCTCTGGGAGAAAACGGTGCGCGTTGCGACGCATCCGACGCGTTGCAGGCGATTGTCGAGCAGTGGGTGCCTACACTGTGACCATGCGCGTCTATGTTCCCGCCGTCCTGTCCGACCTGTGCGTCCCGCTGCCGCCCGTGCGCAGCGGCGTCCTGTGTGTGCCCGAGGCCGGCATGAGTGGAGAGGATATCGAGGTCCTCGAGGACGATGCCATCACCGAGGCGGCGCTGTCCTCCCTCGAACTGGCGCGCGAGACGGAGGGAGCGGGCGTCGCTCGCGTCGTCCTGGCCGTCGACACCCCCACCTCGACGACGCTGACCCCCGGCGAGCAGATCGAACCCCACATCTTCGCGGCCCCGGCCTTCGAATACACCTGGTCGGACGTGGCCGCTATCCTCGCGGACCTGCCCGACGCCTCACCCGCAGTGCAGGCCGTCCTGAGCGCCGATACGCAGGAGAGCGCCGACGAGGCCGTGGCCGCCCTGTGGGAGTCCTCCCTGGCGTGGTTCGACCGCTCCGAGCGCCCCGCCGTCCTGGCCCTGCACCAGGGCTGACACCTACGCGCGCACGCTGAGGGTCGATCCGCCCTCCGGCAGAGGTCGCACCTGGATCTGATCCGCGATCTGGGTCGCCATCTCCTCGACGTGCGAGATGACGCCGACCGTGCGTCCCGCGCAGCGCAGCGCCTGGAGCTGCGCCATGACCAGGCTCAGCGTGTGCGAGTCGAGCGATCCGAAGCCCTCGTCGATGAACATCGTGCGCAGCTCGACGCCTCCGGCCTCGGCTGAGACGACGTCCGCGAGGCCGAGCGCCAGCGCGAGGGACGTGTAGAACGTTTCCCCGCCCGACAGCGTGCGCGGGCTGCGTAGCGCGTCCGTATCGTGATCGACGATTGCCAGGCCCAGGCCGGACTTGCGCGAGGCGGTGCCGTCGTCGGGGACGGACATGAGCTCGTAGCGTCCCGATGAGATTGCCGCGAGGCGTGGGTTCGCGGCCGCCAGAACCTCCTCTAGTCGCGCGATGAGCACCCACGCCGACAGGGGAGTGGAGGCCAGGTTCTCCGGGCCGGATGCCGCGGCAATGTCTGCCAGGCGGCGGATGGGCCCGGCCTGCTCCCGGGCACGCCCGAGCGCCTCCAACGCGTGCTCAAGGGAGGCGCGGGCGGCGTCCAGCTGAGCGCAGTGCTGCTCGAGAATACCCGAAGCTCGGGCCGCCATAGCGGCGTCCTCCTCGGCCTTGCGGGCGGTCTCGGTGAGGGATTCAAGGTCCGGCGCGGGCGCCGACGCCGCGCGGGTCAGGCGCTCCGAAGCAAGCGCTTCGCGTGCCGCGAAGAGTGCCTTCTCATGCGCGGCCACGCGCGCCTCGAGAGCCTCGACCTGGGGGAGTGGAAGCAGGAGCGTGCGCCACGAGTCCGCCTCGAGGCCCTGTTCCTCAAGTGCATCCGCAAGGGATCGCTGCGCCTGCGCGAGCGCGGCGCGGGCGTTGTCCCAATCGGCGCAGGCCCCGGCTAGGGCTGCCGCCCGGTGTGCGCGCTCATCCAGGGCTGTAGCGCGCGCATCAAGGGAGGTGTAGTCGGCGCGCTCAGTCTCCACGCGGGCCTCAGCCGCAGCCAGAGCAGATTTGCGCTCCTGGAGGGTGGACGCGAGGGAAGCGGCGGTCTCTCGGGCGCTTGCGAGGGAGTCCGTGAGGCCGTCGAGGCGGGCGCGCTCCTGCGCGAGGGCCGCCTCGATCTCTGTGATCTGCGGGCTGAGAGCCTCGAGCTTCGCAACGAGCTCGGCGGCTCGATCCCGCTCGGTTTCGAGCGTTGGCGTGGGGGCACCGGCCACCTCGTTGAGCTGGGCGATACGACGCACGAAATCCTGGTGGCCAGCCTGCGCATCCCGCAGCGCGGCCTCCGCACGGTCTCGCGCCTGGTCGAGCTCCGCGACCTGCTCGCGCGTGATCTCCCCGTCCGCGGCCGGTGCGGGATTGGGGTGAGCGGTGGAGCCACACACGGGACAGGGTATGTCCTCCTCGAGTTCGCGTGCGAGCGCCGATGCGCTCTGCGCGATCCACAGGTCGTGGCCGTCCGCCGCCGCGGCATTCGCAAGCTTCGCGGCGACCGTGGCCTCGCGCAGCTCGTCCGATGCTCCGAGGAGGGCGGAGCGCAGCAGGTCCGCCTGCATGGAGGCATCCAGGCGCTCATTGAGGGCGCGCAGCGTGGACGCGGCCTCGGGCAGCGTGTCGGCATCCGCTCGCATGAGGCGCAGGGCCTCGGAGGCCTGCTCGATGCGCAGGGGCAACGTCTCGCGCTCGGCCTCGATCGACGCGATGCGCGCCAATGCCTGCTCATGCTGGGAGCGCAGCGAGTCGATGTGGGTGCGCACTTCGGGCAGCGAGCCTTCGACGGCCAGGGCCTCCTCGAGAGAACCGCGCGTGCGCGTCGCCTCGTCGCGCAGGTCCTGCGCCCGCTTGCCGAGAGTGGCCACGGCCTCGGGTGTCGAGGATGTGGAATCGATGGAATCTTCGTCTCCGAGAGCAGGGGACAGGGCCGAGACCTGGTCTCCCGCAGCCTCCAGACGAGCGCGTGCCGAGGCCTCGGCCGCGTCGAGGGGAGCCACGGCCAGCGCTCGGCGGGCCTGACCCGCGCGCTCACGGTCGGATGCGATTGCTCCCTCCGATGAGGTGAGCTCGGCGAGCGTCGCGCTGAGGCGTGCGTGCTCCGCCTGGGCCTCAGCCAGGGCACGCCCCTCGGACAGGGCGCGGGAAGCCTCGCGCGCGGTTGCCGTGGCCACCTCGGCAACGTGCAGGGTCTGTGCGTGCGCCGCGCGTGCGCGCTCGCATGCGTCCTCGGCCCAGCGCGTCACGGCGCTGGAATCCTCCGCGCCCGCATCCAGCTGATCGGCCTCCTTGGCGTCGGCCGCCCGGCCGTCGGCGGCAGACCCGTCCTCAGTGCCGTTCTCGGCAAAGGCTGCGTCCAGTGAGCGCACGCGCTCGAAAGCGCCGATGGCAGCCACGCGCCGCTCTTCGATGCCGCGCTTCGACGAGGCGGCCGCATCGACGAGGGCCTTCGTGAAGTCCACGTAGATCTGCGTGTCGAAAATGTCGCGCAGGATCTGCTCGCGAGCATCTGACGTGGCGTTGAGGAACTGGGAGAACTTGCCCTGCGGGAGCACGATCGTCTGCAGGAACTGGTCCTTATCCAGGCCCACGATTGCCGGAATTTCGGAGCCCACGTCGCGGGGACCCGACGCGATCGGCTCCACCGTACGCCACCCGTCCGGCGCGTCCGGATCCTCCACGACCCGCATCAGCGTCGACTTCGAATTGCGCTGCGACTTCTTGCCCGCCGGGGTGTACGCGGGGGTGCGGGTCACCCGGTAGATGCCCGTCCCCACCTCGAACACCAGGTCCGCCTCCGACGGATCCGAATCTGTGATGTGGTTGGACCGCAGGCGGTCCTTCGACGCGTCCTTCGTGCGCGCCACGTCGCCGTACAGGGGCGAAGGTGATCGCGTCGATGAGCGTGGACTTGCCCGCGCCCGTGGGGCCGTCCAGCAGGAACAGCCCCGAGTCCTCGAAGGCCGAAAAGTCGACCGTATGCTCGCCCGCGAAGGGGCCGATGCCCACAATACGTAGCCACCGAATCTTCACTGCATGTCCTTTCCTCGAAGCTGCGCCCACACGTCCAGGGCCAGCTCGCGCTCTTGAGCGCTTAGCGCCCGCCCGCCCACGGCCTCGTAAAACTCCTCCGTGACCTCGCGCGGATCGCGGGACGCGCGCACGGTCATCGCGGGAGCGAGCGCGGGGGCCTGGGAGGGACGGTGCACGACGACCAGGGCATGAGGGTAGACCTCCCGGATGCGAGGAACCATGCGCTCGGGGCGCGCGTCGTCCGTGACCGTGATCGACACGTACGAGGCCGTGCTGGCCTCGTCGGGATCCGCGAGCAGCTCATCCATGGTTCCCTCGAGTACCGCGATGCCCCGCAGCGTTGGGATGGGCACCACCTCGATGTCGGTCACCGAGGTGGCGTCCGTGGTCACGAGGGTGATCGACTTGGTGGCCCCGGCCTCGGAGAATGAATACGCGATGGGGGAGCCTGCGTAGCGGATCGGGACGGATGCACCCGAGATGTCCTGCGGGCGGTGCAGGTGCCCGGCCGCCACGTAGTCCAGGCCGTGGGCCAGGGGTTCCTCGTCCCCGAGCGTGTCGAACAGGTCCGCCGATACGGAGGGCACGCCGCCCACCTGGATGTCGCGCTCCGAGTCCGAGGACTGGGCGCCTGTCACGAAGGCGTGCGGCATCGCGATGGCCGGGCGCTCGTCACCCGCGTCTCGCCGAGCCGAAAGGTCCGCGCGCACCCGGCGCAACGCCGCCCCCAGAACCGCCTGGTGGGAGCGGGGCAGGGGAGCGGGCAGGTCGTCCTCGCCCCGCACAGGCAGGTCCGACAGGCTTTGCCGCACGAGGTCGGGCTCCAGGTAGGGCATCGGGTACACGAGAGCACCCCCGGGCTCGACCGGCGTGCCGATCGCCTCCGGGTCCGTCACCACGTGCAGCGAGGGGGTGAGCATGTCGGCGAACAGCCCCAGGCGCGCGGCCCCATCGTGGTTTCCCGACGTCAGGATGACCGTCGTGATCTCCGTCAGCTCGCGCAGGGCGCGGCGCATCTGCGCGAGCGCATCCACGGGCGGGACCGCGCGGTCGAACACGTCGCCCGAGATGAGCACGGCATCCACGCCCCGCTCACGCACCAGGGCAACCAGCCACTCGATGAACGCGTCCGCGCTGTCTCCCAGGGACGCGCCGTGCAGCGTGCGTCCCAGGTGCCAGTCGGAGGTGTGCAGAATCAACATGCTTCCAGTGTGGCAGAGCCGCCCACATCTGCGTCCGTCACACACGCTTGGAGAGCGGACACCAGCTGCACGCGTGCGCTCAGCCGATAGCATGGTGGGCATGACCAAGCCCTTCCTCATGCTGACCTCGCGCGACGACGGCCCCGTCCTGGCCGCAGAGACCGCCGACCTGCCTCGCTTCTCGGGACTGACCCCCGACCAGGTCCGCCAGGTGCGCATGGAGAGGGAGCTGCCCGCCCTCGACCTCTCCGAGTACTCGGGTGCTTTCGTGTGCGGGTCCCCGTGGGACGCGAACGCCGACGACCACCTGAAGGAAGAACGCCAGGTGCGCGCCGAGGCCTGGCTGCGGTCCTTCTACGACCGGGCGCTGGGCGAATCCTTCCCGATCCTGGGCCTGTGCTACGGGCTGGGGACCCTCACCCTGCACCTGGGCGGCGTCATTGACACCCACCACGGCGAGGAAATCAGCGGTATCGCGCTGACCAAGACCGATGCGGGGCGCGAGGACCCGCTCCTGGAGGGCACGCCCGACCGCTTCCACTCCTACGTTGGCCACCACGAGGCCGTGCGCGAGCTGGCCCCCGGCATGCAGGTCCTCCTGGCAGGGGACGACACCCCGATCCAGATGGTGCGCGTGGGCGAGGCGGCGTGGGCGACCCAGTTCCACCCCGAGATGGACCTCGAGGGCGTCAACGTGCGCATCGACCAGTACGCGGGCCGCTACTACCCGGTGGAGAAGGCCGAGGCCATCCGCGCCCAGGTCGCGACCGTGGATACGGATCCCTCGCGCCTCGTCCTCCAGAACTTCGTGCGTCGCTTCCAGCGCTGACCCTCGCCCGACACGTGGGGCCGCGCTGCGCGGCGCGGTTAGCGGGCCTGCGGCGCAGGTAGAAGAAGATCACCATGGTGACGATGGCTAGGACACAGGTCGTCATCATTGAGTGGCGGTAGGCCGTCAGGTCGTCTGTGAGGGGCACGAACGCGCTCACCATCGCGGTGACGACGCACAGGCCCGCACAGACGAGGCCGATACGCTCGACGATGAAATAAGCCGGAGTTGTCCAGAAGATCCGGCGCGCAGATCCCGGCAGCTGCCTGCCAAAGAAGGTTGCGCAGATGCCCAATGTGAAGGAAGAGGTCCTCAAACGGCCAAGTTCGGTCATTGAGTACACCATGAGAAACAGGACGGCGAATAAAGCAACAACGAAGACAACGCGGATTATTTGCTCGATTTCGGGGCGCTCCGGGGAGGAGTTTTCGGGATTCGGCATGCCCACCACTCTAGCGGGACGCGGCGCGAGACAGCCACCCCTCGCCTGCTAGCGGGCGAGGGACACCCTCACCGCGGACTCTCGCCGTGGGTGCCTGTCTGCGTGTCTAGCGGGCGGGGGGAAGAAGCCCGCGTCGGCGTGCCCGCTCCTTTGCGATGAGGAGCACCACGAAGAAACAGAGGGCCACAAGACCCACGCCCATGGCGATGTTCCATGGCGTGTTGTAGGGCTCGGGGCGGACGCCGTGGTCCATGACGTCACCGGCGATGACTGCCGCAGTGCACACGAGCGCGGCACCCATCACCACCCACTCGCAGGCCCGAAGTGCCCGGTGTGCGCCAGGAACGTGACGCGAATAGCCAGGGATGTAGACAGCGAGGAGCAACGCAGCGTCGGCGAGCCCGTAGTCGGTTAGGCGGTTGTCCTTCCCGATAAAGGTGCCGCCAATCGAATAGACGACCGTGCCGATCAACAGCGCGAAGAAGAAGTAACGGAGGACCTTGTCGACCCGCGAAAGCCCTGCGGTGTTGCCGATAAGGTTCTGCTCGATGGTGGACATAGCGATCACGACCTTGTGAACCAGAGATAGCGACCATCGCTATATCGTCATTGTCCACGCAGGGGGAGCGCTGTCAAGCACTTTCGGCGCGCACTTTTCTCTAACGGGCTGCCTTGCTGGCTGCCTCCGCCGTCGCCACGGCCTCGAGGAGCCTGCGCACCGATGCCACACGGGAAGCGCGCTCAGACCTCACCCGATCCGCATCGCCGTCCCCGGCCTCGTCGATGCTGAAGGGGCCGGTGGCGCGCGCGTAACTGTCAAGCGCGCACGAGGGTTCCTCCTCGCCGTGCGAACACAGCGGTAGGCACCAGGCGGCGGCCTCTGCGACGTCTGGGAAGACCCCGAGCACGTCGGCGACGCTCACGTGCCCCAGGCCGAAGGAACGCACGCCGGGCGTATCGACGATCCAGCCGCCCTCTGCCAACTCGAAGGCCTCCGAGGACGTGGATGTGTGGCGCCCGCGCCCCGTCACCTCGTTGACGTGACCCGTCGCCCGGCCCGCGCCCGGCACCAGGAGGTTGATGAGCGTGGACTTACCGACCCCCGAATGCCCCACCAGCACCGACCAGTGGCCGGCCAGCAGGTCGCGCAGCTCGGCGACGCCCGGATCGGACTCCCCGGCCTCGGCACTCGTGAGCACCACCCGCAGGTCGAAGTCCTCGTAGGCGGCGATCAGCTCGTCCGCGCTGGCCAGGTCCGCCTTCGTCAGGACGAGGACGGGGTCGAGGCCCGCCTCGAAGGCGGCGACCAGGCAGCGGTCGATCATGCCGGTGCGCGGCGGGGGATCCGCCAGTGCGACGACGATGCACATGGTGTCGGCGTTCGCGACGATCGCCTTCTCGCCTCGCTGATCCGGCGCGTCCTCGAGGGAGCGGCGCAGCACCGAGGAGCGTTCTTCGACGGCGACGATGCGCGCGAGCGTGTCGGGGCGCCCCGACAGGTCGCCGGTGAGGCGCACGCGGTCGCCCATGATGACGGAGCCGCGCCCCAGCTCGCGGGCGCGCACGGCGACCACGCGGGTGCCGTTCTCCTCCAGGCTCACCTGGTAGCGGCCGCGGTCGATGCCGATGACGCGGCCCAGCGGCTTGGAGGACCAGTCGGGCCGGTCTTTCGTGCGGGGGCGTGAGCCCTTGGCGGCGTGTACGCGCACGCGCGGGTCGTCGGTTCCCGTGTCGCGGCGGGCCATCACTCCTCCTCCTCGATCGACGAGGCCGGGACAGCCTGGGTGCTTTCTCACTGTTTTTCGCTCACGAGCGAGGCCCCACATGGCCTCGAAGGTCGGCAGCGTCTTGGACGTGCAGGCGATGTCGTCGACCGTGATGCCGGGCGTGATGAGGCCCAGGATCGCGCCGAAGGTCGCCATGCGGTGATCCGCATAGGAGCGGATCTGTGCGGCGTGGAGCGGGCGTGGCGTGATGATCAGGCCGTCCTCGGTCTCTTCGGCCTGCCCGCCCGCGCGGTTGATCTCGGCGACCAGGGCCGCCAGGCGGTCCGTCTCGTGTCCGCGTAGGTGCGCGATGCCGCTCAGGTGCGAGGGGGTCGAGGCGTAGGCGCAGATCGCGGCCATGGTGGGGGTGAGTTCCCCGACCTCGGCCATCGTGGCCTTGATGCCCGGGTAGTTGCCGGCGCCGGGACCCGTCAGGGTCAGGCCCTCCTCGTCCAGGGTAATGGTCGCGCCCACGTGACCGAGCAGTGCGCGCCAGGCGTCGCCCGCCTGTGTCGTTGCCTCCGGCCACGCCGGGATCCGCACGCGCCCGCCCGTCACCATCGCGGCCGCCAGGAAGGGGCCGGCGTTGGACAGGTCCGGCTCGACGGTGATGTCGCCGCCGATGGGGCGCGATGGGAAGATGTGCCAGGTGGACAGGTTCGCGCGGCCCTCGTCCACGACCTCCAGGTCGATGCCCGCGCCCGCGAGGGACGCCAGCGTCATCTCCACGTGCGGCATTGATGGAATGACGCCCGGAGCCGAGACGAAGAGGGGATCGCCGACCAGGGGAGAGACGAGCAACAGGGCGGAGAGGAACTGCGAAGAGGACGAAGAGTCCACCCAGGCCTGCGCGCCCAGCGGCGTGTGGATCGGGCCTTGAACCGTGAAGGGCAGGTGACCGCGCTCACCGTGATACGTGACGGTCGCGCCCATGCGCACCAGGGCGTCCAGGAGCGGGCCCAGCGGGCGTGCGTAGGCCTGCTCGTCCCCGTCGAAGCGTTTCTTCGGGGGACAGGGCTGCCAGGGGAGGCAGGAAACGCATGACCGTGCCGGCCAGGGCCGCACTCGATGCGACCGCCGCGCGGCGGCAGCGACATCGGTGTGACGCGCAGGATGCCCGCGCCCTCGTCCTTGACGTGTGCGCCCATCACCTCCAGGGCAGCCGCGAACAGGCGCGTGTCACGCGCGTCCAGGGCACCCCGAATGACGGAGGGAGAATCGGCGACGGCCGCCAGGTACAGGGCGCGCGCCGTGATCGACTTCGAACCCGGCACCTCGACCGTGGCATCCACGGGGAGTGGCCAGAGGCAGGCCAGCGCGCGCTCACGAAGCGGTGCCGCTCAGACGCTCCACGACGGCGGCCTCTGCCGCGGCAATTGCGCGGCGCTGGTCGCGGCGCATCGCGTGGGCGACGAGGCCGAGGGCTGACCGACGCGGTCCGTCGACGCGAGGAGGACGCCGGCAGCCAGGCCCGCCTTATTTGGCGTGCGGTAGCGGCGGCGCTTGATCTGCTCCTTGGACAGGCCTCGCGTCGTGCCCGGCAGGGGAGCGTTCACGAGGGCCATCGGCGCGCCGATGGCAGCCAGGGTCAGGGCGGCCACGCGGGGCTTGCGGCCCAGCGCGAAACGCAGACCCGCGACGACCGTGACCGCACCCGTCACGCGGGTCGCGACAGCCAGCTGCTGATCCGTCAGCGGCTCCAGGCCGACCGCGCCGGTCGCCTTATCGATGAGAGGGCGAACGCCCGCGGCGCGCTCCACGTGGAAACGCGGATGCATAAGGGCATCAACCCCGTCGGCGATGAACGGGGCAGCGAGCAGGGGACGGGCAACAACGCGCAGCAGATTCATACCCCTATTGTTCGACACCTTTGCCCCTGGGGGAAGCCGAACAGCCTGCCCGTTCCCAAACAACGGGGCGAAAGTGGCGCAACCCACACTTGGTGAGGGTTGTGGAATAAAGAGGGGGGTGAGGCGTTGCCCTCAGTATGACTGCCCACCGACCACTCCCATTCGCGCCACACGCTCGCGCGACTACGCTGAGAGGCGATGGATACGACAACCCCCTCACCGACGCCGCAGGCACCCGAGCTTGCCCCGGCCTCGTCCGCTCTGGATGGTGCCGAGCTCGAGGCGCGCTTCATGGACGAAGCGATGCCCCTCATGAACCAACTCTTCGGCGCGGCACTGGGCATGACCCGCAACCGCGCCGACGCGGAGGATCTGGTTCAGGAGACCTACCTCAAGGCCTACCAGAAGTTCCACCAGTATCAGCCTGGCACCAATATCAAGGCCTGGCTCTACCGGATCCTTACCAATACCTACATCACCAGCTACCGCAAGGCGCAGCGCTCGCCCAAGCGCGCCTCCAGCGACACCGTCGAGGATTGGCAGCTGGCCGACGCCGCCTCCCACTCAGAGGTTGGCCTCAAATCCGCGGAAGTCGAGGCGCTCGAGGCGCTGCCCTCCGCTCAGCTGCGTGACGCCTTCGATTCGCTCTCAGAGGAACACCGGATGGTTGTCCTCATGGCTGACGTTGAGGGTATGAGCTACAAGGAAATCGCCGAAGAACTAGGAGTTCCCATGGGGACCGTCATGAGCCGACTGAACCGGGCGCGCAAGAACCTGCGCTCCGCGCTGGCCGACGTCGCCGCGGAATACGGGATCGGAGGAGCCAAGTGAACACTCACGTGACCTGCCAGGACGTCCTGGACGCCCTGTACGAACTGATCGACTGCGAGGAATGCGACCGCCGCAGCGGCCTCATCGACGCCGGATCCGTGCCCGGCCCCGATGCGCGCGCCCGCGCCCTCATGATCAAAGCACGTCGCCACCTGCGCGCACTGCGCCGACGCCCTGGATGCGGAGCGCCACGTGCGCGCCCTCATGCGCGGCTGCTACGAGACCGAGCAGGCCTCCGATGCGCTGCGCGCCCGCGTCGTCGCATCAATCACCAGCGTGTCCGTCACCTGGCGCTAGGAGCGCTGCGACGACGCGTGATCGCGTCGCGGCGCGCGGGCAGACGAGGCTGGGGTTGCCGCCCGTTTTTCGGTGACCTTCGTCGCCGCGAACGGCCTGTGCCTTGGTGGTTTGGGCCAATGTGTGCAAAAATGCTTCAGTCTAGACAACAAACCCAAGGAGAATGACATGTCGAAGCGGGGTCGTAAGCGTCGCGATCGTCGTAAGAACGGCGCGAACCACGGCAAGCGTCCTAACGCCTGAGCCGAATGCGTTGCGCGCCCGGACCGGTTGGTCCGGGCGCGTTTTGTATGCGCGTTGTGTTCGCGCGGGTGGTGGGGACCAGATGCGGCCGTGCGAGGCGCACGTGACGCAAGGGCACGCGGGAGGGGACCAGGCCTGCGCCGTGTCTGGTGTGTGCGCTACTCCGTTTGCGGCCCTGCATCTCAGTTAAACGGTGTGTGGGGCTTCCGCTCGCCGCAGATTGTGATCGCGCTGTGCCCATGGGGATAGGTTGTTCGTGTGCTGGGCTGGTGTTGAGGATGCTCGTGGTGGTGTGAGTAGCCCGTCTATGGGGGCGCCAATCCACTGGCCTTCGTTCTGGATAGGAAACGCCGTTCTGGATAGGAACCACGCATCTGGATAGGTTATTAAGCTATCCAGAACGCGATAACCTATCCAGTTCACTGTTTCCTATCCAGAACATGAACTCGTTGTGGGGCGCGTCCGATCCGGAAACGTCGATTTCGCCCATCGCAGCGCTCGGTGGGAGGGCTCCATAGAAGGCGATGATCGAGTGATGAGCTCGTACGCCCTAGTGCTCTCATGAGCCTCAACCGTAGACCCTCCCAGTCGTTGTAGTCCGGCCAGCTGACACGAATAACGTTCCATCCTGCATCGCGAAGATCCTGATCCCTGCGGATCCACTCCCGTTTTGCGCGCGCAAGATCGGATTGGTTGTCGCCTAGTTTCCCGATGCCGTCAAATTCAATGATGATTCGTAGATCTGCGATGACAATATCTGCGTAATAGTGACGACCCCGGACCTCAATGTGCACTTGAGTCAGTGATGGGAAAGGGCTGATCGAGCGCACAAGCCAAAGCAAGGCTGCTTCAGCAGGATTCTCACATCCAGGATCAATCGCGCGAAGAATGGCGCATGCTCGGCGGAGTCCTCGTTTTGTGGGGGAGTGTTCGAGGCGCTTGAGGAGCGCTACGCGGATTTCCTCTGCCCGTTCACGTGATTCCATCTGCTCAAACACTGAAAAGCTGCTCCACTGATGCAGTGCCATGCATCCGAGGACGAAAGCCTCCAACGGCTCCTCTTGCTGAACGCAACGGATGAGTGCATCGTACGGGTGTTCCGTTTCCAATCCGTTAGTGCGTCTGCGTTCCTCAGAGAGTGGAGGGATGCTGGAACAGGTGACACCTGTTTCGGGTACTGTCGTTGAGCCGACCGAACACGCTGGAAGTCGGGAAGTGGATCGTCTTGTTGGCCTGTAGATGGTTATCTGTGGATTAGCGGACCATCCCTGAATTCTGTTGAGTAGAAGGCAACTACGTCCTACGTACAGTGCTCGGTGTTGTAGGGATGCATTCACTGCATGGATTCGGGCGAGGGCAACCGCGTTCCATATTTCCCAAGGAGTTGACTCGTCTGGATGCAGTGGGAGAGCAGCTGCAATGCCGCGCATGATGCGAACGGTGACGGGCGAATGCGCATGGCTCTTTGGTGTCTGTAAGACATCGGTGACGACAACAGGTACCTGGTTCATGTATCCAGCTTTGAACAGAGCTTCGAGTTGGGGGTAGTCGAAAAGGAGGGCCTGTGGATAACCGGGTCTCTCTTTTTGCCCCTGTGCATAACGGCGAGGAGTGAGGTGTCGGGAGTCGCATGTCAGGATGGAGGGCGGAAGCGCGCGCGGAGAGCTGTTAGCGATGGGGTGTGTGAGGGGGACTGATATCTGAATGCACGCTGTTGGAGTGAGGAGCGCCCCATAGAGATCAACGAGGAGAAGCCTCACGCGCCATCTGGATAGGAAATGGAAATCTGGATAGGTTATTGCGTTCTGGATAGCTTAATAACCTATCCAGATAACTAGTTCCTATCCAGAACAACGTTTCCTATCCACAAGCCAACTCTACTATTTCCGTTGAACCGAATACGCGCGTGCGACACTTGAACGAGCATCCAGACATCGGCCGATGTGCTCGTGTCAGATCCTGATGCAACCGCGCGCCTCGAACTTCCGTGAGAAGCACAGAAGTCTTCGACTTCGGTACGGGCGACACCGAGCTCATACACCTGCGGTGGTGCTGCACTCGCGCCGCAGCGTGCAGCGAAGACCTCTGAGAGAGGTAGGAAGCAACTTTCGCAGCGTATCCTGGTACCTGTTGGCGCGCGGGTGCGTCCCGGTGCGCGCAGACTGATTCGTCGATACGAAAGAGGCCCCATGTCCCTCCAGATGCGTCTCGTTCACGCCCGCAAGGGGCTCACGCCTCCCGCGCTGCACACCGAGGAAGCCGCGCGTGAGATGGCGGCGGGTGCCCCGCAGCAGCACCCCATGCCTGCGTCGATGCGAGTGCGTTTCACGGCAACATGCGATAAAGGCGTGACCCGCGTGCTCCCGAAGCAGGGCCTGCGCTCGGGCGGCGCTCTCATCTTCTTGCACGGCGGTGCCTACCTCTTCCCGCTGGTTGACGGCCAGTGGGGCATCGTTGAGGGCCTCATCGACCGCACCGGCCTGCCCGTCATCATTCCGGACTATCCGCTCGCCCCCAACCACACCGCGGTCGAAGCGTTCGACTTCGTCCAGCCCATTATCGACGAGGTCCAGGCTGAGTTTGGCCGCGTCATCATCTTTGGCGACTCGGCGGGCGGCGGTCTGGCGTTGTCCCTCGCCATGCAACGCCGAGACGCGGGCAAGCGCCAGGTGGATGGCCTCGTCCTGTATGCGCCGTGGCTGGACGTCACCATGACGAACCCGGCGATCGAGGAGGTGCAGCGCCGCGACAAGATCCTGCGCGCGCCCGGACTGGAGTGGGCTGGCCGCGCGTGGGCGGGCGATCTGGACCCCGCAGACTGGCGGGTCAGCCCTCTGTACGGCGACCCGGCGGGACTGCCGCCGATGCGGATTTTCCAGGGCGACGCGGATATCTTGGGCCCAGACGCGATCGAGTTCGCCCGCAAGGCGGCTCGCGCTGGCGTCGACGTGCGCCTGCGCGTGGAGCCGGACGGCTTCCACGTCTACGTGCTCTCAGTCCCCGTTATTCCCGAGGCCGAGGACGCCCTCGACCACAGCGCGCGCTTTATCTCGGGGATTCTCACCCAGCCGTGAGCCGACCCGTTTCACGCCCCGTTTCACGGCCTCGCTGATCGAGGGCAAGAAGCCGCCGATGTGTACGTGCGTCGGAGTGACGGCGTGCCTCGTCAATCCAGCCTTGCTTGATCGATGATCCACGAGTAGTAGTAGACGTCAAGTGTCATCGAAGTTGTCCCTGGATTCTTGATGCAAGCACTGTACAGGACTTCGTCGACGCGTCGGTCATCGAGAGATACGCGGCTATCGATGACTGTCTGACGGGTGGTTCCGTCGGCCAGGGTCATGATGAAGTGATAGTCAGCTACGGACATGGTTCGGTAGCGTCCATGTGGTTCTTGGCGCGAAACAATTTCGCGTGTGCACGATGAGACGGTCACAGTCTGCGGACCGGTGAAGAGATCGAAGACGACACGCGTCCCGTAACCTAGAGCGTTGTAGGCGCTTGGAATCAGAATAAGCACCGGTATCACGAGGGCTGTGGCTCGTTTGTGCAAGCCCATGACAGTGCCAGCTCTCTCGCGCTTGTCGAACCATTGAAACAAGTAGGTAATGGCGGCGATGCATGCGAGCATGATGAGAAACGCTGTGCCGTAGGAGAAAGTCAGCCAGCGGAACCGAGAGGGGCCATGAGGGGAAATTGTGTCTGCCAAATGGGCCAAACCATACAAGATGAGAGTGAGGACGATCCAGAACGCTGTCCCATAGCGCTTCTGCTCTTTCGTCAGCGAACTTGTTGGGGATTGGGGTGTGGTAGACGTGTTCTTACGCTTGCTCATGGGGGTGCTTCAATGGGGGTACTGCGGGTAGCGGTGCTCAGTCGTGTTCTTTGCGGTGCCGACGTGGCCTATGCGAGTCTCGTATAGCGAAACCGATTGAATAATAGATGGCACATCCAATGATCCCGCTCAGGATAATAGCCGCGCAGATGGGGATGATGACGGGAACGGCGATGGGTGACATGCGTGCGAATTGGATGATCATCCAGCACACAATTGCGGTGAGGCTCCCCGCCGCTACCGCGATGGCAGTGCGCGAGATCTGGGGTTCATCAACGGAGGGTTGATCGGGGGAGAGAGGCGCTTCGTTGCTCATAAGAACCGTTTCAGCTGGGACGGAGACGGACGAGGCTGTTTATTCCGTGTCACTGCCCACCTGCATAGGTAGCGTGGTGTGGATTGAAGGCGGGGAGTTTTTCGGTGGTGGTGTCTCAGTGGTGCCGTGTGGCCTCGTGACGACGAGGCTCGGGCTGGGCGGGTGTACCCACCCTCGTCGGTGAGAACACGCAGCATCTTACTCAACCCGCGCGTCGACGATGATCCAGCTGTGGCGATAGACCTCAAGTGTCAGAGGTGAGGCCCCCTTCTTGTCAGCGCACGCTTCGTAGAGGGTGCTGTAGATGCCGGTCGCGTCGTAGGCGGTGCTCAAGTGAGTCGTGTGCCTCGAGCCGTCGGTGAGGGTGAGATCGAACCTGTAGGACGTAGAGGTGCCTCCCCGTCGCGAGCGCGTTCTGAGCGCACTGTAGCTGCACGACTTGACGGTGACGGTCTGTGTTCCTTCGATCGTATCCGCAACCGACTGCACGGAACCAATGACCGCCATCGTTCCGACGATGAGGACGGGGATGGAGAGAACCACGAGCCAGACGATTGGCTTACGCATGTTCGTCCTGTCGCCAGCGCGCTTCGCTCGGTTCATACGGAGAGCCGTCATGACAATGATGACCGCACAGATGAGCATACTGATGGTGCCCACGGCGCTCGCGATGCATTGCCAGGTGAGTTTGATGTCGCCCACGTCGTAGAAATTGCTCAGCACAAAATAGGCAACGACACCGCTGAACGTGAGGAACTTCAGGACGTTGAGTACCGTCGCGTAGTTCGTGTTCATGACCGGACGGCCCACGTTGCCCAGTCCATGCGGCTGCATTGGGGCCTGGCCCGGGAAGGGCTGCTGGGGGTTCATGCCGCCCTGGTACTGGCCGGGTTGCGGCTGCATCGGGACCTGGCCCGGGAAGGGCTGCTGGGGGTACATGCCGCCCTGGTACTGGCCGGGTTGCGGCTGCATCGGGACCTGGCCCGGGAAGGGCTGCTGAGGAGGATAACCGTGGGGGTATTGGTTGCTCATGGTGTCTCGCTGGTCAGTGGGGTGGTGTCCTCGTGCGGAGGCTAGCTCAATGTTGGGCGTGCACCGACAATACTACGGGTGCGCGCGAGCGTGGGGGCACCTGACCGATAGGCGCGGATGAGTCGGCAGGGGCATTCGTTCATGGACAGGTACTCGCTAGACGATGCGCGCGTCAGCGATGATCTGCGTGCGCGGATACAGGTCGAGGACCAGTTTCTTTGATGAGGGGTGGTGCGACAAGCATCCGTTGTAGAGGGTGCCGCGGATGCCGGAGGCCGACTGTAAAGTCGTCCTGCTTGTCTGTTTCGACGACGAGGACAAACTTGCTCTTGTCGTCGAGTGTCATGCGGAATTCGTTCTTATAGCTGCTCGGGATGGTGTTTGTCGGTGAGCTCTTCACCGGACTTTGGTAGAAGTAACACGAGGAGACTGTCCTGGCCTGGGGTCCTTCGTTGAGGTCGCGTGCTGCCGGCACCCCGTTGCTGATCGCGATGACTGCGGCGGCAATTCCGACGAGGCAGATGAGGGCATACCCGGATGCCCGAGTTTCGGCCGACTCGTTCTCGCCTTCTGTGAACAAGATGCGCGTGTAGCGCACCGCGGCGGGGACGAAGGGAATGCATAAACCTGCGGCTGCGAGCCCGAACAAGCACGTTGCGAACTGCCATTGAAGTTTGACAGCACCGAAATCGGTGGCTTGCGTCATTCCGATGCTCATGAAAAACAGTGCCGCGATGACGATCGCCAGACCCGCGAACACGTCGGTGCGAATCGGGAGGGTGAAGGCCTTAGCGGACTTATCCTCGCCTGTGGAGCTGTCTTGCGGCGCTGTGTCTGCCGTCGTCGCGTGAGTCCGTCCAGCGGTGGGTGATGCTGAACGATCTCGCTGGGCAGCGGTCAACGAGGCGGTGGCGCTGGGTGCAGGAGCCGTTGGCTCGCTGTCCCTATGTGCCTCGGAGATGTATGTGGGCAGGTCTGCGTCCGGCTCTTCCTCCCGGGTGCGGGGGGCGGGAACTCCGTATGGGAACGCAGGATCCGGCCCGTCTACGGGGGGTTCAACGGGCACCGGCGCGTTGCGCGGCACCCGCTGCGCAGCCTCCAGGTTGTCCTCGGGCAGCGCAGGCTCCGACCCGGTTGGCGGCGCGTACGGATTGTTACTGCGCATGCCGGGATACTACACGTCCGCCGGGGTCGCTCCCGTCCACTCGTACCAGCCCTGGTGTTGGACGATCCACGCCATGAGGGCGTACCCAGCCTGGCCGGGCAGAGTTTGCCCGTCCGCGCCTCGCGCCAGGGAGGCGGCCATGTCTTCGAACCACTGGTCATGCGCGACCAGCGGCGTGTAGCAGTCGACGAAGGGGATGCCTCGGCGCGCGCACACTTCGGAGCACGAGGAGGACAGAGCCTTCAGCGACCCGGAGTCCACGCCAGCCAGCGGCGGGGGACCCACGACGAAGCTGGGGATGCCCAGCGCGGTCGCCCGGTCGGTGATGTTAGCCAGGTTCAGGCGGGAGCGGGCCGTCGAAATGCCGGCTGCGACGTCGCCAGGGCCCACACCGATGACGAGGCCGTGGGGCTCCCCCTCGGCTAGGCGCGGCAGCACCTCGGCCTCCCAGCGCGCGGCCATCTGCTTCGTCGTCTCTGAGGGTACGGCTAGGGTCAGGAACGTGGCAGGCAGATCGAAGGTGGAGTGCGCGTTGACGCGACCGACCCAGCCCAGGCCTCGGGGGTCGCCGACGCCCGCGACGAGCTCGTCTCCGATGAAGCAGATCCGCATGGTGTTCCTTTCCGGTGCCTCCCGCGCCCCCGGTGGGAGCGCCGGCCCTCGTTAGCCTTCGAAGGCCTGCGCAATAAGGGTAGCTGCTTGCTCCTTGTGAAGCGAGGCACGTCCCGCTGCGGTCGTTGCCGACTCGGGGCGAGAGACCACGCGAACCGGGCGTCCCAGCGATGGGAACAGGTTGAGCGCCAGGTGCGGCCACGCGCCCTGGTTGCGCGGCTCGTCCTGCACCCAGGTCACCGACGCATTCGGGTACTGGGCCAGGGTCTCGGCAACCTCGGCCTCAGGCAGCGGGTAGAGCTGCTCCAAGCGGATGATCGCCGTCGACGTGTCGCCGCGGTGCTCGCGCTCCTTCATGAGGTCGTAGTACAGGCGGCCCGAGCACAGCAGGACGCGCGTCACCGACGACGGATTGGTGATCGAGGAGTCGCCGATGACGGGCTGGAAGGCGCCCGAGGTGAACTCGTCGAGGTGCGAGGAGGCGGCCGACAGACGCAGCAGCTGCTTGGGCGTGAAGGCGATGAGCGGCTTACGCGGGCGCTTGTAGGCCTGCGTGCGCAGCATGTGGAAGTAGTTCGCCGGCGTGGAGGGCTGGACGATCCACATGTTGTCCTGGGCGGCCAGCTGCAGGTAACGCTCGATGCGCGCGCTCGAGTGGTCGGGTCCCTGACCCTCATAGCCGTGGGGGAGGAGCATGACGAGAGAGCAGCGCTGGCCCCACTTCTGCTCGGCCGAGCAGACAAACTCGTCGATGACCGTCTGCGCGCCGTTGGCGAAGTCTCCGAACTGGGCCTCCCAGATCGTGAGTGTCTCGGGGCTCTCGAGCGAGTAGCCGTAGTCGAAGGCCAGGACGCCGTACTCGCTCAGCGGGGAGTTCCACACGTCGAATCGCGCCTGACTCTCGGTGAGGAAACGCAGCGGCGTGAACTCGCGCCCGTCGTTCGCGTCGTGCAGGATCGCGTGACGCTGGACGAAGGTCGCGCGGCCCACGTCCTCGCCGGACAGGCGCACGCCGGTGCCCTCCATGAGGAGCGTGCCGAAGGCGAGGAGCTCCGCGAAGCCCCAGTCGATTGGCTTGTTTCCGAGCGCCATCTCCAGGCGGCGCTCGCACAGCTGACGCAGCTTGGGGTGGGGTTCGAAGCCCTCCGGGAAGCGCGTGTGAGCGCGGCCGATGCGGCGCAGTGCCTTGGCGGGGGCCGCGGACGTCCAGCCGATCATCATGCCGATGCCGGGCATCTGGGACTCCGGCATGGTCCATTCCTCGTCGCGGGACTCCCCGGCCTCGCCCACTCCGGCGGTGAGGGCAGGGTCGTGCGTGCGGCTGCCCGGGTTGATCTCGGACACCGAGGAGGCGCCGCCCGCGCGGGTCTCCTCGAGGATGCGCCCGAGTTCCGCCTCGTACTGGGCGATCGACTGGCGGGCCTCGTCCTCGGTGAGCTGGCCGCGACCCACGAGGCCGCGGATGTACACCGCGCGCGTGGAGGGGATGCGGTCGATGAGGGAGTACATGACGGGCTGGGTCATCGACGGGTCGTCGCCCTCGTTGTGGCCGCGGCGTCGGTAGCACACCATGTCGATGATGACGTCCTTGTGGAAGGCGTTGCGGTACTCGAAGGCCAGGTGCGCGCAGCGGATGACGGCCTCGGGGTCGTCCGCGTTCACATGCAGGATCGGGACCTGCAGGCCCTTGGCCAGGTCCGTTGCGTAGCCGGTGGAGCGGCCCTGCGTCGGGCCCGTCGTGAAGCCGATCTGGTTGTTGACGATGATGTGGATCGTGCCGCCGGTCTTGTAGCCCTCCAGCTGGGAGAGGTTCAAGGTCTCCTGGACGACGCCCTGGCCGATGAAGGCCGCGTCGCCGTGGATAAGGATCGGGATGATCGGCAGGTCCGGGTCACCCAGGTGCTCCTGCTTGGCACGAACAATGCCCTCCAGGACGCCGTCGGCGGCCTCCAGGTGCGAGGGGTTGGCCGGCCATGTAGACCTTCGTGGCCAGGCCGTCGTCAAGGGAGTACACGCCCCACGTGCCCAGGTGGTACTTGACGTCGCCCGATCCCTGGACGGAGTTGGGCATGTAGTTACCCTCGAACTCGTCGAAGATCTGCGCATGCGACTTGCCCGCGATGTTGGCCAGGACGTTGAGGCGTCCGCGGTGCGCCATACCGATGGCGACCTCGTGGATGCCGGTGCGCGCCGAGTCGGCGAGGATGTGGTCGAGCAGCGGGATCAGTGACTCGCCGCCCTCGAGGGAGAAACGCTTCTCTGGCCCATGAACTTCGTCTGGAGGAACTCCTCGAAGGCCTCGGCGCGGATGAGGGTGCCCAGGATGTGGCGCTGCGCGTCGGGGGAGGGGGCCTCGTACGGGCGCTCGATGCGCTTCTGGACCCATGCGCGCTGCTCAGGATCCTGAATATGCATGTACTCGATGCCAACCGTGCGCGTGTAGGTGTCGTGCAGGCGCGTGAGGATGTCGCGCAGCAGCATCTGGTCCGAGTCGCCGAATCCGCCGGTGGGGAAGGGGCGATCCAGGTCCCACACGCTCAGGCCGTAGGATGACAGATCGAGGTCGGGGTGGCGACGCACGCGGTAGGCCAGCGGGTCGGTGTCGGCGGCAAGGTGGCCGCGCGAACGGTAGGCGTGGATGAGTTCCGCGATGCGCGCGGGCTTGCCCTTTTCGTGGTTCGGATCGTAGTCGTAGTCCGCTTCCCACGCGTAGGGGCGCGCGGGGACGTGCATCGAGGTGAAGACGCGCTCGTAGAAGCCGTCGCGGCCCGAGAGCTTGGCGTCCACGAGGGCCAGGAGGCGACCCGATGCCGCGCCCTGGATGATGCGGTGGTCGTAGGTGGACGAGAAGAACATCGTCTTGCCGATGCCGAGGGCGGCCAGGCGCTTGGGGGGAGACGCCCCGGAATTCCGCCGGGTAGTCGGTGGCGCCCACGCCGATGATGAGGCCCTGGCCGACCATGAGGCGCGGCACGGAGGTGGTGGTGCCCAGCGTGCCCGGGTTCGTCAGCGTGACGGAGGCACCCTGGAAGTCGGTGGTCGTCAGCGTCGCCGTGCGGGCACGCGCAACGAGGTCCTGGTAGGCGTCGACGAACTCGGCGAAGGTCAGGGTGTCGGCGTCGTGGATGACGGGGACCTTCAGGGAGTGGTTGCCCTGCGCGTCGGCCACGTCGATGGCCAGGCCGAAGCCGATGTGCGCGAGATGCTCGACGGCGGGCTTGCCGCCCTCGATCGTGTAGCGCACGTTCAGGTCGGGCATCTCGCACAGAGCCTCCACCAGGGCGTAGCCGATGAGGTGCGTGAAGGAGACCTTGCCGCCGACGGTGCGCGCCAGGTGCGCGTTGATGAGGGCTCGGTTTTCGATGAGGAGCTTGGCCGGGATCTGGCGCTGGGAGGTGGCCGTGGGGATGGAGAGCGAGGCCTCCATGTGCTTGGCGGTCGCGCGCGCCGCGGACTTGAGGATGTGGAGCTCGTCGTGCGAGGGGGCGTCCTGGAAGAGCGTGAAGGCTGCGCGTCCGTGCTGCTGGCGCGTGTAGGGGCTGGTGGCCTCGGCGACGGCGGCGGGCGGGGCGGGCGGCAGGTCGGAACGCGTCACGGAGACGACGTGTGCGTGTTCGGTGGCGGCCGCCTCGGGCGCATCGTCTTCGATGTCGAGGGTCGGCGGGGTGACCGAGACGGGGGCAGCACGTGGTCAACAGGGGACGGCGGCATTGACCGACGAGGTCGGGGGCCGGCTCCAGGGGTTGAGGGAGTGCCCTCGGGGATGTCAGGGTCGCTTGGCGCGCAGCTGCGGGGAGCGGACTCGGTGGAGAAATAGGCGCGCCAGGAGGATCCAGGAGCTGTGGATCGCGCTCGTAGAGGTCTCGCATCTTCGCGATGTACCACTGCGGATCGGGCTGGGAAGCGGTGGGAGTGGGCGTATTCCTCCGTAAGTGTCGCGCCGCGCCGCATGGGCAAAATCCTGCGCGGCCATACCTCCGCAATTCTACCGCCGCGTGATCGTCTTCACGAGACCTGGTACACCTTTGGCGTGTACTTCAAGGGCCTGGTCCGTTGAAGAATGATTGTTGGCACATGCGCCCGCGGTGTGTGGAAATGCGCGCTGGGGGAGGCGGGCTGGGCCGCTAGACTGTAACCATCATGGACTGCGACACTGCCGGCTCTATGGCCGCTCTTTCTCACCCCCTGTCCGCGCGCGTACCCGCGACCCGCCCCGGCCTCGTCGAGGGGGCCACGCGATGACGACCGTCCTCATGCTTCTGCTCGGCGTTGTCCTGACCGCCGGTACCTTCATCTTTGTCTCCGCCGAGTTTTCGCTTGTTGCGGTCGACCAAGCCGTCCTCGACAAGAAGGCCGAGGAAGGGGATCGTGGGGCCGCCTCTGTCCTTCGCGCCACCCGCACGCTGTCGACCCAGCTGTCGGGCGCGCAGGTGGGCATCACGCTCACCACGATCCTGCTCGGCTACACGACGCAGAGCGCGCTGGCCGACCTGCTGGAGGACCTGCTCGGATCGGTCGGCCTCGCCTGGGGGCTTGCGACCGGCATCGCGGCATTCGTGGCCGCCGCGTTCGTCAACGTTTTCTCGATGCTCTTCGGTGAGCTCGTCCCCAAGAACCTCGCCCTGGCACACCCCCTGGCGACCGCCGTGCGCGTCGTCCCCTTCCAGATGGCCTTCACCGCGATTGCCCGCCCCGTCATCTGGGTGCTGGGCGGGACCGCGAATTGGGTGCTCGCCCGCATGGGCATCGAGCCCCAGGAGGAGATCTCCTCGGCGCGCTCCGCCTCCGAGCTGGCCGCCCTCGTCGAGCACTCCGTCGAAGAAGGCACCTTCGATATGTCCACGGCCGACCTCTTCGTCAACACGATCCGCATGTCCACGCTGAGCGCCGCCGACGTGATGACCGACCGCGGCCGCCTGCACACCCTCAGCGAGGGCGACAGCGCCCAGGACGTGCTCGACCTGGCCCGCGAAACCGGACACTCCCGATTCCCTGTCATTGGCGACGACTCCGACGACATCCTCGGCCTGGTGTCGCTGCGCCGCGCGGTCGCCGTGCCCGCCGATCGTCGCGCCGAGGTCCCCGTGGTTTCGTCGTCTCTCATGACCGACGCGCCGTCAGTTCCCGAGACCGCGCCGATCGGTCCCCTCATGGTCCAGTTGCGTGACGAGGGCCTGCAGATGGCCGTCGTCGTCGACGAGTACGGCGGCGTGTCGGGCATCGTCACCCTCGAGGACGTCGTCGAGGATCGTCGGCGAGGTCTCCGACGAGCACGACCAGCGTCGCCTCGGCATCCGCCCGCGCCCCGACGGGACTTTCCTTGTTCCCCGGCACGCTGCGCCCGACGAGCTTGCGCGCCGCACGGACATCAACCTGCCCGAGGATGGCCCCTACGACACGATCGGCGGCCTCGTCATGAACGAGCTGGGCGAGATTCCGGTCGTTGGATCGCGCGTGAACGTGGACGGCATCGGCATCGAGGTCACCCAGATGCAGGGGCGTCGCGTCGCCCAGGGTGGCGATCACGCCCGCTCCCGAGGCTGAGGATGAGGAGGTGTCACTGTGAGCGTGGGAGTTGGTCTCGCCATCACCGTGGCCCTGCTGGCCGTCAACGCTTTCTTCGTTGCCGGCGAGTTCGCCGTCACCTCGACGCGTCGCTCGCAGGTCGAGCCTCTCGCCGACGAAGGTGCGCGCGGCGCGGCCGCTGCGCTGTCCGCGCTGCAGCACGTGTCCCTCATGTTGGCGATCTGCCAGCTGGGCGTGACGGTCGCGTCCACGACCCTGGGCGTCGTCGCGGAGCCCGCGATCGCGCATCTCGTCGAGTCGCCGCTCGGGCGCCTGGGCGCGCCCGAGGCGACCAGCCACGTCGTCGGCTTCGCCGCTGCCCTCGTCATCGTTCTCTTCTGCCACGTCGTCTTCGGCGAAATGGTCCCGAAGAACATCTCGATCGCCGCCCCCGTGCGCATGCTGCTGATCCTGGCCCCCGTCCTCGTGCGCCTGGGCCACGTCCTGCGCCCGATCATTGAGGCCATGGACCGCTTTGCGAACTGGTTCGTGCGCCGGGCCGGTTACGAGCCGCGCTCGGAAATCTCGGCCTCCTACACGATCGAGGAGGTCGCCTCGATCGTCGTCGCCTCGCAGGAGGAGGGCGTGCTGACCGACGAGCTGGGCCTGCTCAGCGGCACCCTGGAATTCTCCGAGGAGACGGCCGGGACCGCGATGGTCCCCCTCGACAAGCTCATCGTCCTGCCCGAGGGTGCCACCCCGGCCGACGTGGAAGAACAGGTCGCCCATACGGGCTACTCGCGCTTCCCGATCGCCGGCGACGACGGCTCCATCGTCGGCTACGTGCACCTCAAGGACGTCCTGTATGCCACCGGTGAGGATCGCGGGCAGCCGATCACCCCGTGGCGAATCCGACGCCTCGAGGCCGTGTCTGCCGACGACCAGGGTCGAAGACGCGCTGCGCCACATGCAGCGCACCGGCGCGCACTGCGCCCTCGTGCGTGATGCGGGCAGTCGTCGGCATCCTCTTCCTCGAAGACATCCTCGAATTGCTGGTCGGCGAAGTCCGAGACGTTCTCCAGCGCTCGTGACGAGCCGCGATCCGCACGGTACATTAGATCGAGGTCAAAACTTCATGACGAACATAGACAAGGGGGAGAGCGTGAGCGACACCGAGTGCCCGCTGCCGAAGCGCTCGCAGTTGCGAGCGGCGCGCCTCACGACGCGGACGATCAGCTGGAGAACCCGACGACGTCGGCGATCCCGATGACTGACGAGGCTTCGGCCCCCACCCCTGATCCCGCGACGGATCGAGAGGATGCGGAGGAAACCCCGGCCTCGTCGACGGGGGAACGACGCAGTAGTGTTCACCCGGTCGGCTACGTCCTTCGCGCCCTCCTCGTGCTGGGGTTGGCGGGCACGACGATCGCCGTACCCATGACGGGACGCGTCGGATCCGACTCCTCACTGACCGTGCCCGCGCGAGCCTTCGGCGCCTCGGTGGGCGGCCCCAGCTGGGCCCTGTCCTCCGCCCCGCCCCAGGCCACCGCCCTGGACGCGACCCTCACCGCAAACTCTCGCGCAAAGGCCAGGCCCCGTGTCCATCACCGGCTGCGCATCGGGCAACGGCGCCGACGGCAACCGCAACGTGCACGTCGTCGCCGACACAATCTACTGGCCGCTCCCGCAGGGCACCTACACGGTGACCTCGCCCTTCACGATGCGTATTTCGCCCGTGTCCGGCCAGCTCCTCGCTCACGAGGGCATCGACATGGCCGCCCCGCTCGACACGCCCATCACTTCCGTGTACGCCGGCGTCGTCGAGGAGGTCGCGGAGAACTCGCGCTCGGGAGCCTACGTGCAGATCAAGCACACGCGTTCCGACGGCACCGTCTTCCACTCCGCCTACCTGCACCAGTACATAGAACAAGATTACGGTGAAGGTCGGCGACACCGTTACCGCCGGGCAGGTCATCGGCGCGGTCGGCAACAACGGCTGGTCGACGGGCCCGCACCTGCACTTCGAAATCCACGATTCTTCGGACACCCCCGTGGATCCGGACGCGTGGATGCAGACAAACAAAAAGCTGTTTATCTCGGACAGGAGTCTGCTCGCATGATGCCCGTCACCATGCGCCAGGGGCCCATCGTTTTCGCCCACCGCGGCGGCAGCGAGAGGCCCCCGAAAACACGATGAGCGCCTTCGCGTACGCCTACGAGGCCGGGATCCGCCACGTGGAGACCGACGCCCACGTCACCGCCGACGGCAAGGTCGTCATCTGCCACGACGAGACCGTGGACCGCTGCTACGATGGGAGTGGCGCGATCGCTCAGATGACGTGGCGTGAGCTGTCCAAGCTGCGCCACCGCGACTCCGGGGAACAGATGCCGCTGCTCGCTCAGGTCCTCGAGGCGTTCCCCGACATGTTCTTCAACATTGACGCGAAGGAACCGGGTGTCGAAGACCCGCTCCTTGACGTCATCGCCGACCACGGAGCGGCCGACCGTGTGCTCGTGGCCTCCTTCTCCGAGCCACGCCTGCGCGCCGTGCGCGGCATCGCCGCCTCGGACCCTGCGCGCGCGGTCGCCACATCTCCTGGGGACCCGAGGCCGTCGTGCGCCTCGTGGGCGCCGCGAAGAGCGCCACGAACCCCGCCTGGTGGCACGTGCCCGGCCCTCGCCAGGGCGCCATCGCCGCACAGGTTCCCATGCACCAGGGCCCCATCCGCGTCGTCGACGAGCGCTTCGTGGCTACTGCCCACACCCTGGGCCTGGCCGTCCACGTGTGGACCATCAATACGGTGGCCGACGTGCTGCGCCTCCTCGAGGTCGGCGTCGACGGCATCATCACCGACCGCCCCGTCTTCCTGCGTGACTTCCTGGACCAGCGCGGCCTGTGGACGCAGCCCCCGGCTCCGGGTTCTTTTTCGGGCCCCAGGGACTGAGGTTAGTACGCCTCGAGAGGGGTGGAGCCGCATGGCTCTGCCCTCTCGGCGCTTGTGTCAGGACTGCTGGCTTACTCGTTGCCGCTGATGTCGGCCACGGCCTCGTCCAGGCCCGCGCGCCGGATGCGCACGAGCGGCAGGGCGATGATCGGTTGATGAATCCGGCTCGCGGGGGAGTCCTGCGGTGTTGACGGCAGCCAGCCGGCGCACGACGGGCAGATCTAGGGCGCGAGTAGCCCCATCAGCATCGCCCAGATCGCTGCGCGAGGAGGCGCGTCCAGTGTTGGATCGGCTGACAGGTGGGCGAGCTTCCTCGTCAAGCGGCGCGTGGACTTGGGCGTGCAGATGGTCCGTCACGAAACACTCATAGTGTAAGCCGGTTTTCCACTCGCGATGGTGCATTTTCCTCGCGCACGCGGTGACGATGCTCCAACGCCCCGAGAGGCAGTCCTGGGCGAAGTGTGACTCCGCGGGACCATATGTCACGAGATCGTTGAGCACATCCTGAGCGCCTTGTATGTCGAGAGAACGAATCGCAGCGACGAAATCCGCGGGAATGTAAGGAGGCCCGTCGTGGATGGTAGGTCCGGCGTGCAGCAGGGAGGCAAAGGCCAAGACTATGGGGGACTTCGCAGTAATCCACCTGACTGAAGTGCACACCGTCCACGCCGGAACGCATAACGACGGAGCGAGGCGTTGTGGGCCAGATCCTCCAGTCGCGTACGATACCGCGCATGCTAGGGGACACGACGCGGATCGCAATTTGGGTACGAGCTGCTCGCACTGGCTCGAGGATTCGTGCGGCGTCGCCGGCTAAGCCGTTGGCGCCGGCCAGTCCGAGCGACACCAGGCCGCTGGAGAGAGCAGCGCTTGAAATGCGCCCGGCATTCTCGTCACTGGCAATCATCTCGAGCAGGGCGTCGGCCTGCTCGACGGTGACGATGATCTGATCCGAGGAGTTGGTGTCGATTGGCTGGTCGCTCACGGGGTCACCTCCAGGGTTTGAGCCATCGTGATGAAATCATCGATGATCATTGGGAATAAGACGCTGGGGCACGTGCATGTCGCGGTCCACAGAAAACGCTGCGGAGGTTGCTGCCCGGCGGATGCAATGTGCGTCATCCATGTGAGCTGACTGAGGGTCAGCGACACATCGTCGAGAATGTAAGCGCCTGTCCTCCACCGCGCGCCTTCCGGGAGAACAGGCCATGCGAAGTCGTCAATAAGGTGGAATCCGGGCAATGCATCCTCGACCTGCCTGATGGTGTCCGCGTAGACGTCGTCGTTGCTCGCGTCGGTGCTGAGTGCTCCGCCGGTCACCACGAAGGTCGGAACATTACCCTCATCTTTCGTCTTAGCGACGGCAACGAAGCGAACGCTGGGATCATCTGCCAGGGGGCCGAGCTGTGCGTATTCCTCCGGGGTCAGGAACCTCCATCCCGAGGAAAGGGTCATTGTTATCTGTTCGTTCACCAGAATCCCTTGCCTTTTGCGTGTTTCTCGTATGCCTCCTGATCGATGTTGCCATCGTCATCTAAGAGACCGTGACGCTTGGCGTACTGCCAATCGGCGTACAGCCAGCGAGGAAACCTAATTGGAAGAAGAGCAATGAGTGTGCAAGCAGCAGCGAATAAAGCTACTGCTGCGATGCTTGTAAGCCAAAGTCTAGGAAGGCTGTAATATCTGACAATTCCAGATATACCGGCAACAAAGAAAATGATAACCATCGCAGGTGCGCCAATGGCAGCGTAGTTTCTGCTAATCTGCCCTTTTTCCATTCATTCGACGCCACAGGTTCGCAGCCTTTGAGTCTGTGAACATCTCGGCGTACCACACCGCTGCTCCAAACAGCCCTAATCCGATACCAATAATAGCGATGTTCAAATTATCTTTCATGTGCTCAAGCTCCATTTAAGGGGTCAACGATGCCCTCATTGGCTGCATCTCCAACAGTTTCTCCTAAGTAGTGGCCAGCCACTCCTCCGATGACGCCGCCGACCAGGCCGCCGACGACAGCGCCAACGGGGCGAAAGGCCCCGAGACTGCAGCGCCGATGGCGGCACCGCCTTTGGCTCCTAACCAGGCACCTCCCCATGTGCCAAGACCTGTGAAGGTCCCCTTCACGCCTGCCCGCGCAACCTTGTGGCCCTCGCTCCATTCGGGGTGCTGCTCGGTATCGGTTTGGTAGGTGTCATAGGCGGTGATACCTCCGTCGACGACCGCCCCCGCTACGCCGGCAACCTTTCCAGCTTTCGAGGCTATCGGAGCTATCGTTCGTGTGCCAGCCGGTTCTATGACTTGTGTCCCCGTGGGACGGAATGTCCAAGCTTGCAGGTCACCGTTGGCGAAGTATCCCGCGGGGGGCGTATAACCTCCCCTGGAGCGCATCATCGTGGTTGCGGCTACAGAATTACCACCAAGGTCAATTAAACCCATCGTGTAGGGGAGAGCGTTAGCATCAGGGTGCTCATCGTCCAAAACGAACTGACTTTTGAGTCCGTTGAAAACGGGCTCAATCCATTGCTCATAGGCGTCCACTTTGAGACTGTCTAACGCAAGTGAAAACACGTGCTCGGCGCGTTCATAATTCAACCGCTGGACCTCAGCTTGCGCTTGCAGCTCATTAAAACTATGGACAAGGTCATCGTCCGACTCATCGAATAGGGTCACTGTGTCGCCTTCGACGATCAGACCACAGTCTTGGGCTTTCTGCGCGATTCCCTTGTACTCCTCACGTACTGACTTCATCGACCAGGCGAGTTCGGATACAGCGTTCGTGAGTGCTTTCAGATCGTTGGAGATCCCTTCACACACGTCCGATGCGACTTGTAAATCGTACTGGCACGAGTCGACACAGAGCGCCTCCTGCTGGCTGACAATGGAAGAAGCGCGCATCGTATCGCCGTCTGCGGTAGACAATGCGCCGGAGCTGTGTGCGCATTGATCCTTGAACGTGAAGAGATTGTCGACGTTAATCGGGAATGGCATGGAAAACCATGCTCCGTGTTGGGGCGTGTCTTCATTAGTGCTCATCGTGGCCCCCTGGCGCGCAGATATTCTCCCGTTGACTTTAGGCTGGCAGCTTCCTGATTATCGGTGGCAGCAAAAGCCTCGGAAGCAGCGGTCAGGCCGCGAGCAATAGTAAAAGAACAAAAAGAAGCTTTCTGGATGACGCGGTTGATCCTCTCAACCTGTGTCGCGAGGTCTGCCTCATTACTCCCCGCACCACTGGGAGCGTTGAGGGTGCGTGAAGCAACATCCTCGCTCGAGTACTCCAGGATGTTGATGGCACGCGACACCTCGTCCGCATCCCACACGATTCCACCAGACAACTATCTCCCCTTCCAACGTGGTCAGCAGTAACAGGCCAGGATAGTGCCCCCCCGCGACCGTCGTCAATTCCGCGTGACAAAGATAGGGTTCCCCCGTTGAACTCAGTGTTGCAGAAAAGCAGGGAGGGCGAGCCACTGCCCGCCCCCTCGAGCGTCCGTCAGGACCGCTCAGCACTCGTCGCCGCTGAAGTCGGCCACGGCCTCGTCCAGGCCCGTGCGGCGGATGCGCACGAGGGACAGGAACACCAGGCCGGCAGCCAGGGCGATGCCCAGGCCTCGAACCAGCCAGGTCTCGCCCACGAAGATCATTGCCATGGCGGCCAGGACAGGCACCAGGAGCGTGAACGCGTAGCCAACGTAGCGGCCAAACGACGGCATGGGCACGCCGTCGGACTCGGCGACCGACTTGACCATGAAATTCGGGCCGTTGCCGATGTGCGTGATAGCGCCGCAGAAAACGGCGCCGAGCGAAATCGGGATCAGGTAGTACTCGGGCACGCCAGCAATCAGGGTGCCCTCGCCGCCCGAAGCCTTCGCCATCTCGAAGAACGTCATGTACGTCGGAGCATTATCCAAGACGGACGACAGGCCGCCCGTGAACACGAAGTACGTCATGCGGGTCAGCGGCAGCGACGGGGCGATCTGCTCCAGGTAGCGCAGCGCCGGCGCCATCGTCGAGAAAATACCGATGAACAGGGTCGCAACCTCCATGATCGGTGCCCACGTGAACGCGTTCTCCTCGAAGCGCACCTTCTTGTCCGAGAGCTTGTAGGACAGGCCCGCGACCGTGAACATGATGATCTCGCGCCACGGCACGAAACCGGTCCACGAGTGGACGTGGCCCTCGGCCAGCGCCTCGCCGTCCCAGGACGGAGCGAAAGCGACGGACAGGATGATGATCGCGAAGAACAGCAGGTTGATTGTGCCGTGCAGGCTCAGGGGCTTGACCTCGCGGTCGTCGGCCTCGATGGAGGAGGTGTCCTCCGATGCGTAGCGCACGCGGTCGATCGAGTAGTACGACAGGAGCAGCAGCGCCAGGACGAACAGCCACTCCTTCCACAGCGCGAACGTCCACGCGAAGGGCACCCCGTGCAGGTATCCGAGGAACAGCGGCGGGTCGCCGAGCGGAGTCAGTATGCCGCCACAGTTCGCCACAATGAAGATCGTGAACAGGACCGTGTGCACGCGGTGCTTACGTTCCTTGTTCGTCTCCAGGAGCGGGCGGATGAGCAGCATGGCCGCGCCCGTCGTCCCGATGAACGAGGCCAGCAGGCCGCCGATCGCCAGGAAGATCGTGTTGTTACGCGGGGTCGCCTTGATGTCACCGGCCAGGTGAATGCCGCCGGGACCACGAACAGCGCGAAGCAGCAGCGCGAACTGCACGTACCCACGCCTGTGGCGTGAGCGGGCCGGTGCCCGCCTTCCACGAACATCCAGATCGTCGTCGGCACGCCGAGCAGGAGCGCGACGGACAGCTCGGGAAGATTCCTTTCCACCAGTGCGGGGTCTTCGGGATGATAGGCAAGAGTGCGATGCACGCGAGCATCGCGACGAAGGGAGCAGGCTCCACCAGGGGTAGGTCATCGGCCAGTCATGATTGACGATAGGCACGCTCACCATTTTCATGGGGATTGGGGGAGGCGGGTGCGGAGTGTTCCGGGAGGTGGGATGGCCTCATCGACGAGGCCGCATGTTCGCTCTGCGGGTTTCCGCTGGGTTGGACGCGGGCATCAGGAGCGGTGTGATATGAGCGGGCACCCGAACAGGATCTCGAACTCGCGACCCTTGCAACTCGGAGGCAAGCGCTTCATCCGCTGAGCTGGTCAGCTCGGTCAGTTTAGTGTTTTATACAACCGCGGGACGGTGATGTGCAGCATACTAGTGGGCGTTGCTTGCTTTGAGAACCTTCAGGAGGATCCGACGCGTCATATCGGCACCGATCACGCCGGTTTCGAACTCGGGCGAAAAGGTCGTTGCACCTGCGCGAGGCTGGTCACGACGTCGTCGACCTCGGCTACGCACACCTACGATGCGCTCTGATGACTGCACCGCCGTTCTGCATCGAAGCAGCCCAGGCTGTCGTCGACGAGCCGGGTAGCCTCGGCATCGTCATCGGCGGCTCCGGCAATGGCGAGCAGATGGCCGCCAACTGCGTGGAAGGCGTGCGCGCTGCCCGTGTGTGGTCGGATGCGACCGCGCGTCTGGCCTGCGAGCACAACGACGTGAACGTCGCTGGGCCGTCGGTGCCCGCCAGCACAGCGAGGAAGAGGCTCTGGCCCTCATCGACGCTTTCCTGGAGACCCCCTTCAGCGGCGACGAGCGCCACCAGCGCCGCATCGACCTGATGAAGGACTACGAGCGCTCTGTGCGCGCCTGATAGCCTCTGGCGTTGATACATGCGCTTCTCGCGCTAATACATACGAGGCGGGGCCGGTGAATGACCACCGGCCCCGCTTTGTGCGTCCGCTTCGGCAGCTTTTGCTGTCGTTCGTTGCCTGATGTGTCTCGGTGCTGTGCGCTCCGCCTGATCTGGAGCTGCCGTGTGGGCTATCGTCTGCTCGCCACCCTTGTGGCTTACCTGTGGCTCGGCGCGTCCGATGGAAGCTTCGCCAGGGCCCGCGGACCGCGCGGTACCCCCAACTTGTCTGCCCTCTGCGACGATGTTCTGCTCTTATGTTTGAGAGTTCATGCCGCTGAGTTGTTTCGTGTTACAAACGTCGTCAATCCGAGCGACTTTTTGTAGGTCTCCCTGGGTGATTGTTACAAATGTCGTCAATCCACACGGTATTTCGCCAGAAAACGCTTGTTTTGGGCTTGGTTTGACGACGTTTGTAACAGGACCCCGTAGTGACCGATTGAAATTGCTCCGAATTGACGACGTTTGTAACATCGGGCGTCCGGGGCATGATCGTCCGCACAGGCGCAGCAGGTTTCGCGTTGCCTGTTCTGAGGGATCTTGCAGTCCTCGCCGCCGTCTCCAAGCGGGAGCTCAGCAATATCGCATGCAATTCCCCAGTGAGTCCTTCAAGCTGTGGTAGTAGATCCTCGAGATTGCAGCGTTTTCGAGAATACGTCGGTGCAGGCAGTCGTGGAATTGCATGCGACTTTGGGTGTGGGTGGCCGCATTGGCGTATCAGTGGGGGAGGTGCTTGCTGCACGAAACCGAGGACACCTTTGCCGCCTCGTAGTCAATGCGAAGTGAAACCGCCGTCACCACTGCGGGTGAAAATTAGCTGAATGTAGACGCGTTCCGACTTGCGAAGGTGCTCGCGGTTTCAATGGGGGGGCTGATTGGATCCCCGCAAAGGCGTTAGTGGATTCAATGGTGGCTTAGTGGGGCGGGAAAAGTGCCGCCGGCCGCCACTCCGGACCAGCAAAGGCCTGTGGCACCGACAAGGGGCCCGAGCCCCGGCCTACTCTCTTAGCCCTGGCCGGTGAGGGTGAGGTACACGAGGAACAGGTTCAGCGCGACGATGACGGCCGCGATGAGGAACCCGGTGACGCGCAGGGGGCGATTGTTGGTGTAGTCGCCCATGACGTCGCGGTTGGCGGTGAGGCGCATGAGCGGGATGATCGCGAAGGGGATGCCGAACGATAGGGCGACCTGCGAGACGACGAGCGCCCACGTGGGCTCGGCGCCCGCTCCCAGGATGATGAGCGCGGGGATCAGGGAGAAGAGGCGACGCGCCATGATGGGCACGCGGATGTGGAGCAGGCCGTTCATGATCTCTGAGCCCGCGTAGGCGCCCACCGACGTGGACGCCAGGCCCGATGCGAGCAGGCCGACCGCAAACACCGTGCCGACGATGGGCCCGAGCGTGGAGGAGATCGCGGCGTGCGCGCCCTCGATCGTGTCGGTGCCGCTTTGGCCGGCCAGCGCCGCGGCGGCCAGGAGCAGGAGGCCGATGTTGACCAGACCCGCGATGCTCAGTGCCCAGTAGATGTCGATGCGGGTCGCGCGCAGTAGGCGCGAGAGGTGTCCCGTGGAGTGGCGGGCGTCGCCGGTGGAGGGGCCGAGCTCGTCGGCCTCGTGGTCGTTGACGAGGGAGGAGTGCAGGTAGACCGCGTGCGGCATGACGGTCGCGCCCAGCATGGAGGCGGCCACGAGGACCGAGTCGGTGCCCTGGAAGCGAGGAACGAGCCCGCCGAGCATGCCCGAGGGGCTGGGCGGCGCGACGAAGAGGCCCGCCAGGAATCCCAGCGTGATGATGATCAGCAGGCCGACGATGATCGTCTCGAACTGGCGCTGGCGCCCACCGCCCTGAACAAGAAGCAGAGCCATTGACACGATGCCGACGATGACGCCGCCCCACAGGAGCGGAACCCCAAAGAGGAGGTGGAGGGCGAGTGCGCCGCCGATGACTTCGGCCAGGTCGGTCGCGGCGGCCACGATCTCGGCCTGAAGCCAGAATGCGATGCGCCCGGGCTTGCGCATGCGTGCACCTAGCAGGGCGGGCAGGGACTGGCCGGTGACCAGGCCGAGCTTGGCGGAGAGGTACTGGATGACCATCGCGAAGATGTTCGAGGCCACGAGAACCCACACGAGCAGATACCCGTAGCGCGCGCCCGCCGTGATGTTGGCGGCGACGTTTCCGGGGTCGACGTAGGCGACGGCCGCGACGAAGGCGGGGCCGAGGAGGGGGATGAGCTTGTGGCGCTGCTCGGTGTCCGTGGTGGTCACGGGTGTTCCTCACTGCTGACGAAAAACGTTCGGTTACCCGAAACTGTACCCGTCTCGAGGCCCGCGGGGCGGGGGAAGGGTAGGGAATGGGACGCGCATGTGGCCAGGTTTTCATCCACGAGGCCGGGGAGAGTTCGCGGATAGGAGCAAAAACCCCGTAGTCTAAAGGGGTGACTCCTGAAGAACTTGCTACTCTCATCCGCGCGACCCTGCTGGACGCTGCTGCCGCCGGTCGCATTTCGATCGACCCCTCGCTGGTCCCCGACCCCGTGACCGTGGAGCGCCCGCGCGTGCGCGAGCACGGCGACTGGGCGACCAACGTCGCGATGCAGCTCGGTAAGAAGGCCGGCATGGCGCCGCGCGAGTTCGCGCAGATCCTCGCCGATGACCTGGCCGCCGCCGACGGTATCGACTCCGTCGAGGTCGCTGGCCCCGGCTTCATCAACATCCGCCTGGGCGCGGGTGCGGCCGGCGAGCTGGCTCGCACGATCGTCGAGGCCGGCGCCGCGTACGGCCGCAACGAGACCCTCTCGGGCCGCTCGATCAACCTCGAGTACGTTTCTGCAAACCCGACCGGCCCCGTGCACCTGGGCGGCGCCCGCTGGGCAGCCGTCGGTGACTCTCTCGCCCGCCTCATGGCCGCCTCCGGCGCCGCCGTGACCCGCGAGTACTACTTCAACGACCACGGCTCGCAGATCGACCGCTTCTCGCACTCTTCTACGCCCGCGCCATGGGCCGGGAGGTTCCCGAGGACGGCTACGGCGGCCAGTACATCGCCGATATTGCCGACCAGGTCCGCGCTGACGCGCGCGCGGCCGGCGAGCCCGACCCGATCACCCTGCCCGAAGAAGAGGCTATCGAGGTCTTCCGCGCTCGCGGCGTTGAGCTGATGTTCGCGGAGATCAAGGAGCGTCTGCACTCCTTCCGGGCCGACTTTGATGTCTTCTTCCACGAGGAGTCCCTGCACACCTCCGGCGCGGTTGCCGCGGCGATCGAGCGCCTGCGCGAGCGCGGCGAGATCTTCGACAAGGATGGCGCGGTGTGGCTGCGCACGACCACCTACGGCGACGACAAGGACCGCGTCCTCATCAAGTCGGACGGCCAGGCCGCGTACTTCGCGGGCGACGTCGCCTACTACCTCAACAAGCGTGAGCGTGGCGCGGATGTCGCCATCTACCTGCTGGGCGCCGACCACCACGGCTACATCGCCCGCATGATGGCGATGTGCGCTGCGTTCGCGTGACAAGCCGGGCGAGAACCTGCAGATCCTCATCGGCCAGCTCGTCAACCTCGTCAAGGATGGCGAGCCCGTGCGCATGTCCAAGCGCGCCGGCACGATCGTCACCCTCGACGACCTCGTCGATGCCGTGGGCGTGGACGCCGCGCGTTACGCCCTCGTGCGAGTCTCGATGGACACGCAGGTCGACATTGACCTGGACCTGCTCTCGCAGCACTCCAATGACAACCCGGTCTACTACGTGCAGTACGCGCACGTGCGTGCCTGCAACGTCGCCCGCAATGCGGCCGAGCACGGCGTCACCCGCGATGCTGGCTTCGACCCGGCCGCCCTCGACCTCCGAGGCCGACGAGGCCCTGCTGGCAGCCCTCGCCCAGTTCCCCGCGCAGGTTGCGCAGGCGACCGAGCTGCGCGAGCCGCACCGCATCACCCGCTACCTCGAGTCCCTGGCTGCGACCTACCACGCCTGGTACGGCCAGTGCCGCGTGACGCCTCGCGGCGACGACCCGGTTGAGCCCGGCCACATCGCCCGCCTCTGGCTCAACGACGCGGTCACCCAGGTGCTGCGCACCGGCCTCGGCCTCCTCGGTGTGAGTGCCCCCGAGAGGATGTGACTCAGTGAGCGAGACGGCAAGCGTCGGTCCCCTCACCTGCCCGACCCCCGATGAGCGCCCCGACCTGTGGCCGTGGAGCGCTTCTCGGGAGGGTGGCGTGCTGCGCCTGGGAGGCGTCGACCTGACCAGCGTCGCCGCCGACTTCGGCACGCCCACCTTCGTGCTTGACGTCGAGGCCATGCGCGGCCGGGCCCGCGTGTGGGCTTCAGCGATGGCCGAGGAGTTCTGGGACGGATACAGCATGAACGGCGGTGACGCCTTCTACGCTGGCAAGGCCTTCCTGAGCGCCGACGTCGCGCGCCTTGTCGCCGCCGAGGGCCTGGGTATCGACACCGCCTCGCTCGGAGAGCTGAGTCTGGCCCTGCGCGCCGGGGTCGACCCCGACCGTATCGGCCTGCACGGCAACAACAAGTCGGACGCGGAGATCCGCCTCGCCCTCGAGGCCGGCATCCACCGCATCTTCATCGACTCGATGGACGAGGTCTACCAGATCGAGCGCATCGCTGCTGACCTCGGTGTCGTCGCGCCCGTCATGGTGCGCCTGAAGTCCGGCATCCACGCGGGCGGCAACGAGTACATTGCGACCGCCCACGAGGATCAGAAGTTCGGCCTGTCCTTGGCCACCGGTCAGGCGTACGAGGCCGTGGCCGTGATCAAGGATGCGGCGCACCTGGACTTCCGGGGACTGCACAGCCACATCGGCTCCCAGATCTTCGGGACCGAGGCCTTTGCCGAGGCCGCGCGCATCGTCATCGACTTTGCTGCGCTCCTGAAGGCTGAGCTGGGCCTGGACGTTCCCGCCATCGACCTGGGCGGCGGCGTCGGCATCGCCTACACCGGGCAAGATCCGGTCCCGACCTCCCCGGTCGAGGTCGCCCGCGCCCTGGCCACCGTGGTGCGCGAGCGCTGCGCCCACCACGGCCTGCCGATCCCGCACGTGTCCGTCGAGCCGGGTCGCTCGATTGCCGGCCCGTCGATGGTCAGCTGCTCTACCGCATCGGTGTCGTCGGGACATTTCCTGGAAGACGGAGTGCGCCGCTACGTAGCGATCGACGGCGGCATGTCGGATAACATCCGACCGGTCCTCTACGACGCGGCCTACACGGCGACGCTCGCGAACCGCGACCCTGCGCAGGCCTCGGAGCTGGTGCGCTGCCGCATCGTCGGCAAGCACTGCGAGAGCGGCGACATCATCATCCGCGACATCGACCTGCCGGCCGACATCACGGGTGGCGACCTGCTGGCCGTTCCCGCTGTGGGGGCGTACGGCTACTCGATGGCCTCGAACTACAACATGCTGACGAAGCCGGGCGTGCTTGCCGTCGAGGACGGATCGGCGCGCTGGTTCATCCGTCCACAGACGGTCGACCACCTGCTGGCCCTCGACGCCGGCCTGGAGTAAACGTCGGCTTGCAACAAAACGAGCGACGAGACGGGGAGTGCCTACGGGCGCTCCCCGTCTCATATGCGGTGAATTGATGGAGTCTTGGAGGACGGACTTAGGTAGCCTAGGTTTTGTTGTTACTGACAAACTCTAGGATGATGGGTGCAGCTGTGAATGCAGTTAAAATCCTGACAGTGACAATCGAAAGTCGAGGAACTATGCGCCGCACTGCCGCACGCATCGGCGTCGTCGCTGCTCTCGCCCTGTCCATGGGCGTGGCCGCGGTGAACGCCCCCTCCGCCCGTGCTGAGGAGCCCGGACTCGTCTCCGCAGCCCGCGCTGACAACGACGAGATGAACTACGCGATCAACCTCGCCGGCACGAACCCCGAGGACCTTCAGCGGGCCCTCGCCCTCGTCCCAGGAGCCGGCGGTGCCGCCCTGGCCTCGTACCCGGAGATCGGTACCTTCTTCGCGCAGAGCGCCACGCCCTCGTTCGCGCCCGACCTGGCCGCCGCCCTGCGACAGGCCGGTATCTCCATCCACTCGATCGGCCCGACCCGCGTGGCCCCCGTCCTCTACTACGAGCGCGTCGAGCTGCCCACCGACAAGAAGGACGAGGCCCCGCAGTCCGGCGCGGCAGGCGGTCTGAACGCGATGCGCGACGAGACCGCGAGCGCTGCCCCCGCTGAAGCGAACGAGGAGATCTTCAACTGGGGTGCCGTCGCCATGCACGCGCGCGAGGCCGAGGCAGTCAACGTCAAGCGCGCCCCCGTGACCGTCGCTGTCGTTGACTCCGGCGTTGAGGATACGCATCCCGACCTGGAGGGGCGCGTCGATACGTCGCGTTCTGTGAAGTGCTCGGTCAACGGCGTTGCCACGCAGGACTTCTACGGGTGGCGTGATGAGTTCTACCACGGCACGCACGTCGCGGGCATTATCGCTGCCAACCACAATGACATTGGTATCGACGGCATCGCCCCTGAGTCGACCATCGTCGCCATTCAGGCGACCAACGACAACCGCCTCATCTACCCCGAGTACGTGACCTGTGCGTTCATGTGGGCGGCGAGCCACGGGGTGGACGTCGTGAATAACTCCTACTCGATGGACCCGTGGGTCTATTGAGTCCGACCGACCCCGAGCAGGCTGCGGGCCTTGAGGCGGCCACGAGGTCGATCAAGTATGCGCAGGACAAGGGCCTGGCTGTGATCGCGGCGGCCGGTAACGAGGGCGTCGACAGTGATAACCCGACGATCGACAACGGGTCCCCGACGGACGTCCCCACGCCGACGAAGAATCGTGCGGTGAAGGGCAGTATCCGCGTTCCCTCCATGCTCGACGGCGTTGCTCAGGTGAGCGCGGTTGGTCAGGCGTACAACGTGAAGCCGGGTCTGTCCCTGGGCCGCGCTGAGTTCTCCAACTATGGCAACACGATCGATTTCGCAGCTCCGGGCGACCAGATCTACTCCACTGCTCCGCTGCTGTTCTACCGCAGCGGCTACGCGGTCGCGGACGGCACGTCCATGGCGACCCCGCACGTGTCGGGCGTCGCGGCACTCATTAAGTCGGTGCACCCGGGGCTTACGGGCGCGGGTCATCGACCTGATGAAGAAGCAGGCCGCTGCCAACTATGGACGTCTCAACGCTCCCATCGACGGCAAGGAATACCGCGGTTACGGCTTCCTCGACGCCCTCGACGCGGTGTCGGGCGGTCAGGATCAGGCCGACGAGGCCATGGCTGGCACGTGGATGAACGATGCGATCGGCTGGTGGTACCGCTACGAGGACGGCTCCTACCCGGCCTCTGCGGCGTGCGATCGGCGAGCAACCTGTATCAGCTTCGACGCGCGCGGATGCATGGTGACGGATGGGCTCTCGAAGGCGGCCAGTGGTTCTACTACGGTGATTCGGGGCGCAAGGAGGCTGCGAGGCTGGGCCAACGTGAGACGGCATCTGGTGCTACCTGGATCCGGCCACGGGCGCGATTCGCAACGGGCTGGGTGTTCGTCAGTGGCACCTGGGTACTGCTGGGCGCTTCGGGTGCGATGGCTGCGGCTGGGTTCGCGATGGATCCACCTGGCGCACCTCCCACCCTCGGTGGCATGGCGATCAGGTGGCTGCATGGGAGATTCCTGGTACTACCTGCTGGGTTCCTCCGAGCGATGGTCACCGGCACCCAGCAGGTAGACGGGACGACCTACACACCTTCCGGACCGGACGGGCGTCGCCTGCGGCGCGCTGAGCGACGTCGCCACGGCGGACCATGCGCTGACGGTGTGTGCCGCAACGCGCTGTCAGGAGGCCTCGCGTGCGCTCGTGTGATGGTTGCGGCGTCGCCTTTGTTGGTGATGGCGGATTTAAGTTGGTCTATATTGTGGCGGTGACGACTACAAAACGCGATGAATACTTCCCGAGTGCGTTACATTTGTCGTGCTCGCCGGACGGCTCACTGACTGAAAAGTCGAGGAACCATGCGCCGCAATGCTGCGCATCGCGGGCTCGTCGCGGCCCTCGCCCTGTCCATGGGCGTGGCCACAGCGACCGCACCCACCGGGCCGACGACCACACCGGCCTCGTCGCGCCTCGCACGCCAGCGCCGGCCTGATGAACTACGCCATCAGCCTCGGCCTCAGGCCAGCGCCGAGGACCTGGCGCGCGCGACCTCGCTGGTCGCGTCGCCGGTGGCGTCACGCTGGCCTCCACGGAGCTCAGGACGTTCTTTGCCACAGAGTGAGTCAGCTGTTCGCCCCGAGCCTGGCGCAGCCTGGCGAGGCCGGGATTTTCGTGCACTCGGTGGGCCCGACGCGCGTGGCCGCCGTGCCCGAGGGGAGCGCAGGCCGCCCCGGACCCGCAGCCCGGCCCGCAGTCCGGCGAGGCAGGCCAGCTCAGTCAGGCCCAGTCAGGTGGCCCGTCCTCCCTGCGCGGCAGAACGCGACCGAGGCCGATAAGCCCGAGGAGGTCGTCAGACTGGGGTGCCCAGGCGATGAGCGCCACCGACGCGGCAGCGACGTGCCGATTGCGCACGCGCCCGTCACCGTCGGCGTCATCGACACCGGCATCGACGACACGCACCCCCGACCTCGTGGGGCGTCGACGCCTCCGTTCCGTCTCCTGTGGGCGCAGCATCCTCTCAGGCCTGGTCTTGGCGTGACGACTACTTCCACGGCACGCACGTCGCGGGTATTATCGCCGCCAACCACAGCGGCATCGGCATCGACGGTATCGCGCCGACCGCGACCCTCGTGTCCATCAGAGGCCTCCAACGACGAGCAGCTCATGTACCCCGAGTACGTGACACCGGCTTCATGTGGAGCCGCCAGCCATGGCGTCGACATCGTCAGCAACTCCCTCGATGGACCCGTGGGTCTGACTGGGCCGAGCGATCGAGCAGGCCGCCGGCCTCGAGGCTGCGACCCGCGCCATCGCCTACGCGCAGGGCAAGGGACTGGCCGTCATCGCCTCGGCGGGCAACGACGGTATGGACAACGACAACGTCACGACCGACAGCGGGTCGCCGACCGACCTTGACGCCCCGATCAAGGACCGCCCCGTGAAGAATGGCGTGAAGGTCCCCGCCATGGTCGAGGGCGTCAGTCAGGTCAGCGCCGCCACGCGCACCAACGTCGAGACCAAGCCCGAATGGGCGAACCTCAAAGCGCGCCGACTTCTCCAACTACGGCAAGAGCGTCGACTTTACTGCTCCGGGGCAGGACATCTACTCGACCGTCCCTACGGCGATTTTCTCCTCCGGCTACGCCAAGACCAGCGGCACCTCCATGGCAACGCCCCACATCACGGGCATTGCTGCGCTCATTAAGTCGATCCACCCGGGATTCCAGGGCAAGCAGATCACCGACCTCATGCGCAAGCAGGCTGCCATGGAATACACGCGTCTGGAAGCGCCCGAGGACGGCAAAGAGAATTCGCGGCTGCGGCTTCGTCAACGCGCTGACCACCATGCGCCGCGACCAGCCCCGACCGACCGTCCAGACCCTGCAGTACCGGGTTGGCAGGGCGATGGAAGGACGTGCACGGAGCGACCCTGCCGGCCGGCCCCGTCACCTTCTACACCGAGGCGATCGCCCCGATCAGCCACCTGCACATGGACGTTGCCGGCCTGGCATCCGTCGACCGCGACGGCTCGGGCAAATACTTTGACGATGCCCTGGGTGCCTCGATCGAAAACGTGGACCTCAGCGCACTGCTGCCCGAGCGCACGGACTCGGTGACCGCCCGCGTCCAGGTCAGCGCCACCGGCATCAGCTTCGATCGCCAGGCTGACGACGACACGGGCCGAAGGCCGTCTTCACCGTCTCGCGCGACCCGAACGCCGCCGTCACGGCCCCGCGCCGATACGGACGCGACGCCCGCGCCGGCTGGCCCTGCCAAGGCCGGCATCACCGCTCCCGCGCGCAGCAACGACCAGCTGCCCGCCAACTACGCGGTCAACCTGCCCAAGGGCACCGATAACGCCACCTTCCAGCGTAGCGGCGGCCCAGGCCTCGTTCCTGGGGGCCTCGTCCTGGCCAGTACCCGGCGTTCGGCACGTTCTTCGTGCAGTCCGCGTCGCCCACCTTCTCGCCCGACCTGGGCGCGGCGCTCGTGAAGGAGGGCATCAGCTACGACTCGATCGGCCCGACCCGCCAGGCGCCCGTCGGCGGTAACGAGTCGTGGTCCCCATCTCCTCGAAACCCGAGTCGCGGCGGACGCGGCGATTGCGGCCGCACCCCGCTCGCAGGGCGCACAGGGAGACCAGGATGCGGCCCTCACCCCGGACCCGCAGACCGGCAACGGATGGCACCTCCAGGCCCTGCGCGCTCTCGAGGCGCAGGACGTGGACGTCATGCGCGCGCCCGTCACGGTGGGCATCATGGACCAGTCCGTCGATGACACCGTGCCGGACCTGGTCGGACAGGTAGACCACGACAAGTCCGTGTCCTGCTCGTTCAACGGCATCCCGAACCGCGACCCCGCCGCCTGGCGCTGGGACGACGCCACCCACGGCACGCACGTGGCCGGTTCGATCGCCGCGAGCACGATGGTGTGGGCGTGGACGGCGTGAACCCGACGCTGCGCATCGCCGCGATCAACGTGGCCTCGCGTAACGGCGGATTCTTCTACCCCGAGTACATCGTGTGTGGCTTCGTGTGGGCCGCTGAGCACGGCATTTCGGTCACCAATGGGTCGTACTACGTGGACCCGTGGAAGTACTGGCTCCCCAACGACCCGGAGCAGGCCGCGGGCCAGGAGGCCGTGCAGCGCGCGGTCGACTACGCGACCTCGAAGGACGTCATCAACGTCGTGGCCGCTGGTAACTTCTCGACCGACCTGGACAACCTGCCCACGACCGACAACTCGGCTCCCGGCGACACCTGGGGTGCGCATGAGCGCGATGTGACGGGCGCCGTCTACATGCCGCCGAAGCTGCGCGGCACGCTCTCCGTGTCCGCCCTGCAGCTGCCCGAGGGTGCCGACCCCGCAACCGGCGTGCTCGAGCCGGCCTCTTGGTCGAACTGGGGTGCGAACAGCATCGACTTCGCCGCCCCCGGCGCGAAGATCTACGCGCCGCTGACGAGCTGGTACGGCAAGGCCTACGGCAACCTGTACGGTACCTCGCAGGCATCGCCTCTGGCAGCCGCCGTCATCGCGACGCTGCGTCAGGTCCACCCGGAGATGAACGCCGAGCAGATCATCGCCCTGGCTAAGAAGCAGGCGGGGGATCCGTCGAACTGGGATCGTCTCAAGCCCGTCGAGGGCCGCGAGTACCGAGGAGCGGGCCTGCCCAACGCCCTGGACGCCGTCCTCAAGGACCAGGCGAAGCCCGTCATCGGCAGCGTTGAGTACTCCACCGATGGCACCACGTGGCAGCCTCTGACGGGGGAGAGCGTCGCCGGACGTGTCTCCATCCGCGTGACGGTGAGCAGTCCGTGACCTCCGCGCGTCTCCTCGTCGGTGAGCGAGAGGTCGCGACCGGCGTGGGCAACGGCGCCTTCGAGGGCAACTCGGTGACGCTGCAGGCCGACGGCGTGGACGTGTCCCACCCGAACGGCACGGGACGCTTCGTGGGCGCCGCGACGGTCACGGTCGAGGCCATGGGCCGCAACAATGACGCCCGCGCCGACGACGATGCAACGCTCCAGGTTCCCTTCACGGTCAGCCCCGACCAGGTCGGTCCCGACGAGGCCCGCTCGGGCCGCTGGGTGTCCGGCGTGTTCGGCTGGTGGTGGCGCTACGAGGACGGCACCTACCCGACCTCGATGCAGCTGCGCATCGACGGGGCGATCTACCTCTTCGACGCCCACGGGTACATGGTGACCGGCTGGGTCAGCGAGGGCGGCCGCTGGTTCTACTACGGACCCTCCGGCGGCCAGGCCGCAGGCTGGGTGCAGGTGCGTGGAACCTGGTACTACCTGGATCCCATCAGCGGCGCGATGGCGAGTGGTTGGACCAAGGTGCGCGACACCTGGTACTACCTGGGCTCCTCGGGCGCGATGTACGCCGGCTGGATGCGTGAGGGCTCCACCTGGTACTACTTGGCCGATTCCGGCGCTATGGCCACGGGCTGGGCGCGCATCGGATCCTCCTGGTACCACTTCGCCACCTCCGGCGCGATGAGCACCGGCTGGGTGAAGGACGGCGGCTCCTGGTTCTACCTCTCCTCCTCCGGGGCGATGGTGACCGGGGCGCGCTGGATCGACGGCACGCGCTACGTGTTCGATGACGAGGGCCGCCTCCAGGAGTAAGCATTACGAGGCCGGGGATCCTTCCCGGTCGAGATGGTGAGGGGCCGCGCACGATGTCTCGTGCGCGGCCCCCTCGTGTGTGTGGGGAGGGTGTTTTCCTTGTTGGATCGCCATTGTGAATTCGATAGTGCAAGGGGAGAATTTCGTATACGATACTCATATGAGTGAGCGTCTTCTTCATGGAAATCCCGTCAGCGATGAGCAGATTCAGGCGTGGGCTGATGAGGCTGAGCGCGGATATGACCTGACCAAGCTGGCGCCCCCGCGTCCGGGCCGTCCTTCCGTCGGGAAGGGGCCGGGAGTGGCCGTCACGGTGCGTTTGGATGAGCAGACGCTCAGCGCGCTGATGGAACGTGCTGCCTCTGAGGGGGATCGATAGCCGTTCCGACGCGATACGTGCTGCGGTGCGTGAGTGGACCCATGTCGCCTAGACTGCACGCCAGTGCGCGCAAGCATTTTGGGTGCGACCGGCTCACCGATGAGTCCGTCCTGTATGCCTATGAGCATGCCCTGAACTCTCGACCCCTCGATGATGAGGATGACCCCAGGCGGTGGCTCGTGGTGGGTATTGATCAATCTGGACGCGTTCTGGAAATGGTCGTCTTGATTTTTGACAGTGGCGGTGAACTCCTCATTCATGCGATGAAGGCACGTCCGCAATTTCTAGAGGAACTTCGATAGTCCCTTTCTCGCAGCCTCCTGGCGCGAGAATGCCTTCAACGAATGTGGCTGCCCTCCGACCTGCACAGGGGGGCGATCGGAGGACAGCCGTGCAACAGTGCCGCTCTGTTACCCCATGCCCGTCGATGTAAAGTCCGCCTTCTCGGGCGTCGTGCCCAGGCGCGTGGCAATGAGCTCCTTGTCCTGATCGGACGCGAGGTCACGGACCCACGAGGCGTAGGTGGCCTCGTCGGTGTGGACCTCCCGCGTGAGCGGGTTTCGCCGCTTGGAGACGATCGTGCGCACGTGCGCGGCGAACACCCACACGTTCGCCACCAGGGCGGCCGCCGACAGGATGAACATCGCCCAGGGGTTGTGGGCGCTGCGGTGGGCGAACATCGAATCCTGCATGAAATGCGGGAATGTGAGCACGACCGCCGACCACAGCGTGAGCGTGTACGCGCGGTATTGGATCCACGCGCCTCGCCCAACCTTCATGAGCGCAGGGATCGTGCACGAGGCCAGTAGCGCCACGCCCGAGTACCACGCGCGGTCCGACTACATGTGGTGCTGCACGCTCGCCCTGCTGCTCGCCTGCACGATCCCCGCGTTCACGTGGGCGAAGGGCCAGTGGATCTGGTTCCGCTGCTTCACGCTGGTCTTCTGGATCTCCATGAATACCCTCCTGCCCGAGGTCTTGGTCCCTCCCTCGGACATCGTCAACTTCGCGACCATGGACCCGCGCGCGAACATTACCTGTGCGGCCCTGGCGGTCGCGGCGGACGTCGCGCTGTTTGCCTACTGGCTGTACAAGATCGTGCGGTGTCGGCGTAACCCGATCACGGGCGTCTTGTATTGCGAGCTGGCGGAGTTCCGCACGATCGTGCGCGAGCGTTGCGACGATAGGGACAAGTACTTCCTCGTCGACCGCATCCCCGAAACCCCCGAGGAGCTCGGCTTCGAGCCCGACTCTCCCACGCCGCCGTCCGATGGGTATCGAGCCTGGATGCCCTGGTGGAGGGGAGAGAACGGGAGGCATCCGGCTAAGCGGCCCTTGGGTTCGCGGCCGTAGCTGCCCTTCGCGTACATCGTTGGCGAGGCCTCCCCGGGTGTACCGGGGAGCCCTCGGTTGCGTGCGTGCTAGTCCGTACTGGGCTTGTCCTGTGAAAAGCTCGCGGGGTGCCGTGTCGTGATGGGCCGTGTGGTGCTTGGTGCTTTCTGGCGGTGATCCTGACGGGCAGGGTGACCTGAAGCGCAAGAAGTCGTAATGCACCGTTTGGTGCTCGGTACCTTATGACGTCGTGACCTACCCGAACGTGCAGGGGTCGAACGGCATGTCTTAATGCACCGTTTGGCGCTCGGTGCTTTATGACGACAAGGGCGGCGAAGTCACCATGTTTGACGACTTCGAGTCTTAATGCACCGTTTGGCGCTCAGTGCTTTATGACACGCTGCCGTCGATGCCGAAGCCGCTCTGGACTCCGCGTCTTAATGCACCTTATGGCGCTCGGTGCTTAATGACCCGACCTGCGGGACGTGCGGAAAGCCTGGGCGCGAACCGTTCTTGATGCACCGTTTGGCGCTCGGAGCTTTATGAATATGTACGCCTCTCATGCTCCACTTGAACTTCTGCTCGAGTCTTAATGCACCGTTTGGCGCTCAGTGCTTTATGACCCTTGCAATCGACAGCCAGGATCCGTCCTCGATTGCCGAGTCTTAATGCACCGTTTGGTGCTCGGTGCTTTATGACTGGGATGCAACTGATCATGTGGCGTGGGTGGCGTCGCTGGCGTCTTAATGCGCCGTTTGGCGCTCGGTGCTTTATGACGGTGAGGCCCTGGCGGGCGTGCGCGACGAGCTTGTCATCGGTCTTAATGCACCGTTTGGCGCTCGGTTCTTTATGACGTGTACGACAAGGCGTTCCAGCTATTCAAGCGAGGCACGTCTTAATGCACCGTTTGGCGCTTGGTGCTTTATGACGGACCGTGCCGAGGAGATCACGAGACGCGCCGCTGAGCGCGGTCTTAATGCACCGTTTGGCGCTCGGTGCTTTATGACATCTGGGGAGAGAACTCTCAAGAAGCCCACGATGATACGTCTTAATGCACCGTTTGGTGCTCGGTGCTTTATGACTGCGGTGACCTCGGATACGATCAGTGGAACCGCTGGGAGTCTTAATGCACCGTTTGGCGCTCGGTGCTTTATGACGCGTTGGTGGAGTTGTTGCCGGATGGTGTGGATGCGCCGTCTTAATGCGCCGTTTGGCGCTCGGTGCTTTATGACTGGGTTATGAGGTGCATATGCGTCGATACCTCGAAGATCCGTCTTAATGCGCCGTTTGGCGCTTGGTGCTTTATGACCTCACTGGCCGTCTGGGTGTCGGGCTCCTACCCGGCTACGTCTTAATTCACCGTTTGGCGCTCGTTGCTTTATGACGCTTTAATCCCAGATAGTGTAATGGCAGCACGGCATGTGTCTTAATGCGCCGTTTGGCGCTCAGTGCTTTATGACCATGGATGCTGGTTCTTCTGTGCGCGCCGTGTTGGAGCGTCTTAATGCACCGTTTGGTGCTCGGTGCTTTATGACGTCTTCACTGGGACCTGCCCGCGTTCTGCAACGCATCGTCTTGATGCGCCGTTTGGCGCTCGGTGCTTTATGACCCAACGACCAGAACCGGCTCGTCCCGCTTGAACTCAGTCTTAATGCGCCGTTTGGCGCTCGGTGCTTTATGACTCGGCTCAAGCGGTGCCCAGGTAGCGAAGAGTATCAGTCAGTCTTAATGCACCGTTTGGCGCTCGGTGCTTTATGACGAGCCCGTCCGTGATGCACGCGCGCCGGATTGTCGAGTCTTAATGCACCGTTTGGTGCTCGGTGCTTTATGACGGTGGGTCAGCGGTTCGCCTTGGGGAGGCGGTCGCGGTTGGTCTTAATGCACCGTTTGGCGCTCGGTGCTTTATGACCCCCACAGAAAGACCACACCCATGACAAAGTACCCAGAGTCATAATGCACCGTTTGGCGCTCGGTGCTTTATGACTGACCGGTCTCGACGGATCGTTTGATGCGTTCCTAAAGTCTTAATGCACCGTTTGGCGCTCGGTGCTTTACGACAGGTCAGGGCGCACGCACAGATCTGCGTAAGTAGTGCACGTCTTAATGCACCGTTTGGCGCTCGGTGCTTTATAACAAAATGTTCGGCCAGGACGCTTTCCGCGCCGCCTCGATCCTGGTCTTAATGCACAGTTTGGTGCTCGGTGCTTTATGACGGGATGATCCTCAGACGTCGTTGTGATCAAGGGGGTCTAGTCTTAATGCACCGTTTGGCGCTCGGTGGTTTATGACAAAGTCCGGAGACAAGGTAATCCTGGGTATCAACGAGGTCTTAATGCACCGTTTGGCGCTCGGTGCTTTATGACTCGAAGAGCAGAAGGGGAAGTTCGGCGGTAAGGTGCCGAAGTCTTAATGCACCGTTTGGCGCTCGGTGCTTTATGACAAGAAAGGCAGCAAACACAATGGCACCACGCAACAAACACAATGGCACCACGCAAGCCGAGTCTTAATGTACCGTTTGGCGCTCGGTGCTTTATGACTGAACACAAGTGGACCCTTGAAGGAGATTGGCCTCGGTCTTAATGCACCGTTTGGCGCTCGGTACTTTATGACCCTGTACCCTGAGATCCCTGTTCTCAACTACGTCCAGTCTTAATGCACCGTTTGGCGCTCGGTACTTTATGACATGACCATGCATTGGACCTCAGATCTCACCTACCACCACAAGTCTTAATGCACCGTTTGGTGCTCGGTACTTTATGACGATGGAACAATTCGGTGTCGCTGTGGCTATTTTCAGCTGTCTTAATGCACCGTTTGACGCTCGGTACTTTATGACCGCAAGGATACGATTGCTTACGTGATCGACGAAAACAGGTCTTAATGCACCGTTTGGCGCTCGGTACTTTATGACTCGAGCCTGTTCTGAACGGTACGCACCACACGCCCTTGTCTTAATGCGCCGTTTGGCGCTCGGTGCTTTATGGCCTGTCAGAACAAGACATCCAAAACATCAGCAACAAGCCCGGGTCTTAATGCACCGTTTGGCGCTCGGTGCTTTATGACGCGCCCGGCGACCTGGTTTGCTTCGACTGGGACGGGTCTTAATGCACTGTTTGGCGCTCGGTGCTTTATGACAGACAATTCAGGCGAACACATTCTCCAAGGGTGAAACGTCTTAATGCACCGTTTGGCGCTCGGTGCTTTATGACCCGTGAGGGCGGCGACGTTCGGGTGGAGCTGTTCCAGCGCGTCTTAATGCACCGTTTGGCGCTCGGTGCTTTATGACTCTGAGCAGCTGAAGGTCTACGATCAGCTGGTCAGGGCGGTCTTAATGCACCGTTTGGCGCTCGGTGCTTTATGACCTACGACAAGCCTAAGATTAACACCCGCAAGCTCAAGGCGTCTTAATGCACCGTTTGGCGCTCGGTGCTTTATGACCGGCCACAGCGGGCACGGTGGGGGCCTCCCCTACCAGTCTTAATGCACCGTTTGGCGCTCGGTGCTTTATGACTCTCACCAAGGTCAAGTCGGCTATGGTCGTCACCGGTAAGTCTTAATGCACCGTTTGGCGCTCGGTGCTTTATGACAGTCCGGCGTGTCATTCCCTGTGTGACCAGGAAAAACAGGAAGTCGGATCGCCGACAGTTGAAAAAGCACCCTTCCAACCTGCAAGCACGGGATCAGAATATCAGGGTTTTCGTTGCGGTTCCTCGCATCGCCACCGACGCGCCGCTGCGGCGATCTCAGCCCGGAAACGAGGGGATGGGTCGGCGTGTCGCCATGCGAACACCTCGGTTGGTTGTACGGTAACCTTTAAGTTGATGCTCCGGAAGGTCAGACAATGATGCAACCTACCACCGCCTCGTCCATGAGGGACGCAACCACCCCCGATGCCCTCACCCGCGCACGCAGACGACTTCTCACCAACAGTGCAGGCGTCGCGTCAGGGCAAATGCTCTCAGACGATCAGCTCTGCAAACTTGCTGACCCTGACTGGACCCCACCCGTCATAGAGAACATTGATACCCATGTGATCGAGTGCGCGGATCCAATACTACGTGCACTCCTTTCGGAATCCCTTTCGGATACGCTCGCCCGGCTGCTCGCCCTCGAGCGCCCGCATGGCAGCTACGACGACACCCCCGACGGTCATGAAGCGTTCACCAGGACCGTCCTTGAGGACTACGAACACGGCAACCAGCACCTTGCCCGTGCGACACTCCTTCCGGCGCAAACGGACCACGTCGTACTGTTGGGACTGGAATGCCTCGGAATTCCCGCAGATGCCCTCACCATCATTGGCGAGCTCGCCCACCCTTCAAACCCCGCCGATCCCATCACCCGCACTCTCGCCGACGCGGCCCTCCTCGACCTTGACAGGTACGCTTCTGGTCAAGGCATCCCATACTCGCGCGTCGCATCCATCTCGTCCTCGCCGCCCCCACCGAAGAGCGCCTGGACGAGGCTGATCGATGCCGTGGCCGGTGCGGCCGTCACGCTCGGGGTGCGGATCTGCGACCTTGTGACCCAGCATGTCGACGCCGATGCGACCCTCGCCAGCATCGGAATCGACCATGTGCCCCCATCCGAAAAGAAGAAGCCTACGAACCTGGCCGACCGCATCCTCTACGTCGGGCGCGACGGCGCGCGCGTCCACGTCAAAGGGGGACGCCTCCTCGTCGACGGACCCGTGGGAATCCCCGCCACCAGCCTGCCCAAGAACAACGTCGGCAGAATCGTCCTGTCCGGAAACGTCGGACTCTCCGCCGGAGCGCGCTCCTGGGCAATGCGCTCAAGCGTCGACGTCGTCTGCCTGTCGCGGCGAGGCTCCTACCAAGGCAGCCTTGTCGGAGCAAACAGGGGAACACACGCCAGCAGACTCCTCGCTCAAGTTGCCCTGACTCGCGACGAAACTCGCCGTGTTCCCCTGGCCGCCGCCCTCATCGGGGCTAAAATCCGAGGGCAAATCCACGTCCTCACGCGCATCGCGCGACGAGACAACAACGTGCACGTTGCCGACACGACCGCACTCATGCACGCATGGAGACGCAGCCTTCAAGAGGCTCGATCCGTCAATGAAATCATGGACATCGAAGGAGCGAGCTCTGCCGCCTACTTTGACGCCCTATCAATGTGCGTGCCAGCGGATGTTCCCTTCCATGGGCGCAGCCGACGCCCTCCCCGCGACCTACCCAACGCCGCCCTGTCCTACGGGTACGCCATCCTCCTCTCCGAATGCGTTGGTGCCCTCCACGCCGCCGGACTCGACCCCTGCCTCGGCATCGCCCACGTGCCCACTGACAAACGCCCCAGCCTAGCCCTCGACCTCATGGAGCAATTCCGTCCGCTCCTCGTCGACCAAACCGTCATGGCGTTGCTGCGCACGCGCAAACTCCGCGTCGAACACGCCTCCCCCGAACCTGACGGTGGGGGAGTATGGCTAGGCGCGGAAGGAAAGAGGATCCTCGTCGACGCGTACGAGGCCTGCGCGCAGCGCTCGGTGACCGGTGCCCTGCCCGGATACTCGGGATCGTGGCGCAGGCACATCATGCACTCCGCGCAGATGCTCGCGCGAGCGATCGTCGAACCCGACTACCGGTGGCAAGGGATCGCGTGGCGATGATCTACATCGTCGCCTACGACATAGCCAACAACCGGCGACGGCTCAAAGTCGCCAAGATCCTGGAATCCTGGGGCTACCGCATCCAAGAATCCGTGTTCCAGCTGCGCCTCGACACCGACTCCCTAGCTCGCGTGCGCCACCTGCTCTCCTCCACCATCACAGACGCCGAAGACGTCATCCACATCTACCCCATCTGCGCCTCCTGCGCCGACCGCGCCGACATACTCGGTGCGGCCATAGCGCTCGATGACGTGGGGTTGTGTCGGGGAGTGTGGTGAGGGGCATGATCGCTAGCAGTGAAGCTAGAGGGACAGAATCGAATGCGAGTCAGGTATACGCCTCACTATTCATCAGGGACCTCTAAAGACGCTGTCCAGCAATCGTCAGCGAGGGAACGTGGAGCGAGTGCATATCCCTTGTAGGGATTCCCTGTTTTGTCGGTCTTGTTGTTGCGTTTGTTTTCACTCAGTTTCATATAGCGCACCTCTGTTTTCCCCGGATAGCCGACACACGACCTGAGAAAGGCCTTGCACCAAGGGGTTCCAGAAAGTGCCTCGTAGAAGCTGGTTGCCTCCTGCAGAAAAGCCTCATTCCAGTTCTCGGAAGGGTCGAATGCGTAGTCGCTCGGTGCCCCCAAACAGCCTTCAAGGCTCTCGTAGTCGTCAGCAAGTCCAAACGTGTCAGGATCCGCTCCGGAAGAGGTTTTGACGATCTCCAGTGGCGTGTGGGTAACCTGAACTAGGCCGAGACCGAAAGGTTTGCCCATTCCCAGTCTTAGGTAGCCTTCGACTACAGGTGCAGCTGAAGAATCTTCCAAAGACTCTTGTGGATCAGCGTATTGGGCATACTTGCCTAGCAGCTTTGAATCCAGAACCCAGATAAGCATCCTCAGTTCGTCCCGTCTGAGGCCCTCGAAGCGGAGGATGCAGGAAAAAGTGCTTCCTCGTTTGATCCAGGTTCTTGCTGTGGAATAGATGTCTGGATTCGTTTCTTTATTTAAGTTGGGTATCTCTTCCGAAACCTCTGCTTCGTAAGACCCGAGGGTAGCGTAAGATAGACGTCCGTCTCCCTTCTTGGCGCTGCTTGAATCTCTACGCCGAAACGGATACGAAGCTGCCCCAAGTAGGTCTCCCTCTGAATAGTAACCCGGCCTGTGACGTCCGCTGATCGTGCTGCCCGTGTCGTCTGTTAAGAATCGGCGAGCGGATGTTGTCTTTGGCGCGAGAAGCGGGCGAAGGTCTATCCTCTTATCCTCGGGTATCACACTGCTGGCATCAACAGCGCCGATCGTGATTCTTCCACACGTAGTGCCGACACATGATCGTTGGGCTGGCCCGAGGGCAACGGAGCATCTTTGGCGACGAACCCAAAGGCTCGGTCTGCTGGGGATGCCTCGCTCGCGTGGGCGGCAGGAAGCACTCCCTGCGCGAGCGCTAAACTGTGAGGGCTTTGCGAATAGTTGCGTCTGCCAACCTGTGTTGGCATGAGCTCAACAACCTTGCCGTCTTGAAGGCGTGCATATGCTAGCAGGCCAGAGTGGTTGATCGGATCTATGTCCTTGTTTCCTGCTCGGTCGATGACGAATCTGCTTGGGGAAGTTGGTTTCCTTGAAGAGGGATCTTGTGAATCATAGGAATACGAGCGAATTATTCGATCATATGTTTCTGCTGCTTGGGGATCGATCTCGACCTCAGTATTGTTTTGCTCGTCGCAGAAGAAGATTCGCTCGGATAGCTTTGAGTCGAATATAGTTTTTCCTATTTTGAGTAGGTCGTCCGGTGTCGTCGAATAAAACCATCCTGTATGTTTGGTTTCGCTGCTTTTAGAATCGGAGACCCAGGCTGGAACGGTGAGTCGCGAGTAGGCGCTATCCTCTCTTGCTTTGATTCGTGTGACGATATATGAATCCCCAATTTTCTTCGCCTTAAAGTCAATGAGCTCGCCGTGGTGAAGCTTGTCCCAAGCAGGGGATCCCTTGAGAAGAGGGAGTGGCTTCTTCTTGTTCCCCCCGTTCTCATCGTTTTCGTGCGTCAGTAGTTTCGCATAGAGAGCTTGTCCTGGCCCGTAGAGTAGCTTTCCTCTGTGGAGTGCCGTGGTCGTAGTTCTCGTTGAGCTGCACGGGTACAAGTCCGAGCGCAGCAGCGGGGTCTGCTCGGTACGTAAGAGTGGTACCATGATCGCCGAATGCGCGGAACCGTGATGCGGTCAAACGTTCGTATGCGTTCGAGATCATTCCTTTAATCATTGTTGGGGCAATGAAGGGATGTCCGGTCGTTGGATCAATCGGGATGCTAATCTCAGTCGGCTTCCCATCACATTTCTTCTGGTCTCCGAAAACTAGAGCACTCATAGCCTTGATTGTCAGGCTGAGGGAACCACTGTATGTGTCAGCCCCAAGATGGTCAATAGAGTCAGGGAACGAATCGCTCAGAAAGGCTGTGGTCTCTTTGGGTAGGGAGGAATAGACGGACTCGTTCTGTTTCTCGCCCTTTCGGCTGTGGCGCAGATTCCTTCTCGAGGGCGGGCGTAGGACCGGAATGCAGTTGACGGACGAATGGAACGGGTTCCTTTTGGACTTATGCTTCTCACTTGACATGATTAGTTCCACTTTCCCGTGAATAGTTGATCGGTGACTGCCATGTTTCCGTATTGCTTTTCTTCTTGGATGAACTCGACTGCCATCATTTGGCTGTTGTCCACTCTCCCAGTGTCAGAGTCGGCGGGCATGTGCTTCAGATAGCTCATGTCGTGCACCCATCCGTTGACAGAGGTAGTTCCATTGCGTTCAGTGCCAGCTTTAAGCGTCAAGTCCACGGCACCCATGCCGTTGACCCAACGGAACTCACGAGCCAACAAGGTGCCGTCTTCGGGACCGGCAGTATGTGTAACCGGCACCCAGAGGCGCAGCTCGAAGACCTTTTTGTCGTCGAAGGAACGGCCCTCGACTGGAGCTACTGACAGCTCCTGTGAATCCTTGGAGGACTTCCGATCGATTCCCAGCACAGGCCACGTCCCGTTGGTCGCGAACGCTAGGCCCTGTGAGATCACCGCTCAACTCAGAGCAAATGTGGTCAGAAATCACCCAGGCTAAGCGCGCCTCCGGAGAGCGGCTGGATCGGCGTGCACATCAGCGTTGCTGTCTGAACTTGCTCACTCATGAGCATTCTCCTCGCCCTTCGATCGTGCGCCGCCGTTTGCAGGGGCTTCCCTCAAGTCGCTCGGACCACTGTTCCGCGCCATCAATCGTCTTCAAGAAGCCAAGGACGGCTCAGCGAGCCTGCGTTGCGCATCGCATCGATCGTGCGGCGGGGACTCGCTGCGGTGCCCTGGTGCTCCAGCGCCCGGTCGCCAAAGCGCTCCTTTGTTGGAATCTTGACACCTTCGTGGGCACTGCCACGAATATCGAACGACGAAACGACGACTTGGCCAAGGCCTCGCGTCGAACGGCTACCGAAGGGGAGAGTACCCGCGGAGAACTCGGCGAGTGCCTAGCCAAGCAACACGAAGGCGGCGTGAGCGTAGTCGGCATCAGTAGCCTTCGACTGCTTGCCGTTACCCGAACCGTTCTTAGCTTCGTCAGAATCGGTTGTTTTGTGATTCTTCTGCTGCGCTTTCTTCACCTCGCCGGTATCGGTGGCCTGTGATTGTCTTCCAGCCCCTTCTCCGTCTTGATGTTCTTCAACAGGCGCCGCAGGTCAATGTCGATTGTGATTGGCTCCCATTCGGTGCCCAGATACACAGCCTCGGTGAAGAGCCCGCCGTCGACCACGCCGCCCGTCCAGCGGTCGATCGCGTTGTGCGTGACCTCAACGCGCGTGCCGCGTTCTACCGACCGACAGTCGTGGATGGTGATCGCGCCCCGGTAATCGGTGCAACCGAACATGTATCGCACGAGGTTCGGCTCCGCGGCGATCTGCTCGTGGATGTCGTGCGACGCGAGGGGTTCCAGATCGCCGCGTGCAGCGAGGACAGTCCGCGCGATGCGAGCGGCCCTGGAACGCAGAGTCCCGCGAATCGATGTGCCCGGTATGAGGAGCTGGGCTTCCTCCCACGCTTCAGAGGGATCTCGAAGAGGTTCGGTGATCTCTGGGGCGTCAGGGTTCCCCTCAGCTCGTGCCTTGGCCTGACGCTGTTGGGTCAGCTTCCTGTCTTCCGCGACGAAGACTCCCGTGGGGGACCACCAATGAATCGTGATGCACGCAGGCTCTGCGAGGGCCCATCCGCCCAGTTCGAGTGGAATCGGCGTCCCTTCCTCGTCCTGACCGATGAGAGTATCGAGAATGTCCGCCGGTCCAGTCAGCGTACCGGCATCGGTCGTCCCGCTGATGCGACGAGTGTCGGCTCAATAACGCGGATCTTTCCTGGCCAGAGCCTGTGCGGCCACCCAAGGAGACGGTGTCAGATTTGAGGACGTCAACGATGAACTCGAGGAGTTTCTTGACGGAAGCGGAGGACGCGGGGTTCGGGATCCCCTTCGATTCTTCGCGTCCCATCGTTTCGTCGTCGCGTCCCTCGGCGGTGATGCGAATGTCGAATCTGCTCCCGCGGGGTAGGAACTCGTGCTCGTAGAGTGCTCCGTCCGAGGCAGCGCCCGTCGTACGGTCGATGCCCACGCCGTGGCGGGTGGTCATCTTCTGGTCTGCGGGGAAAGAGACAGCGGGGAAGGTGAGCGCACTCTTCCTGATAGGAAGCGACTCATTACTTCGGAGTCCGCGATCATTGGCGGATTTGCCAGTGTAGTCCGTGTCATCGCCCCATAGGGAGATCCAATTGTCTTTCGAGAACGCTCCTCCGTCCTGAGTCGCCGGATCCCCGGCCTCCTGCAGCGCCTGACGGGCGACATCGCACGCCGCGCGCACCACGCCCCTAATGGACCTGCCCGGGATCGTCGGCTCTTTGAGGCCATTGCGGTTGAAGCGGATGATGGTTCCCTCTCCGTCGCGGTCGGGGACCTCGTCCACGCCGCCGATGTGGAGTTCCGACGTCAGCTCAACGGGGATGGTCAGTTCATAACGTGTGAAGGTCACTTGCCTTCACCTCCTTGGGGGTCCGCCGAGGACATAAAGTCCTGCCTTGTTGCTCTTGTGACGGTGAGGGCTCTTGCGCTCGAGCAGCGGGTGGTCCACGGCGAAGCGCCCGTAGCCCTGGGCGCTGGATTCACCGATTCCGAAGGGAGCGAGTTCCAGGAGCTTAGCTCGATCCGCCACGCTGACTCGCACTCGGATCATCGATCACCTGGATCGCCAGCCGAGTTGCGCGTGGTCCGTTATCTGCAGGCGACCACGAGTCGACGCGACGGTGCCGGATCGGTGTGCCGACTGCCTTGACGGTGATGCCCTCGCGCTCGAACGCCCGAATCAGGTCGTCGGCGGTTCCGCCCGGCCCCAGCAGGTCAGAACGTGCGATTACATCGGAGGTGAACCACAGGGACACAACCTTAGTGGATTCTCGGGACGAGGCCGTGGTGTCCTCACCGGGTGCCGTCCCGTCGGCGGACATGGAGGCAGTGCCCACAGGCTGCGTGCTTCCAGCGTCACCGAAGCGGCTGTGCGACTCCCGCTCGTCGTCTGTCTCTTTGCGGAGCGTGCACGTTGCGGAACCGAAGGTACCCGTGAGCTTGCGTGACCCCAACCGGGCCTTGTGCTCCTTGATGAGTAAGTCATCGCCGCCGCATGCCGTCCAGAGCTCATCTGACATCCAGACGTGCGCGCGCATACTCAGTCCTTCAGGCAGTGCGTCGACGAGAACCAGCTGCCCCTTGCTGGCCGCGCCCGTCTCGTGGTTGATGGCAGTCGTCTGTCGCCCGTGCAGGGGTGGCGTACCGTACCAGCCCTGAGGCTCCTTGCTGTCGCCTTCCTTGGGGTCGTAGAACACGTACCCGCCGCGAACGGGGATCTTCCCCGTTTCCTCGGTGGAGTCGCCGTACAGGGCAATTGTCGAGTCCGAGGTCGGCGTCTTGTCTCTCTTGAGCGTGAGGGGAACGGGGAGTCCCTCGATGCCCTCGATGACGGGCAGCGCGTCCGAGACGAACAGGTGGCCGCCGGTCACGGCGTTGGTAATGACTGCTTCGTGCTCTCCGCGCTTGTTTGATGACACCAGCCGGTGCAGCCAGGGGAGCAGCACCGTTCCGCGCAGGAAGTCCAAGGATCGGATTTCGTTCGAGAAGGGGACCTCGTAGGACACGATGGGCGAGTTGAGCGTGAGGTCGAGGATCAGGTGGTGCCCGCCGCTGCGGTCAGCATCGGAACCGCCGACTGTCCCGACCCGGTGTTGTACGCCGCCCTGCCGCGGTCCAGGGAGTTCGTTGACGACGGCTTCGGTGAACGATGCCGCCAGCTTCTTGAGGCTCCTCCTCAACGCCTGCGACTGGTCCGAGGCGTATGCGACGAACTGGACGTGGAGCGCTCGTGGCACGCGGCAAGCGCCTCACCGGACACGAGGACCATGCACTCTCCGTCGCCCCCAGAGCGCCCCGAGCCGATGCCTCGGACCATGAGGCCCGCAACCCCCAGGAGGAAGCGTGCGGCCTCAATCGTTGTTGTATCGGAGAACTCAGCCCCGGCCTCGTCGACGAGAGTGACCGTGCCCGTGAGGACGCCGGCCGCCGCGCGCTCCGTGAAACGTAGGAACTGGTCGCGCGCCGTCCCCGTGGTCGGATCGATGGACAGGGACACCGTGTCATGGACCTCAATCGACGAGGCCGAGGTAACGTCCGAGAAGAGAACGTGACGCGGGTGGGGGACAGAACCCTGCTTGCCGTCGGGGTCCTGGCCGAAGAGCCACAGGGCGAAGTTGGTCCACTTCTTGGGAGACTTCTCGTCTGGCCCGTCAAGGGCCTTCGCGGCCAGCATCGCCTGCTCGCGCAGGACTCCCGTGATGACGGTGCCGCGCACGACCGGGTGCCCGTTGCTGCCGCGCTCAATCGTGGAGTGCGTGCGGCCCGCCTGGCCCACCCCCCGTGGACACGCCCCAGTCGGAGGTGAACACGATGGTGACATGACCGCTTGCGGGGGTGTTGTTACTTGTCGTAGTTTCAGCGCTCACTTGGCACCTCCTGCGGTGGTCGCGCCTGGTGCTTCGTCGCAAGCTATCCGGCCGTTGGCGTCTCGGGCTATTCGGCAAGCGATATACCCGTCAGGCAAGTTCTCGGACAGGTCGATCAGGTCCAGGAGCCACCGCACCTGTTCGATGCAATCCTCGGTGTCCTCGTCGGTATCGTCGAGGCGTATCTTCGAAGGCAGAGGCCCCAACGCCTTCACGAGCGCCTTCGTGCCGCGCGCGTTCTCCTGCGCATCCGTCCACTCGAGGCGGATCGCGCAGACGGGGTGCTCGCAGCGCTTCGTTATCCTCTTCTCGTCCGGCTTTTCTTTGTCCTTGTCGATCTGCTCCTGCGTCGCGAACGCTATGTCGTTGTCCTTCAGGACGTAGCCGAGGCACTCGGATCGCGCGCCTTATCGTCCTTGGAAACCTTGACATAGTCGGCGAGGAGCTTGACGATGCGGTTCGCGCGGGCACGTGGGAACGGATCGCCGGTGGTCTGCGTGGGTTCGTCCGGTTTCTTGCCGTCGAAGGCTGCGACCGCGCGGAGAATTTGTTTCCACTGATCCTGTGTTTGTGGACTCCCCGCGGTGGATGGAGTCGTGGGCGCGTCCCCGATCCGCTCTTGCGCGTAGTGGCCGACCAGGAAGGGGCGTTGGACGCGGCCCTTGTGCTCGTTTAGCGTGTCCTCCGGGTCGAGGACAGTCGCGTCGCGCAGGACGTGGAAGTCGATCGTCGAACAGGGGGCCTGCCCATTCTGTTTGCCGAGCTTCTTCCCGCGCGACACCAGGCCCTCCGCCAGGTCGTAGGCGATGTGGAACGGGAAGTTACGCCCCACGATGGCCACGCCCGCCGAGGCTGTGAGCGGGCCGGGGTTTTGAATGATGTAGTCGTCGATTTCGAAGCGGTCCCGCTCTGGTGCGTCGGTCTTCTTCCCTCCAGCAACAATGGCGAGAACTGACAAAAGATCATCGTTTTTCGTGAGTTCCTCGTAATGGCGGATGTAAGCCTCAGCGAAGGGAATCGCGTATTGCCCGTCCGTGTAGACCGTGACGTCGTCGCCGCCGACCAGCACCGGAACCACGGGAAGGGTCTTAAGGCGATTGACGCCAGCGATATTGTCGACGGTTTGCCATGCCTCAGCCACCGCCTGATTGACGACTCCGTCGAGACGGTAGTTGACCTCCATGACGAACCACTGGAAACGATCGTCTTTAATCGAGCACGGGTTGTCTCTGCGTTCATACGCCGGGTCTTTGAGGGAATCAAGGCGCGCGTCGACTGTGTCGAAGGCCCTGCCGAGGTCACGCATGATGGCACCCACGCCATTGCCATCGATGTGGATCACGCCGACGGAGGACAGCTCCGGGAGACGATTCGTGGCCCCGACCTCGTCAGACACATCCTGAAAAGCCCTCTCAAGCTGAAATGGGTCCTCGTTCAGGTTCCCGATTCGATCTCTGACTTCCTCGTCGCTCAGACTCGAATCCTGGCGCGCGATGACTTCCCTGAGCTGCAATCGGCGCGCCGAACGTGACCACGCGCGCTTGACTCGTGCCGGAAGCGACAGGGACCGATCCTTGTCCTTTGCTGTCTGGGTTGGGACCTGACCCTCGTCGTCCGAGAGAATCGGAACCTTGAGTGAGCGACTCGCGTACTCGCGGATACTGTCGAGTTCCTCATCCGAGAGTGCAGCCGACGCGGGGAGCGCCGACTCGTCCGCCCTTATCAGGAACGGGAACTGTGGGAAGCGTGCTAGCGCCGGGCGGCGGTTCAGCGAGTACTTCAGGAACACGCCATCAAGCGCGTTCAGGTCACCCGCATCAACCGTGTTGGATGACGCCTCGATGAAGACTCCCGTGACGTCGAGCCTGGGGCATCGGTCAGCGCTCGGAGGGTGACCTCTCGGATCAGTTGTCTGGCTAGTTTCTCCGGATCTCCGTCAGATTCAGTGAATCGGACGATGACCTTGCCCGAGGAATCTGACACCCAGAAGGAGGCCGGGAGGGCTTTCTTTCCTTCCTCACTGGTAGACATGGAAGGAAGCTTCATATCAAACGCGACTTCCTTCACCCAACGGGACAGGAGCGTGATCTCGAAGGAGGCCCCGATCTGCTCACGCAGGCGAGGAGACGAAAAGATGAACGGCTGATTGCTGTTCGTCTGTAGCATGACAAGGGTACTGCCCATATCGGTGCGCCTTTCACTCTCTATTTCGCGGGGGAAGAGTAGTTAGGAGTGAATGAATGTCGCTGAGAATTCGTCCTTGAGCATTGACGATAGTGCTGAAGCGTCGCTCAAAGAAGGTCTTAGTGACATCCGCTGTTCGATCAAGTGTTCCGAGGGTGAGAACGATGAGTGCTTGCGACTCCGTCAGTTCATTGATAACTCTGGTCAATTCCGACTCACCTTTGACAAGTTTGTCCGCGGTAGGGCCGTCTTGTGGCCGAGGTCCGGAATACCAGTCAAGATCCCAGTGATAGAACAACTAGATCTGACTCGCTTGAAACGGACATCGTGCTTGTGATGACCTTGCTCTTGATGAGAGCGGACTTCTTTATGTCCTCGTGCAGTTTGGATGTTAGGGAAGGAGCGCCTATTAGCTGAATTGTGCGTTGGGTAAGGCCGCTGGCAAGCCTGGAATTGTAGTGGTCGAGGACTGATGTTGCGATGGCGTCCCCGATGACTCCCGCGATTAGGATACCAAATATTGAGTAGATGAACGGAAAGGCGAAATTCTCAGCAATTCCATGCCATGTCTCATTTTTCTGTTGGATGTACTCGAGTAGGATAAAGATGGTTATGATAGTGCTTCCAATGAGGAGAAGCGTGAAAATGCACAACCGATTCCTGTGCGACGGGATACTCATTACTAACTTTCTTTCCTTTCTTACGCTGCGACGGCGTCTATGACGCCCATGCCGTAGCTGGTGTGTGAGCCGACGTTCGTGTAGGCCGACAGTGCCATGAGGCGCGAGAAAATGCGGGTCGCCTCGGCCCCCTCGACGCCACTGATGCGCAGGTGGCCCTCGTGGGCTGGGATGCGGCGCGAGCTCAGACGGCCCTGGCCAGAATGACGTGGCATCGCCAGAGACACCATTGATGAGCGCGTGAAATCCTGCGTCGCCAACACGCTTGCCATCTCATGCCGATCGATCCGCGGGGGAGCGAGCCTCCTATTCCACGCCCACCAACGCTGCTGCAAGCTCGTCGCAATCGTTGCGGGATTCAGCCCCGGGACGTGCTGCCCCTTGCTTGAGAAAGTCGTCGGGGTCACCAGACGTACCTCCCACGTCGTGTCCCCGTCTCGCTTCGCGAGCTCCTCCCAGGACTCCTGTGCGATCACTTGCCCCTCGACCGCAACCAGCACCGCGTCATCGTCGGTGCCCGCGCCAAGGCGCATCACGCCGCCCCATGACAGCCATGCATCCAGTGTGTCAACCAGGCGATCGTCCAGGAAGCGTACCTCGACGCCAAACGTCGACTCTGAACAGCTTAGCTCGCCGAGTGAATAGGGCTTCACTCCACCAGAACCATGAACGGGGCGGTGTGCCAGCGTCGGAAACTGCGCCGCCCGCTCGGGGCTCACCCCGGGCGGCAAGTCTAGAACCGCGGACAGGGCGGCATGTAGCCTTCGCGGTGTCGCTGGCACCTGCCCTGGTGCGTCAAAGCTGATGTAGACGGACGCTGGCATCGTTGCCTCCCATCACTGCCGTGTGACTGACGCTACTGACCGTAGCACATATGTTTTGGTAGTTCATGTGCAAATGTCAAGCTGTTTGGTCGTTCTGTCAGAATGAGAGGTGCCTATAGTTGCAACGTTTGCTGGCAAGACTACTCTCGATAACGTTTTGAATGTGAATGAGTGTCTAATGATCCGGTTGGTAGGTTTTTACTGCTCGGCCATGTTGCTCGCGAAGCTTTTGTTGTGATGGGAGTTCAACGGTGCGCGTTGATGCCTCTTCCGACCGAGCATTGGCATATCGTTCCCTGCTTCAGGGCATTAGTCAAGCATTTTCGACCCAAGGGTCAAGATTTCTTAAAATGTGAAACCCTCTGGAAGGTTTGTCGCAATCCTTGACACGATAGGCAGACGGCGCACTGTGTGGATCGGCCCAACGGCGCGCCCCCATCCGTACAGAAACGAGGAACAATGATGCATCAACGCTCATGGAAGACCCTCATCGCGGGAGGAGCCGCCCTCGCGGCCGGCCTGACGATGACTGCGCTCGGCGCTCCCGCACACGCGGCCGGCGTCCCGGGGATCACCTCCGATGCCCGCGCCCGCGACGAGGTGATGAACTACGCGGTCAACCTGCCCGCCGACGCAACCCGCTACGACTTCAATGCGGCCGTGTCCAAGGCCTCGGAGAACGGCGTGGTTCTGGCCCAGTACCCCGAACTCAACACCTTCTTCGTCCAGTCGGTGAAGGCCGCCTTCGCCCCGACGCTCGGCAAGAGCCTCGTCGACGCAGGCATCTCCTACCACTCGATTGGCCCCACCCGCTACAAGACGGTCACCGGCGCCGAGGTGCGTACCGACCAGCCGCAGACCACCACCTCTGAAGCCAACGCCGTCGCCGACGCCGCGGGCACGCACCCGACCGGCCTGGCCGCCGACTCCCAGCTCAACGACTTCGTCCCCGACGAGGGCGACGCCAACGCCTGGGGCCTGGCCGCCATCGGCGCGATCGACGCGCAGCAGGTCGACGTCCCCCGCGAGAAGGTCACCGTCGGCGTCATGGACACCGGCATCGACCCCGATCATAAGGACCTGAAGGAGCACCTGGACGCCGATCGTTCCGTGGGCTGCCAGGTCAACGGCATCCCCAACACGGACCCCGCCGCCTGGAAGGATGACCACTACCACGGCACGCACGTCGCGGGCACGATCGCAGCCGCGCACAACGCCTACGGCGTGGACGGCGTCGCCCCCGACGCGACGATCGTCGCCATCAAGGTGTCGAACGAGGCCGGCTCCTTCTACCCCGAGTACGTGGCCTGCGGCTTCGACTGGGCCGCCGAGCACGACATCGACGTGACAAACTCCAGCTACTACATGGACCCCTACGCCTTCTGGATGCCCAACGAGGGCTCGCAGGCCGCGGGTCTTGAGGCCGCCTCGCGCGCGATCCGTTACGCGAAGGACCTCGGTGTCGTCAGCATCGCCGCGGAAGGCAACGACAACGACGACCACGACAACCCGACGATCGACAAGGCTTCGCCCAACGACGTCGAGGGCGCCGCCGCAGAGCGCAACGTCGAGGGCGGCATCGACGTGCCCGCGATGCTCAACGACTCTGTCGTGTCCGTGTCCGCCCTGGCCCTGCCCACCGGCACGGACCCCGCGACGGCTAAGCTCGAACGCTCCGGCTTCTCCAACTACGGTAAGAACTCCGTCGACGTGGCAGCCCCCGGCTCGCGCATTTGGTCGACGGTGCCCACCTGGAAGAAGAACCCGCCCTTCGGTTACCTGTCCGGCACTTCGATGGCCTCCCCGCACGCAGCCGGGGTGGCCGCGCTGATCAAGCAGATCCACCCGGACTACACCCCCGACCAGACGATCGACCTGCTCAAGAAGCAGGCCGGCTACACCTACGACCGCCTCGCCGAGCCGACGGACGGCAAGGAATACCGCGGCGCCGGCCTCGTCAACGCCCTGGCTGCCGTCCTCAAGGACCAGCCGCAGCCGGTCCTCGGCCCCGTTGAATACTCCCGCGACGGCGCCACCGACTGGCGTCCGCTGGCCGACGCCAACCTGTCGGGTACCTTCTACGTGCGCGCCACGGTCGGCGGCCCCGTCACCAACGCCTCCCTGAAGGTCGCTGACAAGGAAGCGGTGAGTGCTACCGGAACCGGTGCCTTCGAGAACAACGAGGTCACGCTCGTCGCCGGACCCTACGCGGCCACGGACCTGATGACCGACGCCCCCCACGTCGAGGTGACCGTCAGCGCTGAGGGCCGCAACAAGGATCGCGCGCCGACGACGATGTGAAGGACACCATCTACTTCCACGTGGATGAGTCCGTGCACGATAACGGTGCCTGGGTCAACAGCGATGGCGGCTGGAAGTACTGCTACGGCAACAGCTCCTGCGCCCGCAACAAGTCCATCGTGATCGACGGGGAAACCTACTACTTCAACGACGACTCCGTGATGGCGACCGGCTGGGTCAACTTCGACTCGGCGTGGCACTGGATGAACTCCTCCGGCCGCATGGCCAAGGGCTGGACCAAGGTCGGCGGCGCCTGGTACTACCTCGACCCCAAGACCGGCGCGATGGCCACCGGCTGGACCAACGTGGGTGGCACCTGGTACTACCTGAATGCCTCGGGCGCGATGGCCACCGGCTGGGTCCAGGTCAACGGTTCCTGGTACTACCTGAACGGCAACGGCTCCATGGCCACCGGCTGGACCGCCGTGAACGGTAAGTGGTACTACCTGACTGGCAACGGTGCGATGGCGATCGGCTGGGTCAACGACGGCGGCACCTGGTACTACCTTGACGCCTCGGGCAAGATGGTGACCGGCTGGGTCTCCATCGACGGCACGCGCTACCACTTCGCGCCCTCCGGCGCGTGGCTCAGCTGAGCCACAAGGGGACGAGGCCGGGGCTGGGACGCTCCGGCCTCAAACCCCGCGCTGAGCGCGCCGACGCCGATCGTGCCTGACGCGATGCTCAACTGAAGACAAACAGGGGCGGGTCCGAACCTAGCGTTCGGACCCGCCCGTGTTCCCTCACGCGTCCCGGGAGGGATCCGGGCGCGCCCCCACTGGTGCCCAGGGGCGCGATGGGCTATCAGCCCAGGGAGTCGAAGAGGACCTGCAGGCCCTCGCCCATGGTCGGGTGAGCGATCGGCAGGAAGCGCAGCTGCTCGTAGGTCAGGCCGCCGGCCATGGCGGCGTGCACGGCCGTGATGACCTCGGAGACGTTCGGGCCGATCAGCGTGGCGCCCAGGATCTGGTGCGTGTTCGCATCCACGACGGCCTTCCAGAAGCCCTCGCCCGAGTAGCGCATCGTCTTGGCGCGCGGAATCGCGGCCGTGGGAACCTTGGCGATACGCACGTCCAGGCCGGCCTCGCGGGCCTCACCCTCGGACAGGCCGATGCGCGCCAGCTCGGGGGTGGCGAATACGGCGTAGGGGATCGTGCGGCCCTTCGTGGTGGTGGTCGCCTCGTCCAGGGACGCGCCGGTCAGCTGCGCGCGGATGATGCGGAAGTCGGACCAGGACGCGTGCGTGAACATGGGGGTGCCCGCGCAGTCCCCGGCCGCCCACACGCCCTCGGCAGAGGTGCGCAGGTGCTCATCCACCGCGACGAAACCGCGATCGGTCAGCTCAACCCCGGCCTCGTCCAGGCCGATGCCGTCCGTGTTGGGAACGCGGCCCACGGCCACGAGGACTGCCTCGGCGGACACCGTGGAGCCATCGGAGAGCGTCAGGGTGGTCGTGTTGCCCTCGCGCGAGGCGGACTCAGCGCGGCCGGGAACGATGCGCACGCCGGCGGCCTCCAGGCCAGCCTCGACGACGCGGGCGGCGTCCTCGTCCTCGCGAGGCAGCACGTGATCACCCGAGAGATGAGCGTGACGTCTACGCCGAAAGTCGCCATCATCGACGCGAACTCCACGCCGATGTAGCTGGCCCCAATGATCGCCAGGGACGAGGGGAGCTCCTCCAGGCGCAGGATCTCCTCGTTCGTCCACGCTCCCGACTCCCACAGGCCGGGGATCGCGGGACGCTGCAGGACGCGAACCCAGGTTGATGAGGACGCGCTCGCCACGAATTGTGCGCTCGCCGCCGTCCTCCAGGGCGATGGTGACTGTGTGCTCGCCCGTGAAGCGAGCCTCGCCGCGAATGAAGTCCAGGCCGGGGGCCGCGAACATCTTCTCGTGCGCGCCGACCATGGCGCAACGATGCCCTCCTTGTGAGCGCGAAGCTTGGCCCAGGTCACGCGCGCGCCCTCGGTGCCGACCACGCCGAACGCCTCGTCCGAGCGGGCATCGCTCGAGGCGACGAGCCGAGTTGACCAGCGACTTCGTGGGGATGCAGGCGACGTTAATGCAGGTGCCGCCGACGAACTGGCGCTCCACCATGGCGACCTTCCAGCCCGCCTTCGCGCGCTCCATCGCGAGGGACTTTCCGGCCTTGCCGCCGCCGACAACCAGCAGGTCGACGTTCTCGATTGCGTTCGTGGACATGTTTCTCCTTGGGTAGTAGAGGGTTACCCTATCTCAACGCGCCGTGCCTGGATCTATTCCAACAGGTGGTCAATCATCGGGTGCGCATTATCACGTCGAAACGGCCATATGACGCTCGTTTGGCCGGTGTAAAGGAACGAAGGCTCACATAGTGATCGCGCCGTTCGTTCAAACCCCCTTCGGCATGCTTAGATTAGGGGTATGAGGGCTCTAGAAATTGGTGATTTCAAAGAGGATGTGGGGGCCGCCCTGGCGCGCGCCTCATCCGGTGAAGTCGTCACGCTCACAGAGGAAGGCCAGCCCGTCGCCGAGCTGGGTCCCGTGCGCATGTCGACCTACGCGCAGCTGCGCGAACTGGGCCTTGAGCGCCCCGCTATGACGGACCTCGACGCCTACCAGATGCCATCCAAGAACCTGCCCGACGGGCGGGGGATCGTCGGCAAGCTGGACGATTGATTGCCCGGCGCAGGGGGAGCCGCCGGCTACCCCCGGCGCTTGGCGCGGTTCGTGGGCTCCGCGTGCAGCGGGTCCTCGGGCCACGGATGCTTCGGATAGCGCCCGCGTAGCTGGGCGCGCACGTCCCGATACGGCCCCGCCCAAAACGACGTCAGGTCAGAGGTAACAGCAGCGGGGCGACCCGCCGGATCCGTCAGATGCAGCACCAGGGAACGCGCCCGTCCGCAGTCAGGGCGTGTCCGTCCACCCGAACGCCTGCTGGACGCGCAGCGTCAGCACCGGGTGCGCACCCGCTCCAGTCGATGGGACGGTACCTCCCGCAGGAATCGGCATCTTTTCTGGCGCCAGTTCGTCGAGGACGTGCAGCGTCAGGCCACGGCAGCATCGAGGCGCAGCGCGTCGAGCATCGACACGTTACTCAAGGAACCACCCTGTGCGAGGCGCCTTGCCCAGGGGAGGAGCCACTCGTGGGCGTTGCCCGCGAGGGCCTCATCCGACACGTCCGGCCACGGATCGCCGAGCACCTCGTGGAGCACCCTCATGCGCTCGCGCAGGGGACGAGGCCTCCTTCCCCCAGCCCAGATCGCCCAGCCCGCGCGCGGCCGGGTGATCGGCCACCAGCGCGACCGCCTCGTCTTCGCTCAGGGACGAGGCCGGGGTGCTCTTCAAGGGGATAGCTCCCAGGGCGCGCGTGCGGGTGGCTGTGAGAACTCCCTTGTCGATGGAGGCCTGCGTGCGGGTTTCCAGCAATGCCCCTCCCGCCGCCAGGGCGTCCTCCTCCGACAGCGGCACCGCCGCGAGAATACGCGCGTGGCGCGAGGCCGGTGCCCGGTCGATCGAGGCCACGGCCAGCCACTCCTGCCCCTCAAGGGGAGAGCCCTGCGGCAGCTCGGCGCCCACGCCGCCCGCCAAAATGTAGGCCGCGGACCCCGCGCGGCGCCGCGCGATCCACTCCGGGTAGGCCAGCGCGCACGTCAGAGCCAACTCGTCCTCGCGCGTGCGCGAGCCTGCCTGCTGGTGCGTAGCCACAATGGACGCGAGGGCGTCGTCCGGCGCGGAAGCCGGCAGACGCTGAGCCAGGCGCTCCAAGCGCGCCCGCGTGTCCTTCACCCGCGCCGCCTGCGCGTGTGTGCCTCCCGCATCGCTGGCGCCGCCGCGACCCAGCCGACGCTCCAGCGCACCCAGGTCGGCCCCCGGAACGCGCAGGTCCTCCGACAGGGAGGGCCACAAAACGCGCCGCCTTCGACGCCCCCAGGATCGCGCTCGACGCCGGGAGAGCCCCTGCCCAGGGCGGGTCCAACGGAAGCGACGCCAGCGTGCGGCCGAGAGCGGTGGCGGCCCCGGCCTCGTCGACGGCACCCAGGGATGACAGGCGCTGTCCGGCGGCCTCCCACGTGCCCGCGGGTGGAGCATCGAGCAGGGAGAGTTCCTCCACCGGGGTGCCCCACGAGGCAACCTGGAGGCGTGCGTCCGTCAGGTCCTGCGTGGCGATGCCCGGCGCGGACTGCGCGGGCCTGCGGGCCACGTCCACCGCATCCATGACGCGCACGGCGATGCCCGGGCCTGTGCGAGCGGCGCGTCCCGCCCGCTGCTCGAGGCGGGCGAGGGCCGCTGGAACGGTCACGAGAGAGGAGGAACGCCCCGCGTCGAAGCGCGGCTCTCGTGCGAGACCCGCATCCACGACGACGGACACGCCGGGAACCGTCAGCGAGGACTCCGCGATGGACGTCGAGAGGATGACGCGGCGACCGGAAGCGGGGGAGAGCGCGCGGTCCTGCTCGGCGGCGCTCAGCTGTCCGTGCAGCGTCAGGACCGGAATATCGCCCAGACGCAGGTTGCCTCGGACTGTCTCGATCTCGCCCACTCCCGGTAGGAACACGAGGACCGAGCCCTCGGTGGCGGCAACCGTCTCCTCGACCGTGCGCGCCACGTGCGCCAGGTACTCGCGGCGCACGCCCACGCGCTCGTCCCCGATCGCGCCCACGGCTTCGACGCCGCGCGGCGGGGGAGCGTAGCGCAGCTCCAGTGGAAAAATATCCCCCGGAATTTCAACGAGCGCGGGCTCCTCGCCCGTCGAGGCGCGCAGGAAATCAACCGTTCGCGAGGCCTCGAGCGTCGCCGAGGTAAGTGCAACGAAAAGGTCGTCGCGCAGCGCCGAGCGGGCATCCAACGCGAATGCCAGCGCCAGGTCCGTGTCCAGGTCGCGCTCGTGGAACTCATCGATAATCAGCGCCGACACCCCGGGCAGCTCCGGGTCGCGCTGCAGGCGGCGCAGCGCCACGCCCGGCGTCACCATCTCCACGCGCGTACGCTCGCTGACGCGTGAATCCCCGCGCACCGAGTAGCCGACCTGCCCGCCGACCTCCTCGCCGAGCAGACGGGCAATCCGGCGCGCCGCAGCCCGGGCCGCCACCCTGCGCGGCTGCGTGACAAGAACACGCCCCGCCGCCGCGTCGTGCTGGGCCAATGCCACCGCCACCGCGGGCGGCAGCAGCGTCGTCTTACCCGTGCCCGGAGGCGCCGTGATCACCGCGCAGCCACCCGGCCGCGCCGCCGCAGCGATATCGCTCAGGGCACGCGTGACCGGCAGATGTGGCGGGTGCGAAACGAGTTCGTCGAGGGTGGGCATGGGTTCATTGTGCGTGTTCCCAGGGCGTCCATGCATCCGGGAACCATCCGCTGTGCCGCTCCGATGCGTCCGGGGTCACTGCGTGAGAGGGCAATGTGAAGCCTGTGGAGGGGCGCTCCAGCGTAGAATGGAAGCAGTATGACTACGGAGAACACAGCGCCGGCGCTCGCGGCGGCCACCCTCGCACACACCACGGGGCGCGTCACCATCCCCGCAGACATGGACCCGATCGTGGTCCTCGGCGTCGCAGACCAGGTCCTGCGCGCCCTTGAACGCGGCTTCCCGCACGTCCGTTTCCTCGTCACCGGGCGAGAAATCTCGCTGGCCGGCACCCAGGCCGACATCGACGTGGCCGCGGGCCTCCTCGAAGAACTCATCGGCATGGCCCGGCGCGGCACCGCCCTGGACGCCACCGCTGTCGAGCAGGCCATCGGCCTGCTCGGACGTCTCACCTCGGGCGAAGCCCCCACGGAAGAGATCCTCTCCGCGCGCGGGCGTTCGATTCGCCCCAAGACCCCCGGCCAGAAGGCCTACACGGACGCCATCGACCGCGCGACCGTCGTCTTCGGCATTGGCCCCGCGGGCACCGGCAAGACCTATCTGGCGATGGCACAAGCCGTCCGCCGCCTCCTCTCCGGCGAGGTCCGCCGCATCGTCCTGACCCGCCCGGCCGTCGAGGCGGGGGAGAACCTCGGCTTCCTGCCCGGCTCCCTCACCGACAAGATCGACCCCTACCTGCGTCCCCTCTACGACGCCCTGGGTGACATGCTCGACCCTGAGGCCCTGCCCAAGCTCATGGCCGCCGGCACGATCGAGGTCGCGCCCCTGGCGTACATGCGCGGACGCACCCTCAACGACTCCTTCATCATCCTGGACGAGGCCCAGAACACGACGGTCGGCCAGATGAAGATGTTCCTCACCCGCCTAGGTTTTGGCTCCAAGGTCGTCGTCACGGGCGACGCCTCGCAGATCGACCTGCCCGGCAGCCAGACTTCGGGCCTGTCCGTCGTCGAAAACATCCTCGGCGACATCGACGACATCGAGTTCTGCCACCTGACCAGCGCCGACGTCGTGCGCCACGAGCTGGTCGGCGCGATCATTGATGCCTACCAGCGCTTTGACGATCGAAACGCCGCGCGTCGCGTACGCACGCGCAGCCACAACACCGCACGCAGGGAGTACACGTCATGACCGAGGTCATCAACGAGACCGACTACGAGATCAACGAAGCCGAGTTTTCCGCGCTGGCCGACTACGTGCTCGACCAGATGCATGTCAGCTCCGACGCGGAAGTCAACATCATCTTCATCGAGCCCGAGCCGATGGAAGACCTGCACGTGCGCTGGCTGGACCTGCCCGGCCCCACCGACGTCATGAGCTTCCCTATGGACGAGCTGCGCCCCGGCACGGCGGATCACCCCACGCCCCCCGGCATGCTCGGTGATATCTGCATCTGCCCGCAGGTCGCCGCCCGCCAGGCCGCCGAGTCCGGCCACAGCGCCGCCGAGGAGATGCTCCTCCTGGCCACGCACGGCATGCTGCACCTCCTGGGCTACGATCATGCGACCGACGCCGAGCGCGAGGTCATGTTCGCGCTCCAGCGCAAGCTCCTGCTGACCTTCCTGGCCTCCCGATGATCCTTCCCCTGCAGGCATCCCCGGCCTCGTCGATCCTGGACGCGCCCTCCGTGGCGCTCCTGGTCCTCGCGGTCATCGCCCTGGTGTTCGCGTCTGTCGCCCAGAGCGTCGAGCAGGCCGTCCAGCGCCTAACCCTGGCCGGCGTCGAGGACCTCATCGAGGAAGAGCGCCGGAACGCGCGCGTCCTCTACGGCCTCGTCGATCACCGCCAGCGCACCCTGCTGTCGCTGCGCGCCTTCCGTACTTTCTGGCAGGTCGTCTACGCGGTCATGGGCACGATTATCCTGGTCGATACCCGTCTGCCGTGGTGGGCGGTCGCCCTCATTGCGGTGTTGGTGATCGCGGCCCTGCATCTGCTCTTCGTGTCCTTCCTGCCCGCCCAGTGGGGCGCGCGCAACCCCGAGGGTATCGCCCTGGCGGGCACCAGGTTCGCGGACCGCCTTGCGCGTCTTAGCCACCTGGTTGACCCCGCTCCTGACCCGCGTGCGCTCCTCGCGCCCCGCCCCGAGCCCACCGAGGCCCAGGTGCGCGCCGAACTCATCTCCGACCTGCGCGAGATCGTCGATGAGGGTCGGCGAGGCCGGAGAGCTTTGAGGAAGAGGACCGCGACATGGTCCGCTCCGTCCTGGACCTTGGACACACGCTTGTGCGCGAGGTCATGGTGCCGCGCACCGACATGGTGACCATCGACGCCGACACGCCCGCCCCCTCCGCCCTGCGCCTGTTCGTGCGCTCCGGCTTCTCCCGCGTACCCGTCGTCGGCGACGACGTGGACGACATCCGCGGCATCCTATACTTCAAGGACCTCGTGTCGCGCTGGGAGGCCACGGGCGGCCAGCTCGACATGCGCGCCGAGCAGATGATGCGCCCCGCCGAGTTCGCCGTCGAAATGAAGCCCGCGGACGACATGCTGCGCCAGATGCAGGCAGAACGTTTCCACATGGCCATCGTCATTGATGAGTACGGCGGCGTTGCTGGCCTGGTCACGCTCGAGGATCTCCTCGAGGAGGTCGTCGGCGAGCTGACCGACGAACACGACCGCCACTCCATCGAACCCGAGGAAGTCGAGCCGGGCGTGTGGCGCGTGCCCGCGCGCTACCCGATCTCCGAGCTGGGCGAGCTCCTCGACCGCGAGATCGAAGACGAGGACGTCGACTCCGTCGGCGGCCTGCTCGCCAAGGCGATTGGGCGGGTGCCCCTGCCCGGAGCGACCGGCACCCTCGCCGGCGTCATAATGACGGCGGAAGAGGCGCGTGGACGTCGCCGCCAAGTCTCCACGATCCTCTGCCGTCTCGACCCCGACGCGCAGCTCCTGACCTCCGATCTCAACCCCGCCGACGACAAGGACAACTGACATGCGATTCCCCTCCGACGATGAACTCATGGCCGGCCCCAACGCCTTCGGCGACGCTCGCATTGAGGTCGCCCCCGACGCCGCCGATCCGGAAGCCGACGCTCGTGCGCAGATCGACGTCGGCGTCAGCGACGACACTGAGGACGAGGCCGAGGCTGAACCCGGCGATGACGAGGACTTTGAAGACTCCGAGGAAGACGAGGACGACGACGAGTACGAGGACCTCGAGGGCCTGGAGGACGAGGAGGACGCCGACCTCGATGCCTTCGAGGCGATGACCTCGCTGGCTTCCCTGCGCGAGGACGCGGCCGCGACCATCGAGATGCCGGACTTCCCGGAGGACTTCCGCGCCGGCTTCGTTTCGATCGTCGGGCGTCCCAACGTCGGTAAGTCAACCCTGACGAACGCGCTGGTCGGGCACAAGATTGCGATCACCTCGGGCCGTCCCGAGACGACGCGTCACAACATTCGCGGCATCGTGCACGGGGACAACTACCAGCTGGTGCTCGTGGACACTCCCGGATACCACCGCCCGCGCACGCTGCTGGGCAAGCGACTCAACGACATGGTGCGCGAGGCCCTCTCCGAGGTCGACGTCGTGCTCTTCTGCCTGCCCGCCGACCAGCGCATCGGCCCCGGCGACCAGTTCATCGCACGCGAACTGCGCGGCATCAAGCGGCCGATCATCGCTGTGGCGACCAAGTGTGACGCCGTGCCGCGCGAGCGCGTCATGAAGCATCTGTTGTCCATCGAAAGCTGGGGGAGTGGGCCGCCATCGTGCCGGTTTCCTCCGTGGAAGGCAAGGGCATCGACCACCTGCGCGAGGTCCTTGCGCAGACTGTGCCCCTGTCGCCGCCGCTGTACCCCGAGGGTGACGTCACCGACGAGTCCCGCGACACCCTGATCGCCGAGTTCATCCGCGAGGCCGCCCTGGAGGGTGTGCGCGACGAACTGCCGCACTCCCTGGCCGTCCAGGTCGAGGAGATCATCGAGAGGCCGCGTCGCGAGGGCGACGACCGCCCGCCCATGCTCGACATTCACGTGAACGTCTACGTCGAGCGCGACTCCCAGAAGGCCATCATCATCGGCCGCAAGGGAAGCCGCCTCAAGCAGATCGGCACCCAGGCCCGCGCGCACATCGAGGAGCTGCTGGGACGCCGCGTCTACCTTGACCTGCACGTGCGCACCGCGAAGGACTGGCAGTCCGACCCGAAGATGCTGGGACGCCTCGGGTTCTGATATGCCCAGTGTCATCTGCGTGCGTGGATAACTCCCGTAGACGCACGGTGCCCGGCTGCCGTGAGGCAGCCGGGCACCGTGTTGTGATTAGGTCACTTGACGATGACGACTCGCAGGAAACGGGGGCCGTGCACGCCGTTGACGCGGACCAGTTCGATGTCGGAGGTTGCCGAACCGCCGGCGATCCAGGTCATCGGACGGGTCGGGTTCTTGCCGAGGATCTCGACGGCCTGGGGCACCGTGGGAACGATGTCGGACGCCTTGAGGACGACGACGTGGGTGTCGGGCACGAGTGAGATCGCGCGGCGACCCTGGTCGGGCTCGCCGTCGAGGACGATGGTGCCGGACAGGGAGATCGCGACGCGGCAACGCGTGACGACGGCGTCGATCTCGTCCAGCTCCAGTGTCGGGATCGCCTGCTCGCGGCTATCCTCACGGACTGTGCGTCCGTTGCGGGCGGCAGCCTTCTTGAAGGTTTCGTCCAGGCCTGTGGGGACCACAACGGAGGTGGCCTTCTGGTCGGCCAGGAACTTCGAGATCGCGTCGGCGACCTCGGACTCCTTGGAGACAACGACAACCTGCGCGGAGTAGTCCTCAAGCGTCTCGATCATTTCCTCGATGACCGCGTCCGAACCGGGAGCGTGCTCGGTGGAGCGGATGTAGTCGCGGGGGATCGGGCGCACCGGACGGCCCTGCTGGGAACGAGAGATGGCGTCGCGTGCTCGCGCGAGGATCGCGGTCTTTGCGTCCATGGTGGTGCTCATGTCACGCCTCCTTCGGGGTCGTGTTGGTGGTCATGCCGTGCTCGGAAGCGAGCGGGACGCCCTTCGCGGGGGCGTCGGTGCGCGGCGCGTTGGCGTCGGAGTCCTTGTGGGTGCGCTTCCACCACTCGCGGAAGGTTTCCTTCGGGGCGACCGGCAGGTCGCGGGCGTGCGTCCACAGCGAGGCCGGGAACGGAAGCGCGCCGATGGCACCTTTCTTGGCGAACAGGCGGGTGGCCTTCGTGCCCTTTCCGGCGGCCTTCCACAGCTTCGCGTTCGTCATCACCGGAGTGGTCGCGCTCATGGCGAGGTCCCACACACGTCCGGCACGAGGTTGCGCTTGACGTCAACGGTGCGCGCACGCATGTGGATGAGGATCGTCGGGATGTCGATCTTGACGGGGCAGACCTCGCCACACGCGCCACACAGGGAGGACGCGAAGGGCAGGGTGTGCACGGGATCGTGCTCGTCGAGGCCCTGGGTGAGCTGCGGGGTCAGGATCGCGCCGATGGGGCCCGGGTAGACGGAGCCGTAGGCGTGGCCGGAAGTGTGCTGGTACACCGGGCAGATGTTCATGCACGAGCCGCAGCGGATGCAGGCGAGGGCCTGGCGACCGATCGGGTCGGCGAGGACCTTGGTGCGGCCGTTGTCCATGAGGATCAGGTGGAATTCCTGGGGGCCATCGCCGGGGGTGACGCCCGTCCACATGGAGGTGTAGGGGTTCATACGCTCGCCGGTGGCGGAACGAGGCAGGAGCTGGGAGAAGATCTCGACGTCCTGGAAGCGGGGGACCAGCTTCTCGATGCCCATCAGAGTGATGAGCGTGTCGGGCAGGGTCAAGCACATGCGGCCGTTGCCCTCGGACTCGAAGATGGAGACCGTGCCGGTTTCCGCGACGCCCATGTTGGTGCCGGAGACAGCAACCTTGGCGTGCAGGAACTTCTTACGCAGGTGGGAGCGTGCGGCGGCAGTCAGCTCGGTCGGGTCGTCGGAGAGGTCGCGAGGAGCGTCCTCCATGCGATCCAGGAAGATGCCGCGAACCTCGGAGCGGTTGCGGTGAATCGCGGGGACCACGATGTGGCTGGGCATGTCGTCGGCCAGCTGGACGATCATCTCGGCGAGGTCGGTCTCGCGAGCGTGAATGCCCTGGTCCTTCAGGTACTCGTTGAGGTTCGTCTCCTGGGTGGCCATGGACTTGACCTTGACGACCTCGTCAACGCCCTTGGACTTGATGATGTCGGCGACGATGCGGTTGGCCTCGTGCTTGTCGCGCGCCCAGTGGACGATGCCGCCGCGGGCGGTCACGTTGCGCTCGAACTCTTCGAGGAGCTCGGGCATACGGGACTCGACCTCGAACTTGACGGCCTCGGCGGCGTTACGCAGATCCTCCCAGTCCGGCATCTCCGCGACGCGCTGTCCGCGCTTGGCACGGATCGTACGGGTGGCGTGACCCAGGTTGCGGCGCATCTGGGTGTTGGCCAGCGTCTTGTGGGCGCCTTCCGGGAAGGTGGGGCCCCAGCGGAGGGTGTCCTCGGGGATGGTGACGGTGGTGCGCCATCCGCCGGTGTGCGACTCGGGGGCGGAGGGCATTCCGATGAACGTTGCGGTCATGTCAGATCACCTGTGCGCTTTCGGGTGCGAAGGAGATGTTGCCCTCGAAGGGCTGATCCTTGGTGGATGCCAGGATCTCGGCGAGGTGCATCGGCGGATGCCCGAGTTGAGACGCGAGAGGCCGCCGCCGACGTGCATGAGGCACGAGTAGTCGCCCATGACGAGGACCTCGGCGCGCGTGGACATCACGTTGGTGACCTTGTCCGCGAGCATCGAGGTGGAGGTCTCGGAGTTCTTCATGGCGAAGGTGCCGCCGAAACCGCAGCAGACCTCGGCGTCGGGCAGGTCGACGAGGGTCAGGCCTTCGACGGCGCGCAGGAGGCGGTAGGGGCGGTCGCCGACCTTGGCGACACGCAGCGAGTGGCAGGTCGGGTGGTACGTGACCGTGTGGGGGAAGTACGCGCCCACGTCCTCGAGGCCGAGAACGTCGGTGATGAGCTCGGTGAGGTCGTAGGTGTGTTCAGCGATGCGCTGGGACTGCTTCGCGAGATGCTCGTCGCCCACGTGCTCGGCGACGACCTTCTGCTCGTGGCGCGCTGCACCGGTGCAGGAGCCGGAGGGGACGACGATGGCGTCCCACTGGCCGTCGAGCACGGGCTCGAAGGTCTTGACGTGGTTGCGGGTAATCTTCGCGGCGTCTTCGAAGTAGCCGGTGTTTGCGTGCATCTGTCCGCAGCAGACCTGGTCTTCAGGGAAGACAACCTCGTGGCCGAGGCGTTCAAGCAGGGTCACTGTGGCCTGGGCAGCCTGGGGGAACATGACGTCTGCCAGGCAGGTGGAAAAGAGAGCGATGCGCACTGGGGGATCCTTCCTCGTGGGTGCTGTCCAGCCCAGGTTATGGCTGGGTCCGAGGTCCCAGCGACCGTTTTTGTCCAGACAACGTGGGTGAGGTCGTTTTTCCCTTTATTTCGCGCGGAAAAATCTCTGCCGATAATCAACGAAAATAGGCCTCTCATTGGGCGTTTTAGGACCTTCGGGGCGCGACTTAGCTCAGGGTGAGTTTTCGTTTTTCAGTTTTGCGATGGTTTCGTGTGCGCAGACGTTCGCCCCGACCTCGGAAATGGACGAGGCCGGGGCGCGGTGTAGAGGACGGGGCGAGGGGCGAGGCGGGAGTGACCGAGTGTGTTCAGGAATGGCCGAGGGCAGTGAACACGAGAAGGTGACAATCTTCCGACATGGCGAGCGCTTGGATGTCCATGGGACCGAAGTCGTGCGGAATCTTCTCCTTATTCGGTGCGAGCGCCTTGTCGGCGACAGACGGGTCGATCGTGGTGAACTGGCACCCCTGCGGCACGTACTCGTAGAGATCGGGATAGATGCCGGGCAGGAGCGTGTCGGTGGTAGCGCCCTCCGCGAGGAGCTGGATTGTCTCATCGGGGACAGTGGCAACGGTGGTGAGCCAGAATTCAGGGTCCTGGTCGGGGAGGAAACCTGTTTGGCTGGAATACTCGGTGACGATGTGTGCCTCGCTCGCATTCGTGTTCGGCCACCGAACGTTGACGGAGTCGGTCCGATCTTTGACGGTCGGTGTCTCGTCACTTTTGAAGACGAATTCAGAGAAGCGAGAATCCTTCGGGTATTGAGGAGCCGAAGTCTTGTGTGTGAATGGGTTGCACGCAGCGGCGAGCGCCGCGACCGCGAGTAGGGGCACGAGGGCCTTGAGGGGAGCTTCATGGCTTTCCTTGGCTGGTTCTTTGGACTGTCATTGACGAGACCGGGGTGAGGGGCGTCAACACGGTGCTTGAGAGCGTGTCTTGGCAGCTACGACCATGCAACTGCTCACTGGGATTGGCCAGGATACGAAGGGGGAGTGTACTCATGCCCGAGCGCTGTCATCACGACCAGATGACAGTTCTTTGACACCGCAAAACCGGTGATCGGGATTGGGGTGAAGCCTTTCGTGGCCTTATCGACGTCCACCGCGAGGCGATCGTCGGCAAATTTGGCGTCGATGGTTGTGAACTGGCAGTCCTGAGGGACGTATTCATAGAGACCGGGGTAGATCCCGGGCAAGAGAGAGGTGTCGCCGATGTTGTTGTCAACCAGCTGAGTGATTGTCTCGTCCGGGACGGTCGCGACAGCGGTGATCCAAAACTCTGGTTCCGTCTGCGGAATGCCAAAACCCGAACGAGAGTATTCGACCGTGACGTAAGCCTCCGTGGCAGCCAGCCCAGGCCAGCGGAAGTTGAGGGAATCGACGCGTTGTCGAATCTGTGGTTCTTCGTTGAAGTCGAAGACGAACTCCGCAAAGCGTGGATCCTTCGGGTACTGAGGACTTGCCTTGTGTGCGAACGGGTTGCACGCAGCGGCAAGCGCAGCGACCGCGAGTAGGGGCACGATGGTCTTGAGTGGGAGCTTCATGGCTTTCCTTGGCTGGTCCTTTGGACTGTCATTGACGAGACCGGGGCGCGGGCCGAGGCAGAAGTGACCGAGTGTGTTCAGGAATGGCCGAGGGCAGTGAACACGAGAAGGTGGCAATCTTCGGACACGGCTAGCGCTTGGATGTCCATGGGACCGAATCGTGTGGAATCTTCTCCTTATCCGGTGCGAGCGCCTTGTCCGCGAACTCCGGGTCGATCGTGGTGAACTCGCAGTCCTGGGGTACGTACTCGTAGAGATGAGGATAGATGCCGGGCAGGAGTGTGTCGGTGGTTTCTCCCTCTGCGAGGAGCTGGATCGTTTCGTCGGGGACTGTGGCAACAGCGGTCAGCCAGGACTCGGGATCCTTGTCGGGAAGGAAGCCCGTTTGGCTGGAATAAGCGATGGCGAGGTGTGCCTCGCTCGCATTCGTGTTCGGCCACCGAACGTTGACGGAGTCGGTCCGATCTTTGATGGTCGGTGTCTCGTCACTTTTGAAGACGAATTCAGAGAAGCGAGAATCCTTTGGGTATTGAGGAGCCGAAGTCTTGTGTGTGAATGGGTTGCACGCAGTGGCGAGCGCCGCGACGGCAAGTATCGGAAGGGACAGGCGAAAGACTGCTTTCATTGATCAAGCTCCGAAAAACATCGAGATATACACGTAATTCCCGCAAATGGCCACGTCTGTCGGGTGGTGGCTGATTCCAAGGAATGATGGCAGGTCTTGGCCCGTGTACCATGTTTCATTATTGAGATGAGCGTAATCTGCGGGCAAGTGAAGCTCCCTGGTATATTCTCCTGCGCAGTGCTCGGCAAGAACGTCACGCCATTCGTTATTTGCACGTGCAAATATTATAAGAAGTCGATCTGACGGGCCGGGCAGTGTTTCCTCCACGATGAGAGTGACATCCCGATCTAGTATTTGAAAATACTCGTGCACGGGAAAGAGCTGGTCTAAGCCATCCATGGAAAGTAGTTGTGATATCTTCATCGGTTTCTACCCCTGAGTCCTCGTCCGCTCTCGCTTTCTGTGGTATCCGTTGGGAGTGTTGGTGGCTCTTCGCCTACTTTCCAAGTGTATGTCTGAGTCAAGCTTCCGTTTGTGTCGAAGCTCTGTGCCCAGCCGAGTTCTTCAAAACGCCCGTTGACCGCGTCAGGTGTTCCTGAGTCGATGTCGGCTTTGTCTCTATCGAAGTTGTATCTATCGCGAGCGTGAACGGTAACTGTTGCGGTGACGGTGTCCCCCGACACCTCGACGTTTGTTGTCGTGTAGTTTGTGTGGCCGCCGATTGTTTTGCGCCAGTTTTCGGTTACCGGATAGGGGCCCTCAGAAGTTGCAGGGGAGTAGAGTGTAGTTTCAGTCATTCCGGCAGAGACCGCTTCATTAGCTGCCTGTAGCGAGTCATTAACGCGCGCGTTGACGCGGTTCCGGACACCAGCATCCTCTTTGTAGGCTCTCTCGTAATCAAATGTCATTGGAGTGCCGGTATTATCCCGGAAATGTGCATAGAAGTTAGCGGCATCCGGGATGTTCTTGATCCCTCGGGCACCGATTTCAAGCATCGCTTTCCATTTCCACCAATTGTAATGGTCCTCAGGAGTGTCCTGCCCCGCTTTCGAACCATGAGGAAAGTCATTGTCCCAGGCTATGGTTCGGTCGGGTTCGATAGTCGAGAACCCGCCCGACGTTGTAAACGGCTGGACATCTGAGCCGGAATCAAGAGAAGCTTGAAGGTCGTATCGATCAAACGTTTCTACGAGCGCAGTGAGTCGTTGCTGCTTAATGGCAGCTGCGATGAATTTTGCACCAATGTAGACCGGAGAAAGCATGGCGAGCATCGTGTCCGAGGGACGGATTGTCCAGACATTGGAAACGGCAAAACCATCGAGTTCTACTCCGTTAACGTAATCGATAACGTTGCGTTGGAGCTGCTGCTTGTTGGTGCGGTAGGTGGTGAGGGCCGCCTGGGTCTGTTGGATCGAAGCGATGTGATCGGTGATCTTCTGCTCGAGCGCATCCAGCTTGGCGATCATCGCCTGGGCGCTTTGTCCCTGCATGTTCGAAGAAAGTATCTCCTTCGCATGGGCAATGTCGTCTAACTTCTCCCGATTGGCTCGCAGCTGCTTGTCGAGGCTTTCAATCGCGGTTGTAAAAGACGATAGGTCAAGCGCGTACAGTTCAGTTTTCGTGACCATCCGTGTCATCCCTCGTTGGATGCGTTGAAGGAACTGGCGATCGTGTTCTCCATGTCCTCAAACGCCTGGAGCGTCTTCAGCATGTCGGCGTGCATTGCCTTGAGCTCGTCCTGGATGGCGGTCTCTGCTTCGTTGAGGTCATTGATGGGCCCGCTGATCCTCTGTGCGTAGACGTGGCTGCAGGGATCTCCGGTGGGAGGCGCGACCGTGGTGCAGGTTGCCGCTTCGTCGACGTATTGTGCGGCCGTGCGTAAGGCGTCGCTCGAAAAACTCAAGTCGGGCACTGTCGTCTCCTTTGTCCGTACTTCTGTTAGGAGCCTACAAGGGGGGAGGTCCCAGGAAGCAACTTGCTTCCCGGGACCTCTCGAGCCCATCCGCCGTCGATCAGTGCGGCATGTAAGGCGCCCAGCCAGCCCTGGGACGCGACGAACACCAGGGTGCACAGCACCAGGAGCAGACCGATCGAGTAGGGGGCGGCCTTCTTGAGGATTTCCGCGTCGGAGCCTTCAGAATCGACTGCGGTCGCGGCGATCGCGAGGTTCTGCGGGGACACGATCTTGCCCAGGCCGCCGCCGATGGTGTTGGCGGCCAGCAGGATCGACGGGTCGAGGCCCGCGCCGGCTGCGGCGGTCGACTGCAGGTTCGCGAAGAGAGCACCCGCCGAGGTCGCGGATCCGGCGACGGCCGTGCCGATCCAGCCCAGGATGGGGGGAGAGGAACGCGAAGGCCGCGCCCGTCGTCGCCAGTGCGGCGCCGATCGAGGTGGTCTGGCCCGAGAAGTTCATGACGAAGGCGAGGGCCATGACGGAGGCGATCGTCAGGATGGCCATTCGCAGCGAGTAGATGGTGCGCGGCAGGACCGCGAACATCTCACCCACGGAGGTCTGGAAACGGCCGTTCGAGGAGTTCGTGCCGTAGACGATGGCGACGATGATGCCGGTGACGAAGATCCAGGTGCCGGGGTTGGACAGGATCTGCAGGTTGTAGTTGGCTGCGGTCGAGGGGGGATCCGTCGGCGGTCAGCAGGTTGCCGTAGATACCGGGCCACGGGATCTTCACGTCCGTCGAGGAGAAGAAAGCGGCGACCGGCTTGGCCAGCTTCGTGATCGCGATGATGACGACGACGAGCACGTAGGGCAGCAGGGCCAGGCCGATGCGCGAGCCGGTGGGCTTGTCGGCCTCGTTGGTCGTGGTCGCGCACTCCTCGGGGGTCGTGGGGCCCCACAGCAGCAGGAACACGTAGCAGGCGGCGAAGCCGAGAAGGGAAGCGACGACCGCGGTCAGTTCGTAGGACACCGAGGGGGTGAAGAAGTGACCCGCGCCGGCCGCAGCTCCGGCGACGAGGGCGAGGGGCCACAGTTGGCGTATGCCGCGCGAACCGTCCAGGATGAAGAGCAGTAGCAGGGGAATGAACAGACAGAAGATCCAGGTCAGGTGGCCCATGTCGCCGGCGACGACGACGGGGTCAGCGCCGCCGAGCTTGCCGGCGGTAGTCGTGGGAATAGCCATCGCACCGAAGCCGACGTTGATGGCGTTGCCGACGACCGTGACGACGGCTGCCTTGATCTTTGGAACGCCCAGCGTCACGAGCATCGCGCAGGTGATGGCAACGGGTGCGCCGAAGCCAGCCAGGCCCTCAAGCAGGCCGCAGAAGCACCACGCAACAATGAGGGCCTGGGCGCGCTGGTCACCGCGACCGATTGTATTAAAAACGGCCTTGAGGTCGGCGCTGCGCCCCGACTTTTCGGTGAGGTTGTAGAGCCACACGGCCGCGATGATGATGTAGATGATCGGCATGAAGCCCATCGCTGCGCCCTGCGTGCCCGCCAGGAGCGCCATGCCGGCGGGCATCTGGAACGCGAAGACCGCGATCAGCAGGGACAGAACCAGGGAGATAATTGAGCACCAGTGGGTAGCGACTTTGAAGACACCCATGAGACGAAGAAGACGACGAGCGGGAGGAGCCCGACGATCGCTGTCAGGAAGACGTTGCCCGCGACGGCCGTTGTCGACGGGGTAAAAGACTGGGCGATGAGAAGAGATGACATTGATGCTCCGCGCGTCAGTGTGTGGGACATTGGACCCAATTATCATGACATATGAACGCAGGGGCGTACATATTTTTGAGCGTCTTTCTTTGTCAATGCTGGGTGAGGAGCGCGCCGCATCTCACGTCCAGTATGCGCAGCGCCTGCTCGCGTGCCCGGCCTCGTCGATAGACTACGAAGCGTGAAGACTACATCCGCTGTTCCCGTCCCCTCCGGCTCGCGCATGCCGATTCGCAAGTATCGGCCGTTCCTCGACACGAATCCCGTGGACCTGCCGGATCGCCAGTGGCCCTCCAAGCGCATCACGAAGGCGCCGCGCTGGATGTCCACCGACCTGCGCGATGGCAACCAGGCCCTCATCGAGCCGATGGACCCGGCTCGCAAGCGCCGCATGTTTGACCTGCTCATTAAGCTGGGTTATAAGGAGATCGAGATCGGTTTCCCCGCGGCCTCGCAGACCGACTACGACTTCGTGCGCTCCCTGATCGAGGACGACGCGGTGCCCGAGGACGTGACGATCTCGGTGCTCACGCAGTCTCGCTCCGAGCTGATCGAGCGCACGGTCGAGGCCATGGTCGGCTTCCCGCGCGCGACGGTGCACCTCTACAACGCGACGGCCCCCGTGTTCCGCGAGGTCGTCTTCCACGCTGATAAGGCGCAGACGATCGAGCTCGCCCAGTCCGGTGCGCGCGAGATTATTGCGCAGGCTGAGAAGCGCCTGGGCGATGAGACGATCTTCGGATTCGAGTACTCGCCCGAGATCTTCGTGGACACCGAGCTCGATTTCGCCCTCGAGGCGTGCGAGTCCATCATGGACGTCTGGGAGCCGGGCGAGGGACGCGAGATTGTCCTGAACCTGCCGTCCACGGTCGAGCGTGCGACCCCGAACGTGTTCGCTGATCAGATCGAGTGGATGAGCCGCAACCTGAGCCGCCGCGAGTACGTGGCCCTGTCCGTGCACCCCCACAACGACCGCGGGACGGGCGTGGCGACGGCCGAGCTGGCACTCCTGGCCGGCGCGGACCGCATTGAGGGCTGCCTGCTGGGCCAGGGCGAGCGCACCGGTAACGTCGACCTGGTGACGCTGGGCCTGAACCTGTTCAGCCAGGGCATCGATCCGGGCATCGACTTCTCCGACGTGGACGCGATTCGCCGCACGGTCGAGTACTGCACGCAGATGGAGACTTCGCCGCGCGCCCCCTACGTCGGCGATCTGGTCTACACGAGCTTCTCCGGTTCCCACCAGGACGCGATCAAGAAGGGCTTCACCGCCCGCAAGGCCAAAGTGGACGCGGCCGGCGGCGACGAGGAAGCGGTCGTGTGGGAGCTGCCCTACCTGCCGATCGACCCGCACGACGTGGGCCGCTCGTACGAGGCCGTGGTGCGCGTGAACTCGCAGTCCGGCAAGGGTGGCGTCGCCTACCTCATGTCGACGGCGCACGCCCTGGAGCTGCCGCGCCGCCTGCAGGTGGAGTTCTCTCTCGCATCGTGCAGCGCCACACCGACACCTACGGTGGCGAGATCAACGCGGCCGCGCTGTGGCAGATCTTCGCGGACGAATACCTGCCCACGAGTGCCGCTCCCGGTCTGGAGCCGTGGGGCCGCTTCGAGATGCGCTCCTCGCAGGTCTCGTCGATCGACGACGAGCACGTCGAGCTCAACGCGACGCTCACGGACGGCGGCGAGACCGTGAAGGTGCAGGCAACGGGTACGGGCCCGATCGACGCCTTCGTCTCGGCACTTCACGAGTTCGATCTCGATGTGCGCATCCTCGACTACTCCGAGCATGCGATGAGCCAGGGCCGCGACGCCCGCGCCGCCGCCTACGTGGAGGCCGCGGTCGACGGGCAGATCGTGTGGGGCGTTGGCATCGACTCCTCGATCACGCGCGCGTCCTACAAGGCCGTCATCTCGGCGGTCAACCGAGCCCTGCGCTAAGCGCTCGCAGACAGATAGGGCGAACCCCGGCCTCGTTGATGGAGAAACGAGGTCGGGGTTCGACGTTTGGTCAGGCGCGCGCGGGCGGGTGGGGGGAGGAGGCGAACAGCTCGAGGCTGCGGCGCACCTGGCCGTCGAGCACGCGGGCGATGCGCTCGGTGAGGATGTAGGGGTCGGTGCTCATGCCGGTTGCGAGCCACTGGGAGATGTGGCCGAGAATGGCGAGAGTGAAGTGGTCGGTGACGAACACTCGATCGTCTTCGGTGACCCGCAGATCGATGCTGTGTTGATCGACGATGGGTTCCATGACGGCGCGCAGCTGCTTGTGGAGGAAGATCTGCAGGTCCTCCATGCCGAGGGAGGAGACGACGGAACGGGTCTCTTCGGGGTGGTTTTGCATCCACACGAACATGGCGAGCAGGCCGTCGGCCCAGTCCTCGTGGGTGGCGTGGGTGATGATCTGGTCGGCGACCTCGCGCTTGAACACCCAGACAGTCAGGTCGCGGATGTCCGCGAAGTGATAGTAGAACGCCTGGCGGGTCACGCCGGCGGTGCGCGTGAGTCCGGAGACCGTCACCTTCGATAGTGGGACGGTCTGAAGTGCGTCGCGCAGGGCGTGCGCGAGCATCGTTTTCGCATCGGTGTGGGGCATCGGTGGTCCTCGTCGACATGAAAAGAGAGGTTACGAGCAAACTGTGCAGGCTGAATCGCGGATCCGCGAAATTTCAGTGCAATGTTCGGCTGACCAATTGTATAGCTCAGATTGGCTTGTACGCATCCGGAAAGTCTGGGGTGAGCTGGGGGAGTGTATGGTTCAGCCCCGACCTCGTCGATGGAACGAGGTCGGGGCTGGGAAGACTGTCTGTCTGTCCTCGCGCGGTTGGTGGGAATAACCGCGTTACTTGGCCAGGCGAGCCAGGGCGGGGATGGTCTGGTCGGTCATGAGCACTCGCATGCGCGCAATCGCGAGCGAGGGGTTGACCTCCAGGCCGGAGAGCATCCACTGAGCCATGTGGGCGGTGGTCGCCAGAGCGAAGTGCTGGGCGACGACATCGCGCGCCGTGGCCGAGGCGGAGCTGGGGAGGCGGGACTCGATGAGTTCCTGAATGTGGGAGGCCAGGAACGCCCACAGGTCGTTCGCCTCGATGGTCTTCATGGCGGCGGCGGTCTCGTCGTGATGGGCGTGCATCCACGTCATGGTCGCTTCGATGGCGTCGAGCCATTCTCCCGAACTGGTAGTCAGGTGCGCTGTGACTTCCGTGCGGAAAACCCAGGCATTGAGGTCGTTGAGGGAGTTGAAGTGGTAGTAGAACGCTTGACGGGTGACTCCGGCGGAGCGTGTCAGTGCGCTGACAGAGATCTTTGACAGCGGGGTCTGTGTCAGGGCCTGGCGCAGTGCGGTGCCAAGCTTTTCGCGGGCATCAATCGGCGGAGCCATTTGTTTCCTTCCTTCGACGGTTGTGGGTAAACCATATCCAGTTACGAAGAAACTAGCTACTCGAAAACCGTTTGCCGGCTGTGTAACCGACCACGCTGTCAGTTTCTCATATATTGTTGACAGCGCACGCGGGGGTGCTTGTCGAGCGATGTGACAGCGCACTTCACAACAGATTTCGCGTCATGCGATGCGGGCAGGGCCTCCTCTCTCAAGTCGCGTGGCCGTGACACAATGTTCGTGTGATGAAGTCCTATCGAGACGAGGCGATCGTCCTACGCACCCACAAGCTGGGCGAAGCGGATCGCATCATCACGCTGCTCACTGCCGAGCATGGGCAGGTGCGCGCCGTCGCCAAGGGAGTGCGCAAGACGACCTCAAAGTTCGGCGCACGCGTCGAACCCTTCTCCGTCATCGATGCGCAGCTCCATCGAGGCCGCACTCTCGACACCCTCACCCAGGTCGCCTCGATCGCCCAATACGGCGATGCCATCGCCGCCAACTACGACCTCTACCTCGCGGCCACCGTCGTCGTCGAAACCGCCGAGCGCCTCACCGCGGACGCTCACGACGGCACCCACTCCCAATACCTGCTCCTCCTAGGGGCCCTCAACGCCCTGGCGCGAGGCCGACACGACCCGACCCTCATTCGCACACGTCCTACACGCTGCGCGCCCTCGCTCTCGCCGGATGGGCGCCCTCCTGCTTCGACTGCGCCGTGTGCGGCACCCAGGGGCCGCACACCTCGTTCTCCATCCCCGACGGTGGCACCGTCTGCGATACCTGCCGACCGCCCGGCGCCTCCTCGCCCGCGCCCGACACGGTGGCCCTCCTCGGTCAGCTGCTCAGCGGCGACTGGGAGCGGGCCGACCGGTGCGAACCCTACGCGCGCACCGAGGCCTCGGGCCTCATTTCCTCGTACACTCAATGGCATCTGGAACGTCGCCTCCGCTCGCTGAGCGTCATCGATAGGAGTCACCCTTGACGGACCTGCGACCCACCCCCATGGACCGCGCACCGAACGACCCAACCGCGCCGCTGCTCGGGCCCGGCCAGTGGCACTGCGAGGCGCCCGTCTTTCGTAAGGGTGAGGTGCCCGCGCACGTCGCCCTCATCATGGACGGAAACGGGCGCTGGGCCAATAGCCGAGGCCTGGCGCGCACCGAGGGACATCGGGCGGGGGGAGTACGCCCTCATGGACACGATCGCCGGCGCGATCGACGCGGGTGTGCGCTACCTGAGCGTCTACACGTTCTCCACGGAAAACTGGAAACGTTCGCCCGCCGAAGTCTCTTTCATCATGAACTACGCCTCCGACGTGCTCGCGCGGCGTACTGACCAGCTCGCCCAGTGGGGCGTGCACGTGCGGTGGAGCGGGCGCCGGCCCAAGCTGTGGAAGAGCGTCATCAACGCGCTGGAGAAGGCTGATCGGGCGACCTCGCACTGCAAGGCTCTCGACCTGATCATGTGCGTGAACTACGGTGGTCGGGCCGAGCTGGCGGATGCCGCCCGGTCCATCGCCGAGGGCGTGGCGGCGGGGCGCCTCAGCCCGCGCGGCGTGACAGAAAAGACGCTCTCACGCCACCTCTACCTGCCCGACGTGCCCGACGTTGACCTCATGATCCGCACGTCGGGGGAGCAGCGCCTGTCCAACTACCTGCTGTGGCAGATGGCGTATGCGGAAATGATGTTCGTCAACACCCCCTGGCCTGCGTTCGACCGCGAAGAGCTGTGGGGGTGCCTGGAGGAGTACGCGGGGCGAGACCGCCGCTTCGGCGGCGCGATCGACCGCGTCGCGCAGTCCTAGGCGTCGTCGGAGGCCAGCGCGGCATCGACCGCGCGGCGCTTACGGCGGCCCCACACGATCTTCGCGCCGATCAACGCGATGATGAGGGCGAGGCCAGCCCAGCCCCAGGGAGAACCGGCGACGGCTCGAATCGCCGCGGCAAAAACGGCGAGCGTGCCGAGGCCGTACAGCAGTGCCCACAGGACGCAGCCTGGGATCATGGCGATCGTGTAGGTGCTCCAGCGCATGCGCACGAGGCCCGCGCCCGCGTTGATCGCCGTCTGGATGCCTACCGTCAGGAAGCATAGGGGAATGGCGATGATGCCCCACTTGTCCAGCATGGCCGCGCCCTTGCGGGGAACCGGGCCGTCGAACCAGCGGGCCATGGCGCCCAGGAAGCCCTGTCGTCCTGTCGCCAGGACTGCGCCGGAGGCAGCGCCGCGAGCCAGCCAGTAAGTCGCCTGCGCGCGGAAGAAAACGACCATAAAAAGGAAGACGAAGAGCCAGATACCCTCGCGTGCAAAGGCGGGGACCATGGAGTCGATTCCGGCGGCGAACATGACACTCCCAGACTGAGGCTAACCAAACGAAGCCTATCCTAACCTACGGATGAGGCCTGGGAAAGCGTCTCCCGCTTCCCAGGCCTCGTCGTGGCTGATGCAGCCTCAAGTAGGTCACTTCTTCGACTGGCAGGATGCGCACACCCCGAAGAGCTCCAGGGAATGCTTGACATCTCCAAATCCATGTGCCGCTGCGACCGAATCTACCCACGACTCGATCTGCGACTGCTCGATCTCCTCGGTAAAACCGCACTCGCGGCACACCAGGTGATGATGGTGATGGTGCGTCGTGCACGAGCGGTACAGGGCTTCGCCGTCGGAGGAGCGCAGCGTGTCGACGCGACCGTCGTCCGCGAGGCCCTGGAGCGAGCGGTACACGGTCGCAAGGCCCACGCGTTGTCCCTGGACGTGGAGGTCTTCGAAGATCTGCTGGGCGCTGCGGAAGTCACTGACACGGGTCAGCTCATCGAGGACCGCCTGACGCTGCTTCGTCATGCGCTGCATGGTGTTCCCTTCCTCATGATGCGTCCGCGTGAGCGAGAGGTTCGCGCTCCGGATGCTGGTTGTGGCCGCGGGCTGCGCGAAGCCTGCGCACCCTGCGGATACGGTCCACAATAGCCCGGATCGTGAATCCAATCGCGTACAGACAGATTGCGCCGACAACGATGGTCGCACCGGGCGACAGGTCAACGAAGTACGTCAGCGACAGCCCGCACGTGCAGATGATGACGCCGAGAGCCATCGCGATGCCCATCGTGGAGCGGAACGAACGTGCTCCGAGCTGGGCGATAGCCACGGGAATAACCATTAGTGCGCTGACCAGCAGCGAGCCGACGACCCGCATCGCGACGGCCACGGTCAGCGCCGACAGGATAGCGATGAGCAGGGACAGCGTGCGCACGGGCAGCCCCGTCGAGCGTGCGAAGTCCTCGTCGTTGGTCACCGAGAAGAGCGCGGGGGCCAGGCCTACCCCGAGCGCCACGATTGCGACCCCGAGGAGCGTGATGAGCGTAATGTCGCTCCATCGCACGGTCGAGATCGAACCGAACAGATAGGAGTTCAGCTGAGCGGAGGTGCCGCCCGCCAGGCCGATCAGGAGGACGCCGCCGGCGATGCCCCCGTAGAAGAGCATGGCCAGGGCAGTGTCGCCGGACGTGCGACCGCTCTGGCGCACCAACTCGATCGTGATTGCGCCCAGCAGGGAGATGATGACCGCGCCGGGGATCGCCCATGAGTCGGCGGGGCTTACGTTCGCGAACGTGCCTGCCAGCCATCCCAGCGCGACACCGGTCAGAGAGATGTGGCCGATGCCGTCGCCCAGCATGGCGAGGCGGCGATGGACCAGGTAGGTGCCGATGATCGGGGCGGTGAGGCCCACGATCAGGGCGGCGAGCAGCGAACGCTGCATCATCTGCGAGGACAGGAGGGTCGTCAGTGCGTCAATCATGTGTCGCTCCCGCCTAGATTCCGCTCACGAGGCCGCGGTCGCGCGTCGCCGGGCCGGGCTCGGTCGTGGAGTGGCAGTGATCGCCGCCGCCGTGATGCTGTTCGTGGTCATCCTCAATGTGGGGTGGGCCGTCGTAGGAGACGTGTCCCGCGCTGATGTGCAGCTCGCGATCCAAGAGTGGGCCGAGCTCGCCCAGTTCGTGCAGGACGATGAGGATCGTCGTCCCCTCAGCCTTGGCCTCGGCGACGATCTGTGCGAGGCGCGCTCGCGACGTTGCGTCGATTCCAGCCATCGGCTCGTCCATGATGAGCAGCTCGGGTCGGCGCACGAGGGCGCGTGCGATGAGGACGCGCTGGGCCTGCCCGCCCGACAGAATGTTGAGGGGGGAGTGGGCGCGGTGGGCCATGCCGACGCGCTCAAGGGCGGACATGGCCTTCGCGGTGTCGCCCGGCAGCGCCCACAGGCCACGAGGCCCGAGCAGGCCGGATCGCACGACCTCGATCGCGCTGGCGCTAATCGCGCCGCCCGAGGAGATGCGCTGGGGCACGTAGCCGATCTTGTTCCACGGTACGCGGCGGCGAGCGGAAATCGAGCGACCGAAGAGCTGGGCGTCGCCGCTCGTGATGGGAGCGGTGCCCAGCAGGGCCTTGAGGGTCGTGGACTTGCCCGATCCGTTCGAGCCTGTGATCGCCACGGTCTGGCCGGCGGGGATATCGAGCGAGATCCCGTGGAGGATCAGGTCCGTATCCCAGGCCACGTGCAGGTTGTCGAGACGCACGACGGCGGTCGCCTCCGCGAAGGAGGCTCCCGCCGTCGTGGGGTTGTCAGTCGTTGTCACTGGCAGTCGAGGGCTTTCGTCAGGGCGTCAATGTTGGAGTTCATCGTCGCGGCGTAGTCCTTGGACGCGTCGGTCTGGGACTCGATCGGGTCCAGGACGGCCGTCGTGATGCCGAGGTCGTCGGCCAGGGTCTGAGCGACCTTGGGATCGATGAGGGCCTCGGTGAAGATCGTCGTCACGCCCTGCTCCTTGGCGATCTGGGCGATTTCAGCCAGGCGCGCGGGGGAAGGGGAGGACTCGGGGTCGAGGCCGGAGATGCCAACCTGGGTCAGGCCCGTGCGGTCCGCCAGGTAACCGAAGGCGGTGTGCGCGGTGACGAAGGTCTTGACCTTGCAGCTCGAGGTCTTGGTGACCAGGGTGTCGCTCAGGGTGTTGAGCTCGTCGGCCAGGGCCTTCGCGTTCGCCTTGTAGACGTCGGCGTGGGCGGAGTCAGCTTCGGCGAGCTTGTCGCCCACCAGGGTGGCGGCCTTCGCCATGCGGGTGGGATCCAGCCAGAAGTGCGGGTCCGCGCTCATGTCGTGATGGTGATCGTGGCCCTCGTGGTCGTGGCCCTCATGATCGTGGTCGTGGGCTTCGGTCTCGCCGGACTGAGCCTCGTCGGTAGCCTCTTCTTCCTCCTCGGAGGGGTGGTTGGCGTCGGTGCCGGCCTCAACCAGCTCGGCTGCGGGGGAGACGTCGATGACGGTCTTGGGGGCCTGCTGCTCGATGGCCTCGTCAACGGCGCTCTGGAAGCCCGCGAGGTAGACAACCGCGTCCGCGGAGGACAGGGAGTCGACCATCTTGGGGGAGAGCTCGAGGTCGTGCGGCTCGGCGCCGTCCGGGGTCAGGGAGGTGACGGAAACGTGCTCGCCACCGATCTTCTCAGCCAGGTACTGCAGGGGGTAGAACGAGGCCATGACGGCCAGTTTGCCGTCCTTGGAGGAGCTATCTCCGGACGTGGCCGTGGAGGTGCAGGCGGACAGGGCGAGCGCTGTGGCAGCCGCGCATGCGGCAGCAAGGATTCTCTTCGACATGAAAATCATTCTCTTTGACATTGAGAATCTTTGTCAAGTCAATCTCGCTGCCCGAACCGCCGTGATCTGGGGAGTTATCGGACGTGTCCCGTCGAGCTCCGCACGATCAAATCGGGTGAAAAGACGTAATCGGCGTGCGCGGGGGCGTAATTGGCTGTGTTCAATGCCTCGACGAGAGCGCGCACGGCGGATGTGACGATCGACTGCACGGGCTGGTGAATCGTCGTGAGTGCCGGATCCAGGTGGCTCATGAGGAATGTGTCATCGAAACCGATGACCGAGACGTCGCCCGGGACGGACAGGCCGAGCGAGGAGATCGTGCGGATGGCGCCGAGGGCCTGCAGGTCAGAACCCGTGATGATTGCCGTCACGCCGCGCTCCAGGAGGGCGTGCGTGTAGGCGGCTGCGGCCTCGTACGTGTAGAAGGTTTCTTCGATGATGGGGGAGTGGTCCCCGATCAGCTCGCCCATCACCTGCGTGAATGCCTCGGCCTTACGTAGGGCTGGGACAATGTGCGTGCGGCCGGTGAGAAGCGCGATGCGCGTGTGGCCCAGCTCGTGCAGGTGGCTGACCGCGGCGTGAATGCCGAGGGAGTCCCCGGTGGAAAAGTCGGGGGCTGGGACCTCCTGGCGTGCGCCGTTGATCGTGACGAAGGGGATTCCGCGCGCAGCGACGTCGTGATAGGGGGAGAGGTCGGACAAGAGATCTGCGTGCCTGCCGGAGACAAAGATGAGTCCGTCGACGTGGTGGTCGACGAGTGATGCGAGATGATCGAACTCGGACGTTGCGCCCGGTGTCTGCGTGCGAATGAGGGCGATGCCCCCCGCGCGCGAAATCTCCTCCTGGAGGTGGTGGGCGAAGGAAGCGAAGATCGGGTTCGTGAGTTCGGGCACGATAACGCCGATCGTCGGAGCGCTGGGCGTGTGCTCGCTGGGTGGACGGTCGTAGCCCAGCTCATCGATCGCCGTCAGGACCCTGCGACGCGTGTCTTCGGAGACCTGGCCGACGCCGTTGAAAACGCGTGAAACAGTTGCGGTTGATACACCCGCATGGGCCGCAATATCGGCCATGCTTGTACGATTTTGGTCATCGGCTCAACTCTCCTTTGGGCGTCCGAGTGCAGCTATTTCCCTATAAATGTAACAGCTTGCACACAAATGCGAAAATTGTTGCAGAAACAAAATCGGGCGTATTACAGTGGGCGTGTAGCAGGTCGCTGATGGAGGCGACCCGCCCGACCAACACAGGAGCAATAATGCGACGTGGCATCGCAGCACTCGGCGTCTTCGCGGCGGCTACCGCCCTGGCCGCCTGCAACAACGGCACGACTTCTTCCTCGACCTCCTCGGACAGCGCGAACACCGACGCTGTGGCGACCCTGACGATCTGGGCGGACGACACCCGCTTCTCCCAGGTTCAGCACCTCGCCGAGGACTTCACCACCAACACCGGCGTGAAGGTCGACGTCGTGCAGAAGTCTGAAGGTGACATGGACACCGAGTTCACCACCCAGGTGCCCACTGGCAACGGCCCTGACCTGATCGTCATGGCCCACGACAAGCTGGGCGCCCTCGTCGCTAACGGCGTCGTCGCCCCCGTGGACCTGGGCGAGGCCAAGTCCAACTTCGCAGACGTCGCCGTCAAGGCCGTCACCTACAACGGTCAGACCTACGGCGTTCCCTACGCCGTCGAGTCCGTGGCCCTGGTGCGCAACAACGCCCTCACCAAGGATGAGCCCAAGACCTACGACGACATGATCGCCTCCGGCAAGACCGCCGGCGTCGAGTACCCCTTCATCATCCAGATGGGTGACAAGGGCGACCCGTACCACTTCTACGGCTTCCAGACCTCCTTCGGCGCCCCCGTCTTCAAAACCAACGCTGACGGCGAGTACACCTCCGAGCTGGCCATGGGTGGCTCCGGTGGCACCGACTTCGCCACCTGGCTGAAGGCTCAGGCTGACGCGAATGTGTTCTCCCCGTCCATCACGGCTGATATCGCCAAGCAGGCCTTCCTCGATGGCAAGGCCGCCTACACGGTGACCGGCCCCTGGAACGTCGCCGCCTTCCGCGAGGCCGGCATGGACGTCTCCGTCCTATCGATCCCCTCCGCCGGCTCCCCAGGCCGCACAGCCCTTCGTTGGTGTCCAGATGTTCTACCAGAGCGCCAAGTCCGCTAACCCGGTCGCCGCCAAGCAGTTCTTCAACTACCTGGCAACCCCCGAGGCTCAGGAAGAGATGCAGAACCTTGGCGGTCGTGCCTCCGCGATGCCTTCGGTCGCCGCCAAGTCGGATGACCAGGACATCAAGGACTTCGCGAAGGTCGCCGAGTCTGGCGCTCGCCCCCGCGATCCCCGCGATGGGTTCCGTCTGGAACTTCTGGGGCCAGACCGAGGCCAACATCGTGAGTGGCACCGAGACCCCGGCAGAAGGCTGGGCGACCATGATCACCAACATCAACAACGCGATCGCCTCCAAGTGATCGAATCCGCCGGTTGATTAGCGACTGGCACCCCGCTCGTCTGAGGCGAGCACCCAGCCTCGCACCCGCCCGCGTCCCACGCGGCGGGCGGGTGCGAGGCCCACAAAACGCTCGCGCCGCACTGCGGTGCACTCGCACCCCCCGGGTGCTTTCCGACCCGCCACTAGGCGGGTATCGTCGCAATGACGCGCAAACTGCGCACGTGTGGAGGACACGATGTCTGAGCCAGCGAAGGCTGCAGAAAAGAAAAAAGAGGCGCGCACCGCCTCGCACGCTAGCGAAGTAACCAGGCCCGGTTTCTTCGTCAAACTTGTTCTGATGATGCTCATCGATGCCCTGGGAATCTACGGCATGTTCACCGCTTACCTGGTGAAGTCGTGGACGGTTCTTGCCGTCCTGGTCGTCCTGCTTCTCGTGGTCAACTGGGTGTACTTCTCCAAGCGGACTATTCCCGCGAAGTACCTCGTTCCCGGCATGGTTTTCCTGCTCATCTACCAGGTCTTCGTCATGGGGTACACGGGCTACGTGTCCTTCACGAACTACGGCCAGGGCCATAACTCCAGCAAGGCTGACGCCGTCGCCTCGATCCTGCAGGCCTCCGAGCAGCGCGCCGAGGGTGCGCCGAGCCTCCCTGCCGCTGTCGTCGAGGACAGCAACGGCCTCGGGCTCGCGGTGGTCGACACTGCGACGGGCGCGATCCGCGTGGGCGACTCCGAGACCCCGCTGCACGAGGTGTCCGGCACCTACGCGGCCGGCGTCATCAGCGCGGTCGACGGTTACAAGGTCCTGACGCTCGCCGAGATCCTCAAGCCCGAGGTGCAGCAGAAGGTCTCCGCCATCAAGGTTCCGGTCTCCGATAATCCGAACGACGGAAGCTACCGCAGCGATGACGGATCGACCGCCTACCTGGCCAAGTCCCGCTACAACTATGACGAGGCCGCAGACACCCTGACCGACACGACGACCGGCGTCGTCTACACGGCAAACAATAAGATCGGCGCCTTCGTTGACGCGGACGGCAATCAGGTCGACCCGGGCTGGCGCGTCTTCGTCGGCTTCGACAACTACATGAACATGTTCGCCCGCGGCGACCTGGCTGGCCCCTTCCTGAAGGCCCTGCTGTGGTCCTTCGTTTTCGCCGCGGTCTCCGTCCTGTCGACCTTCGCGCTCGGCCTGATCCTGGGCCTTGTCTTTGCTGACAAGCGCATCAAGGGTCGTAAGATCTACCAGTCCCTCATGATCCTTCCCTACGCCTTCCCGGCCTTCCTGGCCACCCTGGTGTGGAAGGGCATGCTTAACACAGACTTCGGCTTGATCAACCAGGTGTTCCTCGGCGGCGTGAATATCCCGTGGCTGACGGATGGAACGCTGGCGAAGTTCTCGATCTTGGGCGTGAACCTGTGGCTGGGCTTCCCCTACATGTTCCTCGTGTGCCTGGGTGCCCTGCAGTCCCTGCCGGGTGACGTCGAAGAGGCCGCGAAGATCGACGGCGCCTCCGGCCTGCGTACCGTGTGGTCCATCAAGCTACCGCTCGTGCTGCAGTCGACCGTTCCGCTGCTGATCGCGTCCTTCGCGTTCAACTTCAACAACTTCTCGCTCATCTACATGCTGACCGGCGGCGGCCCGAACTACCCGGGCTTGGATGTCGGCCAGACTGACATCCTGATCTCGATGGTCTACAAGATCGCGATCGAGTCGGGTTCCCCGAACTATGGCCTGGCCTCGGCCATGTCTATCGTCATCTTCATCGTCGTGGGCGTGATCGCGTGGCTCGGTTTCCGCCAGACGAAGACCCTTGAGGAGCTGTGATGAGCGCTGCAACTGTGAAGAAGAACCGTGAGTCTACCCCGAAGGGTGCGCGCTGGTGGAAAGAGGTCGGTTGGCGCCACATCGTCGCCATCCTGATGATCATCTACCGCCTCATCCCGCTGCTCTACGTCCTGTCGGTGTCCCTGAACCCGGGCGCGACGCTCACCGGCTCGACCAAGCTCTTCTCCTCGTTTTCCTTCGAGAACTTCCTGGCGCTGGGCTCCGGCAAGTATGCCGGCTACTGGTCGTGGGTCCTGAACTCCCTCATCGTGTCGACCGCGACCGCTGTTGGCACCGTCCTCATGGGTGCGGCCGCCGCCTACGCGTTCAGCCGCTTCCGCTTCAAGGGGCGCCGTGCGACCCTGACCGGCCTGCTGCTGGTGCAGATGTTCCCGCAGATGCTGGCCTTTGTGGCCCTGTACCTGCTGCTCCTGGGAATCCAGGACATCTTCCCGGTCCTCGGTCTGAACTCCAAGCTCGGCCTGATCTGCGTCTACCTCGGTGGTGCGCTCGGCTCGAACACCTTCCTGCTCTACGGCTTCTTCAACTCGATCCCGCGTTCGCTGGATGAGGCGGCCATGATCGACGGTGCGACGCACGCCCAGACCTTCTGGACGATCATCATGCCGCTGGTCCGCCCCGTCCTGGCAGTTGTGGGCCTGCTGAGCTTTATCTCCTCGCTCGGCGACTTCGTGATCGCGAAGGTCGTCCTGCAGGATCAGAGCCAGTTCACCCTCGCTGTCGGCATGTACATGTGGGCATCCGATGAGCGCACCGCTCCGTGGAGCATCTTCGCGGCTGGCTCTGTCATCGCGGCCATCCCGGTGATCCTCCTGTTCCAGTACCTGCAGAAGTACATCGTCTCCGGCTTGACCGCCGGCGGCGTCAAGGAGTAAGCGCGCCGCGCCCTCCTGCCTAGCCAGCCCCGGCCTCGTCCCCCTATCCCCGTGGGACGAGGCCGGGGCTGTCTGCGTTCGGGCGTGGGCATCGTGTGGGACGTGGGCACAGTGTGGGCCGAGGGCGCTGATGGCCGCGAGATGCGGGTCGTTGGGAACGGGTGTTCGGGCGCTGCTGGTCGGTGACCAGTGCTGGTTGTTGGGCGTTCGTAGCGCACTCTTGTGTGCGCCTTCGGGCCTGGTCTCCCGCGAGAACTGGCCGCCTCGCTTCGCTCGTAGTGTCCGACCAGATGCTCATCCGAACCCTACGGGCGGTGTCTCCGCCCGTACTGTCCGTGTGGTGGTGTGGTTGCCTGTCGTTGATGGTGTGCTCAAAGTGCAGTCCACTTGGGTGAAATCCGGCGAAAACGGGTGTTTGGGGCGAAGCGGACTACGATTTGGGTGCGGTGGCTTGCGATGTCGTCTTGTGGGTGGGCTCGCGGTAGGGCACTGTCAACGGGGCGCAATATAGCCGCCCAGCGCTCGCCCGGCGTCCTATGCTCGGGCTGGATGTGGGCCAGGAGCGGCCCGGTTTGCCAGTTCCGCGTTTGTTCTTGTGCGTTGGGGTGCTACACCCGATCCGTAGGCAATGCACCTCTTCTGATCGGGTGCAGTGCCCCTGATCGGGTGCATGGTTCCGTCACGGGTGCAGCGCTCCCGCTCGGGTGTTGCTTCTGGTGGTGTGGCTGCATGGGGCGCGGGCGCCTTTGGGCCTTGAGTTGCCTTTAGGTTTGAGATCTTTTCTGTTTGGGGTTCTTTGTCGCCTCGCGTTGTGGTTCCCCAACAATGCCGCATGCAATTCCCATGTAAACCTTTCAAACATGTAAACGGGATTGTTGGAATTGTGACGTTTGTGGGTGGTGTTGAAGACTGACCGGGGAGAATTGCCTGCGACATTTGGGGGCGGCGTAGGTGTGGGGGAGTGGAAGGGGTGCGAGGTTCGTATGGTGAGACCGCTTGACAAGTTAGTTGGTTATATGGTTCATTAGTCATGTAATGAACCACTGAAGCTGAAGGGAGGGCTTGCGCATGGCACCCACGTTCGTCTCGGGGATCCCGATCTACGTGCAGATCGCCGACGACATTCGCGCGCAGATCCTGCGCGGCACCCTGCGTGCTGGGGACCAGCTCACCTCCACCACGGAGTACTCCGCGACCTACCGCATCAACCCGGCCACCGTCGGCAAGGCCTTCGCGATCCTTGTCGACGAGGGCCTCGTCGACAAGCGACGCGGCATCGGCATGTTTGTCGCCGAGGGGGCCCGCCGCGCGCTCGTGGCCGACGGGCTCGCATCCTACGTGGAGGAGACCCTGAACCCCGCCGTCGAAGCGGGCCTGGCCCTGGGCCTCGACCTCGACGCCATCATCGACCACGTCCGCGCCTACGGCGCCGACACAACCGCCAAGGACAACTCATGATCACCCTCAACTCCATCAGTCACACGTATCCGGGAGAAAGCGAGGCGGCGCTGCGCGATGTCTCTCTCACCCTCGCAGATGCAACAGTCACCGCGCTCGTGGGCCCCAACGGCTCGGGCAAGACGACGCTCACGCAGATCCTCGGTGGCCTACTTCCACCCTCGTCGGGAAGCGTGTCCATCAACGGAACGGAGATGAGCCCCAACGACCTGCTCGGATACTCGGTCGATGGTCTCCTCCGACAGGGACTTTGATAATTCCTCGGCCTCGGCCGTGGTCGCTATGCCGCGCTGCGCCCGACCTGGGATCAGAAACTATTCGACCACTACACCCATCGTTTTGGATTCCGGCTGAAGGGGCGCAAGAAACTGCGCAAGATGTCCTCGGGTCAGGTTGCCGTCCTGACCGGCGCCGTCGCGCTGGCCTCGGGTGCGCCCATCACGCTCCTCGATGAGATCCAGGCACCCCTGGACGTGCCCACCCGCTATGCCTTCTACGAGGAGCTGCTCACCCTGGCCGCCGACTGCATGGAGGGGCGCCGCCCTAGGCGCACCTTCCTCATCTCCTCGCACATGGTCTCCGAGCTCGAGAACGTCGCCGAAGACGTCGTCGCTCTGAAGAACGGGCGCCTCCTCGCGCACGAGAGCGTCGATGCGTTCACCTCCCGCATCTGCGCCATCACCGGAAACGCAGCCGACGTCGAAGGCTTCCTGATCGACCACCCCGGCACTCCCGTCATCAGCTCGCGAACGCTTGGATCCGCCCGCGAGATCGTCGTGGACCTGCGCGACCGCGGCATCACCGACCGCGAGATCGCCTCCCACTCCCTCACACTCTCGCCCTGCTCTTTCCAGGACGCCTTCGCCTACCTCATCCAGGAGAAAGACCAATGATCACTGCAAACCCCGACCTCATCAAGTCCTCCCCGTCGCCCCTGCGCATTGGCCTTGTCGGATCGCGATTCACGGTGGTCCTCTACCTGCTGGTTGTGTGCTTCCAGTTCCTCGTCAACTTCACGGTCAATGGAATCGTCTACCTATCAGTCCCCGACGTCACCGGACAGGTGGACCAGGCTGCCACAAACTCCGCTTTTGTCACGGGCGTCTTCCTCTTCGTCTGCGGGGTCGTCAGCGCCACCGTCAATATGCGAGCCTCAGCCCTCAGCGGCGGGTCGCGCCCCGTGCTTACCGCGGCGAGCTACGTCCACTCCATTGTCATCATTGGCCTGGGATCCCTTATCTGGTGGCTTCTTATCGCCATCCATCCCCTCCTCTTCGTCATGGGACGCGAGTCCTTCCCTCTCGGCGTCGACTCGTGGATCTTCGTCCTATTCGCCTGGGTGGCGTGTGATGGAGCTGGGCGCTTCATCGGCGGGCTCGCCCGCTGCATCGGGTCGACCTGGAAACGAGTCTTTGTGCTCATGGGTGCGATTCCGCTGGGCATCTGCGCCATCGGTGCGCCGGTCACGTGGCTGGTCCTCACCCTCGTCCACAAGTCCGGCTACCTGCCCCCGATGCACCCCGCCTTCTACCTGCTCGGTCTCATCTCGCTGACGGTTATCGCCTCCGGCTGGCCCCTCACGGCGGCAGGCCACATCCGCCGCGTCGGCTGATACCGAGCCAACTCGCGGAAAACCGATCCCGACCGCCGCGTCCCCGGCCTCGTCCCCTCACACGGAAGGGACGAGGCCGGGGCTCCTTCGTCGGTTGGGTGCGCACCTGTGGTGGGCTCCATGAGCTCGGAAGGGGTCGCAAGTGCCCGACACAGTAGTTATCGGCTAGTATCGATGGCGACACGACAGCCAGTCGTGCCCCAGATACTCAAGGAGTGACAAGTGGCTAAGGGACCCTCCCGCCTCGACAACGTGATCAGCCTGGCCAAGCGCCGCGGCTTCGTCTTTCCCTGCGGTGACATCTACGGTGGCACCCGCTCCGCGTGGGACTACGGCCCGCTCGGCGTGGAACTGAAGGAAAATATCAAGCGCGCCTGGTGGAACGCCATGGTCCGCCGCCGCGCAGACGTCGTTGGCCTCGATTCCTCCGTCATCCTCCCGCGCGAAGTGTGGGTCGCCTCCCGGCCACGTCAAGGCCTTCACCGACCCGCTCATCGAGTGCCTCAACTGCCACAAGCGCGCCCGCCAGGATCAGCTCATTGAAGAGCTCGCCGAAAAGAAGGGCGTCGAAGAGTCCTCCCTGAGCAACGCCGACATCGCCTGCCCCAACTGTGGCGTGCGCGGCCAGTGGACCGAGCCCCGCGCCTTCTCCGGCCTGCTCAAGACCTACCTGGGCCCCGTCGACGACGAGGCCGGCCTGCACTACCTGCGCCCCGAGACCGCCCAGGGCATCTTCGTTAACTACGCGAACGTCATGAACGCCGCGCGCAAGAAGCCGCCGTTCGGCATCGGCCAGATCGGCAAGTCCTTCCGCAACGAGATCACGCCCGGCAACTTCATCTTCCGTACCCGCGAGTTCGAGCAGATGGAACTCGAGTTCTTCTGCGAGCCCGGCACCGATGAGGAATGGCACCAGTACTGGATCGACTACCGCAAGGCCTGGTACGTCGACCTCGGCATCGACCCGGAGAACCTGCGCGAGTACGAGCACCCCAAGGAGAAGCTCTCGCACTACTCCAAGCGCACCGTCGACCTGGAATACCGCTTCGGCTTCCAGGGCAGCGAGTGGGGCGAGCTCGAAGGCATCGCCAACCGCACCGACTACGACCTGACCGTCCACTCCGAAGCCTCCGGCGCGAAGCTCGACTACTTTGACCCGAACACCAAGGAACGCTGGACCCCCTACGTCATCGAGCCCTCGGCGGGCCTGACCCGTTCCCTTATGGCCTTCCTCATCGAGGCCTACCACGAGGACGAGGCCCCCAACGCCAAGGGCGGCGTCGACAAGCGCGTCGTGCTCAAGCTGGACCCGCGCCTGGCCCCCGTTAAGGCCGCCGTCCTGCCCCTGTCCCGCAAGCCCGAACTGACCGGCCCCGCCCAGGAGCTGGCCGACGAGCTGCGTGGCATCTGGAACGTCGACTACGACGACGCCGGCGCCGTCGGCCGCCGCTACCGTCGCCAGGACGAGATCGGCACGCCCTTCTGCATCACCTACGACTTCGACTCGATCGAGGACCACGCCGTCACCATCCGTGAGCGTGACACGATGGAGCAGGTGCGCATCCCGCTTGACAAGGTCAAGTCGTACCTGATCGAACGCCTGGGCTGCTGACTTGGAGATAGCCTCAACATCCGCAGCGGCCCCTCTTCGCGTGGGGCCGCTGCGCCTGTGGACACCCGTCGTCCTGGCCCCCATGGCCGGGGTGACGGACGTGCCCTTCCGACGCCTGTGCCGCATCATGGGCGAGTCGGGCCTGCCCGACCACCTGCGACCCACCGGCATCCCCTCCTGGGCGGCCGAGTCGGGGGAGGGGGCCACGGCCTCGTCCCCGAAGGCGCCCGGCGAAAGCTCCGACGAGCCGCGCCACGTCGCCATCCCGCGCGTGGACGCGCCCGCCGGCCTGTACGTCACCGAGATGGTGACCAGCCGCGCCCTCGTCGAGGAGAATGAGCGCACCCTGGAAATGGTGCGCCCCGACCCCGCCGAGCGCGTGCGCTCCCTGCAGCTCTACGGCGTCAACCTCGCCGTCATGGCGAAGGCCGCGACGATGCTCGTCGAACGCGACCTGACCGACCACATCGACCTGAACTTCGGGTGCCCCGTCCCCAAGGTGACGAAGAAGGGCGGGGGAGCGGCCCTGCCCTGGAAGCGCGACCTCTTCTCCGACCTCGTGGGTGCGGTCGTGCGCGCCTGCGACGAGGCCGGGGAGCGCGCGGGGCGCGAGATCCCCGTGACCGTCAAGATCCGCATCGGCATCGACTCCGAGCACGAGACCGCGACGGACGCCGCCCTGAGTGCGCAAAAGCTCGGCGCCGCCGCCCTCACCCTGCACGCGCGCACCCAGAACCAGCACTACGCGGGACACGCCCACTGGGACGAAATCGCGCGCCTGAAGGACCTGCTCGACATCCCCGTCTTCGGCAACGGTGACGTCTTCGAGGCCGCCGACGCCCTGGCCATGCTGGAGCGCACCGGCTGTGACGGCATCAGCGTCGGGCGCGGCGCCCAGGGACGCCCCTGGATCTTCCGCGACATCGTCGCCGCCTACCACGGTGGGTCGATCCCGCCCGGCCCCAGCCTCGCCGAGGTCGTCTCCGTCATCGAGCGCCACGCCGCCTGGTGCGTCGTCGACCAGGGCGACGAGGGGCGAGCGCTGCGCGAGATGCGCAAGCACATCGGCTGGTACCTGCGCGGATTTGCCGTCGGCGGCCCCCAGCGCCACGCCCTGTCCATGGTCTCGACCCTGCAGGAGCTCCACGAGCGTCTCTCGGACCTGGACCTCGACCAGGCCTTCCCACCCGCCGCGCGCGGGCCTCGCGGCCGAGCAGGCGGCGAAAAGACCCCCCACCTGCCCGACGGCTGGCTGGACCACCCCTACCTCACGCAGAGCGAACGAGATCGCCTGCACTTGGCCGAAATCGGATACTAAGCGAAGGAATCATGCCTCACCCATCTGCACCCGACCCCGACCCTGCGCCCGGACTCGTCACCATCGGGCGAGCCGCCAAGAAGGCGACGCTCGGGGGACGCACCCAGGTCATCGTTCCCGTTAGCGGGGATGCGGCAGCCCTGAGCGGGCAGGTCGAGGCGCTGGCCTCGTGCCGCGCGGACATCGTCGAGTGGAGGGCCGACACCTTCCTGTCCTCCCTCGTGGGGTCGCACTTTGTGGCCGCCTCGGACGTGGAGGAGGACCTGGTGCGCATGGCCCGCTACGTCGCGGATTCCTCGCCCCTGCCTGTGCTGGCGACCATCCGCACGTCGGTCGAGGGCGGCGAGGCCTACCTGGACGACGAGGAATACTGTGCCCTCGTGCGTCGGCTTGCATCCTTCGCGGGCGGCGTGGACGTGGAGATCTCGCGCGATGGGTCCTCCGCGCTCATTGAGGAGGCGCACGAGGCCGGGGCGATCGTCGTCGCTTCCTTCCACGATTGTGAGGGGACTCGCGGCGACGAGCAGCTCGCTGAAGTGCTCGCGGCCATGAACTACGCGGGTGCCGACGTCCTCAAGTTCGCGTGCATGGCGACCAACGCCACGGACGCGGCCCGCGTGCTGGCCGCGCAGGCGTGGGCACGCGAGGCCTACGACCGTCCCGTCATTGGCATCTCCATGGGGGAACACGGCGCACCCACGCGCCTAGTCGGCTCCGCTCTCGGATCCGCGGCCACCTTCGCGACCCTGCCCGGCTGGGAAGGCAGTGCTCCCGGCCAGTTCACCGTTGAGCAAGTGCGAACCGTCTTGGATATCGTCGAGGGGCCTGAGGCCTAGAGCCTGTCGTGCGCGGCCGGTTGTTGTGCAGCGTGAGGGGCGCTGGAGTGTTCTCCGGCGCCCCTCACTGACAATCAATATTGTCATTCTGCTGTGTCCGAAGGATAGTAATTCCTTGTAGGAATTCAGCTTCCATCGATAGACTGTGACTAGGTGGTTACCTCGCTGCCGAGGAGCGAGGCTGGGTTCAACTGAAGGAGAGCTGGGCAATGCCAGACGTTGCTTTTGATTCGGAACGTCATGCGCAGGCGCGTCATGATGTACACGACAGTGGGCAGGAACTCGCAGCCTCCGCCGTGTCCGCCAATGTGCTCGCGATGGCGCAGATGTTCGGGCATTGGACAACGGAAAACGCAGCTCAGGACATGGGAAAGACAGTGCGTTCATTCCTGACGGCCTTTTCTTCGCAAATGGCACATGAAGCGCAGTTCGTCGGCGATATGGACGTGAAAGTAAATCAGGCGGTGGCCGACTTCGAGGGGACTGAGGAGGACGCTCGCGCCGCGATGGCCGCTGTCAGCACTGCGCTGCTGTCACTGAATCAGGGAGAGAGCGCGCATAAGGTCTATTCACAGGAGACCATCGACAAATTGACGAGTGAGAATAAGCCCAAGGATGATGCTGTGCAGGGCGACGAGCACGAAAGCGAGCAGCAGGAAACATCCAATACTGTTGGGCAAACACCGTCTCACGATGAGCCCAATAGCTACTGAAACATACTGGATCAAGGAGATTATAGAATTGGTGTCTTCACCCATGTACGACCGCTTGATGCAGTTCGCTAACAGCGCGCCGGAGAATGAAAAGCTCTACGGCTGGGACGACGAACATTCGACCGTCGTCAAGGCTATCCGCAAGGCTCAGGAGAAGATTGAGCATTTCAAGGATCACCAGGGCTTCACGGGGCAGGCCGGCGATGCGATGAGCGCCGAGGCGGTGCGTGCCTTTAGTCGATTCAATGGCCAGGCAAACTTCTACCTGACCGGCATGTCATACTACGTTGAGGCGCGCCGCGCGATCATGCTGGCAGCAGAGGAAGCCCGCCAGCTGTCGCCCACGTTGTTGGATCCGATGACCGAAGCTATGCGCGACGTTGCTACGGTGACAATCCCTGTCGCCTCCAACTTCGGTCTCCCGGGACAACTCGTGAATTCGCTTGCGGTCACCGGCGCTGCGTACGTTGACGCGGTCGAAGCTCAGGCCAATGCGCAGCGGGAGGCCAAGTCGACCGAAATCATCGAGCGCCTTGAATCTACGATGAACAACCTGAGTACACGCCTCAAGGATCACACGTCGGAAGGGCCAGATACATCGAATCCAGATAATCGCGAAGGCTGGACCCCAATTCCTGAAATCCCAAAGGACTCAGCGGATGCCCTCGAAAAAGGTCATATCATCATCTCCCCGTATGAGGGCGGCGCCTACGGACGTTCGCGTTCGGATGCATTCGGCAACGCCGACCTAAGGGGTTCAGACTCGGGTCTTTATCCGGGAGGATATAACGACGGTGAGGGTGTGAACCAGCGTGTCATGCAGTCGCCGCGCCTGCCGAGCCGCTATTTCCCTGAAGGGGAGGCAGGATCGAGGACGAATCCCATCTCTGACCCGCAGGATCTCATGGACATGGACCTGCTGCACACGCGCGTGAACGGCGACCGTCACGCAAACGGTGTCTTTGGCGGGCATACACCGGCTCCTCCGATCGACCGCGATCATCCGCTGTGGGGCTTGAATGCTTCTCGTGCTGCGGAATCCCAAACAGCAGGCCGCCTTGGCGGCATCGGTGTGATGGGGGCTGGAGCTCTCGGACTACGGGGAGCTGCTCGCATGGGTTCCGCTAGCATGGGGCCTATGGGGCGAATGGGAGGCGTCGGAGCAGGCTCGTTTGGCACCTCTGGTGCCGGAGCGCTCGGTCGCGGCAGTGCGGTAGCTGGTTCGTCCGCTCTGCGTGCGGGAAACGTACAGCGGAACGGGCATGGGGCACCCTACACGCCACCAGGTTCCGGTCAAATCAGCGGGCGCTGCCGCCAGGGCAGTGCTGCCGCCGGTCAGCGGGCGGATTTCATGGGTGCCTCGGCGCTGGTGCCGGTGGCGCAAAGGAAGATAAGAAGCAGCGCCGCCGCAAGTACGAGGCCTTTCGCGTCGATGATGAGGATGACGACGCGCTGCCTCGTGGATACGTCAATCCGCTGTCCCAGACCTACGGTACAGACAAGGACATTGCGCCGGCACGCCGCCGCGACGACGGATGGGATCCCAACCAATGGTGACGGTACGACGCGCAGCGCTCACCAATGCTCTGAGGAAAGGCTCACGGCGCGCTGCAGTAGCATCTGGATGCGTGCTTGCTTTGGCAGGCAGCGCATTGGCAGCCACCCCTACGCACGCGGACGACCGTCAGATCACGGCCGCCGACCAAGCCTATTTCTCGTACTATCACCTCGATGCCGCGCGAGCCAAAGGGTATACAGGGAAAGGCGTTACCGTCGCTATTATTGATGGAAAAGTGGATACCTCCGTCCCTGAACTAGTTGGTGCCAACGTTGTTGACAAAAGTCCCTGTACTATCAACGGCAGCAACGAAAGCACTAGCCATGGAACGGGTGTCGCTTCTCTCCTGGTTTCCCGAGATTATGGAATCGTCCCTGATGCCACGCTGTTGGCATATCAGTCCATTGACTCAACAAGTTATGCAGGAAAGACTGCCCAATGAAGGCAGGGGCTCTGCCGACAGATTTATCCTCGTTGGTGAATCAAGCTATCAACGATGGTGCATCCATCGTCAACTTTTCAGCTTCAAGTTCAATGCGCAGAGCTGATCTGAAATGGGCCATAGCCCGGGCCATGAGCCAGGGAGTTATTATTACAGCGTCGGTTGGAAACGGCGGAGCAGACGAAAACGAAAGCCACCTATCCTGGTGGTCTGGTGTTGTCGGCGTCTCTGCCATCGACGCCGACGGCAAGTTCGCTTCTTACTCGTCGTGGGGCCAGGGAGTGACAACTGCAGCGGTTGGTGGACCATTTGTTGAACGCTTAATATCTGACGGCAAAATCGGCACTACCCAGGGCACCTCTTATTCCGCCCCCATTGTTGCTGGAGCTCTCGCTCAGGCACGTGCAAAGTGGTCCAACGCAACCGCGAACCAACTGTTACAGTTACTCATCAATACCGCTACGTTGCCTGCAGAAGGACAGAATATCTATAGCGGTTATGGGGCTATTAACCCTGGAAAGATGCTCAACACTGACCCGAGCCAGTACCCCGACGAGAATCCGCTGGCAGACAAGGGGGGCGGTACCAGCCCCACCCCCGCAGAGGTCCAGCAGTACGCCGACGGGCTCGTCGATCCCACCGAAATCGCCTACGACAATTCCTACGCCTACCGAGGCCTCGACGAATCACAGATCACCAACAAAGACAACACCTACCCCATCCACTTGGGTACCAGCCCGAGGTTCCATAGAAAGTAGGGCGTGACATGGTGAGGGGCGCCGGAGAGTTCTCCAGCGCCCCTCAGCAACATTATTGTCAGTCTGTGATGTCCGAAAGAAGATGATTCATTGCATGAATTCAGCCCCCCGTCGATGAGACATGTGACCATGTGGTTACCTCGCCGAAGGGAGTGCGGGGTTTTTCTTCTCAAAAGAAAGCGAAGCGATGCCAGACGTTGCTTTTGACCGGAACGGCATGCCCAGGCGCGTCATGCAGTCGCCGCGCGTGCCGAGCCGTTATTTCCCTGAGGGAGATGTAGGTTCGCGCGCGAATCCGATCACTGACCCGCAGGATCTCATGGACATGGACCTGCTGCACACGCGCGTCAATGGCGATCGACACGCAAACGGCGTCATTGGCGGGCATACTCCAGCCCCTCCGATCGACCGTGATCATCCGCTGTGGGGGTTGAATGCTTCTCGTGCTGCGGAATCCCAAACAGCAGGTCGCCTTGGCGGCATCGGTGTGATGGGGGCTGGAGTTCTCGGACTACGGGGAGCTGCTCGCATGGGTTCCGTTAGCATGGGGCCTATGGGGCGAATGGGAGGCGTCGGAGCAGGCTCGTTTGGCACCTCTGGTGCCGGAGCGCTCGGTCGCGGCAGTGCGGTAGCTGGTTCGTCCGCTCTGCGTGCGGGAACGTACAGCGGAACGGGCATGGGCACCTACACGCCACCAGGTTCCGGTCAATCGGCAGGTGCTGCCGCCGGGCAGGGTGCTGCCGCCGGTCAGCGGGGCGGTTTCATGGGTGCCTCTGGCGCTGGTGCCGGTGGCGCGAAGGAGGATAAGAAGCAGCGTCGCCGCAAGTACGAGGCCTTCCGCGTCGATGATGAGGATGACGATGCGCTGCCTCGTGGATACGTCAATCCGTTGTCTCAGACGTACGGTACAGACAAGGACATTGCGCCGGCACGTCGGCGCGACGACGGATGGGATCCCAACCAATGGTGACGGTACGACGCGCAGCGCTCACCAATGCTCTGAGGAAAGGCTCGCGGCGCGCTGCAGTAGCATCTGGATGCGTGCTTGCTTTGGCAGGCAGCGCATTGGGAGCTACCCCTACGCACGCGGACGACCGTCAGATCACGGCCGCCGACCAGGCGTACTTCTCGTACTACCACCTCGACGCTGCCCGAGCTAAAGGGTATACGGGAAAGGGAGTTACCATTGCTATTATTGACGGCCCCGTTGATGTTTCCGTGCCCGAGCTAGCAGGAGCAAACATCGTCGATAAGACACCATGTAGTGTTGAGGCAACCGATGAGCTGAAAACGCATGGTACGAGCGTCGCCTCACTACTCGTGTCCCGAGATTACGGCGTTGTTCCGGATGCTACTTTGTTGTCTTATCAGGTGCTCGACCCCACAAGCCGCGTAGGTGGCGACTGTTCTTTTCAAAACAACTTGCGCCTAACGGATCTCTCTTCGTTAATCAACCACGCTATCAATGACGGAGCCTCGATTATCAACTACTCCTCATCAACGAGAAGTCAAGGGAACGATCTGAAATGGGCCATTGCGCGTGCCATGAACCAAGGCGTGATTATTACCGCTTCAGTCGGTAACAAAGCAACGGATGAAAATAGTAGCCATCTGTCACAGTGGTCTGGTGTTGTGGGCGTTTCTGCTATCAATACAGATGGCAAGTTTGCTTCCTATTCTTCCTGGGGAGAGGGAGTTACAACCACAGCTGTTGGCGGGCCGTTCACCGAGCGAAACCTTTGTGTTAGGCTCAATCTCCCAGACACAAGGAACCTCTATCTCCGCCCCCATCGTTGCTGGAGCTCTCGCTCAGGCACGCGCAAAGTGGCCCAACGCCACCGCAAACCAGCTCCTACAGCTACTCGTCAACACAGCTGTCGGTCACGAAAACGGTTGGAATCAATACGGCGGATACGGCGCAGCAAACCTCGGTGGGATGCTGAATACCGATCCGACCCAGTACCCCGACGAGAATCCGCTGGCAGACAAGGGGGGCGGTACCAGCCCCACCCCCGCAGAGGTCCAGCAGTACGCCGACGGGCTCGTCGATCCCACCGAAATCGCCTACGACAATTCCTACGCCTACCGAGGCCTCGACGAATCACAGGTCACCAACAAAGACAACACCTACCCCATCCACTTGGGTACCAGCCCGAGGTTCCATAGAAAGTAGGGCGTGACATGGTGAGGGGCGCCGGAGAACACTCCAGCGCCCCTCACGCACATTGCGTGCGGTTACCGCGCGCGTCGGTGGTGCGGGGTAGAAACGCATGTGGGTGCGGGCCGATTGGCCCGCACCCACAGCGATGCTCGGAAAGCTCACGCCTCCTTGGGGGACACGGTCACGACCGTGTCAGTGATGCCCACCGGGCCGGGGGCGGCCGGGGTGATCTCGCCGAACTTCTTCTTGTTCGTCACGACCATCGGGGTGATCGTGTCGTAGCCGGCCTCGCGGATGATATCCCAGTCAACCTCAGCCAGGACGTCGCCGCGCTTGACGACGTCGCCCTTGGCGACGCGAGGGGTGAAGCCCTTACCCTCCAGCTTCACGGTATCCATGCCGATGTGGATGAGCACCTGGACGCCGGACGCGGACTTGATGCCGTAGGCGTGGCCCGTCGGGAACGCAACCGACACCTTGCCGTCGCAGGGAGCAACAACCACGGCGCCAGCGGCCGGGGAGACCGCGATGCCGGGGCCGAGCGCGCCGGCCGCGAAGGCCTCGTCGGCAACGTCCGACAGCGCGACCGTGGTGCCCGCCATGGGGAGGTGAGCGTCAGGTCAGCCTTCGCCTCGTCGCTGAACTCGGGAGCGGCCTCAGCCACCGGAGCGGCGGCAGGAGCAGCCGCGGGGGCGTCGTCCTCGAGGAGGGACTTCTTCGCGCGAGCCTGCGCCTTCTGTTCCTTCGTGCGGTAGTCGAAGAAGACGACCATCAGGAACGCGGTGAAGAACGCCGCGGCAATACCCAGGCCGTAGACGGCCATGGGGGTGAAGACGGGGATCGTCAGCAGCGACGTGAACACGAAGGTGTTCGTGGTGGCGCCGCCACCGATACCGATGACCAGACCGCCGACGACACAGCCGGTGAGCATGAGCGGGTAGATGCGCTTGAAACGCAGGTGGATGCCGTACAGGGACGGCTCGGAGATACCACCGAAGAGGCCGGCCGCCAGGGCGCCGGACGCGGTCTGGCGCATGTCGGTGTCGCGGTCGCGGATCGACAGGAAGAGCACGCCGGCGGTGGCGCCGAAGCACGCGAAGTTCCACGCACCCATGGGGCCCTGGATGAAGTCCGAACCCGTCGCGGCGATGTTGGCCAGCTGCAGGGCGTTGAGCGGCCAGTGCAGGCCCAGCGGCACGAGGAAGGGGTAGATGATCGGGATGATGATCGCGAAGAGGATGGGGGCGTGGCCGTTGAGCCAGGCCAGGCCGCCGCCCAGGCCGTTACCGATCCAGATCGACAGGGGGCCGATCAGGAAGGCAGTGAGAGGCATGATAATGATGAAGGAGATGAAGGGGACGAACACCATCTGGATGTTCGAGGGGATGATCCTCTTCAATCCCTTGTAGAGCAGGGCGAGGATCGGCACCATCAGCAGCGGCACGAAGACCTGGCCGCCGTAGTCAGACAGCTGCAGGGGCAGGGAGCCGATCTGGGTGACGCACTGCTCGGAGCCGAGCGCGGTCGTCGTACAGGTCGTCTCAGTGAAGGAGGACGCATTGCTCAGGCCGATGAAGTTGGGGGTGAGCAGCGACAGGATGACGGCCGTGCCAACCCAAGGATCGATGTCCAGCTTCTTGGAGGCGTTGTAGGCGACCATTGCGGGCAGGAAGTAGAAGACTGCCCTCCACATGGAGTTCACGTAGCCCAGCCACGCGGGGATAACACCTGCGTGCGTATCAACGACGCCAAAGGCTTCAAGAACCGCGAGGAACGCCAGGATCAGGGAGGCGCCGAGGAGGACGGGCAACAGCGGGCGGAACGAGTCCGACAGGTACTCGAAGAAAGCGTCAACGATGGCGTTCTTGCCGCGAGCCTTCGCGCGGGCGGCGGCCTTGACGTCGTCGTTCGAGGCTGTGGCGCCCGATTTCATTGACGGCAGGTTGTTGATCTCGTTGAAGACCGACTGCACGGCACCGCCGATAACGATCTGGTAGCGGTCCCCCGACTGGGGAACGGCACCGAGGACGCCGTCAATGGCCTCGACTCGGTCCTTGTCGACGACCGATGCGTCATTGAGTTCGAAGCGCAGACGCGTCGCACAGTGGGTGAAGTGGGTGATGTTGCCGGGACCACCGACCGCATCGAGGATTTCCTGTGCCGTGTTGGACACTCGGGACTCCTTCCGTGGAGGGGATTCGACGCTGAATGCGACTCTTGACAATTAGCATGTTTGAACAAATGCTGAAAGATCCGACGGGGTATCTCACAGTAATTTCTCGGTGATTTTCGGGGCTTTTTCAGTAACGAGGCCCAGGCTCCCTATCGGGTCATCAGGCGGTGTTGCTCGGCGTCCTTCCGTGCCCATCGTCGCTGGTCAACCATCATGAGAGTGTTCTCATGATGCTCTCATCCTGGTCTTTTCGTAGTTGGACATTCTGGTCGCTAACGATCACCGACACGGAAAGGACGAGACCTGACACCGCCACTGTCAGTGCTCCTCTACAGCCACGATTCCCAGGGCTTGGGGCACGTGAAGCGCAACCTTGCTCTCGCGCATCACATTGCCGCGCGCATCGCCGGGGAAGCGGTGCACGGACTCATCGTCTCCGGCCTGGCCCACAACCCGCTGTTCACCCCTGCCCGAGGGCTTCGACTGGCTGGCCCTGCCCGGCATCGCGAAAAAGAATGGCGCGTACGTTCCCCGCCGCCTGTCCGGTTCGCTCTCCGATACCCTCGCTCTGCGCTCGGCCCTCCTCGAGTCCGCTCTCTTGGCCTTTTTCCCCCGACCTCGTCGTCGTCGACCGCCACCCGCTGGGCGTGGGCCGCGAACTTGAGGCCCCGCTGCGCGCCCTCAAGCGCTCCCGCCCCCAGGCACGCGTCGTCCTGGGGCTGCGTGACATCCTCGACGAACCCACCGTGGCCGCGCGGGAATGGGCCGACCTGGGAGGTGCCTCGATCCTGGACGGCCTGATCGACCAGGTGTGGATCTTCGGCGATCCCTCCATCCACGACGCGACCTCGACGGGGGAGGTACCCGCCGCCCTCGCGTCCCGCGCGATCTTCACCGGCTACCTGGCCGACGGCCGCACCGACGTGGATCACCACCCCGGCCCGATCAAGCGCCCCTTCGTGCTGACGACGGTCGGAGGAGGCTCCGATGGCGGGCGCATCGTCGAGGCCGCGGCTGGCGCCCGCATGCCCGAGGGACACGACCACCTCGTCGTCGCCGGACCCCAGCTCGACGACGCGAGCATGGAACGCCCGCTCCCTGGCCGGCCCCACGACCACCGTCGTGCGCACATGCCCGGGCCTGGCCCACCGCATCCGCGAGGCCGCCGCCGTCATCTCCATGGGGGGATACAACACGGTCTGCGAAATCCTCGCCGCCGACACCCCCGCCCTCATTGTCCCGCGTGAGGTTCCGCGCCTCGAACAGACTATCCGCGCCCGTGCGCTCGCGGGCGCCCACCTCATTGACACCCTCAGCCAGGCCGACGCCACGCCCGAGGCGTTGTCCCGCTGGCTGAACGGTGCCGTCACCACGCGGACCGACCGGTCCCGCATCGCCCGCGGGGGCCTCGCCGCCGCCGCGCACGCCGCTATGACCCTGATCGCCCCCGCCAGCGATGGAGACCTCCAATGACCCGCATCGGCTACGTCCTCAAGGTGTACCCCCGCTTCTCCGAGACCTTCGTGGTCACCGAGATGCTCGCCCGCCAAGACCTGGGCCAGGACCAGCGTATCTACGCGCTGCGCCCGACCACCGACACACGCTTCCACCCCGAGATTGCGTACGTCGAGGCACCCGTAAGCTGGGTGCCGCGCCCCCGCAAGGCCTCCGAGATGTGGAACATCCTCACCTCCGGCCTCGCCGACGAGGAGGTGCGCACCCGCTTCGCCGCTCTCATGCCGGCCATCGCTTCGTTGCCTGCCGACGACGTCGCCCAGGGCATCGCGCTCGCCCTCGCTGCACGCGAGGACGGCATCACCCACCTGCACGCCCACTTCGCTTCCTTGGCCGGGCGGACCGCATGGATCGCCTCGTCCCTGAGCGGCATCCCCTTCACGGTCACCACACACGCCAAGGACATCTACCACGAGTCCGTCGACGTTGACCTGCTGCGCCGCATCTGCGCGGACGCCGCCCAGGTCATCGCGATCTCGCAGTACAACATGGACTACCTCGGGCGCGTGCTAGAGGGCACGGGCGCGCGCCTCGTCCTGCAGCGCAACGCCCTCGAACTGGCCCGTTTTCCCTACCGCGACCCCGAGCCCGCCACGGGCACGCTGCGCGTCGTCGCGGTGGGGCGCCTCGTCGAAAAGAAGGGCTTCGCGGACCTCATTGACGCACTCGCGATCCTGCGAGATCAAGGCGTGGCGGTCGACGCCTCGATCATCGGCGAGGGAGACCTCAAGGACGACCTCGCCAGGCGCATCGAGGAGCGAGGCCTCACCCCCTCGTGCCGTCTGTGCGGGGCGCGCACCCAAAGCGAGGTACGTGAAGCTCTCGAGGGTGCCGACGTGTTCGTCGCCCCCTGCATCCCCGGCTCGGACGGCAACATCGACGGCCTGCCCACCGTCATCCTCGAATCCATGGCCGTGGGCACACCCGTCGTGGCCACCGTCGTCACCGCGATCCCCGAGGTCATCATCAACGGCCGCTCGGGTGTCCTCCTTCCCCCGGGCTCCCCGGAATCGATCGCGCAGGCGCTCGCGGACATCGCCTCCGGTGCCACCCCTGTCGTGGAGCTGGCGCGTGGGGCCCGCGCGCTCATCGAGGAGCACTACGACTCGCGCCGTCAGGCATCTGCCCTTGCCCGCCTCGAAAGTGATGAGGAGACCCTCTGATGCGTATCGTCTACATCTGCGCCGACCCCGGCATCCCGGTTTTCGGAACCAAGGGAGCCTCCGTCCACATCCAGGACGTCGTGCGCGAGCTCGTGCGCCGCGGCCACGACGTGGAGATCCACGCCGTGCGCATGGGGGACCGTGTCCCCGCCGACCTGGCCGACGTGCCTACCGTCGAGTACCCGCTCGATGCGGACGGCGCGGGCGACCGCGAGCGCGCCCAGGCCCAGGCTTCGCGCGCGATCGCGCAGCGCGTCGCGAAGAGCGCCCCGGACCTCGTGTGGGAGCGCTACTCGCTGTTCTCCACGGCGCTCGCGTCCCTCGCGAAGGGCAGTGGTGTGCGCGGGATCCTCGAGGTGAACGCGCCCCTCATCGAGGAGCAGCGTCGTCATCGTCGCCTGGATGACGAGGCCGGAGCGCGCTCTGCGCTCGTGGAGCAGGCGGGTGCGGCGCGTGCGATCATCTGCGTGTCGGACCCGGTGCGCGCCTGGGTGGAGGAAATGACGGGCACGGAGCGTGCCCACACCGTCCCCAACGGCGTCGACACGAACCGGATCACTCCCGTGACGGAGGAGGCCGGCCGCGTGGTCGTCACCTTCGTGGGCACGCTCAAGCCCTGGCACGGGGTGGAGCACCTCATCGGGCGCGCCCTGGCCTCGTCCTGTGGGACCTGCGCATCATTGGTGACGGTCCCCAGCGCGAGGCTCTCGAGGAGGCGGCGCGCGCAGCCGGCGTGGACGTGGATTTCCGCGGTGCCGTCGCTCCGCACGAGGTTCCCTCCCACCTGGAGGGTTCCGCCATCGCGGTCGGGCCCTACCCGGCGCCCGCAGACGAGGCCGACCACTATTTCTCGCCCCTGAAGGTTTATGAGTACCTGGCGGCCGGCCTGCCCGTCGTCGCCAGCGCGCTCGGACAGATCCCCGTGGCCCTACTGGGCTGCGGCGTCCTCGTGCCGCCGTCCGATACGGCTGCGCTCGCTCGTGCGATTGACGCCCTCGCTCAGGACCCGGAACGTCGCACCGAGCTGGGTGCGCAGGCTCGCCTCGCCGCCGAGGAACGCCACTCGTGGGCGGGCGTTGTGGGGCGCGTGCTTGATCTGGTGGAGGCCTGAGATGGCGCCGATCAGCAAGAAAAACAACCTGGGGGCGCTGTCGCGGACCCTGCGCCTCGTGGGTCCCGACGTGCGTCCCCATCGCGGACTGATCGCCGGGGGCATTGTGGCTCTGCTCCTGGATGTCGTGTTCCGCGTCATGGAGCCCTGGCCGATGAAGATCGTCATCGACTCGGTCGTTGAGGTGGCGCTGCACCGCGGAGAAGGCCCGTGGTCTGCGGGCCCCCCCATGATCGTCGCCTGCGCCGGGCTGCTGGTCGTTATCGTCGGCCTGCGTGCGGCCCTCGAACTACATGGCCACGGTGTGCTTCGCGCTGGTGGGCTCGCGTGTCGCCCAGTCGTTGCGAGCCCGCGTGTTCCGCCACGTGCAGGGCCTGTCCCAGCAGTTTCACGCGCGCAACCGCAGCGCCGACACGGTCCAGCGCATCGTCGGTGACGTGAACCGGCTGCAGGAAGTGGCCATCACGGCCGGACTGCCGCTCCTGGCCAATACCGCGACGCTGCTCGTCATGGTCATCGTCATGGTGGTCCTCGACCCGCTGCTCGCGGTCGTGGTCGTTGTGGCCGTCGCGCTCTTCCTGTTCGTGTCGCGCGGGTCCTCCCAGCGCATCACCGCCGCCGCGCGTCGCACCCGCAAGGGGGAGGGCCAGCTGGCGAACACCGCCCAGGAGTCCCTGGCCTCGATCCCCGTCGTCCAGGCCTACGGGTTGGAGGACTACATAGCCGGGCGCTTCGGCGGGGCAAACGGCAAGGCCGTCCGTCAGGGCGTGAAGTCGCTGCGCCTGGCCGCCCGCCTGGAGCGCTCCACGGACCTGCTCGTCGGCATCGCCACCGCGATCGTGCTCGTGGGTGGCGGCCTGCGCGTGCTCAGCGGCGCGATGAGCGTGGGCGACCTCGTCCTGTTCACCTCCTACCTGCGCACCGCCATGAAGCCTCTGCGCGACATGGCCAAGTACACGGGCCGAATCTCGCGTGCCGGCGCCTCGGGCGAGCGCGTCGCCGACCTCATGGAGGTCCGCCAGGACATCGTGAGCGCGCCCGGCGCCATGCACCCCGTAGTCATCGGCGGCAACCTCGAGTTCGACCGCGTCGTCACCGAATACGACGGCGTCGAGATCCTGCACTCCCTGTCCCTGTCGGTGCGCGAGGGCGAGCGGGTCGCGATCATCGGCCCCTCCGGATCCGGAAAGTCCACGCTCGTGTCGCTCGCGGTGCGCGCCCAAGACCCTGTGAGCGGTCGCGTCCTCATGGGCGGATACCCGCTGACCGACCTCACCCTGGCGGCCGTGCGCTCGAACGTCACCCTGCTCCACCAGGACGCCGTGCTCTTCGCGACGACCATTCGCGAGAACATCCGCCTGGGCCGCGAGGGCGCCACCGACGAGGAGATCGTCGCCGCCGCAAAGGCCGCCAACGCCCACGACTTCATCATGGAGATGCCCGGCGGATACGACGCTGAGGTGGGCGAGCGCGGAGGCACCCTGTCGGGAGGCCAGCGCCAGCGCATCGCGATCGCCCGCGCCCTCCTGCGCGACACCCCGATCATCATCCTCGACGAGGCCACGACCGGCCTCGACCCCGAGTCCACTGGACTCGTCCTGGACGCCATCGACGGCCTCGTGGCAGGGCGCACCGCCCTGGCCATCACCCACGACCCGCCCGTCGCCCTGCGCTCGAGCCGCGTCGTGTGGATCGAAGACGGGCGCGTCCTCCTGGACGGCACGCCCGTCCAGCTCCTCGAGGAGTCCGAGGCCTTCCGCGAGTGGGCGGCCAGTGCGACGAGCGCCTCCGCGAGCACCCGAGGGGGTGACGTGCGATGAGCGTGAACCTGTCGGATGCCCTGTCCCTCTTCCTCGACTCCTCGCGCCTGTCCGAGGCCGTGGACGCTTCCCGGGTCGCCACCCGCGTGCGCATCAAGCCCGGGGTATCCATCAGTGCCTCGCTCGCCGACGCTGACGGTCTTCCGGTTGGTTGGGCTCGCCTGCTGTGGCCGGATGCGGTCGCGAAGGGCGAGAAGAGCGCCGCCAAGGCCCAGCGCCGAAACCTACCCACCTCCTCGCGCATACTCGAAGACGGGCTGTGGCTCCAGTGGGGCGACATCGTCTCCGATCCGGACCTGATGGTCCACATCGGGCGTGCCCAGGCCTCGGGCATCGTCGAACCACGCACGTGGCAGGTGCTACGCCACAACCCCCTGCGCCGCCTTGTCGCGCGCAGTGGCGGCGCGGTCGTGCGCATCCAGGCCACCGAGGACGCACACGTGCGCGGCCTCGACGCCTTCCTGAGCGCGGTCGTTCCCGTGCCCGAGCGCCTGGATGAGGGCAGCGATCCGAACGTGAGTGTCTTGGCCGACGCCGGGGGATTCGATCTGTCCCAGAGCGCCAGCACAGCCGGGCAGGCACACGCCTGGCACGAGGAAGCGGGAGAGCTCTTCGCCCGTCTCCACGCCGCCGTTCCCTCCGCGCACCTCGCCCAGCGCATGGGAGCTCCCACGGCCTCGACCCGTCACACCCTCGCTGTGCACGCCCGCATCATCTCCGAGCTCAACGCCGTCCTCGGAGCTCGGATTGAGGCGCTCGCGGACACGGCCCCCGAGCCGGAGGAAGCGCCCCTCGTGCCTATCCACGCGGACGCCACGCCCGACCAGGTGCTCGTGTCCGCGGATGGGACCGTGCTGCTCACCGACTTTGACCGCGCACGCATGGGGGCCGCCTCGCTCGACGTGGCCTCGTACATGGTCAGCGCCGATCCCGAGTGTGCCGAGGCCTTCGCGCGCGGATACGAGCGGGCGGGAGGACGCCTGCCCGCGGGCACCGAACTGAGCGCCGCACGCATCCACGCCCGCGCCCTCAAACTCGCCGACCCCCTGCGCGAGGCCCGCCCCGACTGGGCTCAGCACATCGACCACACCCTGACGCTCATCGAGGAGGAAAGCGCATGTCTCTAATCACCGACGTCCGATCGATCGAGGGGATCAAGCGTGCGTGGCCAGCACGCGCTGGCATCGCCGTCGAGCTCGTCGACCGACGCGGACGCCTGCGCGCGGGACTCGCCACCGATGCCGGCGTCGCCATGTCCCTGTACGCCTGCGACCCGGTCCTCGGGACCATTCCCGTGGGGGAAGGGGAGCTCGTCGTCCACCGCCACGCCCGACGCGCCGTCGTTGTTGCGGATCGCTTCGTCACCAAGCACGTGCGCAAGGGCGGGGAGCGCATCGCCTGCAACACGGCAGTTGCCGGTCGCATCTACCGCTCATGGGGACTGGCCGTCGCCGACGTGACGGACTGGTCGTCGACCTCTCTGACCTACACGCGTCTGCCCGGCCGCTCCCTCGGTGACCTCGGGGACGAGGGGCTGGACGGGTGGAAGGCTCTCGCTCGGGCCTGGCAGCCGACTCGAGACGCCGCCCTCGAACCCCACACCGGCGCCCACGAGGCGCGCATCCTCGCCCGATGGGCCGAGCAGGCGCGCATCTTCGACACCATCGGCGAAGACCCACGTATCACCGAGGCGGTCCTGGACGTGTCCGCCCGCCTCATCGAGGACATCGACACCACCCACGTCGTCTCCCACGCCGACCTGCACGACGGACAGCTCCTGTGGGACGGCACCAGCCTTGGCGTCATCGACCTGGACGGCGCCCGCATGGCCGAGCCCGCCCTCGACCTCATGAACTTGCGCGCCCACGCGGAACTGCACCACCTGCGCGGGCCCCTCAGCGCCCACAGCCTTGACGTCGTCATCGGGCACATCGATGACGTCGCGTCCCGCATGCCCACCACGCGGGCGCGCCTGGAGGCCTACCTGCAGGCCTCCCGACTGCGCCTCATCTTCGTCCATTCCTTCCGCCCCGGGGCGAGCTCCTGGCTGGGGGAATGGATGGACCACGCACTCTCCGCTCACTCGAGCACTCACTGACCACAGACACCGACACAGAAAAGAGCACTTCCATGAAAATGACAGTTATTGGTTGCGGTTACCTCGGTGCCGTCCACGCAGTGTGCATGGCCTCCCTCGGCCACGAGGTCGTCGGCATCGACGTCGATCAGGCGAAGGTGCGGGCTCTGTCCGCCGGCAAGGCGCCCTTCCACGAGCCCGGCCTCGAAGAGATGATCGCCGCCGAAACCGCCTCGGGTCGCCTGCGCTTTACCGCCGAGCCCACGGCGCAAGACCTGTCCGGCGCCGGCATCCACTTCATCACCGTGGGAACCCCGCAGTCTGACGAGGGCGGATCCGCCGACCTCAGCCACCTGATGGGAGCAGTCTCCATGCTCACCGAGCTGCTGGACCCCGCCGAGCGCACCGTCGTCGTCGGAAAGTCCACAGTACCCGTGGGCACCGCGCACATCGTCGAAGAGAAGCTCGCGGGCACGGCTGCCGCCCTGGCCTGGAACCCCGAGTTCCTGCGCGAAGGCTACGCGGTCGAGGACACGCTGCGCCCCACGCGCCTCGTCTACGGCCCTGTCCGCTCATGCTGACAGTGCATTCCGTGGACGCAACGCCCTCGACGAGGCCTACCGACCCATCATCGAGGCGGGCTGCCCCGTCATCGTCGACAGCTTCTCCACGGCCGAGCTGGTGAAGGTCGCCGCGAACTCCTTCCTGGCCACCAAGATCAGCTTCATCAACGCGATGGCCGAGATCTGCGACGTCACTGGCGCCGACGTTACGATGCTCGCCCAGGCCCTCGGGCACGACGAGCGCATCGGACGTCGCGCCCTCGGCGCCGGCATCGGCTTTTGGCGGCGGCTGCCTTCCCAAGGACATCCGTGCCTTCGTGGCGCGCGCCGAGGAACTCAACAAGGGTGAATCGGTGGCCTTCCTGAAGGAAGTCGACGCGATCAACACCCGTGGTCGCACCCGTGCGGTCGCCGCCGCCGAGGCCGCGCTGGGTGGGTCTGTGACGGGCAAGAACATCACCGTCCTCGGTGCTTCCTTCAAGCCCGACACGGACGATGTACGCGACTCGCCCGCCCTGGACGTCGCCTCGCGCCTGCACGAGCGCGGCGCCAACGTGCGCGTCACCGACCCGATCGCCCTGACCAACGCGGCCGCCCATAAGCCCCACCTGACGATGGTGGAGGACATGCACGCGGCGCTGACCGACGCGGACCTGGTTGTCCTGGCCACCGAATGGAGCCAGTTCGTCAACATGGATCCGGCCGCCATCGGCCCGCTCGTACGCTCGCGCACCATCGTGGACGGGCGCAACGCGCTGGACCGCGAGGCATGGAACGCCGCCGGTTGGACCCACGTGGGAATCGGACGGTGATACGCGGGTCGCGCCCGGGTGCATACCTGGGAGATAACCCGGACAATGAGGTCATGAGCAAGCAGAACACGCGTGCGGGCGTGTCCGTGAGCATCCGCACCAGGATCATCGCCGCGGTGATCCTGGTGGCGGGTGCTGCGCTCACCGTCTCCGGTGTGCTTGTCTTCATCCTCCAGCAGCGTGCCCTCGACGCCCGCGCCGTGGATCGGCTGCATCAATCCAAGATCGCGCTCCAAGACCTCGTCGAAGGTGGGACCAACCCCGAGACGGGCGTGGCTCTCACCGACCCCTCGGAGATCGTGCGACTGCACCTGGCGCGAACCTACGCGGGCACGTACACCGGTGAGGTCGGCTTCGTCGACGGGACCCTGTACTGGCTGCCCTCCCAAGAGCCGCGTCTGCACATCGAGGACGACGCGGAGCTGGTGGCCTACGTTGCGCCCCTGACGACGGGCACGGACACCATCATCACCACGCACACGACCACGACGACGACCTACCGGCTCATCGTCGTACCGATCGCGGGTCCGTCCAGCAACGCGGCCCTCGTCCACGCGATCGACATGCGCGGCTACGGGGAATCGACACACTCTGCGATGGTTCTCTACGTGGTTGCCGCGCTCGGCACCCTCGTCCTCGTCGTACCTTCGCCTGGTTCTCGGTGACGCGCCTGCTGCGCCCCATCGGCGAGCTGCGCCGCGCCACCGACTCGATCGGCGAGTCCGACCTGACGACCCGCGTTCCCGTGCGCGGCAACGACGACCTGTCGGGCCTGGCAGGAGCGGTGAACAGGATGCTGGACCGGGTCGAGACTGCGGTTGTCGCCAGGCGCGAGCTCCTCGACGATGTCAGCCACGAGCTGCGCACCCCGATCACGGTCGTGCGCGGCCACATGGAACTCCTCGATCCCGACGACCACGACGACGTGGTCGAGACCCGCGCGCTCGTTATCGACGAGATCGACCGGATGGGCACCCTCGTCGGCGACCTGCTCGAGCTTGCCCGGGCCTCGGACACCGTGAACCCCGCATCCACGGACCTTGCCGCCCTCACCGAGGCGGTCCTGGACAAGGCCCGCGCCCTGGGAGATCGCCAGTGGACCCTCGACGAGGCAGCGCAGGTCACCTGCTGCCTCGACCCGACACGCATCACCCAGGCGTGGCTCCAACTCGCGCAAAACGCCGTCCAATACTCGGCCGATGGCACGCTCATCGCAATCGGATCGGGCGCGGACTCGCAGTGGGCGCGCCTGTGGGTGCGCGACCGCGGCATCGGCATTGCCCCGGACGACATTGAGTGCGTGCGTCAGCGCTTCGTGCGCGGCACGGCGGGCACCGAGAGCGTTGCCGGGTCCGGCCTGGGCCTGAACATCGTGGAATCTATCGCCCGCGCCCACGGCGGGCACCTCGACATTGAATCGACACCGGGGGTGGGCTCGACCTTCACCCTGGTGATCCCTCTGCGCCCCTGCGGCGCGTCAGGAGAGACATCGTGACGACCATTCTCATCGTTGAGGACGAGGCCCGGATCGCTGCCTTCGTCGCCAAAGGACTGCGCGCCGCCGGCTTCGTCCCGGAGATCTACTCCACGGGATCCGATGCCGTCGAAGCCGCCCTGCAGGGCCGGGGCGCCCTCATGCTCCTGGACGTGGGCCTGCCCGACATCGACGGCTTCGAGGTCCTCGAGCAGATTCGAGGCCAGGGCGTGGGCATGCCCGTCATCATGCTGACGGCGCGCAGTTCTGTTGCCGACCGTGTGGCCGGGCTCGAGGGCGGGGCCGACGACTACGTGCCCAAGCCCTTCTCCTTCGAAGAGCTGCTGGCACGCGTGCGCCTGCGCCTGCGCGAAGAGACGTCCACGTCCAGCGCGATGACGCTGACCCGGGGATCGCTCGTGCTCGACCTGAAGACGAGGCGCGCCCGCGTGGGCGAGGAATGGGTGGATCTGTCCGCCCGCGAGTTCACGCTGCTCGAAACCTTCATGCGTCATCCGGGACAGGTGCTCAGCCGCGAGCAGCTGCTCTCGGCCGTGTGGGGCATCGACTTCGATGGCGCGTCCAATGTGGTGGACGTGTACCTGTCCTACCTTCGCCAAAAAATCGGTAAAGACTACTTCGAAACGGTGCGCGGCATGGGGTACCGGCTCCTCTGATACCGGTACCCCACGCGCTCAGTCGTCGGTGTCGTCGTCGTGATCGTCGTCGTCATCGTCATCGTCGTCATCGGGGACGGCGCGCTGTGGTGACGTGGGGGCGACGTAGTAGGGGTTTGTCGCGACCGGCGCGGGCGTGGTGCGGGCGCCGGGTCCTCGGGGCGGGCTCGGGGTCGGCGTCGGCTCCTCGGTGGCCGCAACGACCGGGGCGGATTGGGGGCCCGCACCGTCGGACTGGGCGGGGACGGAGAGGCCGGACTCCATCGTGGTCTGCTGGCCTCCGGCCGCGAGGGCACGCAGGCCGAAGAAAGCGCCGCAACCGACGGCAGCGATGAGGCCGATAGCCCAGATCACACGCATGCGTTCTGACATGTGTACTCCTTTCATCGCTACCAGGATGGATGCGGACCGTGAGAGTCCCATTGTGTCTTCATGAGGAGATTCTCATGAAAGGACGCGGCGCGCTTGGCGGAGCGCACAAGGGGAAGGGAGTTGGTGTGAGCATCCTCGTGTGTTGGCCGACGAGGCCGTGGCGCGCTCTCGGGGTGGGTGCGGTCCGCGTAACATGGCCCCTGTGAACGAGTTTTCCTTGGCAATCCCCGGTGTTGATGGCGGCGACGCGCGCCGCCCGTACGCGTCTGCCGATTCCGAGCGCTGGGTGCCCGAGGACCACAAGTCCTCCGAGCGCACCGAGTTTGAGCGCGACCGCGCGCGCATCCTCCACTCCTCGGCGCTGCGCCGCCTCGGCGAGAAGACGCAGGTGCTGGGCCCGATCTCGGACGATTTCGTGCGCACCCGCCTCACGCACTCCCTCGAGGTCGCCCAGGTGGGCCGCGAGCTCGGCAAGGAGCTGGGGGCCGACCCGGACGTCGTGGACGCCGCGTGTCTGTCCCACGACCTCGGGCATCCGCCTTTTGGGCATAACGGCGAGCGTGCCCTGGATGCGGCGGCCGCCTCGATCGGCGGGTTCGAGGGCAACGCCCAGACCCTGCGCGTCGTCACGCGCCTGGAACCCAAGGTCATCGGCGCGGGCGGCGTGCCCGCGGGCCTGAACCTCACGCGCGCCACCCTGGACGCGATCTGCAAGTACCCGTGGGTCAAGGCCGGTGGCCCGGACCTGGCCAAGTCGACGCGCAAGTACTCCGTGTACCCCGACGACGCGCCCGTGTTCGCGTGGATGCGCCAGGGGGGGCGCCTGCGGGCAGGCGATGCCTGGAGGCCCAGATCATGGACCTGTCGGACGACATCGCCTACTCGGTGCACGACGTGGAGGACGCGGTCGCGACCCGCAAGCTGGACCCCGCGGACCTCTTCGATGACGCGCACTGCTCGGCCGTCGTGGCCTCGACCCTGGACTGGTACGGGCCCTCGGTCGCGCGCTCGGACCTGGAGGAGGCCCTTGAGCGCATCGTCTCCATGCCCGTGTGGCTGGGCTCCTTCGACGGGTCCTACGCCTCCCTCGCGCACCTGAAGGACGCTACGAGCGAACTGATCGGCCGCTTCTGCTCGGCGACCGTGGCCGCCACGCGCGAGACCTTCGGGCACGAGCCGCTGGGCCGCTACCGCGCGGACCTCGTCGTGCCGCGTGAGGTTCGCGCTGAGATTCAGATCCTCAAGGGCATGGCCGTCCACTACGTCATGAGCCCGCGTGAGACCGAGCCGGTCTACTACCAGCAGCGCACGCTCCTGGCCGATCTCGTCGACGCCCTCTACGAGGCCGGGGCCGACGCCCTCGAACCCGTGTTCGCCGCGCAGTGGCGGGCTGCCTCCGACGACGGCGTGCGCCTGCGCGCTGTCATCGACCAGGTCGCCTCGCTCACCGACGTGTCGGCCTCCGCGTGGCACGCCCGCTGGTGCGGCATGCTGTCTTCGCAGCTGTGAGCATGATCGGACGCAGACGTGGGCGGGCATCGGTAGACTGAGGGACATGGCGGGTCTGATTCGTAAGGACGACATCGAAGCGGTACGTAACGCAGTGAAGATCGACGAGATCATCGGTGAACACGTAGCGCTGCGACCCGCGGGCATCGGCTCCCTCAAAGGGCCTGTGTCCCTTCCATGACGAGCGCACCCCCTCCTTCAACGTGCGCCCTCACCTGGGCATGTTCCACTGCTTCGGGTGCGGTGAGAGCGGTGACGTCATCTCTTTCGTGCAGAAGATCGACCACCTGCCCTTCACCGAGGCGGTCGAGATGCTGGCGGCGAAGGCCGGGATCACCCTCCATTACGAGGAGGGCGGGGCGCGCGTGCGCACCGAGGAGCCGGGCAAGCGCCAGCGCCTCCTGGACGCCCACCGCGTCGCCGAAGAGTTCTACCAGCAGCAGTTGGCTTCCCCCCGAGGCGCATAAGGGTCGCACGTTCCTCGCCGAGCGCGGCTTCACCCAGGCGATGTGCGCGCATTTTGGGGTCGGCTACGCCCCGGTCTCGTGGGATTCCCTGACGCGCCATCTGCGCTCCAAGGGCTTCACGGACCAGGAGATCCAGATTTCGGGCCTGGGCTCGCAGGGCAGTCGGGGCGTGTACGACCGTTTCCGCGGGCGCCTCGTGTGGCCGATCCGCGACATCACGGGCGCGACGGTCGGTTTTGGTGCGCGTCGCCTGGACGACAGCGACAAGGAATCGCCCAAGTACCTGAACACCCCCGAGACGCCGATCTACAAGAAGTCGCAGCTGCTGTATGGCCTGGACCTGGCGAAGAAGACGATCGCGACGGAGCACAAGGTCGTCATCGTCGAGGGATACACGGACGTCATGGCCGCACACGTCGCGGGCGTGACGAACGCCGTGGCCACGTGTGGTACCGCTTTTGGCTCCGAGCACGTCAAGATCATTCGCCGCCTGCTGGGCGACCACGCGGATCCGGCCGCCGGCGTGCTCCTGTCCACGGGGCGCGCGCACGGCTCGGAGGTCATCTTCACCTTCGACGGCGACAGTGCCGGGCAGAAGGCCGCGCTGCGCGCCTACGGCGAGGACCAGAACTTCGCGGCCCAGACTTTCGTGGCAGTGGCCCCGGGCGGCCAGGACCCCTGCGACCTGCGCCTGTCGCAGGGCGATCAGGCGATCGTCGACCTGGTGAACTCGCGCATCCCGCTCTTTGAGTTCGCGATCCGCTCGGTCTTGTCCCAGATGGACCTGCGCAGCGCCGAGGGCCGCGTGCAGGGCCTGCGGGCCTCGGCCGGCATTGTTGCGCACATTAAGGATCGCGCCCTGCGTGCCGAGTACACGCGGCAGTTGGCCGGGTGGCTCGGCATGGATATCCCCACGGTCGAGCAGGCGATCCGCGCGGCTGGTCGCGTCGAAGTCCTCTCGCACGAGGCACGCCCGGGCGAGATCGAGATGGCGGGCGCCGGCCGCCCCGTCCCCGCGTCCGAGCGCCGAGGCCCCGAGGACCCGGTGAGCCGCATCGAGCGCCAGGCTCTCGAGGCCGTCCTCCAGCACCCGCTCTACGCCGTGGGCTCCGGCTTCGAGGAGCTTGACGGGCAGTCCTTCACCGTACCCACGCATCGCGCCGTCCACGACGCGATCCGCGCGGTCGGCGGGCTCGACGCCTTCACGCAGATGATGCGCCAGGCCGAGGCCCACTTCGGCCCGGGTGAGAACGCGACGCTCGCGGCCTCGCGCCGCTTCGTCCAGGTGGTCCTGGAGACCGCCGGCGAGTTCATCGGCCCCGCCGTCACCCAGCTGGCTGTTGCGCCTCTGCCCGTTGCGGGTGAGGCCGACGTGCGCTCGTACTGCCGAGGCGTCGTCGCCGCTATGGTGCGTATGGACCTGACCCGCAAGCTCGGCGAGGCCCGCGCGGCCCTGTCGCGTTTGAACGAGGACGACCCCACCTACTCCGAGATGTTCCGGGAGCTCATGCGCCTGGAGCAGCGTCGGCAAAACTACACTGAAAGGAACTAACCGATGGCCGAAGTTGAGAGCTTTACCCTGGACCACACCGCCGTGAAGGCGCCCTACGTGCGTCTCATCAACGTGGAGGCCGGCCCGAAGGGCGACCAGATTTCGAACTTTGACGTGCGTCTCCTCCAGCCCAACGCCGGGGAGATCCCGACCTCGGGCCTGCACACGATCGAGCACCTGCTGGCCTCCCTGCTGCGCGACCGCATCGACGGCGTTATCGACTGCTCGCCGTTTGGCTGCCGCACGGGCTTCCACCTCATCATGTGGGGCACCCCCTCGGTGCGTGAGGTGACGCAGGCGCTGGCCTCCTCCCTGCACGCGATCGCCGAGGACGTCACCTGGGAGGACGTGCCCGGCACCGACGCCTACTCGTGCGGCAATTACCGCGATCATTCGCTGTTCAGCGCACGCGAATGGAGCCGCACAATCCTCGAACAGGGTTTCTCTCTCGACCCCTTCGAGCGTATTCATCTCGTTCACTGAACTGCCGTGACGAGGTCCGGGGTCCAGCCGTGAGGCTGGGCCCCGTAGGCGTATCTCGGGGCCTATTGGCGTTGGTGGGTCGGGGAAAAGGTAGGGGAGGGGCAGCCCCCCATGGAGTTCGTCAGGAGCGGTCGCCGATACTAGAAGCGTCCGAAACCAGCAAGGAGAAAGCACTACGATGTCCGCTCCCGCACTCACCTCCCCCGCTCGCATCGCGCCACGGTCGCGCCTGGGCGTCAACCAGTATTGGATCAAGCTCGCGATGGCGGCGCTCATGGTTCTCGACCATCTCCCGCACGTTCCCGGACTAGTCCCCGTGATGTGGACGGACATCTTCCACGTCGTCACCAGGTGCGTGGCCGTCTGGTTCGCCTACGGCGCGGTCGAAGGAGTTCTCTACACCTCGAGCATGCGCAAGTACCTGGCGCGTCTGTGGGGCGCGTCGCTCATCATGGCCGCGGGCAACTACGCGCTGGGCCTGCTGCTGGCCACCCGCGACGTGCACATGTACGACAACAATATTTTCCTCACCCTGGCTGTGGGGACCAGCCTTCTCGCCCTCGTCAAGCGTTGGTCAGGGACAAAGTGGCACAGGTGGGCGATCGGCGGTGTTTCTGTGCTCTCGCTCGTGTGCGCGGTTCTTCCGATCGAGGGTGGCCTGCCGCTTCTGCCCTTCATGGTCATCACCTATGCGCTCTACTCGCGCGTCGTGTGGCGTGACTTGGCGTACCTGGCGCTCGCAGCGGCCATGTTCGCCCTCGTGTGGCAGCCTTACGACACGTGGCAGGCGACGGTGTCGATGCTCGCGCAGAACTCCGATTTCATGCTTATCCTCGTGATTCCGATCCTGCACCTGTACAACGGTGAGCACGGCCCGCACACGCGATTCTCCAAGTACTTCTTCTACGTGTTCTACCCCGCCCACCTGTGGCTACTCGCCCTGGTCGCGTACGTCCAGGCGGGCTGAGCGCCTTTCGAGCCGGTTGGTACCCCGAGGGTCTTGCTGCGTACGGGACCTGAGGGGCGTCTCCTAGTCCAGGCCAACCGCGTCGCGTACGCGCGCCTCCAGGGCGTCCGCCTGACGTTGGCCTGCCGCATCGAGTGGGCCGTTCGCCGTCAGGATGGAGAAGAGCCCGTCGGTTCCGCGCCGTACCCAGGCCGTCACTGTTGTCCTGCCCTCAGTCTCCACCTGGGCGTGTACAACGATGGAACGATTGACGTACTCGCTTGTGTGGCGCATGAAGTCGGATGGGTCGCCCTGCCCTCGTCCCACCAGCGAGGGCCGGGTCGGGTCCACCCATTCGAGCGTGAAGGATTCCGCCTCAGCCTCCCATTGCGCCCGTGCCACGTCGTACCAGGGGAAGACCTCGTAGCTCTTCTGAGCCTTCTCATCGGATGCGGACCCGGCCCCGAAGACGTACAGGCCGGACTTTGCTGCCGCTAGCCATCGCCCGTCATGAAGCTCGAGGCTGGGGGAGCGGCGCTCGCGGGCGGGCAGGCAGAGGGCGAGAGCCTTAGGCAGAGTCGTCATGGGTTGATCGTATCGTTTCGGATGCTGCCGCGCGCTGCCCGTGCGTTGGAAGCTGAGGGCGAGGCCTACTAGGTCGGGGCGATACCCAGGAGCAGAGCACCCACGCCCATGAGCTCGCGGGAGATGTGGCCGGAGGGCGCGGGAGAACTCAGCGCAGGGCAAACTCCCCAGGGCGGCGAGAAGCGTTAGCAGGTGGAGCCTTGAGGGGCTCCGGTGTTCGGCGCGCGAACGTACGATGAGACTGTGCCGACAACACATCAGGCTTCGTGGGCTGACGGGGTGAGAACCTCCACAGGGTGGTGCATGGAGGGTCACATGCCGAAACTAATCGGCCACAATGCGGACGGCGGGCATATTCTGGCTTCATATTTGTGAAAAACCACGACAGGAGACCTCATGGCATCGACGCAGCATACCCCCACGGAACTTGAGGCTGCCGGCGACCTGGTACTTCCCGCCGCCGACGAGCTTGCCGGTCGTTTCCCTCTGACCCCCAACGCTCACCCGGCGACGCCGGAAGAGTACAACGAGATCATGTCGACCCTGGCCTTCGGCAAGAAGTTCACGGATCACATGGCCCATATGCGCTGGACCCGCGAGGGTGGCTGGGATGACCGCGGCGTCATTCCCTACGGTCCGCTCGAGCTGACCCCCGGCGCCTCCGTCTTCCACTACTGCCAGTCCGTGTTCGAGGGTATCAAGGCCTACAAGCGCGAGGACGGCTCCGTGTGGACCTTCCGCCCCGGCTACAACGCCGCGCGCCTGAACCACTCGGCCCGCCGCCTTGCCCTGCCCGAGATGAGCCGCGAGGACTTCGTGGCCTCCCTCGTGGACTACGTGCGCGCCGACGTCAAGTGGGTTCCCGAGGTCGACGGTTCGTCGCTCTACCTGCGTCCCTTCATGTTTGCCTCCGAGGAGTTCGTGGGCGTCCACCCCGCCGGCGTTGTCGACTACTACGTCATCGGCTCTCCGTCGGGCCCCTACTTCAAGGGCGGCCTGTCTGGCGTGGCCATCTGGGTGGAGCGCGAGTATCACCGCGCCGGCCCCGGCGGCACAGGTAGCGCCAAGGCTGGCGGCAACTACGCGGCCTCCCTGCTGCCCCAGATCCAGGCCGAAGCCAAGGGCTTCTCTCAGGTCTGCTTCCTGGACACCTACGAGGGCAAGTACCTCGAGGAGCTGGGCGGCATGAACATGTTCGTCGTCATGGCCGATGGAACCATCCGTACCCCCGAGCTCACCGGCGTCATCCTTGAGGGTGGCACGCGCAGTGCGATCCTGCGCATCCTGCGCGACGAAGGCGTGGCCGTTCGTGAGGAGAAGATCGCACTGTCCGAGGTCGTGGATGGCATCCGCTCGGGCGCGGTCGCCGAGGTCTTCGCCTGTGGCACGGCCGCCGTGGTCACCCCGATCACGCGCCTGGCTGGCGATGACTTCGACGTGGAGATTGAGGTGGGGGACAAGACCCGCGAGATTCACAAGCGCCTGACCGACATTCAGTGGGGCCGCGCTGAGGATCCCTACGGCTGGACGTACCGCCTGGTCTGAGCGTGATCGCTTGGGGGAGCCACGGCCTCGTCGATTGACACGAGGCCGTGGTTTCTTTACGTGGTCACGATGCGAAATTGCTCCAAAGTGACAGTGGTGTCAGAACCTAACTAAGGTTATCCTTGGTTATGTACTCGTGTGCGTCATGTTGATAGGAGAACAATGAAACGCGCGATCGTAGTCGTTTGCTCGTGGGCAGCGTCTCTCTGTCTGGCGGCCGCCTACCTGGCGATCGGCTGGGGCATCGATGATGTTGCGGGACACAACGCGTGGTCGACGTGGTGGATCGGCGTGCTGGGGGCCCTGGGATCGGGCGTGTTCGCGTGGGCGGTCAGCGCCCTGGGAGCCGCCCAGATGAACCAGATGGAACCCGCGCTGCGCCACTCAATGATCCGCCAGGTCTTCGCCCTGGGGCCCTCGCAGCGGACCAATGAACGCGCGGGCCGCGTCGTCAACTCCGCAACCGATGGCGTCGAGCGCGTCGCCGCCTACAAGGGCATCTTCCTGGCCCCGATGATCGCGTCGCTGACGACCCCGATCCTCGTTGTCATCGTCGTCGCCCTCGCGATTGACCCGGCCGCGGGCGGATTCCTCGCGATCGCGATCCCGCTGGTCCCGATCTGCGTCATGGGCTTCCGCAAGGCCTTTCAAAGCCGGTGTCGTCGCGCTACCGCCACGCCTCGCGTCAGCTCGCAGCCAGGAGCTCGACGCCATCCAGGGCCTGGGCGACCTGGCGCTCATGAACGCGGGCAAGGCCATGGGCAAGCGCCTGGCCGAGGCCGCCGAAGAGGTCCGCTCGAAGGTTATGAGCTACCTGGCTGGCAACCAGCTGATCCTTCTCGTCATCGATTCCGTCTTCTCCCTCGGCATGATCACCGGCGCGATCGCCCTTGCCCTCATCCGTTACCAGCAGGGCGCGATCAGCGTCGGCGAGGGCATCTCCCTCGTGCTCCTCTCCTCGATCATGCTCGACCCGTTGGACCGCATCGGTCAGTTCTTCTACATTGGCATGGGCGGCATCGCCGCCAACAAGGAGATCAAGAAGTTCATCAAGCAGACCCCGCCGGTTACGGACGCCAAGGGTGTCAAGGCCCCGGCGATCCCGCCCCAGCGCGGCGAGATCCGCTTGAGCGGCGTGTCCTTCTCCTACACCGAGGACACCCCGGTTCTGCAGGGCGCGAACCTGACCCTCACCCAGGGAGAGCACGTCGCGCTCGCTGGCCCGTCGGGCGCTGGAAAGTCGACGATCTCGGCGTTGCTGCAGGGCTTCCTGCGCCCCACGCGAGGCCGTGTGAGCCTCAACGGCGTCGACCTGGCGACCGCGCCCCTCTCGTGGGTGCGCGCCCAGACCGCGGTCGTCGAGCAGAGCACCTACCTGTTCTCCGGCACGCTGCGCGACAACCTGCTCCTGGCCGCCCCCGCGGCCACGGACGACCAGCTGATCGAGGCTCTGCGCGCCGCCCACCTGGGCGAGTTCGTCGACACCCTGCCCGGTGGCCTCGACGCCCGCGTGGGTGCCCGAGGCCTGGCCGTGTCCGGCGGCGAGGCCCAGCGCATCGCGATCGCCCGCGCCTTCCTCAAGAACGCGTCGATCATGATCCTGGACGAGCCCACCGCCCACGTGGACCTGGCCTCCGAGCGCGAGATCCTCGCCTCCCTCGAGACCGTGTGCGCCGGGCGCACGACCCTGACGATCTCCCACCGAGACGCCACCATCAAGGGCGCCGACCGCGTCGCAACCCTGCAGGAAGGAACGATCCGATGACCCGCAGGCAACTGTCTCTTCGACTCCTGTCGATCACGCGGCGCGTCCTGCCGCCCCTCGCGGCCTCCATCGCCGCCCGCATCGTCTTCCTCATGATTGGCATCGCCCTGTTCGCTCTGGGCGGCTGGGCTGTCGCCGGCCTGGCGTCGGGGGAGAGCGCTTGGAGCATCGCGCTGGTCATCGGCTGCGCCATCGGCCTGAGTTTGCTCAAGGGCCTGGCCCGCTACCTCGAGCAGTTCGCCGGTCACTTCGTGGCCTTCCACTCCCTGGCGATGCTGCGCAACTACTTCTACGACCAGCTCGAGCCCCAGGCTCCTGCGGGCACGGATCGCCTGGATTCGGGCGACATCATGAACCGCGTGACGAAGGATATCGACCGCGTCGAGGTCTTCTTCGCCCACACGCTTGCCCCCGTCACCACCGCGATCATCGTTCCGATCCTGTCGGTCGTGTGGATGGGCGCCGCCGTGTCCTGGACGCTGGCCGCCGTGCTGGCCCCCTTCCTGCTGATCGTTGGAGCGGTCATTCCCTTCCTGGGTTCCGGCTCGACCGCGCGTGCGGCGCGTGAGCTGCGCGAGGCGCGGGGTGCGATCGCCGCCCACGTGACCGATTCGGTGCAGGGCGTGCGTGAGGTCCTCGCCTTTGGGGCGGAGGAACGCCGCGAGGCCGAGATGAGCGCCATCGAAAAGCGTATCTCCTCGGGTCTGGGTACTCAGGGCCGCTGGATCGCGCTGCGCCGGGGCCTCAACCAGGCCGCCGTCGCCCTTGGCATCGTCACGGTCGCCATGGTCGCGGGCTCGAACGTGCTTGCCGACACGCTGACGCTGTCCCAGGCGGGCCTCGCCCTCGGCATCGCCATGGGATCCTTCGGACCGGTCCTCGCGGTCGAGGAGTTCGCCGCGGACCTGGACCAGGCGTTCGCGTCGGCCGCCCGCGTCTTCGCGATCACCGACCGATCGCCCGTCTTCGCCGACCCGGCCGACCCCAAGCCGCTGACCCCCGGCGACATCAAGTTCACCGACGTGACCTTCTCCTACCCGACGGATGAGGGCGCACCCGCGCCCGCCCCCACAGTCCTGGACGGCGTGAGTATCCACATCCCCGTCGGCAAGCGCACCGCCATCGTGGGCGCCTCCGGCTCTGGCAAGTCGACGCTGGCCTCGCTGCTGACCCGCACGTGGGACCCGGCCTCGGGCGCCGTGACCATCGGCGGAACGAACGTGGCCGAGGTGTCCCTGCGCGACCTGCGCGCGACGGTCGCCTCCGCGCCCCAGCGCCCCTACCTGTTCAACGACACTCTGCGCGCCAACCTGCTGCTCGCCGCGCCCGATGCGAGCGAGGCCGACCTGGAGCGCGCGCTGGAGGCAGTGGACCTCACCGACTGGCTGGCCACGGAAAAGGACGGCCTGGACACGGCGGTTGGCGACATGGGCGAGCGCCTCTCGGGTGGCCAGCGTCAGCGCCTGGCCCTGGCCCGCGCGCTCCTGCGAGACGCCCCGATCTACGTCTTCGACGAGGCCACGAGCCAGGTCGACCCGGCCACCGAGGCGCGCGTGCGTGAGGGCATCGCCCGCGTTGCGAAGGGTCGCACCATCGTCGAGATCGCCCACCGCATCAGCGCCGTGCGCGACGCCGACCAGATCATCGTCATGGATGCGGGCCGCGTCGTGGAGACCGGCACCTACGGCGAGCTGCACGCGCGCGGCGGTGCGCTCGCCGCCCTCGAGGCGCGCGAAACCACCGATCAACCCAGCGCCTGACAGACGCGAGCGTGCGGGGGATGGGGCCACGGCCTCGTCCCTCGCGTGTTTACGCGCCCGATACCGATAGGATTCGACCTATGGAAAGACTGATCGGCTGGACGAAAGCTGACGCGTGGGGCTCCACGAACGCGATCCCCGAGTTCCTGGGGGCCGCTGCCGGGGACGACCCGGTGTCCGAGGTGTGGTTCGGCGCCCACCCGGATGGACCGACGCTGCTGACGGGCGGGCAGACCCTCGCCGAGCACATCGGCGAAGACCCCAAGCGTGCCCTCGGCGGTGGCCTGCTCTACGCGTTTGGTCCGACTCTGCCGTACCTGGCGAAGATCATCGCCCCCCGCGCAGACCCTGAGCCTGCAGGTGCATCCGACGAAGGAGATCGCGCGCGAAGGCTACCTGCGCGAGGAGGTCCTGGGCATCGAGCGCACGGACACGCGCCGCGTCTACCGGGACATGAACCACAAGCCGGAGATGATCTATGCGCTCACCGAGTTCAGCGCGCTCGTCGGCTTCCGCGTGCCGCGCAAGGCCCGCCAGCTCCTCGTCGGTCTGGAGGGTGAGCTCGCGGACCGCCTGCGTCACCGCCTCAAGCTGTCCACCGTGCGCGGAGGTCTGCGCTCCCTGGCCACGTGGCTCTTCGACGAGGACTCCCCGGCGACCCCGGAGCGCGTCGAAGAGTTCGTGGCCGTGTGCCGCTCCCGCCTCGCGTCGGGTACATCCCCCTCGCCGCGCACGGACGAGCTTGTGAGCGTCCTGGGGGGAGAAGCACCCGGGCGACCCGGGTATCATCGTCGCCTTCCTCATGAACCCGGTGTCCCTGCGCCCGGGCGAGGCCGTCTACATTCCGCCGCGCCAGATCCACGCCTACCAGTCGGGCCTGGGCATCGAGGTCATGGCTTCCTCCGACAATGTCGTGCGCGCGGGTCTCACCGGCAAGTACGTGGACTCCGCCCAGCTCGTGGAAATCACCGAGTTCTCAGCGCTGCCGCCTGTGCGCGTGGCCCCCGAGCATCCCTCGGCGACGACGGACCGTTTCCTGGCACCTGCCCAGGAGTTCGAGCTGTCGGTGACGACGCTGGCACCCGGCAAGCACACGTCCCGCGTGGACGAGGTCGCCGTGCCCGGGGAGGGCCCGCGCATCGTCATCGCGACCTCCGGGTCGGTCTCCCTGCACGTGAGCGAGGAGCAGGGTGGGGACGGCGTGGAGCTGAGCCGCGGCCAGGCCGTGTTCATCTCGGCCGCCGAGCGTCGCGTGTGGGCGTACGGCACCGGCTCCTTTGTGCAGGTCGCGGCCCCCTGACCGGGGTGCGTCGCGCGCCGTGACGAGGCCGTGAATGGGAGTGTTGTCAAGTCGTCCCACGTGGTGGTCTTGGTTCCTGGAAAAGCCTTGTAGGCGCGCCGTTTTCCTCTAAAATAGGAAGCGGGCCTCATCTCCGCTCGCTGCGACGAGGCCCGATTGTCAATCGCAGTGTGGGTACCGCGTGGGGGTGCCCACACTGCGATTCTGTTTGCGCCTTAGAAGACGCCGGAGACCCAGTCGGCCAGGGTCTTGCACGTGGAGGCCAGATCGCCCTCGTGGGCGTCGTAGCCGGCCACAATGTCCTCGGTGTCGACGTCCTCGTTGTTCGCCGCCCACACGGTCGCGATCTCGCGCGTGACCTCGGGGTGAAACTGGACGCCCAGGGCGGTGCCGTAGGAGAAGATCTGCGTGTACTTGTCCGAGCGCGCCCACTCGCGCGCGCCGTGGGGGAGTTCCACGATGGCGTCACCATGGTCGGCGAACACCGTGTGGGTCGAGGCCAGCGCCATGCGCAGGGGGACGGCTCCGCCGCCGCCCGCCTGGTCGTTCGTGCCCCACACGAGCGGGATGACGCCCCGTTCGGGGCCTGAGGGGTCGGCGATGCTGACCCGTCCACCGAAAGTCGCTGCTATCAGCTGAGCGCCCAGGCAAATGCCGAGGACGCGCACGTTGGCGCTCACGCATCGTCGGGTTAGCTCGCGCTCGGCTTCCAGCCACGGCCATGCCTCGTCGTCATAGGCGGTCGCGCGCCCGCCCAGGAGAATGAGGGCACCCGGAAGGGGAGCGGCCACCAGGTCCTGGAGGCGCTGCGGCTCCTCCCAGGCGCGCACCATCTCGTGACCGCCGAGGAAGGCGGACAACTGACCCACCGGAACGATCGGGTCGTTTTGAATCACGAGGATGCTCATACGCCAATTGTAGGCGCGATCACGCGCAGGTACCTATCGGCCCTTGAAGAAAGCGAACAGCTGGCGCTCTTGGATCGTCGTTGATGCGATGACGACACCGATGAGAGTCCACGACGCAGCGCAGATGCCCTCGGTAGCGACCAGGCGTATCAAGTCAGAGCGGTCACTGGTTGGCGCTCCGCTCAGGATCGTGAGGCATATGCCGGAGGAGAGGACGAATGCGCCGCCCACCCACGCCACGGCCTCGAACAACTGGAGGACCGTCGTATCTGATCTGCGGAGCCCAGAATGCAGAGCCGAGGCGATCTCGAGGCGACGCCACCACGTGGCAGCGGCCCCTAGCGCGGCACCGATTGTGCTCGCGGCGATCCACGCCCACCAGGTCGGCCTCTGCCGCAGTTGTCCCGCCGCGTCGAAGGCCGTTCCGCGCGTAGGGTTCATGGCGAGGACCTGGGCGTTCTGGTCGTCGCTTCCAGCGAGGGTTGAGCGCACTAGGGCATCCACGTCGTCGCTGTGCGGCCAGGATTCGTACCAGCATTCATCGAAGGTCCCCGTTGCGGGCACGGGTGCGAGAGCCGCGTAGGCGTAGCCGGGACGACGCCCGTCGTTCTCGTCCCACGGGTACGTGCCCGCGATTTCTGCCTGCCCGTGTGCGAGGGGAAGAAGGGCTCCTTGAGAGGTGCCGAGCTCCTCGGCTACCTGCTCAGGGAGCAGAATTCCCGTCGGATCGGCCGTTGTCGTCCCCAGGAGAGAGACGGTTCCAGGCGTGACCTCGTACAGGGGCAGCGACGAGGCCGGAAGAGCGAGTGGGGACAAGCCGGATTCGACCGAGCGAACGGCTCCTGCACGCACCCCGGGGATTCGCGACAGCGCATCGCAAGTGGCCCCGTCGATGCTGCCTTGCGCTTGGAGGACTCGCACTGATCCCAGATGGACACGGAAAGAGGCAGCCTCAACGCTGACGGAACGAAGAGAGAACGCATCGGCACAGATGACGCCTCCGACCAGGGCGGCGGCCAGGATAGTCAGCATCCCGACGCGGGCCGTCCCGCTCAGGCAGTCCCTCCACGCTTCGGACAGGAGTGCTCGCCATGAGAGTGTGCTCATTGCTGCTCCTCCTCGTCCTGGAAGTGGGCGAGGTCAATGACGGCGTCGCACTGCGCGCGAATCGACGGATCGTGCGTCGCGATCACGACGCTCACCCCGTCCTCGCGCAGAGAGCCGAGCGTGGAGGCGATGTCGCGAGCCGTGGATTGATCAAGCTGCGCGGTCGGTTCATCCACGAGGAGAAGAGTGGGGGCGCAAGCGAGCCCGCGGGCGAGGAGCACACGCTGAGCTTCGCCGCCCGACAGATCCCGAAATGGGCGGGTTGCGAGATGCGCCAGGTTGAAGGCATCAAGGAGCCGGTTCGCCTCGACATCGGCCTGCGCCCGGCTCATACCGCGGGCCAGCAGGGGCAGCGCCACGTGGTCAATCGCGCTGCGCGCGCGAACGCCGAACGGGTTCTGGAAGACCCACGCAATGCGGGGGCTCTGCTCACCAGACGGACGGGGGACGCTGATCGTTCCCTCGGCTGGAGCGTCCCATCCCGCGATCAGCGACAGCAGGGTTGATTTACCAGAACCGGATGGGCCGATGATGGCGGTGAGGGCACCGTCCTCGCAGCGTGCGCTGAGATGGCGAAAGAGCCACGGGGTGGCGGCGAACTTGTGCCCGACGTTGTCTAGCTCGACGGACATGAGCGTCCCTCGACGGCGGTGTCGACGGCGGAGAGCGGGGTAGCTGGCAGGACGTAGGTTCGGCCGAGCTGGGAAGAAACGATGGAGATGGGGATCGGCGTGCCGCTTGCAAAGACGCACGCGTTCGTCGCGTTTCCGATCACTGAGGCCGGTGGGATGACCGTGACGGTGATGGGGGCGGCGAGCTTCCAGGAGACGGGCAGCTGAACGGGTCCATCGCTGCTCCGGGCGGAGCGGACGAGGTCCGTGTATTCGCGCGAGGACAGGATCGTCGCTGTCAGGGTGGGGTCGGTGATGACGCCGTCAGAGGGGACCGGGTAGTCCGTGTCCCCCAGGGTGATGACGTGGTCCGCGGGATAGGCGTCCGGTGGGACGGAGAGGCGCAAAGCGTCGCGGGAGTCCTCAAGGGTGAGGAGAACCGTCTGCGTATCGACGCTGTCACCCAGGCGAACGGGGACCGATGAGGGAGTGACGGTCGGCGCGGGAATCCACAGGACGTGAGAGGCTTCGATGCGAGAGGGGATACCTCCAGCTCCGTCGCTCACGCCCATCGCCGAGGCCAGGGCCGCTCGCGTGGCGGCCGTGACCCGCTGAGAATCCGCCGGAGCCGCATACCCGAGCCGAGCAAGCTCAGCGTTCAGGGCCGCAATGTCTGGTCCGGTCGCTCCGTCCACCACGTCCTGATAGAGAGGAGTGGACAGGGCTAGGGCGAGAAGGGGCAGACCGTCGATCTCGCAGGGAATGGAACCTGACGTGATGGGAGTTCCCGGTGCTGCCTGGAGGGCCGTGATGCGCCCGGCGATGGGGGAGGTGAGTTCGTGAGGCGAGGCCGGGGGAATCGTGAGGGTGAGGGAGCGCGTATCGGTGAACTCGCGGGTGGTGACGGGGACCGTCGATGGAGCAGATGACGATGCCAACGAGGCCGGGGTGGGCGGCGAGGCAATGAGGATACCCGCGCTGACCCCACCCGCACCGGCGATGAGAGCGACAAACGCGGTGAGGGCGAGCCAGCGGCGAGAAGATGCCATCTCAACTCCTGAGGATGGTTGTGGTCATTTGCTGGGGTCCTCGACGCATCGTTGCCAAATGTCGGGACCCTGGGATGGGTCGATGAACGGCAGTGCGCTGTCGAGAGGCGTTCCGCTCTCGCGAGCGCGCGCGAGCTCTTGGGCCGTGAACGACGGCTCGACCGCCTTGTTGCGGATCAAACACTGCGTGTACAGCTCGTTGAAATCCCGATGATCCGGGTTGACTCGCATGTCGAACTCGAGCGCCTCGATGATCGGCTCACCGGCATCGATGGAACAGGCGGAGACGAACTCTTGTTGCTGTTCGGCGGATATGGAGCAGCCAACCGGCTGATCGGGGACGCTCAGCGTGCCGCTCGGGCCAAAAGACGCACCGGTCACGCCTTTGTCCGTCAGGCAGCTCAGCACGCGCTGACGCATGTCCTGGAGTTCGGCCTCGCTGATGGTGGAGTCGGCGAGGACAGATTGGACGAACTCGTTGGACGCCCACTCATTGCGCGCCTGCTCAATATCGGCCGCCCACGGCCCCTCCGCCGCGGGCGTGGTCTGTTGGCAGCCACAAGCCGTGGCGACGATGACAAGAGCGGCAGCGAGCAAACCAACGCGCGAACGAATGGAGTGCGTGCCCTCCCTGTTGTTTGCTCCCATAATGTTCTCCCTCGAACAGCCTCGATAATGGGTGCTTACTTCCAGAATAACGAAGAAAGGGCCCCGTTTTTCCGCATAACGGAGAAGCGAGTTGAGATGGGGATGATCAGATGACCCCAAACGCGCCGCAGCCCCCAGTCCCGGAACCCGACGCGGCGTGCGATCCCCACCGCGGCAGGCCGACCCGGAAGCGGGGGCTGCAACACACGTTTCATTGTGTGAGGCTAAGCTCAAAAAACAAGGAGCTTTGGCTGAGAAAACCCTGGGAAAAGCGCGCGGGGTGGATCCTCATCCACCCCGCGCGCCCCAGGCCAGCAATCAGGCGATCACTTCGATGCGAGACGAGCGCCCTCGGTAAGAGCCTCCAGCTTCGCCCACGCGATCGACGGGTAGATACGGCCGCCCAGGCCACAGTCCGTCGACGCCACGACGCGCTCGTCGCCCACAATGTCCGCGAACTGGCGGATACGCTGAGCCACCAGCTCCGGATGCTCCACAACGTTCGTCGAATGCGACACCACACCGGGGATCAGGTACTTGCCCTCAGGCAGTTCGATGTCGCGCCAGATCGTCCACTCGTGCGCGTGGCGAGCATTCGCCGCCTCGAAGGTCAGGCCATTCGCGTTCACCAGCAGGGCCAGATCCACGATGTCCTTGAACGCAATATCCGTCGTGTGCGGGCCGTGCCACGAACCCCAGCACACGTGGAAACGCACCAGAGACGGGTCAATGCCCTCCAGCGCGTGGTTCAGCGCGTCGATACGCACGCGAGAGAACGCGCGGTAATCCTCGACGGACGGCTCCGGGTTCATCTGGTCCCAGCCCTCCGCGATATCCGGCGCGTCAATCTGCACCGTCAGGCCCGCGTCCGTAATGCGCTTGTACTCCTCGCGCAGCACATCCGCGCACGCCCACACCACGGCCTCGTCATCCTCGTAGAACGCGTTAGCCACGCGAGCCGCCGAACCCGGCGAAATCGCCGCCACGAAACCATCCGACACGGGCTTGCCCGCCGCCTCCAGCGCGTGCTTCGTGCCCGCGATATCGCGCTCCACGGCCTCGGCGCCGATGTAGGTCAGCTCACCCGTGATCGTCGGGAACGCGATCGGGTTGCGGTTCGCAATGTGAATACCCGAATCCGGATCCGCGTACGCGTCCGCGAAACGCTGCCAGTCGCGGCGCTCAGCAAACGATGAGAAAGAAAGTCGACCGGCACGGCCTGCCGGGGGGACGCACATCAAAACGCTGCACGTCCTCAAAGGACAGTCCGGCGAAACGCGAGAAGGAATACGTCCACCACGCGCCGTAATCAACCGTGTCGATCATCGCGTGACCGTACTCGCCGTCGTTGACGATATCCAGGCCAATCTCGGCCTGACGCTTCACAACGCCGTCAACCTGATCCTGCAGCAGCGACGTGAAGTCAGCCTCGCCGAGCGAACCCTCACGGCGCGCACGATTCGCCTCGAGCAGCTCGGGGGTACGGGGCAGGGAACCAACATGAGTGGTGCGAATGGTCATCGCAGTCCTTTCTCTAATCTGTGCACCCAGCCTACGTTTCGCGTGTCGAGAACGAGGCCGAATGTCCGAAGCGTGACCAATGCGATCAACCACTCAACTGGCAAGACGCTAATTCACGCACGCACCCCTTGCGTTTTCCTTGCAATCACGCCCACAAGCGTCCACTCACTGACACGGCGACCCGCTCACCACAGCCCCCGAAATACCGCGCGAAAACCACCCCACCCAGCCCCGGCCTCGTCCATGAGACGAAACCCGCACGGAAACGCAGCGCTCACGCTCCTACTGTTGAGTCATTACAAGGCAAAAGAAAGGCACATCATGAGTCGCCCGCTGCGCTCGGCAACATCCACCCAAGGCCGTAACATGGCCGGAGCACGCGCCCTGTGGCGCGCCACCGGCATGACGGACGGCGACTTCGGCAAGCCGATCATCGCTATCGCCAACTCCTTCACCCAGTTCGTCCCCGGCCACGTGCACCTGAAGAACATGGGCGACCTCGTCGCCGGAGCCATTGAAGCAGCCGGCGGCGTCGCCAAGGAATTCAACACGATCGCCGTCGACGACGGCATCGCCATGGGCCACGACGGCATGCTCTACTCCCTGCCCAGCCGCGACCTCATCGCCGACTGCGTCGAAACCATGGTCAACGCACACCGCGCCGACGCCCTCGTGTGCATCTCCAACTGCGACAAGATCACCCCCGGCATGCTCCTGGCCGCCATGCGCCTGAACATCCCCACCATCTTCGTCTCCGGCGGCCCCATGGAATCCGGTGCCGCCGTCGACGGCGTCGTCGAACACCGCCTCGACCTCATCGACGCCATGGTCATGGCCGTCGACGACTCCGTCAGCGACAACCAGCTCGCCAGCATCGAAGCCAACGCATGCCCGACCTGCGGCTCCTGCGCCGGCATGTTCACTGCGAACTCCATGAACTGCCTCAACGAGGCCATCGGCCTGGCCCTGCCCGGCAACGGCACCACCCTGGCCACCCAGATCGAACGCAAGAAGCTCTTCACCGAGGCCGGCACGCGCATCGTCGACATGTGCCGCGCCTACTACGACAACGAGGACGACTCCGTCCTGCCGCGCTCCATCGCCACCAAGGCCGCCTTCGAGAACGCCATGAGCCTGGATGTGGCCATGGGCGGCTCCACCAACACCGTCCTGCACATCCTCGCCATCGCCAACGAGGCCGGCGTCGACTTCACGCTCGACGACATCGACGCAATCTCGCGCCGCGTGCCCTGCCTGTGCAAGGTCGCCCCCCAACTCCACGACCTACCACATCGAGCACGTCCACCGCGCCGGCGGCATCCCCGCCCTGCTCGGCGAGCTCGACCGCGCCGGCCTGCTCAACCGCGACGTGCACTCCGTCCACTCCGACAACCTGGCCGACTGGCTGGGCGCGTGGGACGTGCGCAGCGGGAGCGCCACCGACGAGGCCAAGCACCGCTTCCTCGCCGCCCCCGGCGGCGTGCGCACCACCCAGGCATTCTCGACCGCCAACCTGTTCGAGTCCCTCGACACCGACTCCGAGGCCGGCTGCATCCGCTCCGTCGAGCACGCCTACACGAAGGACGGCGGCCTGGCCGTCCTCTACGGCAACATCGCCGCAAACGGCGCGATCATCAAGTCCGCCGGCATCGACGAGTCCCTCTTCCACTTCATCGGCAAGGCCTTCGTCGTCGAATCCCAGGAGGAAGCCGTCGAGGCCATCCTGAGCAAGCAAGTCAAGGAAGGCGACGTCGTCGTCATTCAGTACGAGGGCCCCAAGGGCGGCCCCGGCATGCAGGAAATGCTCTACCCGACCTCCTACCTCAAGGGCCTGGGCCTGGGCAAGAAGTGCGCCCTCATCACCGACGGCCGCTTCTCCGGCGGCACGTCCGGCATCTCCATCGGTCACATCTCGCCCGAGGCCGCGGCCGGCGGCGCGATCGGCCTCGTGCGCACCGGCGATGAGATCGAAATCGACGTCAACAACCGCGTCCTGCGCGCGAACGTGAGCGACGAGGAACTTGAGCGCCGCCGCGCCGAAAAGGGCGCCGCGCCGTGGAAGCCCTCCAAGCCTCGTCCCCGCCAGGTCTCCGACGCCCTGCGCGTCTACGGCATGCTCGCGGCGTCCGCAGACAAGGGTGGCGTGCGCGTCCTGCCCGACTGGGCGTGAGCGGAGCGCCTACAATCGTGGGCATGCATGGAGAGTATAAAGTTCCCGGAGGCAAGCTCGTCGTCGTCGATACCGACGTGGAGGAGGACCGCCTGACGCGCGTGAGCGTATCCGGCGACTTCTTCCTCGACCCCGACGACGCACTCACCCGGATCACCGCGTCCCTCGAAGGGGCCCCGGCCTCGTCGAGCGCGAAGGATCTGGCCGCGCGCGTGGAGGCCGCCCTCCACGAAGGTGACACGCTCATGGGCGTGACCCCCGAGGCCGTCGGCATCGCCGTACGCCGCGCGCTGGGCGCCGCCCTGTCGTGGGACGACATCGACTTCGACGTCATCCACGGCCCCGTCGTCGACCCGATGATCAACGTCGCCATGGACGAAACCCTCGTCGAAGACGTGGCCGCGGGCCGCCGCAAGCCCTTCATGCGCCTGTGGGAGTGGAACGGCCCCCAGGTCGTCATCGGCTCCTTCCAGTCCTACCAGAACGAAATCCAGCAGGACGGCGTCGACCGTTACGGCATCACCGTGTCGCGGCGCGTCACCGGCGGCGGCGCCATGTTCATGGAGCCCGGCAACTGCATCACCTACTCGCTCGTCATCCCCACGGCCCTCTTGGAGGGAATGAGCTTCGAGCAGGCCTACCCGTACCTCGATCAGTGGGTCATGGAGGTCCCTCGAAAAAGCTCGGCATCAAGGCCAAGTACGTGCCGCTCAACGACATCGCCTCCGAGGCGGGCAAGATCGGCGGCGCCGCGCAGAAACGCTGGGCCAACGGCTAGCATGGTCCACCACGTGACCATGGCCTACGACATCGACGCCATCAAGATGAACGAAGTCCTGCGCATCGGCATGGAGAAGATCCGCGACAGAGGCACCCGCAGCGCCGTCAGCGCGTGGACCCCATGCGCTCCCCAGACCGGGCTTCCCGCGAAAGAGATCCTGAAGGTGTTCTTCGACCACTTCAAAGGAGAAGTACAACGCGAGCGTCGGCACCATCAGCGAGGCGGATCTCGAGGTCGCACGGAAGCGCTGCGAGACGAAGTTCGCGCGCGAAGAGTGGGTGCACCGCATCCCCTGAGCGCGCTCGCTTGGTGCGAGCCGGGCCCGTTGCCCGCTTCAGCGTCGTTTCGACGAGGCCGGGGCGGGCCGGGCGGGCTTCCGCCAGAAGAGCTGGAGCGCGCACCCCGTGGATGATGAGCTCGACGCCGATGACGAGGATCAAGAAGCCCATGATGCGCACGATCGCGCCGACGCCGGTGGCACCCAGTTTGTCGATCCAGGGCGTGCCGTAGCGCAGTAGCAGCGCGATGACGGCGCTGTCACCGCGATTCCCAGGACGATGCCGACGCGAAAACCGATGGCCGTGTTGCGGGCGGCCAGCGCGATGACCACGCCGATCGAGCCGGGCCCCGCGATGAGGGGAGCGCCATGGGGGAGAAGGACACGTCCGGCTGGAGGTCGCGTGCTGAGTCTCCCTCATGGGTGGCACGGCGCTTGTTTTCCAACATCGAAACCCGAGTGCGCGACGACCAAGCCACCCGCGATCTGTAGCGAGGGCAGGGTCGAAGCCGAAGAAGCGCATGATGAGCGAGCCACTGACCGCGAACACCGTTAGGATGGCGAACACATAGATGCCTGTCTTCCACGCCTGCGAGCGCACCGCAGCCGGAGCATTGCCGGCGGTGAGGTCCTGCGAACGCCGCGAGACCGCCGATCGGATTGGTGATCGGGGCGAGCGCCAGGATCGCGGCGGACATTCCAGCGAGAACAGTCATCATGCGGACAATCCTAGTCGGCGATGTGCTCGCGCGAGCGAGCAGTCCGCTCAGACACGGCGGGCGCCGAAAACGGCAGTTCCCATGGCGCACGATCGTCGCGCCCTCGGCTATGGCCCACTCCAGGTCGCGGCTCATGCCCATTGACAGCGCCAGGTCGGACTCGTTGATGCCCAGGGGCGCGCGGCCTCGTCCCTGATGCTGCGCGCTGCTGCGTAGGCCCGCGCGCACGTCGGCCCTCGACGGGGGAGTTCAGGCCCACCGTCATGAATCCCGCGAGCTGCAGGTGGGCCGAGGCCTCGACCGCGTCGATCAGCGCGGCGACGTCGGAGGGGGCGCAGCCGTGCTTCGTGGCCTCGCCCGAGACGTTCACCTCGACGAACACCGGGAGCGTGCCGGTCGCGCGTGCGTCGATTTTCGAGGCCAGGGCGGAGGAGTCCAGCGACTCGATCGCGTCCACGCAGGCCAGCGCGTGGTTGATCTTGTTGGACTGCAGAGGCCCAATCAGGTGGATGCGCGCGCCGGGCACCTCGCGGATCGCCTCCGCCGTCGCGCGCGCCTCCTGCACCCGGTTGTGGCCCAGCAGGATCGGCAGGCCCGCCTCGCGTAGGGCCGCGGCGGCGGCCCGGCACTCTTCGGGCGTGCGCGTCTTGACCGCCAGCTCCAGGTGCACCGAATCGGTGCGGCCGCACGCGGACGTCGCGCGGTCGATGCGGTCGCGGGCAGCGGCGATGGCCTCGGGAATGCTCATGCCCTCATGGTACGCGCGGTGTTACTTTCAGGGGCTAATCAGGGGCCACTCAGGGGAACCTGAGACGCGCGGTGTGGCAGACTAGAATGTTTACAGATCAAGGAAAGGACACGCCATGCGTACCCTGCTCAACATCATCTGGTTCCTCTTCGGAGGGCTCCCGCTCTTCCTGGGATACCTCCTCGCGGGACTCTTCTCCTGCATCTTCATCGTCACGATCCCCGCGGGCGTTGCCTGCTTCCGCATCGCCGGTTACGTGCTGTGGCCGTTTGGCAGACGCGTCATCGACAAGCCGGGCGTGGGAGCGGGCTCTGGCATCATGAACATCGTGTGGTTCCTGGTCGCGGGCCTGTGGCTCGCCATCGGCCACATCACTACCGCCGCCGCGCAGGCCGTCACGATCGTTGGCATCCCGCTGGCCATCGCCAACCTCAAGATGATCCCGATCACCTGCTTCCCCTTCGGCAAGGCCGTCATCGACGACCCGACCGCGTCCATCCTCTGACGCGTCCTACACTGGGGTCATGGCTCGTAAACACAGAAAAGACCACGGCGGCGGCCCCACCCGCGCCATCGAGGCGCTCACGGCGGCCGGCGTTGCTTTTACCGTTCACGAGTACGAGCACGACCCGGCCGCCCGCTCATTTGGCGAGGAGACCGTCGAGAAGCTGGGCATCGACCCCACCCAGGCTTTCAAGACCCTCATGGTGCGCCTGGAGCCCACCGGCGAGTTCGTCGTCGGTTGTGTGCCCGCCCGGGCTCACCTGTCCATGAAGCTGATCGCCAAGGCAGCTGGTGCCGAAAGCGCTGCCATGGCCGACCCTGCCGTCGCACAGCGTCGCACCGGCTACGTCGTGGGCGGCATCAGCCCGCTCGGGCAGACCACCTCGCACCGTGTGTTCATCGACTCGGCGTGCCTGGACCACGAGACCATGATCGTCTCGGGCGGGCGCCGAGGCCTCAGCGTCGAACTGGGCCCCCTCGACCTCGTCGAGCTGACGGATGCTGAGGTCACGGACCTGGC
>BNJU01004466.1_pt1 | contig 176667 bp, 194 predicted proteins | sample 8539281 | NCBI WGS metagenome assembly BNJU01 (sample SAMD00202456, study PRJDB9452) | human saliva metagenome | isolation source: human saliva | place: Japan
TACATATATTGTAAAAATTTTTGTATAATCTAATATATATTATAACAAATTATATGAGGTGTTCAACAATGGAGATATATTTTTGTAAGACATGGGCAAACGATTTGGAATGTCGAAAAAGATTCCAAGGGACTCTGATTCTCCTCTTACTGAGTTAGGAATTACTCAAGCAAAATTATTGGGTAAAAATTAAAAGATATTAAATTCGATAAATTTTATTCAACATCTTTAAAGAAGCAAATGATACTGCAAATTATATAAAGGTGACAGAGACCAAGAAGTTGAAATTTTTGATGATTTCATTGAAATTTCAATGGGAGATATGGAAGGTATGGGACATAGAAATTTAAAGAACTTTATCCTGTCCAATTACTTCTTTTTCAATCAAATTGAATATGATCCAAGAGAATATAATGGTGAAAGTTTTCTTGAAGTTAGAGAAAAGAGTTATCAAAGGTTTAAATAAGTTTGTTGAATTGAATAAAAATTATGAAAGAGTTTTTAGTTGTGAGCCATGGAGCAACTTTAAAAACTTTACTACACTATATAAGTGGAAAAGATATTTCTACTTTTAAGTAATGAAGAAATACCTAAAAATACTAGCTACACTATAGTAAAAATATGAAGATGGGAAATTTGAAATCACAGATTTTTCTAATACAAGTCATTTAGATGAAATAGAAAAATTTGAAAAAGGAGAATATATATGAATGAAAGTATTGTATTCCAACCCGAAATTCCTTATAATACAGAAATATTGGAAGAAGTTGTGTATTAACAAATACAACTTTACATTTAATAAAACCATTAGGTTTTTCTCTTGATGAAAAACAAGTAAGAAGAGCTGGAATGGATTATTGGCACTTAGTAGATTTGAAAATATGGGAATCTTTTTGAAGAATTTTCAGAAGCTAATAGAAGGTATAAGACTATTTTATGCTACAACAAAGACTAACAAAAATATTCTGATGTCAAACATGAAGAAAATGATTTTCATCATGTTTTGGATGGAATCAAGAGAATACCAGAAGAAATTTTAAATACAAATCCTGAAAGATGTATAACTATCCCTATGATACCAATGGGAAGATCTTTAAATCTTTCTAATTCGGCTGTTATAATTTTGTATGAGGCATATAGACAATTAGGTTTTTAATTTTTTTAGGGAGAAAGATTTGAAAAAGAATTAAATTTTTATTTTTTCAGCAATAAAGAACAGTACAAACAAAGGAGAAATAAATACTTTAAAGATTAAATATATTTTTAGAAATTTAATATTCTATAAGTATTCAAAAAATTAGCTAATTTCATTTTGAATGATAAGTTTCTAAAGAAAATATACATAAATACCCTGCTTTATGTTCTAAAATACATAGACCTACTTAGCAAAATTCCATTAAATTAGAGATAAAAGCAAAATATAATTATCTCATCCTATATATAAATAATTATTTTAAAGATAATTTTCTAGCTGAATTATATGAAAAAGGTTTATAAAATTTGTGAGATAGAAGGTAAAAATGAAGAACAGTTATATCTCAAAGTCTATACTGACTTTGAAAAAAGAAGGTGAATTTAATTTAATATGTACAGATAAATTTGAAAACCAGTTAGTAAAGTTAACTTTTGCTGTTGATAATAATAAAATAGCTATTGCTGGTCTACAAGGTATGAAAAAGATGAAAATCTAGAAAAATTAAATATGTAACTAAGAACTTCTATGGCATTTTTCCAAAAAGATAACATTAGAGTTTTATACCTACTGTTTAGTAATTTTTCAAAAGCAGTAAGTAATAATGGTCATGTCTATCTATCTTTAAGATATAAATTTAAAAATATAGAAAAATTAATGTTGACTATGATGAATTTTGGGAAAGTTTAGGAGCTAAAAGAGAAAATGAAACTTTTGGCTTTTACCTGAAAAATTAACTAGAAAAACATAGAAGATATCCCAAGTAAAAAGATCTCAATACACTAATAGGTACAAAATATTAGATGAATTGAAGATAAAGTAGATAGTTTTCTTGTTAACTTATAAAAATAAAAATATTTTCTATAGAAATAATTGGTAATTTTTATTAAAATTTAATAAATTTCTAAAATATATGGAGGTATAGCTATGATAAGTTTTAAAAAAATGATTATAGTGAAGGAGCTTGTCCTGAAGTTTTAGAAGCACTTGTTAAGACAAATTATGAACAAACAATAGGTTATGGTGAAGATGCAATATTGTGAGGAAGCTAAAAATTTAATTAGAGAAAAATATTACTGTCCCTAATGCTGATATTTACTTTTTAGTTGGTGGAACTCAAGTAAATACAACTGTTATTTCTCATTGTTTGAAAACCTTATGAAGCTGTTATAGCTTCAAAAACAGGTCATATTTCTATACATGAAACTGGAGCTATAGAAGCAACTGGACATAAAATAATTGAAGTTGAGCCTGTTGATGGAAAATTGACTCTGAATTAATACTAAATGAATTGAGAAAACATGAAGATCATCATATGGTTAAACCTAAAATGGTTTTATATTTCAAATACCACTGAAATAGGAACTGTCTACACTAAAGATGAGTTAGAAGCAATTAGCAAAGTATGTAAAGACAATAATCTATATTTATTTTTAGATGGAGCTAGACTTGCCTCTGCACTTGCTTCAGAAAAATGTGATATAAACTTAGAAGACTATCCTAAATATTGTGATGTTTTTCTATATTGGTGGTACAAAATGTGGTCTATTATTTGGTGAAGCTGTAGTTATTATAAATGAAGATGTAAAGAAAGAATTTAATTTCTCTATCAAGCAAAAAGGTGGATTATTTGCAAAAGGGAAGACTGTTAGGAGTTCAATTTGCTACTCTATTTAAAACGATCTATATTATAGAATAGGAGTTCATTCTAATAAGATGGCTTTAAAAAATTAAAAATGCCTTTATTGAAAAAGGAATTAAAACTAGCAACTGATTCATATACTAACCAAATTTTTGTTGATTTAAGTGAAAAACAAATAAAAAGAATTAGAAAAAGATGTTATCTTTTTCTGTTGAATTTTTGGTATGAGTGAAAGTCAATCATCAAGATTTTGTAACTTCTTGGGCAACTAAAGAAGAAGATGTAGATAAACTTGTTGAATTAATAAAAATCTAAATGTAGATTGAGGAATAGAATGAAAAATATATAGTAGAACATGAGTTCGATGGTTATGAAATTGGAACTTATTTAAAAAGAAACAAAGGGCTATTCTAGTAGAGGTCTTAGAAATTTAGAAATCTATCTAAATGGAAAAAATTAAAAAAATAATGCCAAGAAGATTAAGAAATTAAATAGAATAGTTATAATTGAAAAAGAAAAAAAGTACAGGTATAAAGGCTATGGATATACCAATAGACATAGCTTATGAAGATGAAAATTTACTTATAGTAAATAAAGAACCATATATCATAGTTCATCCTACTCAAAAAAAAGTGGATAAAACTTTGCAAATGCTATTGTAAATTATTTTGAAAAACCTTGGGAAAAACCTTTAGTGCCTAGATTCTATAATCGTTTAGATATGAATACATCTGGACTTATCATAATTGCAAAAATGCATATACTCAAGCTTTTTACAAGATAAAACAGAAGTTAAAAAGACATATAAAGTTATCGTGAGTGGAATAATAGAGGAAGATGATTTTTTTATAGAAATCCCCATAGGAAAAAGTTGGAGATGACTTAAGAAGAATAGAACTTTCTGAAGAAAATGGTGGAAAGTCAGCTAAAACTCATATAAAAAGTTTTTAGAAAGAAATCGTGAGAAAAATATTACCTTTCTTGAAGCTAGACTATACACCGGTAGAACTCATCAGATAAGAGCTCACTTATCCCTTATTGGTCACCCTTTGGTGGGAGATGAACTCTATGGTGGAGATATGAATTTAGCAAAAAGACAAATGCTACATGCATATAAATTAAATTTCAAAATCCAAAAAAACTTTAGAAAATCTAAAAGTTGAGATTGAAATTCCTCTTGATATGAAAAGAACTTTTAAAATAATAACGAGTTAACTTTTTGAGATACGGTAAAAATAACCATTTTTAAGTTTAAAAATATTGTCAACTAAAAATTTGACAGTTGTTTAAAAAGTATATATTTTAAATATAAACAATTAATTTAATTTTAGTTAATTATTGGTTTTTATTATAAATTTATAGAAAGTTAAAAATTTAGGAGGTTAAAATGGCAGTAAAGTTGCAATTAATGGATTTGGAAGAGTGGAAGATTAGCATTAAGAGTTATGAGTAAAAATAAAGATTTCGATGTTGTTGCTATAAATGACTTAACAGATGCAAAAACATTAGCACATCTTTTAAATATGATTCAACACAAGGAAGATTTGATGGAACAATAGAAGTTACAGATGATGGTTTTTGTAGTAGATGGAGATAGCATAAAAGTTTTTCTGCTAAAGCTAATCCTGAAAGAATTACCTTGGGAGAATTAGGAATAGATGTAGTTCTTGAATGTACTGGTTTCTTTACAAGTAAAGAAAAAAAGCGGAAAGCTCACATCAAAAGCAGGAGCTAAAAAAGTTGTTATTTCTGCACCAGCTACTGGGAGATTTAAAAACTATTGTTTACAATGTAAATGACAATGTATTAGATGGAAGTGAAACAGTAATATCAGGAGCTTCTTGTACAACTAACTGTCTTGCTCCAATGGCAAAAGTACTAAATGATAAATTTGGAATAGTTGAAGGATTAATGACTACTATCCACGCTTACACTAATGACCAAAAATACTTTAGATGCTCCTCATAAAAAGGAGACTTAAGAAGAGCAAGAGCTGCTGCTGAAAATATAGTTCCTAACACAACTGGAGCTGCAAAAGCTATAGGTCTTGTAATTCCTGAATTAAAAGGAAAATTAGATGGAGCTGCTCAAAGAGTACCTGTTATAACTGGATCAATCACTGAACTTGTAACAGTTTTAGAAAAAGAAACTACTATTGAAGAAATCAATGCTGCTATGAAGCTGCAAGCAACGAATCATTTGGATATACTGAAGAAGAATTGGTATCAAGCGATATCATTGGAATTAGTTTTGGATCATTGTTGATGCAACTCAAACTAAAGTTCTATCAGTTGGAGGAAAACAATTAGTTAAAACTGTTGCTTGGTATGACAATGAAATGTCTTACACTTCTCAACTTATAAGAACATTAAAGAAATTTGTTGAAATTTCTAAATAATTAAATAGCAGAATATAAAATATAATATTTAGCAATTAAATAGTGGAACATATCTATGTTCCACTTTTTAAAATAAAAGGAGAGCAGAAATGAAAAATTATAACTGATTTAGATTTAAATAATAAAAAAGTTCTTATGAAAGTGGATTTCAATGTTCCTATGAAAGATGGAAAAATAACTGATGAAAACAGAATAGTTCAAGCATTACCTACTATAAAAATATGCTTTAGAACATAATGCTAAACTTATTTTATTCTCTCACTTGGAAAAAGTAAAAACTGAAGAAGATAAGGCTTCAAAAGCTTAAAAGCTGTGGCTGAAAAATTATCTGAACTTTTTAGGAAAAGAATGTTACTTTCATTCCTGAAACAAGAGGAGAAAAATTAGAAGCTGCTATCAATAACTTAAAAACCTGGTGAAGTTTTAATGTTTGAAAACACAGATTTGAAGATTTAGATGGTAAAAAGAATCTAAAAACGATCCTGAATTGGGAAAATACTGGGCATCACTGGAGATGTTTTGTAAATGATGCTGGAACTGCTCACAGAGCTCATGCTTCTAATGTAGGAATTGCAGAAAATATTGGATGGAAATTCTGCTATTAGTTTCTAGTTGAAAAAGAAATTAAAATTTATAGGTGAAGCTGTAAATAATCCCGAAAGAGACCTCTATTTACCTATTTGGGAGGCTAAAGTTTCTGATAAAATGAGGTAGTAGAAAACTTGTGTAACTCAGAGCTGATAAAATCTTCAATTGGTGGAGCTATGATGTTTTACTTTCTTATGCCCAAAAGCAGAAGGGATATCGAACTTCGTTGGTGAAGAATGATAAATTAGATTTAGCAAAAGATCTCTGACTTCAGTCAAATGGAAAAATAGGTTCTACCTGTGAGACACTGTTGTTGCCCAGCTAATGAATTCAATAATGATGCTGAATTTTCTACTGTAGATGTAGATAATATTCCTGATAATAAAATGGGACTTGATATCGGTGAAAAACTGTTAAACTGTTGATGGTTATACTCCGAAACTGCTGAGACGGTTGCGGAATGAGTATATGAGTTTTTGAAATGTCTAATTTCGCTAAAGGTACCAATAGGAGTATGTGAGATCAATATGAGAGTCTTGCTGATGCTGTTACTATCATAGATGGAGGAGACTCTGCCTGCGCTATCAGTTTAGGATATGCGGGTCGATACACATATTTCTACTGGTGGTGGAGCATCTTTGGGAATTCTTGAAGGTGAAAGTTTTCCAGGTGTTGAAGCTATATCAAATAAATAAAGAAAGAAAATAATCTGAGATAATAGATTGGTGAGAGGGTATGAAAAAGTTTTAGCAATTTGTTTTGATAATGAAGTGAGGAAGTTTTGCAGAGGATAAAATATATGTAAAGCTAAAGTGAGCAAACAGAGGATACAACGAAGATGGTCGTACCTATGGTTTTGACTGTCTTAAAGCTACTAAAAGATGGTGAAGTGGTTATAAAGATGTTGTTGCTCAACGCCGAAAACTGATAAAATTAGGTACAGGTTACAATAGAACAGTTAATCAAACCGAGCTGAGATAAACAAAGTATAATGAAAGTAGATGGGTTTCTGGGCAACTTCTCTTCAGCAATGTTTAGAAGAGCACTTAGAAATGCTGTGAAAGATATTGAAAAGCAAAGCCCTAATGAAAATAGGAATGAATGACGATCAGATGGTGGGAATAAGAGAAATGGTTAGTTATAGCTTTCATACTCCAATTGGTTTTACTTGCTTTTGTGTTGAAGATAAATTTAGGCAAAATTTATGACAATGGAAGGAACTGAAGTATCAGTTATGCAGGTGATATAACAAAAGTCAAAGCTTACAAGAAAAAGATAAGTCACTTAGAGTTACTCAAAATTCAAGTTATCCTTGAAGATGCTGATGTCATTGGTGGTGTTGCTGCTGATTGGTTGGGTGATATTAAAAGCTAGACAAAGACTTGATAAAGTGGTATCGCCAGTGAGCAGGAGCTTTTACATCGAAGGTTTTAAAAGCTCACTGAAGCTATAGAAAATATAAAAATCGAGAATAGAATAATAGGAGGCATAAAGACGCTCTATTTTATTAAGTACAATCTAATTCTCTTTGAACTTCATCAACATTTTTGCATTTCAAAGATTTTCTAACTTTCGCTAGAAAGTTTCCCATTTCATCAGCTGAGACCAACTATACGATTGAAAATTCCTAAATACTCGATTTATTATCGGATTATCAACGTCATGGGATATCTCGTGATATGATCTAGCTTCCTCCAAGCTTCTTCAAAACTGTTTCTCACTTGTAGCTCAACAGATATATTTAAAACTTTTGTCATACCTATGCTAACAGGATAATGTACTGAACGATATCCATGTTCTCTTACAATTTACATCACAGTTTATGTCTAATTGTTTCTTTAAATTGAGGATGATTGAGTGACGCCTCTTCTAATATTGACTTGAGGGTGTTTCTTTTATATCCCAAAGATTTAAAATTTCATGATGTATAGTTTGCCAATCATCTTTACAAAAGATGTACAGACCCTTACCTACTAAGTCTGTAACTATTTTCTTTAGTTATCAACACAAAATATTTCTTTCTTGAGTACTTCTTTTCCTACTACTAATTATCAGTTGGAGTGGCTGGGTTTTACCCTTCTTCTTACTGAGTGTGCAGATGTACATCTATCTAGTTTAGATACTGCATATTCGACTGTCTTTTCCTAAAGGAGAGTTAATCTTACATAGTCTTCTATATCTAATTTCAGTCCAGTACTAAACCGGTGGAAGAAAGTATAATCTTCACATTAATGGGGAAATTCTTTTAAAGAACTCTTTCTTTTATTAATTTATCCATGGAAATATAGACCTCCTGTTTATGAACTCTTTCTCAGTTTATCTTAACAGATTTTCTTGTGAATTTATTATTATTTATCTTTTTACTTCTTCTTTAGTAATGAGGGGTGGACTAAAATTGATTCTTCTTCCTACATCGCAGGAGAAAATCAGTAGACTTCGTCTTGAGACGTTTATTGTTAAACCTCTATATTCACCATCCAACAACTGGTTTAGTTTCTGCATGTATCAAGTACTCTTCCACAGAATTTGTTATCAAGTGGAAATCTAGATTCAGAAGAATATTCTTGGCTGAAAGATAAATTTTATATCTATATATAATCTTAGATTAGAAATTAAATTTTGTATGTTATTAAAAATTGTTTTAAAAGGTTTATAAATTTATAATATTCAATGTGTATGGATAATATTCCTTATTTATCATTAGCTATTTCATTTTATAGTGGTTGCTTTTAAAGAGAATTAGCCGAAATTAATTTCTTCCAGCTTTCTATTTTAATATCTTTAGGTATTTCATATTCCGATAAGCTATCTTTTCACATCTATAGCAATTCGATCTCTTCCTAAATTCTATGGGTTTAAAAATCTAAAAGTCTCAAAATTACAATTGCAAACACCTTCTAATCTGATATGTTCAAAATCTACATCAGTCATTTCCTAAAAATTAGTTTTAAAGGTTCTAAGTCTTTGAAGAAATTTCATACTTTGTAGGAAAATTTTGCAATTCCACATGCTTATAGACTTTTGACTTTCGAGCTTGTTTCAAGAAAGATCCTCGTCTCTTAGCTCTATTTCTAATTCTTTGTCTACTCTAGGTTTTCAAATTCAACTACGCCATTTGCAGCAAGGTTTCATTTGTGTCAATTACTTTAGAATTCCTCAGATAATTTATATTTTTCAAAATTATTTTAGGCTCTTCAGCTTAAGTTTAAAATTTTCAACCCGGTTTGAGTCTTAACTTCCAATTTTGGTGAGGACGCTTCGTCCTCACCAGTCAGGCAAATTTTCAGCAGAGGCATCACCACTTTTTCTCTCATCATCTTTCTAGATTTGGAATGAGTGCTGAGCCTCTCCTTTTATAGATTTCTATTGAATACTTGTTTACTCCGGTCAGTAATATTTTTATCAGTCGCCTATACTTGTCAGTTCATCATTAATATATGAGATAAGTTGTTTGCATGAGTCTATCAGTTTTCAGACATTACTAAAATCTAAAATATCTAAGAACTCTTTATCTTCCGTTTAGCACCTAAAGATTATTGTCGCTCTCTTAAATTCAATTCTTAATTTTTCTACAGAGCTTAGCAAGAATCCTAATAGCACTTTTATTCTCTATATCTTGTGAAGGAAAGGACAGAGTTTATCAATATCTTTGTCTTTTATAATCTCCATAGATTTTGTAAAAGCTAGTTTTAGCTCTTTCTCATCATTATTTATATCAAAGGGAGTGTTGTATCTGTGTCGAATTTAAAATTTTCTTCTATGGTATAATCAAAGTTTGTGGTAGTATTGGTGAAAACTATATCTGAGTTCAAAGATATTTCCTTATAGAAACTTGATCACATTTATTTTCCATAGAAAAAGATCCTTCTGATAATATCTCAACAATTTCTTTGTTTTCATTTAGAACTTTATCTAATAATTTTGAGCTAATTCAGCTAGAGATGAATTAGTACTTGAACAATAGAAAATCTCTATCTATATCTTTGCAGTATAGCTTCTCATTATTACTTGTTTCGATTCGTAAGGAAAACTAGTGTCAACCGAATTGTCTCTAGTAAAAGGTTAAATTTCGTATTGTTGCCTTAACATATGATCATCATCCACATGACTCTACTATTCCTTATAATTTTATCATATATATTAATATTTATCCATATCTTTTAAATAATATGAGAAATATCTAAAATGTGTATATATCAAATGTTATTTTGAGGTAGATATGCAGAAAAGTATTCAAAATTTAATAATAACTTTTGATAAATCTCTTTTACAATATGTTTGGATAGCAAATTATATGTGTATCATTATGACAGTGGATCTATAACTACAGTTACTGGTGGGTATTTTACTCTATCTTTACCTTATGTTGGTATCTATCTCTGGTGCTCACTTTCAAGAGGGTAGCCAATAAAAGTATATATAAACATTAAAAGTATAAAAGTATGTACCTAATGCTGCATTAGAAAAGAGCTAAGAAGATGGAAGGTCTTATTACTTATCTTGAGATGAAAGTACAGATTAACCCATATAAAGTGCCAGCCAACAATATCGAGCTTTGCTTTTACAGAAGGATGAAAGCTTCAAAGAAGGAAATTAAAAATGCTAGAGAAGTCATCAATATGGAGACAGCTCGTAAAGTTTGATGACTTGATGGAAAGAAATAGCTGATCTCTTTTAATAGAAAAGAAGCTAAAGAGAGCTGAAAGTCAATCTGATCATAGTGGGTACGTCCTTCTAATTTTAGACTGAAAAGATGCTTCAGATACAGGAGTGAGGCCCACATTTTCTTCTTTCTGAAACTTATATACCTTTATTTAATGTGCAGATTAAACTATCAGTTATGAAAGACTGACATATAATTGATAATAAAGTGGCCTCTGTTGAGTGGGTATGAATATAGGGAGACGAGTGCTTGGGTAAAAGGAAAATAGGAGACCTTGGCAGTGATACTTCTGCAAAAGTCTTTGGAGATGTGGTGCAACTTTTAGAAAGAATTCTATTTTGCCTTAAGCATAGTTAAAATAAATTTTAAAAGATGTGAAAAATTGCCAGATTGAGCCTACTCTTAAATGCGAAGAAGAAAAGCATATATGTACAACTTGTGGATTAGTTCTGGGTATAACTCTTCTGATTTCCAAGTAATAAGAGATTAGCATATCAAACTTATACAGGAGGGCTAAAAGTCTGTATTTATACAAGCCACCATACTTTGTTCCAGATGACCTACTACTAGATACATTAAAACTACTGCCTTTTATCTGGAATAGATGCCAGTATGATACCAAACAAAGGCCGAGATCACACTACTATCTATTAGGAGTTTAATCAGTACTATATCAGCTTTGAGCCTAAGATTAGGGTGCAAATATTTTCAGATGTGAGAGTAGCTTTATTCCACTCAGCTTTGACAGTAGATAGAGAGTCAGCTTTCAGTTGGAACGCTTTGAATTTAGACTATAGAAGTTTTTATTCGATTTTGAAGTAAATTTAAATGTCTATAGTCAGGAAGTTTACTAATGCTTTAAGTGCAATATTATAAGAGATATTACTATATCTAAGAAATTAACATTTAATGATTTTGCAAAAAGTATTTTTACAAAAATTAAAGAGTCTGTATTTGAACTTTTATCACCAGTTTTATAGAGACGAGTGTATAGAGTTTTTAAAAATTTTAGATAAAAGAAAAGAAATTCATTGAAGAACAGTATCAAATAAAAATTCTAGATATAAAAATATTTAAGTAATGGCATTTAAATTCAAATTTTCAATTGACTGTGAGATATTAAATACATATTAAAATTTTGAGGCTGATAGAACTTTAAATGAGGAAGAACAGGAGTTAATCTTATTAAAATAAGATAGTAAGTTTTGTCCCTGTGGTGAAGCTATTAAAAATAAAGATAATGAATATATCTCTGTTTTTGAAAATAGTTTGCACTCTTTAACTATGTGGATGAGAAAGTTATTATGAGACACTCATATCATTAGAGAATAGCAACTTTACTTGGGAGAAACTTCATGCTTTTACAAGATAGTAGTCTAGATATAATAGAAAAAACTAGACTAGACTTTAATTTATTTTATGATAAAATATTTCAAGACAGATATTGATTTTTCTGGGAAAGAGATAAAGTTATTAAACCTAGCTATGAAATAAAGGTTATGAGTTTTTCTCAACTTGAATATACGTTGCATGGAGATATCTTTCTGACAATGTCTTATTTGATGAGGATAACAATATAAAAAGCTACTTCTAGATTTTTAATAAAGCTATTATGCTCCATTTTATTTTTGACATCGCTATAGTTATAAAGTGGATAAAAATAAATAAGTATGATTTTTCACTGAAAATAATTTTATCAAGAGATTTTAAATTATTATTCAAAACAAAGAAAAAGTACAAATCAAAATTAAAAAGTTTTAGGTTGGCTTGTAGTGGCATTGACTTTTATCTTTTTAAGATTATACAGAGATTGAAAATTCTTATCAACTTTTTCTATTGAAGATCTTATATAAGTTTAATAGAATTAATGCTTGAAAAGAGAGATGACTTTTGCTGAAGAGGTTTGGCTGAGATTAAGAAATAAAAAGATTGTAAATACTCCTCATTTAAATATATTTAAAGTAGCTACTTGAGCAACTAATGAGAGTTTTGCTATATATTTACTAATCCTATATATTTGCTGGAGAAAATGTTAAAATACTATCCTCTTCTTATTGTTTTTGCACTTGGCTCCTCTTGTGTCTTTAATGACCACTCAAAGGCAGAGTGTCAGAGCATATAATATAAGAATGATTGATAATAGTAGAAACTAGAACAGAAGAGAAAGAACCTGAGTTTAGTTGTTGATACTATGGCAACTCTGTGAGTGAAAAATTAAATCTTCAAAAGCTTCCTAGGTATGAGTTTGTATCCTTCCTAATGATATCAATACTTTTTGCAACAAGGAACTTTCAGAATTTCTGCTATGGTTGCTGTTTCTCAGGACTCAAATAACTATGGATAGAAAGCTTAGAAATTACCGGGTTTTGAGCTCATGAAATGTCACATATTTGTTAATGGTGATATGCTTACTTCTTCTATTTTAGAAGTTTTTGTATCCAGCTTTTGGATTAATAAATCAGATTATATTATTTTAGGCATTAGAAGGAAATAATAGAGTCGGAGGTGGAGCTGCAGCTAGTATGCAGCAAAGTCTATATGATTAAAGATGCGTATTAACTTTTTAGGTGGGAATCAGCTTTGCAAGTTGGTATTGCAAGAAGAAGAATTTGGTGCTGATATAGATTGGCTGCTCAAATTACTGAGTCCTTCGCCATATATGAAAATTGCTTCCACTACGTCTACAAAGAAATCAGTGAAGGAGGAAGGTAAAATCTTACAACCTATTGATAGAATTTGCTGCTTTTAAGATTACATATAAAGATCTATGCGATTGGTTTTGCAAATCTTTTGCTACTCACCCAGGATTTAGAAAGAAGAATAGCTGCTGTTTCGTAAAGAATGGAGAAATAAAAGTGAGGCTGTTGCAACAGCCCTAAGCACTCTCTCTAGATTTTGTAGCAATATATTTTCCACTGTGTAGCTTTTTAGGTTTGTAGCAATTTCTTGAGGTGTTCCTGCTTAGCAGCAACTGTTCCTCCATTTTCTCCACCATCCACTCCCAGCTATCTATTATATAGTCATGCAGTCTTTATTACATCAGATGTATGCTCTATTAGCCTGTAACAGTATTCCCTTTTCCTAAAAGTCTATTTCACGAAACTTCCATTAACTTTTTAATATCTTGAAAAGTGCTGATCTATTTGTAGGATTTCATCTAAGATATATCCAGTGTTCCTTACTCATTTTGAAAGTTCTATTGCAAGTCCTTCTCTGTGCTTCTCCACCCTGATAGAGTAGTTGCAGGTTGTCCTGGCTTTATATAGTCTAAAGCAGCATCCTATTGAACTTTTAATTTTCTTTCTAGATAGAGATATAAAAGAAGTCATAAGCTTCTAATACACTCATTTCTAAGACATCTATAGTCTATCCTTTATAATATCTACATCTAATGTTTCCTTATTATCTCTTTTCCTCCTAGACTTCACATTCGACATAGACATCTGGTAAAGAAATTCATTCGATACTAATATTTACTGCACCTTGACGGGCTTCACATCTTCCACCTTTAACATTGAATAGAAAATCTACCCTTTTAAAACCATGAAAGTTTAAGCATCTTGAGTTCTGCAAAATATCTCTAAATATCATCAAAAAGTTTTTGCATATAAGTAGCAGGGTTAGACCTTCGTGATATCTTCCTATTGGAGTTTGGTCAATGTGATGTACTGCAATTCTTACGACCTTCAATTTATCATATTTCCAATGGATACTCATTTTTCCTTATTCCAATTGATTAAATAGTATTGGGTATAGAGTTGAATTAACAAAGTAGATTTTCCACTTCCCTCACTCCTGTTACAGCAATCATAACTCTAAAGGAAATTCCACATCTACTATTTTTAGATTACTTTCCTTTTACCAAACAATTTAAGAGTTTTCATTCCATTTTCTTCTCTTTTGATGTTCAATTTCTTTAACTTACCGCCAGTTTTCCAGTTATAGAATTCTTGTTTTTCGGCATTACTTTCTCTTTTGGAACTTTGAAAGCGGCAATTTCCCTCAGTTCCTGCCTGGTATATATCTAGTATCTTATCTGCTTGCATCCATAGAAAGTATCTGCATCATGTTTCAACCATGCAATTAAGTATTTCCCGATTCTTTTACCAGTCTATTTAAAGTTGCACCAGTAATTTTGTCATTATCCTTTTTGATGTAGTCCTATGCTTGGTTCATCTAGGCCACATATGGAGACTCCTGTCAGTCCTGAACCTATTTGGGTTGCAGGAGTCTTATTCTTTGGGACTCTCCACCTGATCGAGTTTAGTTTCCTCTTGAGAAAGAGTCAAATAATCCAAACCAACATTAGTCATAAATGTCAATCTCTCTTAGCTACCTAAAAGTTTCCTTAGCTTAATTTTCCTTTAGCTATCTGTCAAACCCAAAGTTCATAAAAGAAATCAAGAGATATACTCATATCACAGATTTCCACGATATTTTGCCTCATTAGCAGTCCTGCTAGGACTTCATCTTTCCAGTCTTTTTCCCTCCCTGGGCTTTACAGATTCTTTAACTCATATATCTATCTCAATCTCTTTCTTTTTGAGCTTCTAGAAAAGATTCATAGTATCTTCTTTCTAGGATTTTAACTGCTCCTTCTATTCTTTATAGCCATGAAATCAAAGTACTCACACCTGCGTAATCCAAATTTGAATTTTTCATCACTAGCATAGATATTATATCAACTCTTTTTAGATCAAATCTTTGGCTGGCTTAGTTAAATCTATTTTTGCACCTTTGCCATAGCTCTAAATATTTCCCAACTATCTCCTTTTCTCTTGCCCATGAGCTCAGGAATATACATTCCCTCCATACTACAAGACCAAATCAAGTTCTGTTAAGCCCAGCACCATCAACTTCCTAATCCCTAATCCCTTACATTTCAGGACAGGCACCATATGAGGCATTGAGACAAAAACTAATCTTAGTTTTAATTCCAGATACTAACATCTTCATAGTTGCAGGACAGAGCACAGTTTTCACTGTATAGATAATCAGTTTTGTCCGGCATGTCTACAGTTTTCCATTTGATAGTTCGTACTGCACTCCTAATGAGATGGAGTTAATCCTACTTTCTCAAAATCTTTGTCATCTTTCTTTAAAACTAATCTGTCTACTACAACCTATATTATGTTTCTTGTGCTATCTAGTTCAATTTCATCTTCTAGATAAAGTAGCTTCGCCATTACTCTGGCTCTTACAAAACCTAGAAATGGATTTAAAAATATATTTTTATGAGTACCTTTTTATCTTTAACAACAGGTGAAAGAAGAATAATTTTACTTCCCTTCATCAAATTTAGAGCCTAATACTTTCCAACTATCTTCATCTATACTTTCGTCAACTGCTGTGTGACAAATAGGACGGTGGGCTGTTCTACTGTAGGCAGAGTCAAAGTCTTAAATAGTCATAAACTTCAGTTATAGTCCAACTGTTGAGCGAGGGTTTCTATTTGTAGTGACTCTATTGAGTGGGAGAATCGTACCTTCTGTGCTGTCTACTTCTGGCTTATTCATTTGCTATAGATTGTCTTGCACGATTTGAAAGACTTGCAAAGCATATCTTACTTTTTGTCCTTCTGAGATAAGGTTGTGTCAAAGGCACGAGAAGATTTTCACTTCCACTTACTCCTGTTACAACAATGAATTCAAATTTTGAGGGTTCAATATCTATATAAATTCTGTTTGCCTTGCTCCTTTTATGGTAATTTTATCATCGATTTGTTCAAATTCACTCTTCCTTTCTAAATTTTTCTATATATTTATTATATCATATTTATCATATGTTTAGAAAATAAAATGCAAGAGCTGTGCAAAATAATAAAAAGATACTAGTTTGTTACTGAGGTAAATTTCTTAACGATTGATCAAGAATTCGCTTTCAAATCAAGGAGCTTCGTTGCACTCAACACTCCTGCATTTGCTCAGCTCATTCTATTTGATATCTATTTCCAATTACGTAACTCACTTATTTTTACTTTTGAGTACGATTATAGTATACAATAACTCCGTGTTTCTCTTTCTTTATTTTCTATATAGAAAAATCCTATTCCTATTATATGTAAAATAGCAGCAATATTTATAAATATATGCTATATCATATGATAGTGCTTTTTATAGTCATGAGCAAAGAAATATAGACCTATTGAAGACACTCACTCACCCAATACAAACTAAAACTAAAAATACTGTATTTGCTCTTCTAAGTAATGTTGGAAAAAGAAAATTGCTATCAACCCATAGCTAAATACAAAGTCAAACTCAATTTTGGCATACTCTTTGTTGCCAATGACTTATATAGTTCCAAAGCAATACTATAGTCCACTGAATAACTACAATTAAAATCCCTTCCAACACCTATAGCTTATAACTAAAACCAGATTGTATACTTCCAGCAATCAACATATATGAAGATATGGTCTAAAATTCTAAACATAGATTTAGCTTGCTATTGTGATACATAGAATGATAAAGATAGAACTCAACATTAAAAACAATGAAGCTAGTGAAAATACGTATTCCCACTGCTGAAGCATAGCCACCATAAGAAATGCCCCATGTTACCTATAGGTAAGCACTAATTGTTGCCGCCATCACTCCATGTGTAGCTGTATTTCCATTCTTCAGAAAATGTAATCTTCTATTAAATCTCATAATAATTACTTCCCGCCCAAATCTTTTAACTTTAACTAAGATTAGACACATATCATACTTAGTTGTACTTTTCTATTTTCAATGTTAAAATAATATTATCTTTGAGGAATGATATTAGGAAAATTATAGAAACGAAAATAAATTAATAAAATTTTTATTAAAACAGTATAGAGATACTGAAGGACAATTTTATAGCTGAAAGGACATAAATTTTTAGATTGTGATACTGCTACCTGAGATAATAATTGTTAGAGAAGATGTTAAAGATTTATATATATGGATTAGATAGATTTTGAATGTATTTTAGTCAATGAAAAAGCTTTTCAAAATTGAGTTCACAAGAGAAAACTCACAGGGGATAATCATTGTATTCTATAATGACTTAAATTCTTTTTATCAAATAATTTAGTGATTTTTAGATGATGTTAGCGATCCAGGTAATTTAGGAACTATTATTAGACTCTTGTGATGCTACAAACTTTGAAGATATAAAATTTTTAACTAAGGACAGTTGAGTGCCTATAATGAAAAAGTTATAGAGCAACTATGGGTTCTATTCTAAATGTCAATCTTTTCTATTTAGAAAACAAGAAAATTATAAAACTTTAAAAAGGAAAAATAACTATTCTATAATAGCTACTTATTTAGATAAAGAAGCACTGCCATGCAATAAAATTAAATTAAAAGATGCTGTAATTTTTGGAAATGAGGTCGTGGAATTTGTGAGTGAATTTGTAAGTATAAGTGATTGTCAAAACTGTTATTCCTATATCTGTCAAATAAGAATCATTAAATGTTGCAGTTGCATCTGCTATAATTTTATATAAATTTAGAAATAGAGGGACTTATATAAGTCCCTCTTAATTTTATTCCTTTATTTCCTTTTAAAAATTTTCCGAAGAGCTATAAAATCTTTATTTCTCTTTTATTTCAAAAGAAGTTTTTAAAAGCCTTATCCATAGATAATTCAATTTCTTTTTCAGTCATAGAGGCTACCTCATTAGTTAGGATATTTTGTATTCATATGCGTGCAAAGTTTTCTAAGTCCATATTTTCCTGTTGCATTTTGAGTTGAAATGTAGTTGGAATGCATAAACACACATCTCTATATCTCTGTCCCATTCATTAGTCTCTGTTTATTTCCTATCCATATTTTCTTTAATTCTTCTTTGATATCACTGATAGATGTAGCATTGAATTTTCTTCATTCATAAATGCTTGCTTATCACTTTCATTGTACCAAGCTCCTATATCATACTTTTTCGTATAATTCTTTCCAAGGAATTTTGCTCCTGGATCTTCTTTCTACTTGGAGCGATATCAGGTGAGCAACAATATTTCTTGCTGGAATATGTATATCTAGCTGCAACATATTTATTGGTTTGAGCAACTTTTTCTATTTGTGTTGTATATTCTAGATGAGCATCATAAGGTGGATAACGATTAGGATCATTTCTACGATCTCTTGCTATACCATCACTAACAATTTCAATACCTATAGATGTATCATTTAGATTAGTTCTTTCCTCTAAAATAGACTTGCTCCAGCATGCCACACTCTTTTGATCTAAAGGAACTAGATTATAGATCATATTATCATCTTCATCAAAGGAACTAAAAAGTGTGTGCACTTACTCTGTTTTGAAATTAATTCTTTAATAGAATATTCATTTGTTGCTGTATAATGAACTACAACAAATTGTATTCTTTTCATTTCTTCCGTGATACATAAGTGTCAGAATCTACCTTAAAATTTCCCCATACTCCCTATTGAAGAGCTACTTGTTCTTCTAGATGTGCTTATTCCTTTTGTCTCTCTTTTACTGTGTATCAGAAGAGGAACATGCACACCATAAAAAATTAATAAACCAATAATGCTAATATCATAGTTCCACCTCAGTTTAACATTATAGCATATATATTTTGCCATTTTATTTATTTTTCTACCTTGTAAATCTTTATTCACAATGTTATATAGTAAAATAATATATTTAATGCTGGAGGTAGAAATGAGCCGTATTAGAATTTTAGATGAAAGCGTTTCTAATGCAATAGCTGCTGGTGAAGTTGTAGAAAATCCACTAGTATGATTAAAGAATTAATTGAGAATTCTTTAGATGCTGGAAGTAAGGAAATAAAATTAGAAGTATGGAATGGTGGTCTTGATATTTGCATAAGTGATAGTGGTTGTGGAATGTCAAAGAGGACCTACTACTTTCCATTGAAAGACATGCAACAAAGTAAGATTACTACAAAAGATGATTTATTTAATATAAGAACTTATGGTTTTTAGAGGAGAAGCTCCATCTTCAATAGCCTCTGTTTCTAAATGATACCATCTTCTAGAACAGAAGATTCCACTAATGGTACTCAAATGAATGTTTGGGTGGTAAGGTAACAAATCTAAAAGATATACATGTAGGTACTCAGATAGAAATAAAAGATTTATTCTATAATACTCCTGCAGAGAAAAATTCTGAGAAAGGATACTACACGAATATCTAAATATAAAGGATATCTTTTTAAGAGAGGCCTAGCTAATCCTAATGTTAGAAATTCATCTTAAATATTGAAGGTAAGGAAAGTATAAGAACAAGGTGGAAATGGTATAGAAAATGCTATCTTTAGAAATCTTTTGGAAAAATTATTTAAAGAATTTCTCTAAATTTTCACTAGGTTACTTAGGTAATGCTAACTTATTTTAAGCTACTAAAAGATTCTATCTTTGTATTTATCAATGGGACGTTCAGTAAAATCAAAAGATAGTTGAAGAAGCTGTAATTGCCCTATCATACAAAATTAATGAAGGAAAGTATCCAAGTGCTTTTAATTTTTCTTAGATATAGATCCAGCTGAAATCGATGTCAATGTTCATCCATCATTGTAAAATTTGCTAATCAATCTGAAATATATGATTTAGTCAAAGGTGAAATTGAAAAGATTTTCTCTGATGATGCAGAATTTGTTCACCACATATTGAAGTTGAAGATGAAGAAGTTGAGACTTTTGAGAAGAAGAAAAATTAGAATATTCTAATAATAATTTTTAGATATAAATGACTTTTAAAGATGAGAAAGTTTATCCAAATTATCTAGTTGTTTCAAAAGAAGATTATTTAAAAAGGATTATAGTGATATTAAAGTTGAAAAGCCAAATATACTCATATTGATAGTACAGTCAAAAGGCTTGCTTCTAAATGAAGTAAAAAGAAAATATTGAGACTTTTGAAAAAGTAGACAATGACTTTGATTTAATGAACAGTTGAGACTGAAAAACAAAGTGACAAAATATATTTTTCGACACCAAGGATACTAGTAGAGGTAAAATATTTGATGATTTTTCAAGTTTACATAGATTTTAGAGTTATAGGACAGAGTATTTGATAGTTTCATCTCTGGTTGAAAGAAATAATCTTTAGAAATCTACTGACCAACATATAATACATGAAAGAATATTGCTATGAAAAGTTGAAACAAGAATACTATAATCAATTCTATGACTAAACAAAATCTTTTTAGTTCCTATAAGATTTGAGCTAGATCCAAGAGAAAAGCAACTAGTACTTGAAAACACTGAAATCTTTTCAAGTTTTGACTTTTGATATAGATGATTTTGAAAAAGAATGAAATTCTATTGAGAACCACTCCAACTATGAATTTAGGGAGACAGTTATGAAAATAGATAAAAGAAATTTTAGATAATATTTCTAAAAATAAGGATAAGGATATCAGAGAAAATATTATAGTATCTATGTCTTGCTAAAAGGTGCTATAAAAAGCCAACCATAAATTAACTGTAGAGGAAATGTATTCCATGGTGAGCAAAGCTTCATGAAGTTGGAGAATATAGTCATCCTCATGGAAGACCTATAATCGTAAAGATGTCTCTTACTTGATTTAGAGAAACTTTTAAAAAGAAAATAAGGTGGTAACTTGAATATAAATATTATTTTGCTATAGGAAAAATTAAAGATAAATATATTAATGAAGGTATTGCTGAATTTTCAAAGAATGACAAGTTTTGCAAATTTCAATATCATTGAATTAAAAAGAATATAATACAGAAGATAGTATGAATATTTCAATAGACAAAAGAAAGCCAAGATATATTAAAACAGCTTTCAAAAGACTAATTCTACACTAATATTCTTTTAGATTTAAATGGAAAAGAATTAAGTTCAGAGGATATGTCTGGGATATATTGAGGACTTAAAAGAATAAAGAAATTTGATAGTATAAATTTTCATTATTGGTGGCTCTAATGGAGTAAATAGATGAGCTTAAAAACTCAGTTGATATGAAATTAAAATTTTTCACACTTTACCTTTTCCTCATCAACTTATAGAGACTTATTCTTTTAGAACAGATATATAGATGGTTTGCAATATCTAATAATATAAAATATCATAAATAGGAGGTTGGAATCATAAAGCGAAAATTTTTATTCTAACAGCAAAAGATAGCTCATGATGAAGAATGTGTTGAAGAATTAGTAGGAGAAATTGAAAGGTGAATTAAAGAAGATTTGAAAATATAAAATTTTCTGGAGAATGCTGAATATGAATACTTTATTAGCTTGATAGAAAAGGAAATATTTTTAATTGAAATTCAGAACTAATTTAAATATACACTTAAAAATTTAATGGTGATAATTTTTATGAAGTTGGGAATTTCAAACAAAATTTTCTTTGTATTAGGAGAAAAATACTTATAATATTAAGAATAAGACTTTTCAATTTCATATATTTTATTTGATGAAAATAACAATGAAATAAATAAGATTGAAATAGCTACAAGGCATGTTTAATGGAGGGAGAGAAAATGTTAAAAATTAGCTATAACTTTGGTAGCAATCGTCTTTGTTGGTTGTTATAATTTGAGATAATGTGGTGGCAAAAGTAGTGGAGGAGTTCTATAAGAGAAATTGAAATAGCTGGTTCTCAACAAAAACAGGTGGAACTGCTGCTCCTACTCCTAATACTACAAACTGTTGGAAACAGTTGAAACTAGATACCACAACAAGAAGAAAAATTGTATCTAGATGTCAATGATGAAAATGTCAACGACTATCTAACTATTATAAAAGCTAAATTTAAGAACTTCTGCAAAAAGTAGATGACAATATAAAAATCAATATACTGTCTCCATAGGAGAAAACATTAGTTTTCCTGTTGATAATGAAAAAGCTATAAAACTTTTCAGCTTTCTCCAAAAATGCTAATCCAAAAAGTTAGCCTTACAAATGGAAAAAGTTAGCTTTTAGAACTGTATATCAAGGACAATATGTTTTATCAACTTATGTTAATGAAGTGTAAATAGAAAAATTACAGTATCTGCTATATCTAAGTATGATTTTTAATGAAAAAGATCTTTATAAGTTAATACACAAGATTCAGAGAGAGATAAAGATGTAGAAAATGCTGTTACTCTATATAAAATGCTATATCCAGCTGGAAGATATTCAAAAGATATTAATTATCTATTCTTAAAATATGCTTATGACATAAGAAATAATTTTTATAAAATGAAGCTTTTAGCTGGGTAAAAATGATTTTTCTTCTTACTCTGACAGTGAAAAAGCAACTCTATTAAGAGCCGCAATTAGTGAAATAAGAGCATTTTTATACCTTCTGAAGTTTATAACACTAATAACTCAGATAAAAATGCTTTTAAACGTAGCACTACTAATAGTGTAAAGCTCCTGTAGACAGAGCTCCATCTACTCCAGTAGATAATCAGAACTGTAACTACAGAAAAATGAAACTTCATAGTAGACTCATGCAAGAGAAAAAGTTGATCTGTTGTTGGTGGAATTTCTGGTACCACTAACCATACTGTAAATTTGGTAGGTTCAGTTAAGTCTAAAACTACTAATACAACTGAATCTTATTATGAAAAAGTATGAAAAATCTAAACTCGTAACCCTAAAAGTTGCTATGGCATTGTAATCACTTTCTAGTGAAAAATACAAGACAAAAACCAGAAATCTATTATAATATAGCAAGTTCATATGCAAAACTTGGTAATAGAGTTGAAGTTCAAAACCTATAAGACTTTCTAAAACAAGAATTTCCAAATAGTTTTGCAGAAAAAGTGACACTTTCAAATTTAATAAAATAACTTTTAGGAGGATACAAGGTATGGAAAATATTTTTGACAGATTAGAGAGAGAACTCCTAATTGCTGAAAGATGATTGAAGAGTTGGAAAGCTATGGAATTAAAGCTTTTGGTAGTAAATACGATAAAGCAAAATAATGATAGAGATATATTAAAACATAATCCTCGAAGAAAATTTAAAATTTAAAACTGCAGGAAGAATAATGTCTTTTAAGAGGTAAAGGAAAGTTTTACTGCTCACATAGAAGATCAATCGAAAGAAATTCAAATATACATCAAAAAGATGAATTAGGTGAAAATGAATTTGATCATATCGTTAAAATGCTTAATGTTGGAGATATTATAGGTGTTGAAGAGAGTTATTCGTAACTCATACTGAGGAATTAACTTTAAGAGTTAAATCATCAGTCTTCTACTAAAGAAAACGTAAGATCTCTTCCTGAAAAAATATCATGGATTAACAGACGTTGAAATCAGATATAGAAAGATACGTTGACTTAATAATGAACCCAGAGTTAGAGATACTTTTTATAAAAAGAACTCAAATAATCAAAAAGCAGTTATATCTAGATGACAGAGGATTCTTAGAGTTGAAACTCCTTTAATGCACCCAATCTTAGGAGCAAGCACTGAAAACCTTTCTGTAACTCACCACAATGTTTAAATCTTGATCTATTCTTTAAGAATAGCTCCTTTAACTATGCTTAAAGAAATTAATAGTTGGAGGATTTGAAAGAGTTTATGAATTAGGAAGAAACTTTTAGAAATGAAGGAATTTCACAAGACGCAATCACTCAATTTTACTATCAGATAGAACTATACCAATCTCATGCTAACTTCCATGATGTGATGGATCTATGTGAAGAATAATTCATCAGTATGTCAGAAGTTAATGGAACCAAATGATTATTGAATATGATGGTATCAATTATTCTGAAAGAATTTCCAAAGAGTACACATGGTTGATAGTTGATAAAAGATGTTACAGGAGTTGACTTCTGGCAAGAAAATGACTTTTGAAGCTAGCAAAAATTAGCTAAAAAGAACATCATGTTGAAGTGGTAGACCATATGGATAGTGTTGGACACGTTATATAAACGAATTTTTGAACAAAATGTGAAGAAAGAGTAGTTCAACCAACATTTTGTATATGGACACCCTGTTGAAATATCTCCACTTGCTAAGAGGAATGATCAAATTTCACAGACAGATTTGAATTATTCATTAATAAAAGAGAATATGCTAATGCCTTCACAGAATTAAATGACCCTGCTGGACCAAAGAGGAAGATTTGAAGCTCAAGTTGAAGAGGCATTACGTGGTAATGAGGGAAGCAACACCAGAAATAGACGAAAGTTTCAGAAGCTCTTTGAGATATGGTTTACCACTCACAGGTGGAATAGAATTGGAATAGATAGACTTGTAATGTTACTTAGGTGCTCCATCTATAAGAGACGTAATCACAAATGAGAAACCAAGAGATTAATAACACTTTTAGAGTGGAACTTGTTTCACTCTTTTCTATATATATATATTTTTTATGGAGGTTATATGCTTAGAGAGTTTATGATAATTTTAATCAACTATGTTGGAATGCTTCTTTCCAAGATTTTACATCTTCCTTTACCAGGAACTATAGTATCGTTAGTTATGCTATTCTTATATTTACAATTTAAAGTTTTAAAGAGAAAAGATTGAAAATGCTGAAATTTCCTACTATTGAATATGACTATATCTTTATGCCAATCTACAGTTAAAATATTGATTCCACGAATTATTAGAAAAAGATCTTTTAAAATTATAGTAATTATACTTGTTTTCAACATTTTAACTATGTATTACAGAAAAGTTGTGCAATGTTTAATGATAGATCTTAAAGAAAGGAAAGAGAAAAATAATGAAAGAGATAATTGTTAGTAATTTGTTTTTGGTTTTAATGAGTTATTTTGCCCTTTGAATTGGAAAATGGGTGTTTAAGAAAACTCAAACTCTTTGTGTAATCCTTTTAATAGGGACTATTATAGTTATTATCATATTGAAAGTTTTTAATATTTCAACTGATGACTATTATAAGAGTAGGAATGATACTTTTTCCTATTGTGTCTCTGCTACAGTAGCCCTTGCTATCCCTCTATATAAAAATAGAGTCTATTCAAAAATTCCTTGTTCCTGTTAGGGTGATCAGTAAATTGTAGGTTTCTTTGTTGGTATAAACTATCTGTTATCGCTTTTAGGAAAAATTATTTGGTATGGATGATAAATTACTTTTCTCTGTATGCTCAAATCTATAACTACTCCTTTTTGGAATCGAAGTTAGCTCTATGCTTTGGAGGAATTCCTGCAATAACAGTGGTAAGTATTATGCTTTACAGTGTAAGCTGGAAATGCTATAGCCCTCTTTATTAGTAAAATTTTTAGAGTCAAAACACCTGTAGCTGTTGGTATTGAAATTGGAGTTTCAAGTCGGCGTTGTTGAACTTCAAAAGCTATGGAAATTGGTGAAGTAGAAGGTTCTATGAGTGCCTTATCAATAGTATTTGCTGGAAATTCTAACTTAGTATGGGTCACTTTCTAAAACTTTTTAGTATAGGAATGGTGATAAAATATGATAAAGAAGTTTGTAGTTGAATCTTGAAAATCTTTTAGAAGCTCAAAATAATAGCAAATAGAATAGAACTTTGAAAATTTAGCTGTTGGTGGGACTACTCCATCTTATGGAACATAAAGTTTGCTTAGAAAAATTAAATATTCTATTTTTCCTATGATTAGAGCTAGAGGTGAAATTTTGTTTATTCTAAGGATGAAATAGAAATTATGAAAAGAAGATATTAGAATATTTAAAGAATTAGGAGTTATGAGTTGTTTTGGTAACTTGACAATAAAATAGACTTAGAACTTACAAAAGAATTGGTTGAGCTAGCTCTTCCTATGGAAGTAACTTTCCATAAAAGCTATGGATAAAATCTCTAATCCTTTAGACTATATTGATGAGTTAGTAAATAGGAGTAAAAGAATTTTAACTTCAGGTGGTAAAGCAACTGCTCTAGAAGAAGTGTTCTAATAAACCAAATGATAAAAAGCAAATAATAGATTAAAAATTGTTGTTGCAGGAAAAGTTACAAAAGAAAATCTTAGTGAGTTACGAAAGTTAATTCCTGCTGATGAATTTCATGGAAAAATTAATTGTCTAATTCTTACTAATTCTAATAAAAACTTGCTTTTTCATTTAAATTTATATTATTATAGTATATATTGTTTATATAAAATTTTTCATCAAATCATTCCACGTTAATCTTAAATTGAACATAGAGAGAATTTCTTTACAAAAATATATCAATAAATAAATATATAATATAAATATTTTTAAGGAGGAGTTTTTCATAGAAAGAAAAGAGGATTCAAAGGTGGATTTTGTTGAAAGAGGAGGGAATAAGTTACCACACCCATGTATTATTCTGATATTCTGTAATTAGTACAATTATATCTGCAATGAGCTGCAAATTCAGAGCATCTGTCACTCATGAAGACATTTGACAGAAAAGAAAATATAATTAAAGAAACTACTTTAACTATCAAGTCTTTTATTAAATGCTGAAGGTATTAGTATATTTCTTTCTCTTCTATAGTTACTTCACTGCTTTTTGCACCCTCTAGGAACAGTTTTAGCTGTTTTATCGGTATAGGAGTTGCTGAAGGTAGTGACTTATGAGTGTATATGAGTTGTTACTGCTGCACTAAAAACTTTTAACTGCATATAGTAGTTCTAGCTGGAGTTATGTCAAATATAGCTTCTGATGCAGGATATGTTGTATTAATTCCTAGGAGCAGTTATATTCTTATCATTTGGTAGACACCCACAGCACTTGCTATGGCAGCATTTCGTTGAGTATCGTGGAGGATTCTCAGCTAACCTTTTACTTTCGCAACAGACCCACTTATCTGGTATCCCAACAGAAAAGCAGCAAAATTATCAAATCCCGCATTATTTTGTAAACCCAGCTTTCTAACTACTACTTTATGGGCAGCATCAACATTCTTAATTACTATTTTAGGAACTTTTATAACTGAAAAATTATTGAACCAAGACTTAAGAATACAAAGGTGAAGTTGATAGTTGACCACAATGAATGACAGAGAAAGAAAGAAAAGCTTTTAAGATGGGCAGGAATTTCAGTTTTAATATTCTGTGCCATAGCTTTCTTCATTCTTCCAGAAAACGCAATTTTAAGAGTTGATGGAACTTAAAACCAATGGACACATGATGGACTATGTTCCTCACTTTAATGATGTTCTTCTTTGGTACCTGGTATCGTATATGGTAAAGTTGCTGGAACTATTAAAAATGATAAAGATGTTGCTAAAATGATGGGATCTCTCTTGCAACTATGGTGGATACTTAGCACTTGCGTTTGCTGCATCTCAATTCGTTGCTTACTTCTCTTATACAAACTTAGGAACTTTCGTAGCTGTTAAAGGTGCTGATTTCCTACAAAGTATAGGATTAACTGGATTACCTTTAATCGTTCTATCTCGTTTTAGTTCTGCATTTGCAAACCTATTTATGGGATCTGCATCAGCTAAATGGGCTATAATGGCTCAATATTCGTTCCTATGTTAATGAGACTTGATTTCATACTCAATTTACTCAATTAGCATACAGAATTGGAGACTCTTCAACAAATATTATAACTCCACTTATGACATACTTTTGCTATGATAGTTGCCTTCATGCAAAATATGATAAAGAATCTGGTATGGGAACTTTGAGTTTCTGTAATGCTTCCCTTACTCAATGTGTTTTCTCTTAGTTGGATGGACAATATTCTTAGTAATCTGGTTTATGACTGGTTTTACCAATAGGAATAGAAGGAGCTATTCACTTAGCAGGAATGTAAAATTCTTTACTTTAATACTAATAATTAGGCTGTTGTAAAGTATTTACAACAGCTTTTCTCTTTTTATTTTCTAAAAACAAAATTTTTTATTATATAATATAAAATAGTTGAAATAAAAATTAAGAGGAGAAATGTGATGTTAAAACGAAATTGCATATATATATTTAATAGAAGTTCCATTACCTAAAAACCCACTAAAAGCATTAAATTGCTATTTTATTAAAAATGGAGAAAATATTTTTGAGTTGTAGATAGTGGTTTTGACCATGAAGAGAGTGAAAAGTATTTTTTTGAAGCTCTTGAAGAATTAGGAGCACAAGTTGGAAAAACAGATATGTTTAACTCACTTACATGCTGATCACTGCAGGGCTAGCTTTTAAAATTTAAAAATAAATATCAAAGTGTAAAGTATATTGTAGTCAAATGAACTGTGAATATATAAACAAGATGAAACATGAACTATATGCAGGATAGATTTGTTCCTACACTAAAAGTTATAGGAATAGAGCCTGATTTTAAATTTTTGAAACTCACCTGGACTTGTTTACTGTAAAAGAAAATTAGATACTACTATAGTTAAGATGGAGATAAAATAGACTTTGGATACTATAATTTTTGAAGTTATAGATTTAAGTGGTCATACACCTGGACAAGTTGGAAATTTATGATAAAAATCACAAAATATTATTCTCAGGTGACCACATATTAAATAAGATTACTCCTAATATAAGTTTTTGGGATTTTTAAGTATGAAGATATCCTAGGAACTTATCTTAAAAATTTAGATAAAGTTTACAATATGGAAGTAGATACTATCTATTCTGCTCATGAGAGGATAATAGATAATCCAAAACTTAGAATAGATGAACTTGAAACATTATGCTGATAGAAATGCTGAAGTTTATAACTTATTAAAAGAAGTTGAAGAAAAACTCTGCTGCTACAAATGGCTGCAAAAATGCACTGGGATTATAGAGCAAAGAATTTTGAAGGTTTCCTAATAATCAAAAATGGTTTTTGCAACAGGTGGGAGCTCTAGCTAACTTAGAACATTTAAGAGCTATTAGTAAGGCTGATTATGAATTTAAAGATGGGTGGCTTTATTATAGAATAAAAGAAAGAACCTAGTTAAAACTAGGTTCTTTTACTTTTATTTTTACTTATCAGGTAGACTTATTATAATTATAATTATAGTTCTTATTTTAAAGGAACTATCTATCACTCATATTCTTTTTCCACAATAATAAAATCTATTTAATAAACTTGAATTTTAATTATATTTTGTTTATACTAATAGAATATAACTAATTCTAGGGGAAATTTTACTGGCAATTAAAGTAAAAATTAGAAAAAGATGGTTTTATAAAAGATGGCTTTTGTTGGCTATAGTTATACTTCTGCTCTTTTTGATTTTTGGTGCCCTGCATTTAGATTAGATTTTTAATGCTTTTGTTTTCTTTGGACTCTATATATGTTAGAAAAATTTTTATCAGAATACAATATATTCTATGTTAAATTACTATTCCATAGAAAACGAATGGTTTTTATATTTTAAATACTAGATGTCCCTATTTATCACACTTCTTATAGCATTTATTATAGCTTTTTCTACAATAAACATTACACAAAGAAAATGTTAAAAGAAGGTTGGATTCCATTAGAAAACGATGAATATTCTAATGCTATATTAAAAAGGATATCGTTATTTAGATTATACTCGATGCTGAAATAAAAGATGAAGATAAAATACAAGATACCAAAACTATATAGACAAAGCTAAGAGCAATGAAGTATGCCTTTTGTTTTATAATGGATTATAATTTTTAGTATCATTTTATTTTTATTATTTTAGAGCTTAATTAATTTTTGAAAGGAATAATATTATGTCAGTAAAAATACAATTAGAAAAATGGAGAAGTTACAGAATGCTTTTACAGGTTTTCAGCTGGACAACTTTCATTTTTGGATTTGGGTTCCAGCATTTTAGATCAAAAGAGGTTTTGGTTTATTCTTTTTTTATTTTTATTATAAAAATAATTATACTTTATACATTATCCAAAGCAAAATAACGAGATTGAGACTAAATTTACTGATTCATGGAACTTTTGGAGCCTTCTATGGTATGATAACCCCAGTAGTATTAGCTGCTGCTATATACCCGATTAGAAACATGGATTGCATATTTTTATAATAATTATTACACAAAACAATTTATTAGCTGAAGGATATCGTCCAATGAAAATGATGATTATTCAGCAGCAATTTTTAAAGACTATTCTTATTTACCATATTCAAAAGAAGAGTTAGATGATAATGTTAAAAAGTGGAAGATACAGAGAAATTTCAACTTTAGCTAGAAAGAAGAGAGAGATTTATATATTTGTTGGAATATAGGGCTATATTTATAATTATTTTTGTTTTCTAATTTATTTTTAAAAGTAATTTTAAGTAGAATAGTAAAGCTGAAAGGAATCATTATGGCAATAGAAGTCAAATTTAGAAAAATATGGACATAAGAAAAAGGATTTTTAGGTTTTTAGTTGGACTGCATTTTTCTTTAATTTCTTTGTTCCTTTTGTTTTAGATTAGATTTTGTTGGTTTTCTTATTTTCGTTTCCCCCTTATTTAATAGCAGCTGTTCTAGCTTCATTTTATTTATATTAAAAGTTTGATAGTGAAAATGTTATTGCTCAGTGCTGCTGTTTCTCAGCAATTTTAAGAGCATTATCAAGACTTATTTTCTACTTTTTCTATAATAAGATGTATACACTAAAATTATTGAAACAAGGTTATCTTCCTCCTGAAGACGATGGTATTCAAATGCTCTTTTAAAGGGAAATAGATTTTAGAGTATACCAATGAAGAATTATTAGACGAAGAAAAATGGAAAGATATAGAGTTATTATTGAAGAATACAAAAAGAAAGAAAAGATACGCATACTATCATTATGGTTTTTGTATCCTTTTTAGGACTTCTAACTGCATTTTTATCTTTATGGCTCCTTATTCATAAATATTTCAGTTGACAACTGTTCTAATTTTGATATAATATATAGAAGTATAAATAGAATATTAGACTAGTGAATGGTGGGTCATGCAAAAAGCAGAAGGATTCTGTCTTTTTCATGACCTTTTTAATTAATTAGGAGGAACGAAATATGTTTGATGTAGTTATATTGGTGCTGGAATAATGGAGCAGTTTCAAGAGAATTGTCTAGATATGAGTTGAAACTTTATTACTAGATAAAGAAAATGATGTTTCTTAGTAGTACAACAAAAGCAAATTCTGCAATAGTCCATGCAGGATACGACGCAAAAAGAAGGAAGCCTTATGGCAAAAATACAATGTATTAGGTGGTGCAATGTATGGAAAATTATGTGAAGAAAGTGGATGCTCCATTCAGAAAAGTAGGATCTTATGTATTGGCCTTTTTCTGAAAAAGGAAAGAACACTTAGAAATGCTATATCAAAGAGGTCTTAATAATGGTGTTCCTGGAATGGAAATCATAGATGCAGCTGAAATTCAAAAGAGAGAACCTCATGTTAGTAAAGAAGCAGTTGCTGCTCTATATGCAGGTACAGCTAGTATAACTGGTCATTCAGGGAATTAGCAACAAAATTAGTAGAAATGCTATGGAAAATGGTGTTGAACTAAGATTAAATGCAGAAGTTGCAAATATCAAAAAGAAAATGATGTATTTAAAATAGAATTAAAAAAATGGAGAAATTATTGAAGCTAAAAGCAATGTAAATGCAGCTGGTGTCTATAGCTGACTTTATAAACAATATGCTTTCTAACAAAATTTAATATAACTCCAAGAATTGAGTGAATATTATCTATTAGATAAGTGCAAGGATACTTAACTGATAGTGTTATTTTCCAATGTCCTACTGAAATGGGAAAAGGTATCTTAGTTTCAAAGACTGCTCATGGAAATATAATAGTTGGAGTATACTCGCTGTCTGATGTGACAATAAAGATGATGTTGGAAATACTCAAAGCAGGACTTGATACAGTTAGACAATTTGCTACTAAGAGTATAAAAGATATAAATTTCAGAGATAATATCAGAAACTTTGCTGGACTTAGAGCGAAGCTGATACAGGAGATTTTATTCTAGGTGGAAGCTGAAGAGTGTCAAAGGACTATTTAATATAGCTGAACTAAATCTCCAGGACTTACATCTGCACTGCAATGGCAATGATTTAGCTAAAATGATAGTTAAGCTTTGGTGGAGTAAAAAGAAAAACAAACTGTTAAAAATAGAAAATGATACACTTTATTACACTATCTCCAGAAGAAAAAGCAGAAGTAATAAAGAAAGACCCTAGATATGGAAGAATTATTTGTAGATGTGAGAATATAACAGAAGGTGAAATCGTTGATGCTATTCACAGAAAATGTGGTGGAAGAACATTAAATGGTATCAAAAAGAAGAGTTAGACCAGGAGCTGGAAGATGTCAAGGTGGATTCTGTGCACCTCATAATACAAGAAATTTTGTCAAGAGAACTTGGTGAAGATTTAGAAGAAATAGTTATGGAACAAAAAGATTCTTACATCTTAACAGGAAAGACTAAATAGGGGAAAACGATATGAATATGAAATATGATTTAGTTGTTGTTAGTGGATATGCAGGAGCTTGAGCAGCAGTAGAAGCTAAAAAATGGAATAGATAGCATACTTGTAATTGAAGAGCAAAAAGAACTTGGTGGAATTTTACAACAATGTATACATAATGGTTTTTGGACTTCATGAATTCAAAGAAGAATTGACATGACCTGAGTATGCTCAAAGATTTATGGATCAATTATTTGAATTAAATATAGAATACAAACTAGATACTATGGTTTTAGAAGTTTCTGAAAACAAGATAGTTCAAGCTATAAACTCTGTTGATGGATACATGATAATTGAAGCTAAATCTATAGTTTTAACTATGGGTTGTAGAGAAAGAACAAGAGGAGCAATAGCTATACCAGGAGATAGACCTGCAGGAATTTTTAGCAGGAGCTGCTCAAAGATATATCAATATGGAAGGATATATGGTTGGTAAAAGAGTTGTTATCTTAGGTTCAGGGAGATATTGACTTATTATGGCAAGAAGACTTACTCTTTGAAGGAGCAAAAAGTTTTAGCTGTCGCTGAACTTATGCCATTCTCTGGTGGACTTATGAGAAATATTGTTCAATGTCTTGAAGACTATGACATACCTCTATACTAAGTCACACAGTTGTAGATATCATTGGTAAAGATAGAGTTGAAAAAAGTTATCATAGCTAAGGTTGATGAAAAAAGAAAGCTATACCAGGAACTGAAATAGAATATGAATGCGATACTTTACTTCTATCAGTTGGACTTATCCCCGAAAATGATATCTCAAGAGCAACTGGAATAAAAATTGATCCTAGAACTAGTAGATCAGTGGTAAATGAACTTATGGAAACAAGTATAGAAGGAATATTTGCTTCAGAAACGTTGTTCATGTACATGATCTTGTTGACTTCGTAAGTATTGAATCAAGAAAAGGCAGGAAAATCAGCAGCTAAAGTATATAAAAAGGTGAAGTTGCAGACGGAGAATATAATGAAATTGAAACAGGAAATGGAATAGGATACACTGTTCCTCAAAAAATTTAGAATAGAAAAATATAGATTTAGAGCTTTCATGAGAGTTAGACAAATATATAAAAATGTTAAGATAGTAGTTAAGTCAAATGATTTTGTAATACATTCAGTTAAGAAAAATCATATGGCTCCTGGAGAAAATGGAAAAATTACTCTATCTAAAACTGTAGTTAGGAAAAATAGATGCTAAGAAAAATTGTTGTAGAAGTTGTTGAGGAGGATAAATAATGGAAAAAGGAAATGATATGTATAGTTTGTCCTGTTGGTTGTCATATAAGTGTTAATACAGAAACTTATGAAGTTAAAGGAAATGTTTGTCCAAGAGGAGCAGTCTATGGAAAAAGAAGAATTAACAGCTCCAAAAAGAGTTGTAACTTCAACTGTAAAAATAAAAATGCTTTAGACCATAGATGTCCTGCAAAACTGAAAGAGCTATACCTAAAGAATTAAAATTTTCAAATTGATGGAAGAATTAAAAAGAAAGTTGAATTAACAGCTCCTGTTAAAAGAGGAGATATAGTTCTGAAAATATATTCAATACAGGTGTCAATGTTGTTGTAACTAAAGATATGTAAAAATTTTATATCTTTTTTAATAAAAAGGTGTTTATTCATAAACTTTATGTTATAATAACAATATATATATTATTTTAAAACAATATATTTTTAAATAAAGGAGGTCTCATATGAGTAATATGAGTATGTACATTGGAGAATTTGTTGGAACTACTTTATTGCTATTATTAGGAAATGGAGTTAATATGACTTGTAGCTTGAAACACAGCTATGGTAAAGGTGCAGGTTGGATAGTAACTACCTTTGGTTGGGGATTTGCTGTTATGATTCCTGCCTATGTAACAGGTTGGGTATCAGGTGCACATATGAACCCTGCTTTTAACTATTGCTCTAGCAGTAACAGGTAAATTTCCTGGTAATTTAGTCCCAGGTTATATTGTTGCTCAAATGTTAGGTGGAATTGCAGGTGCAACTTTGGCTTATCTTGTTTATAAAGTTCAAATGGATGCAGAACCAGAAGCAGGAGTAAAACTTGGTGTTTTCTCAACAGGACCTTCTATCGATGCTCCTATATGGAATATCGTTACTGAAATTATTGGTACTGCACTTTTTATTAATAGGTGTATTAGCTATAGGATATGGAGAAGTTGGAATTCAACCAGGTAATGGAGCATTATTTGTTGGACTTCTAATCGTTATAATAGGTATGGCAACAGGTGGAGCAACAGGGATATGCACTTAATCCTGCAAGAGACTTTAGGATCAAGAATAGCTCATGCTATCCTTCCTATAAAAGGTAAAGGAGGATCTAACTGGAAATATTCTTGGATACCAGTTGTAGAATCCAATTATTGGTGCTATTTTTAGGTGTTGTAATTTTTGATACATTCTTAGCAAACAGTTTTATAATTTTGTATGTGATTCACTTTTTTTAATAAATATACATAAGATTGGAGAAACTATATGAAGTACATTGTAGCATTAGACCAAGGAACAACAAGTTCAAGAGCAATTTTATTTCGATGAAAGTCAAAAATATTGTGGAGTTGCTAAAAAGGAATTTACACAAATTTATCCAAATGAGGGTTGGGTAGAACATGACCCAATGGAAATCTGGGCTAGCCAAAGTGGAGTTTTAAGTGAAGTTATTGCAAGAGCTGGAATAAGTCAACATGACATCATAGCTTTAGGAATCACTAACCAAAGAGAAACTACAATAGTTTGGGATAAAAATACAGGTAAAACCTATTTATAATGCAATAGTTTGGCAAATGTAGAAGAACTGCAAAAATCTGTGATGAATTAAAAGAAAATTGAAGGTTTCAGTGATTATATAAAAGATAATACTGGACTTCTAGTTGATGCTTATTTCTCAGGTACTAAAAATTAAATGGATTTTTAGATAATGTTGAAGGTGCAAGAGAAAAAGCTGAAAAAGGTGAATTATTATTTGGAACTGTTGATACTTGGTTAATTTGGAAATTAACAAATGGTAAAAGTACATGCAACAGATTACACTAATGCTTCAAGAACTATGCTTTATAATATAAAAAGAATTAAAATGGGATGAAAAAAATCCTTGAAAACATTGAAATATTCCTAAATCAATGTTACTGAAGTAAAAGATTCAAGTGGAACTTTTGGATATGCTAACTTAGGTGGTAAAGGTGGACATAGAGTTCCTATAGCTGGAGTTGCGGAGACCAACAATCAGCTTTATTTGGACAAGCTTGTTTTGAAGAAGGAGAATCTAAAAATACTTATGGAACAGGTTGCTTTCTTACTTATGAACACATGGAGAAAAATTTGTAAAGAGTAACAATGGACTTATCACAACTATTGCAATAGGTCTTAATGGTAAAAGTACAATACGCACTTGAAGGAAGTGTCTTTTGTAGGTGGAGCTAGTGTTCAATGGTTAAGAGATGAATTAAAATTAATCTCTGAATCAAGAGATACTGAATATTTTGCAAGAAAAAGTTAAAGATAATGGTGGAGTTTATGTAGTTCCTGCTTTCGTTGGACTAGGAGCACCTTATTGGGATATGTATGCAAGAGGAGCTATTTTAGGACTAACTCGTGGAGCTAATAAAAACCATATTATAAGAGCAACTTTGGAATCTATAGCTTATCAAACTAAAAGATGTTTTTAAAAAGCTATGGAAGAAGATTCTGGAATCAAAATTAAATGGACTTAAAGTTGATGGAGGAGCTGCTGCTAACAATTTCTTAATGGAATTCCAAGCTGATATTCTAGGTGAAGTTGTAAAAAGACCTACTGTTCTAGAAACAACAGCACTAGGAGCTGCTTATCTTGCTGGACTTGCAGTTGGATTCTGGGAAAATAAAGAAGAAATCAAACAAAAATGGGTACTTGATCAAGAATTTACTCCTAATATGTCTGAAGAAGATAGAAATAAAAAAATATGCTGGTTGGCTAAAAGCTGTTGAAAGAAGTAAGAATTGGGAAGAATAATATAAATGAAAGGGGCGAGATTATACTAATATTTGTATAATTTCGCCCTTTTTATTAAATTTTTACATCAATAGGAGGTTTAAATGAAAAAGCTAATAAATGATAAAAATAATATTGTTGAAGAAGTAGTAGAAGGAATGATAAAAGGCATTTCTGATAAACTTTCAAGAGTTGAAAATGAACCTATAATCATCAGAAAAAAAATAAAAAGTGGATAAAGGTTGCTCTATAAGTGGTGGCGGAAGTGGACATGAACCTGCTACATGCTGGCTTTGTTGGATATGGAATGTTAGATGCTGCTGTTTGTGTAGAAATATTTACATCTCCTGGTGCAGACAAAGTTTACAATGCTATTAAAAGGCTGTTGATGGAGGAAAAGGAGTTCTTCTTATAATTAAAAACTATAGTGGAGATATAATGAACTTTGAAAATGGCTGGAGAAATGGCTCAAGCTGAAGGAATAAATGTAAAACAAGTTGTAGTTGATGATGATATCGCAGTTGAAAAATAGTACTTATACAGTTGGAAGAAGAGGAATAGCTGGAACTATTTTTGTTCATAAAATTTTTAGGAGCTGCTGCTGAAAAAGGTTATGACTTAGATAAATTAGTAGAACTTGGAAATAAAGTTGTTAAAAAAATTTAAAAACTATGGGTATGTCTTTAAAAGCTTGTACAGTTTTTCACAACTGGTAAAGAAAGCTTTTGAAATAGCTGATGATGAAGTTGAAATAGGTTTAGGAATACATGGAGAACCTGGAACTCATCGTGAAAAATGGCAACAGCTAATGAATTTACTGAAAAATTATTTGAAAAAAATCTATGCTGAATCTAATGTACAAAAAGGAGATAGATTTGCAGTTCTAGTAAATGGACTTGAGAAACAACTCTAATTGAATTATTTATTATAAATAATCATCTTCAAGATTTATTGAAAAGCTAAAGGAGTTGAAGTTGCAAAAACTTTAGTAGGTAACTATATGACTTCACTTGATATGGGAGGTTTTCTCATAACTTTATTAAAAACTTGATAATGAGATGGAAGAACTTTTTAAAAGCTGAAGAAGATACAATAGCATTCTGAAAATATTATCTCAACTGCTTGATAGCTATTAGTGTTTCAAGAGCTCCACAAAGGCTCTCAACAATAATGGACACGCAGCAGTTTCGTTAAAAATTTTTAGGATGTATATGACAAAAAGGAAAAAGAAAGAAGAAAAGGGAAGAGATAAAAATGTTTTTAGAAATTATTGAAAAATATCTGATGAAATAATAAAAATGAAGACTATCTTACAGAATTAGATAGAGAAATTGGAGATGGAGACCACGGAGTTAACTTTAGCAAGAGGTTTTACAGAAATTAAAAATCAACTAGCTAATTTTTTAAAGACTTTACCAGTATCTGATGTATTTACAAAAAATGGGTATGATTTTACTTACAAAAAGTTGGTGGAGCTTCTGGTGCAATATATGGAACAGCTTTTTATGAGTTCAGAACATTTTTAAAAGGAAAAGACAGACTTTTGATAATCAAATTCTCTTGGAACTTTAAATGCTATGATAGAAGGGATTCAAAAAGAGGTAAAAGCAGTTTTAGGAGAAAAAAACAATGCTTGATACTATAATTCCTACTTATAATTTTTTAGAAAAATCTTTTGATGAAGGAAAATCTTTAAAAGATATTAGAATTGAAGTTATAGAAGTTGCTAAAAATGCTATGGAAGCTACAAAAGATATTGATTGCTACTAAAGGTGAGAGCTTCTTATTTAGGTGAAAGAAGTGTGGGACATATAGATCCTGGAGCTATGTCTTCATATCTAATGATAAAAAGTAGTTTGTGAAAATCTGTAGGAGGTAAAATGTTAGGTTTTGTGGTTGTATCACATAGTAAAGATTTAGCAGAAGCTGCTATTCATCTTGCTAATGAAATGAAAAAGATATGATTTTCCACTAATAAATGGAAGTGGAACAGATGGAGATTTTTAGGAAGTAATCCACTTATAATTAAAGAAGCATATTAAAATGCTAAAACAGATAAAGGAGCTTTTAGTTTTTGTAGATATTGGAAGTTCTGTCTTAAATACTCAAGTTAGCTATAGATTTTTTAGCTGATGAAGGAGTGGATATAGAAAATATTAAAAATAGCAGATGCTCCATTGGTTGAAGGACTTATTGCAGCTGTTGCAATAAATGATGAAAAAGCAGATATAGAAAAAGTATTTTAGATGAATTAAAAGAATTAAAAACTTTTTCTAAATTAACTTATTATTGAAATAAGTGGACTGTTGCAAAATAATAAAAGTTAATTTTGCAACAGTCCCTTATTTTCTAGTGTTATTTAGTCATAATATCAAGTATAGTTTCGTCTGTCCCTTCATTTCCCGATTGAGCAAGTTCCCTACATTTCTTATAGTTTTCTTCTATGTCAACTCCAACTATTCCATCACCAGATTTTTAATACATCTTTATTTAATGCAAGCATAGTTGCTCGAACTCCCACGACTGAAGTCGCTAGGGTTCTTGGGTAGTAGTTGCTTTTGTTAGCCAACTAAATTTATCAAGCTATCCCCATAGTTCCTACGGTTCATATATTGTATATTTAAGCACTTATCCCTAATATCTTTAGTCCTTCTTTTAATATGTTTTGGCTGCATTATACTCTACTGTATGCTGCAGCTCCACATACTGGACAGTCCATTCTCTATACTAAATCTTTTACTTCTTCATTTCTATATCCACACAATTACATATTTGGCTACTTTGCAGTTTATCTACTCTTTACTATTGTTCTCCATGCCATGTTCGCTTTATAACCCTAGTATTCTATTGAAATTCACTCCATGATACATCTACAATATTTCTTGCTAATTTATGATTTTTACCATATGCACTTGTAAGTCTTCCATACAAATAATATCATATTCTTTTATTAGCATTGTTGATAATTTTTGCAAAAATCTTCTCTTTGATTTGATATTTTTCAAATAATCTTGCTACTTTTTATTCTAAGCTTTATTCCTATTTGAACTACCTTTTGGTTTTTCGTGATAGTCTTCTTTGTAATATAGCTAGTTTATTCAAAGATTTTTGTAAATATTTTGGATTTTTCTATTGAGATTTCATCACTGTTAATCGACAAAAGTCCTTTATACCTAAATCTATTCCAACATTCTTATTTGTACTTTCTAATTTTTCTACTTCACATCAGTACAACATAAAAGATGATAATATTTTCCACTAGGTACTTGTGTTATTGTTGCACTTATCATTCTTCCTTGGGTTTCATTTTTATCTCTTATTTTTAGTTTTCCTAACTTAGGTACTTTTTTATCCATTTATCTAAAACTCTATATTATTATTTGTATAATTGGTTCTCTATGATTTTCTATTATCTTTCTTAGATTTAAATTTTGAATAGCCTCTTCCACTAAAAGAAGTTCTTATAGGCTATCTAAATCTTTTAAAGAATTTTGTAAAGAAAATTTATCTACATCTTAACCATTCTTTATCTTTCTTGAAAACTGTTAGTGCTTTTACTACACTGATTATATGAAATAGATTTTTCTCTTTGTTATATAGCTCTTGTTTTTAAACCTACAAAAAGTGATTATAGACATATCTTACACAACCAAAAAGTACAATTTAATATTGTTATTTGAGTTTTAGTTGGATAAAATCTAAACTTATATGCTTTTTCCATCTGATTTCACTCCATTTACCTATATATAGTATACCACTTTTTATACTATAAGTAAATGAAAAAGTAAAATTTTTTCTAAATATAGAACCTAAAACTAGACTCAGTCGTTTTAGAGGTTGTCGTTCACATAAGTACGCTACCACTTATGCAGTTCTCTTGGCATATACACCCTTAATAAATTAAGGAGATTAGCCTCGAACTTCATAATATTTCTATTAAGCACAGACTATATCTTATCCCACAGCTCTATCTGTTTGGGTCTCGCTTCCACTAGCTTTAGTGTACTTCCTCAGGAGGAATAGTCGTTGAACCTCACCCTTCGGTCTTAGCTGCTGATTGCCCATTATCTTAACACTTAGATTTAACCTATGTCATCTAGTATATTTTTCTGCTGTCCCACTTTCACACTTGTACCATATTTTTATTTAGGTACTATGTTGTAGTTATACTAGCTTTAGGGATTTCCAGCAATTCGAGTAGTATTGGATAGCTTTTTAAAGTTGCTACTCTACATACATATTTCTATATATGTTGACTATACTAATGGTCTAACTCATGACTGACACCCTACGAGTGCTAGAGTCACGGGTGTGCGACCATATTTTCTAATCAAAAAGCCGAGTAGATTCCTGAGATATTTTCATAGCACATGAAGCCTTCAGCTCCATCACAGATAACTCCCTCGATAGGTTACCTAGTATATTAGTTATTGCAGCACTAAAACCATTTTCATAACTTCCACCATGTAAGATGTAAGAGATGCAGCAACCCCTGCAGCAGCACAAATAGCTCCCACAGTATGCAGAAAGTCTACCCTACATTTGTTTTAACATGTATAGTTGTAAGGTGTGATAAAATAGTCCTCTAATTAATTCTTCTTCTGATAGATTTTTCAGCAGCAAACTTTATTATTGGTAAAGATGCTGTCATACCTGGTTTCCACTTCCACTTGTTGTCATAACAGTGTAAAGCACAACCACTCATTCTAGCGATCACTACCAGCACTAGCATAGCTAGCTGCCTTATTTCTCATCATTACCATAGATGACCTTTTCTATGTTATCAAGCATCATTTTTACCAATATTTACTCCATATTTCCCTTTTAGTCCTTCTTCAGCTATGGCTGAGTTATAGTTAACTACCTTTTTGAAAAATTGGTCTTATCAAGTCAATATCTATTGTCTTAGCTAAGTCATAGATAAATTTAACACTAGAACTTTTCTATCTGTAAGAGATGAGTTAAAGTCTCCATCGTTACAAACTTGACTTAGTAAAATTTTACCATTTTTAAAATTTTGGAGTTACATTAGTATGTGTATGTTTTTATTTCTAAAACTACATTGTCTTTATCATTTGAAATTTCTAGTCTATATATAATTTTATATCTCCTGGATGAACATGAGTTTTTATGATACCCTTATCTAAAAATTTCCTTTACTTCTGTCAATTGCTCAGATGTAGCATCACTTATAACCATAAGTTCTTTTATGTCATCTCCAGCTATTAATCCCATTGCAATAGCAGCTTCTATACCAACCATACCATCGCTGTTAGGAATAGTAACACTTTTTACATTCTTTATTATATTCCCAGATAGGAAGACGTCAACTTTATTGGGAATAGTACTTTCAAAATTCTTCTTGCTTTGGCAGCTGCATAAGATAAGGCTATTGGCTCTGTACAACCTTCTGCTGCAAATCTATTTCTTCTTCTAAAATTTTAAGAACTTTTCTATTTTAGTTTCCATTTTATCCCCTTATTAATTTTAATTCGTTATATATTATAGAATAAAAATAGTATACCCTCTTTTTATATGTTCATATTAATAATTTTGATTGATTGCTTTTTGTTTGACTAAAGTATATAATATTAAAAAGTAATAAAATTTTATAATTAAAGGGGAGTGATAGTATGGAAAAAGAGGCGATACTCTGATTATTAAGTTGGTTCTTGGAGTAATAGCTGGAATAATCATAGGATTAGTCGCAAATGAGAAAAGTTATTTCTGTGATTTTACCAATCAAATTCTTCTTGGGAGAATTAATATTCTTCGTTGTACCATTCATTATAATTGGATTTATCTTTGCAACTGCAATAACTCAATTAAAAATCAAACGCTAGTAAGAATGTTACTAACTATTTAGGACTATCTTATTTATCATCAATAGGTGCTGCATTCTTCTCGCAACAGCTGGGTATGCTTTAATACCTAAATTAAATATTGTTTCTAGCGTTGAAGGTTTGAAGAATTACCTCCAATTCTATTTTAAGGTTCAAATTCACCTGCAATTTCAGTAATGGGAGCTCTAGTATTAGCTTTACTTATGGACTTGCTGTTGTATGGACTAACTCTAAGAGAACTGTAGATTATTAAATGAATTCAATAACATTATGTTAATGATAGTAAATCAGAAATAATAATTCCTATATTCACCAATCTTATAGCTACTACATTTGCAACTACTTGCTTATGAAGGAAGTATCACAAAACAATTACCAGTATTCTTAAAAAGTTATCTTAATTGTTTTAGTTGGTCACTATATTTGGATTGCTATTCTATACACTCATTGGTGGTATTGTTTCTGGAAAAATCCTTGGTCTTTATTAAAACACTAGCACCCGCATATATGACTGCTGTTGGGACAATGTCATCAGCTGCAACTTTACCAGTTAGCTAAAATGTGTAAGAAAAATCTGGTGTATTAGATGAAGAAATAACTACTTCCTATTCCATTAGGGGCTACTACTCACCTATGTGATCTGTTTTAACTGAAACATTCTTCGTCATGGTAGTTTGCAAAAATATTATATGGTGCTGTACCTCCTGTAGGAACAATGGTATTATTTTATCTTACTATTAGGAGTATTCGCAGTTGGAGCACCAGGAGTACCAGGAGGAACTGTTTTAGCTTCACTCGACTTATCATCTCTGTTTTAGGTTTTGATGAAACAGGAACTGCTCTAATGATAACAATATTCGCTTTACAAGATAGCTTTGGTACTGCTTGTAACATTACAGGTGACGAGCTTTAGCACTTATCTTAAATGGAATATTTAAAAGAAACAAGCTAACTATAAAAGTTAATATAATAGAATATTAAATAGTGCAAGAACTACTCAGTAGCTCTATTTGCACTGATGAGGTAGTTAGTCATGAGACTATGTACTGCAATAGAGGTATGACTGCGCGAAGATTTTGAGTAGCATATAGGGAAACTTGTATGTGGACACAGAGCAAAACCGTGCAAAGCAAAGAAACTGAATTGCTGGGAACTCTTAAAGCTAGTACCAACGACAACGCCCAGTAATCCTACTCGCCAACAAGTTATGGATGGAGGCCAGAGTGATGAAGTGGCGAAAAGCAGAAAAATATACTAGATGGTATGGATTCGATCCTAAACATTATGATAATGAGACAGTCAGCGGCCTAAGCCTGAAAAGGAAAGTTCAGCGACTGCATCCCTCGTGAGAGAGACAATACAAGGAGTGGTATTGGAAGTGGTTTCGCTTAAAGGTGTTGGGATACACTATGGATAAGATATAGTCTGTGCTTTGTTAGAGGATACACAGAAGTTCATAAAGATACTCTGAGTCTTTGAGAACTGCTTACAGGCGTGGCGTCCTGTATGAACGACACTTCCCATCGTTGTGGGGTTTTAAAAACTACAAAATGTTTAAAAATAAATACATTACTTTTTAGTATGACTGAATGTAGAATATATGACATAACGTCTCTGATGAAAAGGAGGTGATTATATATGTATTTAACATTAAAACAACCAAGTAAAATGATCTTCAAGTAGAAAAGAATTTAAAATTTTAAAATATTTTGCGCCATATAGCTAAGAATTTCTAAAGAATCCAGCTTGTATACAGTATGTTAGACAACACTCTTTTAACAATAAAAAGTATTTAAAGACTACGTGAAACTATGTAAAATGGCTAAAAATAGTGAGGAATGTTTACAGTTAAATTCTAATGTATTCAACCATTTTAAAAGAAGTAGATAGAAAGTTTTAAATCATTACTGCTACGTAAAACTTGCTAAGACTGGTCAATATAATGGTAAAATAAAATTACCTAATTATCTTGATAAAGATGGTTTTACTACTCTGTGTATAGGTTTTTGTTAGATTAAAAGATGAGTATGCTTATAGTTTCCTTATTTCAAATTCATTTAGAAAGACACATATGGAGAATCGCTTAGTAAAGCTATCATCAGTATTAAAAACAAGAAGATAAAGAGATTAGAATGAAAATACCCAAGAGAGCAACGATTTCTAGCGTTACTTTGAAATCTTTTAACATATACTGCAGAGTAAAAAGAAGTTCAAAGGGAATCAAACTCAAAAGAAATGTACTAGAGATTGGTTGAGAGTATAGATAATTCCTAATTTGCACCCATGTTACAAATACTGAGCTTCATTCATGATAGATGCTTAGTAGAAAATAAAATCAACAAATCCATACTCTAATAGAGCATTCCCAAAATTACACATAAGGTATAAAAGATAAGCAGATTGAGGCACAATCATTATTATGACAAAAGGGAATAACTAGAAGAGAAATATCAATAAATGAATTCTCTTTCAAAAGTAGCAAGAACAATTTATAAATTATTGTCTTAATAATACTGAGTATAGGAAGACTAGTTCTAGGATATAATAGAAGATTTTTCAAAGAAATTCCAAATATTGGAAGTATAAATAATCAGAACTTTGTAAATATACCATATGGAAAATTAAGAGATAAAATTAATATATCTATTCCAAACTATATGGAATAGAATTTAACCACTAGAAGAGAGTTATACATCGGGGCCAAAGTTTCTTTGATGGGTGAAATTTCAATACATGATAAAGAAAATCTACAAGAATATATATATTCAGTGGAAAAGAATAAAAGAGGACTATATATCAAACAAAGCACAGGTAAACTTATAATGCAGATTGTGCGATGAGCATTAAATATTCTAAGAAAAGTAGGGGTTGTGCAGACCCATGCTCCTATGCACTAGAGGCGAACTGAACACGCCTAAAAAGACATAAGGGTAGTAGTGCAAAGCTATCAAACTTCTTGAAAAATCAAGCATTTTTAAAGATTTTTGGAACCACTGCAACTCTAGCACTCGTGGGGTGTCAGTCGTGGGAGGTCTCGATCTATCATACTCAACCTATTGTAGATTAGAATAAAAAGAAAGAAGAAGACCAATTTCTCAGTCTTCTTCTTAGGGAAAATAATAATCTATATACACTAGGGTTAGTGTTAAATTTTATTGGTAGATTAGAATATAACTCTTAGTCCTACTCCACCTCTGACATTATGTCCTTTAGTATCATAACCTATGTTGGCTGTTACTCCCTATTCTTTGAGTTATCCCAACCAATATTAAGGTCAGTTTTACATTTCCTGTTCTATCTTCTTTTCACCTCTGATATTGAAGTAATCTGCATCTGTTCCAGCTTACTTTAGCTTTATTTTTGCCATTAGCTACTTTTCCTAATTCATTTTTCATCAGCCTACCCTAACAGCAACTTTTTATTGTCACTAGTTCCAAAATGATGTCTGTAAGCAAGTTCAGTTCCTATTTCAGGTTTTACTGAAAAATAGTCATTAGCTTTAACTCTAATTTCATTTCACAGATTTTTCTCTTATCTTTGACACTCTTCCATATTCTAAACCTAGAGCTGCATAAGGTCTTACTGAGAAGCCTTCGCTCAATCTAAATTCTTTTGATATTTCATTCTTTTACACCTAGTCCATAAGTATGGTATCTTCCTTTTGCATTAAAAACTTTCATCAACTACTAAGAATCTTCTGTTCATCTTGTTATATCCTGCAAAGATATCTCCAGATATTGTCCAATTCAAGCTGTTGTTATGATCAAATGGAACTGATTTAAGATTCCAAGTTTAGCTTGTAATTGTTCTTCCTTAGAATTTCCAATATCTTTAAACTTAAATGTATTATGAACTACACTGCATACCAACCTACAGATTCTCCAAGTTTTACAGTTTCATCTTTCATGAACATAAACTACTCCATAAGCATTATTTTGATAATCAATTACTCCTGCTGTATTTGTCTTTATATTCTCCCTTGTTCCAAAAAGTTTTAATCTTATTAGAATCCTTACTTGGATTGCTCCATTCACTCTTAAACTAGTTACAATTCTTTATCTAAAATATTACCAGTCGCTTCTATTCTTTGTTGTGTATTAGCATATTGATGTCCATCATTTCATCTACTGCTTGGAATAATAGAACTTCTTCATTATTTCCAATGGAATTTAATTTTTGGAATAATTGATTTTTCCTAGTTCCAATTTCTTCAACTCATATCTTTGTTCTAATCCATCTAAGAAATTGTATGTATCTGCTTCTTACTATCAACTGGTGACGATCTGTTTCCTGCCCAATTAGTATATGGTGTTTTAACAATAAGCATTTTCCTGTAGTTCCATGAGTTTCGCAGTTTTGAGCTATATTTTCATCCAAGTTAATGAACCTGAATAGATCATTCCCATCTATTTAGTGGATTATTTATTGCCAGTATCGTCTTGGTTTTTAAAGATATTCTTTCCAGCATCATATTTACCTGTTGTACTTTGGGCAGCTTCTAGCTCCTATAATTAAATCAGCTTTCTTTCATTTGACTCAAATGCACTTACCCTGTAATTGGTTTTGTACTTTAGTTCCTGATGTATTTGCCACATGCCTAATGCCATGATACTTGCATTTCTCCAATTCTACTGTCTGCTGTCATCTGCACCCAGCTTCGCAGGTTTTGAATTTCACCAGCAGCTTTAGCCGTTTCCTTTCTGTTGTCTCCTGCTGGTACATCCTATAGAAATTTTCGCTCTACTTCCTGCACTCTTACTTAAACTCATGGAGCAATCTACTTTCTGAGATCTAGTTCTGGAACCACTTCGAGAATTTCAAAAGTTCCATGGATTCTCAAAAGTTTCTATCTTTTCCTCATCGTTAGTTTTAAGAACTCCTAAAGCATTAGATTGCATTTAATCTTAACTTCACTCCTGATGCCTCATTTAGACTTTAGCCCATACAACAATGGCTGTGACATACTCCCTCGAGTATGGCATTGTATGCACCAGTTTGTACCTTACCGCCTTATCTGTTATACACTCACGTTGTATTATTAGCATAATAAATTAATGAGTTCCAGACGTTAACTGATTGGTCCATTTCCCACTACCATACATACCACCCTATATCTGTCCATTTACATTAATAGTTCCTCTATTAACTATATTTCCTGTAGTTTCGTCAGGTCTTTGTGATCTTTCAGGTTTTTAGTAAATCTTTCTTTGTCCAAGATATCACCTGCCGTTCTATTCCATATTCATCTTCACCTGAACAGGAGACCTCCTGCAGTACTGCACACCATTTCTATTTTCATAGTTTCCCTGGCTGATACTGCATGTGCTCACATGTTCCTGTTCCATGCCGCTAGATTCACATTACTATTATTAAACAACATAACCTGCTGAGATTACAGTCCATTATTGTCTTTTCCACTCGCAATTGATCTTAGTATTATTAATAATTTGTGGGTTAGCTAAAGTTCCACTAGATATACTAGAATAGTATGTACATCGAGGTTATTTTTGTAAAAGTAGCTATTTGATGTCTCACTGTAAATCTTGTTATTTAATCCTACATTAACAAAACCAAAAGATCGCTGTGCGTTACGCTGACCCATCTCCAAGAGTCATATTAAATGTAATGACTGCTGTTATAGTCTCCCTCCATTTCCCAGCAGCATAATACTCCAAACTCCATCTTTTCCAGTTTTATACTTCGATTCAAGATAACCGTCTGCATCTACTGTACTAAACTCCTATTCCATTTTCTCCATCTTCTGTGACTATTTGGTAAAGTAGCTGAGATCTCCATTAGAGAAATTCCTTTCTCCTGATTCACTATACCATTTTATAACCGAGCAGTGACTTTGCTCAATATAAAGGATTTGAATCAACTGTGCTATAGTCCAATATTTAGTGTCTGTTGGATCTGAAAGGAATCTTCCTAGCATCACCTTATGTAGTTAACATCTGCTGCAGAGGCTATAATCTAAAACCAAAGTATTGAGTATTTGTCACTTTGATTTTCGCTCATTAGCAAATCAGCATCTTTGTGCACAAATACCTATCATACCTTTTGTTGCATTAGAAACATTATTACATTTATATCTAATTTATTAGTTAGAGAGTTTGAACCTGTTCCTTTAAAATATGCACTCTTGTTCCTGCTTCTGTTATAGCTCCTGCATGATACATTGCTAGTTCCTGCAGTAGTTTCTGAGTTTTCAGCACAAGAGACCTACACCTCTGTCTGATTTGCCTATGAGTCTGTTAGGAGATTTACATCAGAATCTTTTGCATATACTCCTATACCATCTTTACCAGCTTAGAGAGTATCATCTGTACCTGTTCCTGCAAATTAACAGTTGCTGAATTAGAATTCCTGACTATCTCATCTCCAATTTAAAGAGGCTTTTATTCTTTACTACTGCGCTTTCTCTTTTGTAACATGATTGTCAAAACCTGCTGCCATTACTTGTATTATCCAGCATGAAATTCCTATAGCTTTTCCTGTTACGAAATATTTCCTTCTACATTTGTACATCATTGTGCGTAGTTGTTAGCCACTTTATTTCCAGTACCTCCTGCTATTAAATCAGAATTAATTTATCTGTACCCATAGTTTTGGGCAGTAGTTTCCTGAAAGGAAGACCAGCCATACCTACTCACATAGCCAGAAGCCTGAACTTATTTGAATAGTTCGTGATTTATTATGAAGTTTACTTCCATTACTTCCATATAGACCTATTCCATCAGTCATTTTTACTAAAATTATTATTTTTCAATAGTTCCATGATTTACTCTAAGTGCAATACTACTGAGTTTGCTCCTGATATATTCACAGTTCCAGTATTGGATATATGCAGTTTTGCTATCATCGACTGTATTCGCTAAAGAACCTTGAACTAAACCTTTGCTATGTTAGATGTAATGAAAACTCCATCATCAATTGTAACTTCGCTTCATTTGCCATAATGATACTTCAAATACATCATTTTGTATCGTCAAGATCAACGTTTGTTGCAATTTAAATTGATTATTAGTATATTACACTTTATATGTATGTCCATTTTTATTTTAAAGCATATTTCATTACACCCTGGATTTCACTTTTCAAAGTTTGTACTTCTGTCCAAGTTTCAAGTGGATGATTATTTACTGTTTTTAAAACTTCATCATCTGAGAAAGAAGTTTTATAGTTACATTTCATCATACCATTATATTTTGTAGGAACTGCTCCTGCTTCTATTGTAGCTTTACTAGCATAAAAAAGTATTATTTTCTCTTGGATATTATTCCTTGAAACATTAATAGTTGTATTTTTAGTAAAATCAATTTTTCCAGTTGCATCTGGTAGAAAAGTCTAGAATTATCTTTTAGTTACATTGATAGTTCCACCATCTAATCTAGCATATCCATTATCTGGCGCAACCATTCTCTCCTACAACTCCAGCATTAATTTCATCTATTCCACTCCAATGATTGCTTTGGTTTGTACCTTTAACAAACAGCTCCTATTCCATTGATAGTCACTTTTCCTGATGTCAGCTTTGTCCTCCAGATTCTGCAAAACTGCTATGTTTTTATATTTGTTAGTTTCTAAAGTTGTATTTTTATCTACGAGTAACTGTCTACGCAGTAACTTGTCCCTTTATCCACCAATGAATTTATTTGGAGACCATAGTTGACAGCCTGAGTTGCTTTTCTAGCATTAACTATACCTTGGTTATCTCCATGTGCTATACCTTCTTTTTGAGGCTAATATTACATCCAGTATAAACACTTTATTTCAAGTAAACCTTGTAATTTTAGCTGCTGTAGGCTGTGGATCTGTCAATGCCTTTTCTTGCAGCTCCTGCATTTACAGCTGCTGCATCTGTATTATTTTGATCAAGATCTGCTTTGTTTTAGAACCTAGTTGATGTTTAGCTTGATCCCAGTTCCTTCAAACGTGAGCTATTGCTGTTCCTATTGAAGCCTCAGCCTCTGTTGTAGTAGTAACCATTTTACACCATCTGTAATTGATGTACTTGTAGTTCCCACTAATAGTTAGTACTAGCTCCCCAGATCAACTAACACTTCCAAGTTTTGATATTACCATAAAACCATGAATATTTACCAAAATTAATATCCATTTTAACTTCTAAGTTTATGTATGAGATCATTACTAAAGTTGCTAAAGCTGGAACAACAGATAGGAACACCAAATCTTTAAGAGCATCTATTCCTTTTCTGTCCAGATGTTACATATAGTCCTACTCCACCATCAACTGCTTTTATCTGTAGCCTTTTATATTTAGGTGCTGTTGGATTAGTTAAATCTTCAACTAATTGTCCATTAACTGTTTGAGTTGTACTGTACTGTGATTGCTATTGTCTTCCTATTCTAGCTTTTGATATCTATTTCACATGATATATTCCCTATATGATACTTTCACAAATACCCTGCATTCATTTCATCCGTTTATCGACCAAGCCAAGATTTTGGTGTTTGTGTTTCCACCCATTTTACTACTGAGAATAGAGCTACATTTTCATCTCCATAAGGTCATTATCTCCCTGTAAGTTGTATTGCTGAATTCATTTTTGAGTTTTTCACCATAGAACTTTTCCCAGTTTGGAGCATAAGAAAAACTAGAGTAAAGTATATTAGAAGCTCCTTCGATTCAATTTTTCCTTCATTTATTATTAATCTTGGGATAAAATACCTGATAGTAGATACATGGTATTATCTGTTCCATACATTTTTACATTTGTAGTCCCGTGCAGCTCCTACATGATAACTATTATTAAGATTAACAGCATTGACCTAAAAGCACCTGGCATAATATAGTATACAGAATTTTTAGCTACTACACATTTTACATTTGTATATAGCCATAGTAACTTTTCCATGTTTCAAAGTTTCTGATGTTAGAAACCTGCTCTTCCGTATAGGTTGGCAGTTCACTGCTATCAGTACTATTTAATAGCGTATGTATACCTATTGTTCCTAAAGTTGGTGCCCTGTTGGATCAGGAACCTCAACAGCTCCACTACCATCTGTATATCCATCGATCCATCCCCAAAATATCCTCTAACATAAAAAGTCGAGATTATTTAAATTTCTTGCATCTATAAAGAATATTTGTTGGACCTACAGCTTGTTCTGTAATTAAATTCCTGAAAAATTATTTCGTCATAGCTCCAGTCAATGCTGGTCTTGCATTTGTAGGATCAATCTTACCGAATCTGGATCTATTCCTGCATATAAAGTCTTATTATCTACATTAGTATAATTTTCAGCATTAGAGCTGTCTGATTACTAGCAGTTTTCATGTTATTAGCACTTGCAGCTCATTAAAAAGAAACTTGTAAATGGGCTAGCATTTGGTTGTTTAATACTTATTTCTTTACTTGGTGCTTTTGGTTCTGGTAAACTCAAACTAGGGTGCTGTACCTTTGACTAATACTTGGTGTAGGTACTGTTGGAGTACTTGAAACTGAAAAAGCTTAAAGTAATTGGATTTTGTATCTCTTTGGTTTAATACTTTGCATTAATTTCCACTGTAACAGGTTCTTGTATCTCATGTCTCTAATCCATAACTTGTACTTCTTCTTGTATTTAAGTAGATGTTAAAGCTGAGTTAACTGCATTATCTTTTATGGTTTTTACATAGTCTTTATACAGCTCACTATTCAGGAGATATATTTTCTTGAAAAATAGATTAGAGTTTCTTGTTAAATTCTTCAAATGGATATTTTTGACTTTCATCCTCTACACACATGATGAGCTCAATTATCATAGAAATAGTTAGCTCCAAATTGCCAAGATGACCAAGATTGAGTTTAACTCACTTGATTTCCTTTGTTCCATAGTTGATTAATTCTAATCTTAATCCATCTATTTCTTTTGATTTTCTCTTCTTTGCTGTATCTATCTTATTTTATAATTTTCAACTGAGTTTCTTAGATTTTCTTTGCTTGTATTTATTTCTTCAGTTGTAGTGTGAGTTTTTCTATATCTGATGTAAGTTTAGCAAGCATAGAGCAAACTTGTCCCATTATCTGCACTAGCTACTAAAACAGCCTTTTCACTTTTTACTATTGAAGTTTTTCTACTTTATTTTTGGTGTAACATTGCTACATAAATCATTAGCTCCAAATTGCATATTTGTCCATGAAGCTTTTTAATTTTGTGTAGTCTTTGCTACTTTCTTAGTTTACTTCTGCTTTTCTACATCTGTTAAAAATATCCTTTTTGTTTTTCTAATTCTTGATCTTGTTCTCATCAGAAAAGTGCACTTGTTCCTTCATTAAAAAGTACATGCAAGTCCAACTGAATATTTTACATTTCATATCTTTTAGCTATTGATCGTAAGTTTTCTACATTATATAAATTGTGTTCATATAATCTACATTTTCTTTTATATATCAATATTTATACCCATTTTATCATTTTATATGGTCAATAGTAAATGTAGTTAGAACACTCGTGGCTCTAGCACTCGTAGGGTGTTAGTCGTGAGTAGTTCATATAATATTTTTAAAATTTTAATAATAAGAAATTCCTTCTTCTATTTTGTATTTGTTAGAGTGGCATAACCTAAAAGAAAATATGAATTTTCTCTGTATTTCTTCTATATTGTATTCTTCTAAACTATATAATTTTAAAAGAATTTCTAAACACTCATTTAAAAATAACTTCTCATTAGTTTTGATTTAATTTAATTACCATATATAAACCTGCATCTGCTCCTTGTGTTGAATCTCTTTATTCAATATCTTAGAAGACAAGTTTTAATCATTGCAGAAATTCCTTTTCTTTTTGTAAAGAGTTCTCATCTTATTTATATGTTAACAAAGTAACCCTCTTTTATAAATCTATAGAAATTTTTGATTTAAAGTTGGTACCAGGACAAATAAAATATAGTAATTCCTTTGATAGATATTTAAAAGTGCCCTTAAGTAAAACCAAGTAACTCACAGAATTGCAGGACTAATTGACTGACTTCCTAAAGTAAATAACTTTATCATTGATATCATTTGCTTTCAATGCTGGAATAGGTCTACCCAGTATGTAAATTCACTGTATAGTCATCTTCCACTATATAACGGTCAAGATTTTCATTTGCCCAATTTTAAAAGTTCAGTTCTTCTACTGATACGCATAATTGTCCCGTTGGAAATTGATGTGAAGGAGTATCATAGGCTATAGACATCATATCTTTTAAATCATCAATTACAATTCCATTTTCATCTAATGAAATAGCTTTTCAAACTGATATTATTTGTTAAAAATACTATAACATCTTATGAAGGGTGTTTTCTAGTCCATAAATTTTATTATTAAAAAGCTCAAAAGATTTATATAGAATAAAATACTCTGTACTGAACTAATAACATTACTTGTTCAGCATCTACTTTGAAACCTCTAGATTTGAGAATAGATATTCACGAGTACTTTTTCAATAATAACTCATCCTGTATTGTCTTGAAAAAGCAGATCTTTCTTTCTATCACCATCTTTAGTAATTCTCTGAAATATAGTTCTAGCTAAACTTTTCTTGCTCCACTCCTGAATATGAAAAATCATAGTGAATTTTTCTCTTTTCTTTAAATTTTGCCTTATTTTCCCACTTTAACATTCTGTATAATTAAATTCTCTATATCGAAACAAAGTAGACCCTTTCTTTCAATAGATATAGCCCCTCTTCAAGTAAAAAGATAAAGAGCATTTTGAACAGTATTTTGACTGATATTGCAGTAATCTATAAAGTCTAGTAATTTTTCATTTGCCTTTAAAATCTTAGTTTGAATTAATTTTTATCTCAGTATATATTTGTATATATAGAATTTTTGATTTATTATCTAAATTTAAAATAATCATAGCTGACTCCATAGTTTTATTCTGGTACTATATAATGTCAGTATACAGTTATACTATAAAAAGTCAATATAAGTTATATTACATGAGGAGGTACAAAAATGGATGCAAGATTTAATGGTGGAGTTATTATGGATGTTACATCTAAAGGAACAAGCAATTATTGCAGAAGAAACCGGAGCAGTGCTGTTGTGGCACTAGAAAGAATCCAGCTGATATCAGAGCAGCGGTGGAGTTTCTAGAATGATGATCTAAATTAATAAAAGTATGTCAAGATAAAATTTCCTGTAATGGCAAAAGTAAGAATAGGACATTTGTGGAAGCTGAAATATTACAAGCAATTGTATTGATTTTATCGATGAATCAGAAGTTTTATCTGGCTGATTCAGTACATCATGTAAACATAGAAGATTTTACTACCCTTTTCGTATGGGCTAGAAATTTGGGGTGAAGCTTTTAAGGAAGAATATGTGAAGGCTCCAAGATTTAGAACTAAGGGAGAAGCTGGAGACAGGAGACGTTGTTCAAACTGTTTCACTATGAGACAAATCATGAAAGAAATCAATTTAGTTAAAGCTCTACGTGATGATGAACTATATGTAATGGGCAAAAGACTTACAGAGTTCCTTATGATTTAGTAAAATATGTCTCATGATGTAGATTACCTGTGCCTAATTTCTCAGCAGGTGGAGTTGCTACTCCAGCAGATGCGCACTTATGAGAAGATTAGGAGCAGATGGTGTATTTGTAGGTAGTGGTATCTTTAAATCTGTGATCCTAGAAAAGCAAAAGCTATTGATGAGGCTGTAAAATTAGTAATCCCAGAAATTGCTAGAGTTTCGAAGACAGGTGAAACTATGGTAGTCCAATGAAAATGAAATAAAAGTATCATGGCTGAAAGGAGTATATATAAAACCTTAATAATTCCTATTATAAATTGTTAACTATTAGGACCTCTAGATGTTTAAATTGGCTTCAAACATTTTAGGAGGTCTTAGTTTATTCTCATCTTTTTACAAACTAGATATACAAAATATCAACTTTCTTTTAATGCTTTGCAGATATTCTTGCTTCACCATCAGACTCTAAAACTAGGTACTAATGGATAAAGTTCCTTTTCATCTAAATACACTTTACTTCACATTCAACAACTGTAAAGAATATTTGTCTTCCAGGATGATTGTGAGCAGGTATTGTTTCACCTGTCTTTTAAATGTAAGTGAACTACCATTATATCTTGATTATTAACTACTTGTCCAGTGTTCTGTTATTACTTTTCCTAACATATCTTCAACTCCTTGGTGTTTACTAAAATTATAAACTCAAAATGAAGTGTCAAGTTTAATCTATAATAACTTATTTAATCTTTCATTTTAGATTTTACAACATCTATTACACTATGCTCCTCTGTACCATCTCACTTGTAGAAGTGGGAGCCTCTGGGAAGTATGTGCTTTTGTTAGCTACATATTTATTTGAGCTCTTCGGGTAGTCCCTACCCTGATATATTTTTTTCTAACTTACTTTTTCTTCTTTTATATTTCTAAACCTTTTCTTAATATATTTATACTTGCATTGTAATCTCTATCTATGTTTCTAGTCCACAACATTCGCAATGATATATTCTTTCTGATAATGTTAGAGTTTCTTTTTATATTACCACAACTAGAACAGTCTTACTACTTGGATAAAAATGTAGGTACTTTTTATAATCTTTTCTTCCATACCAATTTGCTTTTATATTCTAGTTGTCTTACAAATTCACTCCAACTTACATCTGATATACTTTTTGCTAATTTGGTGATTTTTAACATTCCCTTTATATTTAAGTCTTCTATACAGATTATATACTGGTTATTGATAATTTTTTGTACTCAACTTATTTATAAAGTCTTTTCTTTTTATTTCTAATTTTATTATGTATCTTACTACTCTTTTGTTTTTGATAATTCCTACTATCTGATAGTTTTTTATCGCTATCTTTAGCAAGTTTACATCTTTTGATAGTTTTCTTTGTTCTCTTTTCAGTTTTTTCTCATATTCTTTTTGTTAGCTTTTAAATTTTCTACTTTTTACAATCACTCATTGTTGCAAAATTCTTTTATTCCTAAATCTATTCCAATATTTTTATTAGTCTTTTTGTAATTTCTTCTATTTCTTCTTCACATAATATTGAAACAAAATAATGATCAAGACTATTTTTACTTATTGTTACTGATTTAATTACACCTTTTATTTTCTATGTAGTCTAATTTTAACTAGCGATTTTAATTTAGGAAGTTTTTATGTAGCTATCTTTAATATATATTGTGTTTTGATTATTTGTAGTATAACTTTGGACTGGATTAGATTTACATTTATATCTTGGAAAAACCAAAAATCTTTTATTTTTAAGAAAATTCTTAAAGCTTTTTCTAAATTTAATTGTGCATTAGCAAGAGCTAAGCTATCAACTTCTTTTAAATAAGGATATTCTTCTTTATATTTAGCAGGAGTAGGATATTTAGTTTTAATTCCTGTTGATTTATATTCTTCATAACCTTTTCTTCCTATCATCTAACATAAGATTGTGAACCTTTTCCTACACAACCAAAGTTTTTAAGAAAGATTACTTGTTTCTAAGGTAGGATATATTCCTGAATTTATATGCTAATTATCTTCATTTCCTCCTCCTTACTTGCTCCACCAATGCTCAATACAAAAACTTCTCCAAAAATACTCTGTTCATTACCTTTAACTGATTTAATTATATCATATTTTTAGAAACAATTTCAAGAAAATAAAAAGAAATTCATCCCCTACTTATAGAAGTAGGACTCTTACTAGATATTGTTAAAGAGAAGAATGTATATATCCTTTGTGTCCTCTTCTTTGAAATTTCTAAAACAATAGATAAAAATTTGCCCTATCATAAAAGAAATAATAGGTATCAGAAAATTCAACTGCTTTTCTCAAAATTTCCTTTTTGCAAAATGTAGTACCATAAAAATTACATTTCGAGTTTGTGCTCCTGCAAAAAGTTCTCCTGCATTATTATAAGTAAAGGCATTAATATACCCACTAATAAATGATAAAAGAACTGCAATTCTTAATTTCTCAGAACTTCTTCTGTATTTTTCCATAACTTAAAACTCCTCTTATTTTCAATTTTATAAATATATTACTAAATTTAATTATTTATTTTTAAACAAAAAGGTTTAAAAATCAGTAGAGTAAAAAGAAACAGATATATCTGCTAAAACTTCTGGTAAAAATATCCATATTTGTAGAAAACCAATAAGAGAAAATATTAAATATTCCTCCTATATGGTAATAATGATAAATTTTTCTTTATCTATCAATTTATTATTTTTCTGCAGATGTAATTTCTCTTTAAATAGAATGAAAACAGAAATTATAAATTTATAACTATGGTAAGGCTTTTTATTTTTACAAAATCTGTAGAATAGTAAAATGGCTACTATAAATTTTATTTTTATTATTTTGTAATAGCCAATTTTATATTATTTTTAGGTTGTACCTTCCCATAGAAATATGATGCTGTTGCTCCACCATCTATTATTCATTTACATTTGTTTCTCCCAAAAATTTTATAGCTTTATCTATCCAACCCTCTGCTTCTGTTCCTAAACCAAGTCCAAAACCATGACCTAAATTAGATAGCACATGAAATTCTGTATCTATCCCCATTTTTGATATATTATCTACATGATTTTCATAACTTTCCAGTTTGAAATATAATCATTATCTCCTACACAGACAAAAAGTAGGAGGATCTTTTGGAGAATATTCACTTAATCCTGTATATTGTATAATAACAGCACTTGGCTAGGATAATCTTTTCTCCAAATTTTTGATGTTCCATAAGCTCCAAAGCATTGCCACAACTCTGCTCCTGCTGAACCACCCCAAAGAGAATAAGCATTTGTGTCAATTTCTAATTCTTTGCATGCTCAAACACAAATGCCGTTACTCTTGCAAAGATCTTCACAAGCAAGTATAGGATCTGGACGATATATTAGAATAAAAGCATTATATCCTTTTTAGAAAGTTCTAAGGCATGAGGAAAACTATCATGTATAGCCCCTACATGAAAGAAAACCCTCCACCAGCATTACAAATAGCAATTTTTTCAGTGGTTTTCCTTTAAAAAGAATAAACCTGTATCTTTTTCTTGGTTCTACTTTTTCTTTTTCAGCTTCTGTATATGTCAAAAATACTGTTTCTCCAACTGACACTCTCTTTTAAATTATTTACAATCTCTACTGTTTTATCTGGATTTATATGACTATACCAAGTTAACCTTATATCTTTTTAATGTTTCTCCACTCCAATAATCAGTATTAACAGGAAAAATTAATCTTCCAAATCCTTTAAAAAGCTGGATCATTTATTACTTCTGATACTTTCGTATCTTTAACAAAAATAGTTTTTATTCATTTCTACCTTTCTTTTTATTAATATCAAATACATTTTTAGCATATATTTCTAATCCTATTAATAGAATTAGAAATATTATAGTTATTATTTTTCAATATATCTCCTTTTTATATTTTAAAGATTATTATTCATTTTTGGGCTCTGATTTATCTGTAATCATTCCTGATATTTAAAAACCATACAAAATAGCTATCTTTCATTGTATAATTTCCAGCATTTAATTGTTCTTTTGTTGGTGCTGCTCCTCGAAAAATAAAAATATAATTTTTATCTGAAAATATATTTTCTGAAAGTTCTCCATAAGTACGATCTAAAAGGTTTCTAACTTGCTCCACATACATGTGCTATACATAGGAGAACCCTATTACAATAATATCTACATCAACATTTTTCAATAACTTTTTAAATTGGTCATCTTCAAAATTTTTGTCCATAGAATAAATTTTATAATCTACTAAATTTAAAGTTTCGTATTTTTATCTTTAAAAAGTATTTTGGCAATATCTACTGTATTTCCATTTTTATTAGGACTTCCATTTATAAATAAAATGCTCATATCTCCTCCTTAAATAGTCTTATTATCTCTTAAAAGTTTTTGATCCAATTCTTAACATCATTTTCTACCTTAGAATCTTGGACTCTTTTTCCTCTGATAGAAAAATGCATTTTTAACATTTCTTTTGTATATTTTTCAATAGTATTAACAGTATCAGCAAGTCCACTTCCTTCATTTGTAGAAAAACAATATTATCTTTTTCCAGAAAGATTATTTTCATCAAAGAGTATAAACTGCCATTGGTAAATCACCATGCCAAATAGGATAACCCTACAAATACTATATCATAATCTTTTTAAATTTTTACTTTATTTTTCATTTCTTCTATTCTTACCGTTTCATCATAGATTTTACTGGATAAGAATTTACTGGCTCAATTTTATATATAGGAATTACTAAAACTACAAAAATTAGAGTTATAAATAAACCTATCATAATTGCTGGTGGATAGAAGAATGCCGAAATTAAAAAGCTACAATTTTTATAATTAAATCATATTTTAATAATAAATTTCTCTTCTTTAGTCTTTCTAAAAATATATTTGTTCATCTTATTAACTTCTATTAGTGTATTTGTAGTAACTATAACGGTAATAGTTGTTACTATGTATTACACCATAAAAACAATTGTGCAGTTGTATTATAGAAATTTTTAGAAACTATTGAAGTTGAATATGGAAAAAGTGAAGAAAAAGAATAATGTCAACATTGTTGTCCATACTGTTTTACAGATATTTTTCTATCCCCATCCATTCATTGATGATGATTTACCCACATTGTACCTAGCCACGATAAAATATAAGCTAAAAATTTTCTTTAAATGCTAAAAATCCTTTTAATGAGACTTCACTGGGTTTTCTAATTCTAGTACAAGAATTGTCATAATAATTGCTACACTGCATCAAAAATGCTACCAATCTTTCCTTTGTCATTTTTATCTCCTCTATAATTTTAGTATTAATTAAAAATTTTTGACTGTTTCAGGGCAACATGCTGATAAGAAAAGACTTTCTTTTTATCCAATTTTAAAATTTCTTTCATATCATCTTCACTTAACTCCAAAATCAAATACAGAAAAATTCTTGTATATCATTCTCTTTTTCACTGTCTTGAATAACAACTATCTCTCTTGAATTAGATATCTTAGGAGCTACTTGTGCAGCTGTCTTATCATATCCAATCACTCTAATGTTTTCCATTAGTCAAAAAGATTATTTTTCCCTTCTGCAAAAGAGCATTCAAGTAATTTGAGTTCCATATTTCTTTTCATTATTTCTTGTGAAAATTATTTGTTGGTTAAGACATGAGTTTCAACTTCGATTTACTCATGAGTTTAATTTCAACAACAAGTACTATGTCTACAAACCTCATCAGGATGAAATTATTCCTCCTATTGCTCTTAATTTTCGCCTTATATATTCTTCATGGCTCTATATGTTCCATAGTAATCACCAAAAGGTTGATGTATCAATATAAGTCTATATAATCTGTTTGTAATAGAGACTCTTCACTGAAGCTTTGTGTTTTCATAACCTGAAATTTGATATCCAAACTTTTTTGTTATAAAAATTCTTTTCTATCCACTCCACTAATAGCATCTACTGCTTCTTCATTTCCATAGACTTGTAGCTGTATCTGATGGAACGGTATCCAACTTCTGTGCTTCTAAAACAACTCTTTCACATTCTTTCTAAATCAGTATTTGATATACTCCAAAACCCTAAAATTGGCATTTCAACTCCATTTAATAATTTAACATATTTCATTTTTACCTCCTTAAAATTTCAATAAATCTTCAACAATTAAGTCGCTTTCAATCTATTTTCTGTAAGTACTTTTCCTATATTGTATCTATCTAAAAATTCTAAGTCCATAATTTAAAACTTTCACATCAGAATTTCCATAGAATCTAGCTATTTTTCTCCAAAAACCACCATTTAAATTCCATCTTCAAGAGTTATAACTACACTATGGTCTTTTCAATTCTTCTAATAATTTTTCATCTACACCTGTGATATACATAGGATTTATAACTGTTGCCTTTTACTTCCGTTTTTCTTCATAAAGTTTTTGCAGCTTTTTCTCCTAATCGATAGAAAGTTCCCAATCCTAGAATTGCAACCTTTTCTCCTTTTTGTTTTACTTCATAAGTATTTAATTTAGAGAAATCTTTTGTTACTTTTTCACCAGTTGAAACCATCTTTCCACCTGGTAAACGAATTGCAACTGGATGTTCTTGTTGTTCTATACTCCATTCAAGCATAGCAAAGATGTTCTTCCTTTGTTGTTGGAGCTAAATAAACTAAATGGAATATTACTCATCATAGCAATGTCAAACCAACCAAGGTGAGTAACATCTGTCATTCCTATAGCTCCACTACAAGAAACAACTATTGTTGCAGGATTATTATTTATACATAAATCTTGTGGACAATTGATCATAAGTTCTTTTGGATAAATGAACTTTACAACTGTAAATACTGGTTTTAGCTCCTTCTAGAAGCCATTCCTGAAGCTAAGGCAACAGCTGTTTGTTCTGCTATTCCCACATCTACGAATTGTTCTCCAAGTTCTTCTCTTTCTTTCTAGAAAAACTAAAAGTTCCTGGTGTTCCTGCTGTTGTGTAACAACAGTTTTATCTTCTTTCATTTTTCTTCTATTAAATATTCTTTTGTAACATCTGTATAATCTTCTACTATCATCATTATCTAAAGGTTTTCCATCTTCTATATTAAATGGCATTACATAGTGCCAAGGTTCCTTGTTTTCTTCAGCAAGTTTGTATCCTTTACCTTTTTGAGTATGGATATAGAACTGTTATTGGGTGGTCTATATCCTTTACTTTTTAAATACTTCTATTAATTCTTTCAAGATTATTTCCATCTTTAACAAAGATATATTCTAAGCCCATAGCTTTGAATAGATTACATTCTGCCTTACCTTCTGTTTCTCTTAATAATTTTGAAATTTTTGTAAAGTCCTCCATGATTTTTCTACTATAGACATATCATTATCATTGGCTATGACAATGAAATTAGTTTTTAATTCTCCCACAAAATCTAAACCTTCAAGTGCCTCTCCACCACTTAGAGACCATCTCCAATGATAGTAATAACATTTCCTTTTTCTCCTTTAACATCTCTAGCTTTTGCAAGTCCTAAAGCTAAACTTATTGAAGTTGAAGTATGTCCTAAAGATAAAAGTGAGTCATGTTCACTTTCATGTTGATTGCTATATCCAGTTACATCGTCATAGTGTGCTTCATCTGCAGAAAAGCTTCTCTTCTTCAGTTAGTATTTTATATGGATATGTTTGATGAGATACATCAAATACAAACTTATCCTTTGGCGAATCAAAAACATAGTGTAAGGCTATTGTTGCTTCAACCATACCTAGATTTTGGTCAAAGTGCCCTCCATGAATAGCATCTCTTTTATTACTGCATCTCTTATCTCTTGTGCTAAGACTTTCATTTCCTCAATATTTAATTTTTACATCCTCTGGTGAATTGATTTTTCTAAATACATTACTATTTCCTCCTATTCTTTATCCCAAGTTAACTTTCCTGTTTTCAACTGCAATTTCATATTTTTGCAATCTTATAGTTTAATTTCTCCAATGTTTCTTCTATTTGCTTTTTGTTCCTAATAGTTTTTGTTCTTTGTTCTTTTAAGAGATTACATCTTTCTTGAATAGTTGAATCTCCTTGTTTATATAGATTTAAATAATCTACCATTACTTTTACAGGTAGCCCTGCACTTCTCATGCAAGTTGCTAGTTTTACCTAGCAATATCTTTTTCTTGATAATCTCTAATTCCACCTTCTGTTCTTGTAACAGGAGGTATCATTCAATCTTTTCATAATATCTAAGTGTATCTTGTGTCAATCCTAATTCTTCGCTCACTTCTTTTTATTGTCATTTTAGACTATCCTCCAACCATGTTTTTCTGAATTATTGACTTCGAACCATTTATTGATAAGCCTTTTTAGTACTTCTGCACCACCTGTCAATATATATCACTTTCACTTTTTCCTAAACCACTTCCTTCATGTGTACAGAATGGTAAAAACTTTTTATTAGTAAAATCTTTTCTTCAAGGAAAGTCCATACTGAGCATAGCATAGTTCCCCACCAATTTGGATAACCCACAAATATTGTGTCATATTCTTTAATATCTATATCATCTTTTAATTTTAGATCTTGAGTTTTCTCTAAGTTCTTTCTTTGCGATTTCAATACAGTCATCATATTTGATAGAGTACTTTTCATCAGCTTCTATTTCAAATATATCTGCACCTGTTATGGTAGAAATTATTTCAGCAGCAATTTCTAGTATTACCTTTTCTAAATTTACAATTCTTCCTTTTGAATAATTTTCCTTTATGTGAAAAATATACAACCAATTTTTTTATTCATAGCAACCTCCTTTTTTATGAACATATTTATTTTTATAACTTAGAGTTAGCTCTAAGTCAAGGAAAAATTTTTAAAAATTTTATATTTTTATTCTTTCTTGATTTTTTTCAATATAAAAACATTATATTATAATAAATATAGAAATTACAATCAGAAGTAGAAGGGGAAATTATGTTTTATAACTATTTTAATTACTATTTCTGTAATTTTTGATACAATTTTTGAAAGTAAAAGAGGTGATTAAATTTTTCCCAAATATTTTAGATGATGCTCTTGTGCATTTTTATACTCAAAAAGATAATTATGGAAGTGTTTACTATGATAATGGGAAAATAGAATATATCCATTATCTCTATCTGCTCTTATGATAATAAAGAATATTATTTATTTCATTGTAATAATAAATTTGAAGTCATCGCAGATTATCTATTTGATAGTATTGAAGAATGTATGAATATGGCAAATAGAAGTAGAAAATTATATGGATAAAAATAATTGTAATGAAATATATTGACATTGTCTATAACAAATAATATAATTTATTTATAAAATATAAAATTAAAGGAGATTATAATGAAAAACTATAACTACTGAAAAAGAAAAACTAATATTAATTTTAGACTTGATAAAAATTTAAAAAGAAGAACTAGATATTCTTTGTGATGAAAATTGTATTACTGTAACCACTGCTTTTTACAATTTTTGCTAAAAATTTGTTAGAGAAAGAAGACTTCCTTTCACAGTTGATGCTGATCCATTTTATAGCCAAAAATCTGGAAAGACTAAAAATCAATAGAACAATTAGAAAATAAAGGTGGGACTATCCATGAAATTACAGAGGTTTTAGATGATTAAAGAATGGTCAGATGAGGCTTAGGGAAGAATTTTTAGGAACAAGTTAAAAAGATAGAAATTTTTCTAAAAAGAATAGAAAAATTTTAAAAGATATTGAAAGAAATGGATATATTGGAATAGGAAAGCCTGAATCTTTAAAATATGAATTTTTCTGGTTATTGGAGTAGGAGAATTGACAGCTATAATAGGATTGTCTATAAGATTGGAAAAATAATGTACTGAAAAATAGCTCAATGTGGATTACATTATGACGAGTAAATTTAAAAAGGTGATTATATGTTAAAAATAAAAGAGTTGCTATAAATAATATGACTTTATAGCAACTTCTTAAAATTCATAATATTTCCACATACTAATGATATTTATTCTTTTTCATCTTCAATGACTCATCATACGAGTCTATGTTGCTTATTAATTCTTCTTGAATAATACCCCTTAAGATCTCCTATTAAAAAGCTTCATAAGGTGGTGGGGTTTTGAAAAGGGTTCTTTTTAATTAACTTTATTAATTTGTCAACATTATTTTTAGGGCTGAAATTGTTTTTATATTTTTCTTTATCTTTATTTGCCTTTTTAATATGTATATTTTATATTCTTCATCTACCATTCAAAAACCTCGTAGTCATCATCTGTAGCATTTTTAGCAACTTCTAATTTTTCTTTCATTGTAGGATCTGATAGTAAATACAAAGTTTCCAACAAACCATTATACTCACTTTCGCTTATTATGATAACATTTCCTTTTTGTATTTACATTTATAATATCATTGTATTCAATAGTAGAATCTAAATATGAAAACAAATTTTTCTTAAATTTGTAGCATTTGTATTTGTCATAATATCTTCACCTTCCTTTATGTACATTATAACGAACACATATACATATGTCAACATTATTCTTTTCTCATAAATTTTAATCAGGTAAGGCTGTTGCAAAATTAACTTTTTGCAACAACCCTTCATCTTTTTATTTTTATAGTATTTCATAGCTTCTGGTAAAAATCTTTTTAATTCTTCTATTCTATTTTTGAGTAGAAGGGTGAGAAGATAGTATTTGCTTGTTGACTTCCACCTAAGTCCATCATTCTTTGTTGTGCAGCTATAGCTTCTTGTGGATTATATCCTGCCATAGCCATAAATATCATTCCATATTTATCTGCTTCATATTCTTGAGTCTCTGTTGAACTTAAAAGCCCTAATGATAGTCCTTGTTGAGCTAAATCATCACTAATAACAGGAACTCCTGTCACAGCGTCTATAAGTTTTTACCCTATCATTAAGAATCCAGCTAAGTTTTGTTACTTGCACTTTCTGCATGGTGTCCACCTATAACGTGACCTATTTCATGTCCCATTACAAAAGCTATAGCTCCGTCTGTTTTAATACTGTAATATTCCTGTGTAGAAAGCACTTTTTCCTCCTGGTAATGCAAAAGCATTTATATCCTTGCTTTTTATTAGTTAAATTCCATTGTAGATTTCTTATTTTATCTTGCATTCCATTTGCAGTTAAATATTGTTCAACAGCTCTAGAAATTCTTCTTCCAATTTGATTTATTCTTTTGTCCATCAGCAGTATTATTTGCTAACAAGTTATTTTTGTCTTAATTCTGCTATCATTTGATTGTATTGTGATATAGAAGATTGAGCTACAGCCTCATCACTTACCATCTTGAATTGTCTTCTTCCTGTTAAAGGTGCAGTTGAACAAGATATTAAAATTAAAGATACAAACAACATTAAAATTATATTTTTGATTTTTCATAGCCACTCCTTCCTTATACGATTACTTGTCTAGCCTATAATGGTTCTAGAGCTCCACAAAGGCTCTTTCACCATTATAGGGCGTCGCAGTAATCTTAATCAATTTTATTGAATTTAATTTTTATATTCTTTTTATATATAGGAGTTGAAATTCAACCTCATATTATTTTTATTTTTCAATATACTATTTTTCAATTCTTGTATATGGTATAAGAGCTATATTTTTGCTCTTTTTAACAGCTTTTTGCTATTTTTCTTGTAATTTAGCATTAGCTCCAGTTAATCTTGAAGGATTGATTTTTCCTTTATCAGATACGAATCTTTTTAAAAGTTCAACGTTTTTATAATCAATTTCTTCGAGCTTTAACTCTTAATTTTGCTCTTTCTTCTGAATTCTGCCATTTAATTTCCTCCTTTTTGAGAATTAACGATTTTTAATCAATAACAAAAATTAGTCAAGTCTTACAACTATATGTCTCATTACAGCTCCATAATGTTTATTTTTAGCTTCTACTTCTGCTAATTTTGTTCCGTCCATCTCAAAAGTAGTTAGTACATAAAACCTGATTTTTCTTATCGATTGATAAGCAAGTTTTTCTTTTTCTCCCATTTTTCTGTCTTAGCTATTGTAGCTCCATTTGCAGTTAATAAAGAGTTTATTTGGTTTTATTAACTCGTCTCTCACTCTTCTTCTAATACAGTAGGGTTGATGATGTACATAATTTCATATTTTTCATAGCATTAACCTCCTCCTTTGGTTTTTGCCTCAAAAACACGTCGTTTTTTGAGCAGGGCTTAATAATTATATCATAGTACTTTATATTTTTGCAAGTATAAATTAATAAAGTTTCATTAATTCTTTTATTTTTAGCTACAACTTCAGATTCTGATACTTCTAAAGTTTCTCCTGTTTCTTTCTGATTTTTACCTCAACTATACCTTCATCAGCTCTTTTTTTCCTACAACAACTTTGAAATGGGAATCCAATTAAGTCAGCATCTTTGAATTTAAATCCAGGTTTTTCATCTCTATCATCTAACATTACATCAACATTTTCTGCTTGTAATTCATTATAGATTTTTCAGCTAAGCTTACTTGCCTTCATTTTTATATTTGCTGGAATTACATCAACAATATAAGGTGCTAGTTGATACTGGCCAAATAATTCCGTTTTTCATCATTATTTTGTTCTATTGCAGCTGCCATAGTTCTTTTGTAACTCCTATACCGTAGCAACCCATTAACATATATTGTGTTTTACCATTTTCATCAAGATAAGTAGCATTCATAGCCTTAGAATATTTATCTCCAAGTTTGAAGATTTGCCCATTCAATTCTCTCTTGCTGAATGTAATTTTCCACCTGTTATACAGTTATCTCCAACTCTAACTTTTCTTATATCAGCAACTATATCAGCCTTGTAATCTCTTCCATAGTTTACATTCTTATAGTGATAATCTTTTGGTGAGAACCACAACATGATTTGTAACTTCTATTACAGATAAATCAGCTACAATTTTAATTTCAGTTGGTAATTTATATGGTCCTATATATCCTTTTTGTCAATCCGATTTTTCTCTTCATCAGTAGCCATTTCAACTTCTACTGCATTTAAGATATTTTTAATTTAACTTGTTTACTTCAAAATCTCCTCTTATTAGAACCATGTATATTTCATCTGTCCCCTATATCTTTATATGTCAATGCTTTTTACAGTTCTTTTCTAGAGGAATATCTAAGTATTGTCAAACTTTCTATTGTTGGACAATCTGGAGTGTGAACAAGTTCAACTCTCTTAAGTCTTCTTTTGGAGGATTGATAAGTTCACTTACAGCCTTTTTCTATGTTTGCTGTATAGTCTGAACCATCAGAATAAATGATTTCATCTTCTCCTGATTCTGCTAGGACTTGGAATTCTCGTGATCCACTTCCACCAATGTTTCCTGAGTCTGCATCAACAGGTCTAAATTTTAAACCACATCTTGTGAAAAATTCTTGTATAAGCATCTTTCATATTTAAGAATTCTTCATCTAATGATTCTTGAGAAGTATGGAAAGAATAACCATCTTTCATAGTAAAATTCTCTACCTCTCATAAGTCCAAATCTAGGTCTTCTTTCATCTCTAAATTTTGTTTGTATGTGATATAGATTTAAAGGAAGTGACTTATATGAAGAAATATCACTTCTAACTATTGATGTTATCATTTCTTCTTGTGTTGGAGATAGAACGAAGTCTCTTTCATGTCTCATCTTTCAATCTTAGCATTTCTGCTCCCATTACATCCCATCTTCCACTTTCTTGCCAAAGTTCAGCTGGTTGAACAACTGGCATTAAAAGTTCTAATGCTCCTGCTCATCCATTTCTTCACGAACAATATTTTCTATTTTTCTAATAGTTCTATATCCCAATGGTAGATAAGCATAAATACCACTAGCTAATTTTTATCATAGCTGCTCTAAGCATTAATTTATGACTTGTACCCTGCTTCTTTAGGTGTTTCTTTTTAAAGTTTTTATATACGCCTTACTGAATCTCATTTTTCCTCCAATTAAATTTTTAGATTTACCTTATAATTTTTAACATATTTATCTAACTTTGTCTTTTTATTTTTGAAAAAGAAGTTTTATGTAAAGATAAACACTTGACAATTTTTAAAAAGTATCTTATACTTAGTAGGTGAATTATTATGATTTTAGATGAATTTATAGAAATTGCTAATCTTTTTAGAGATCTATTCTCCACTTTTAGTGAGAAACAAAGAGAATATTTAGAGATATTTCTTTGAGAATAGATCTTTCTATTTCAGAGATTGCAAAACAATAATGTCAGTAGACAGGCGATATTCGATAATATAAAAGAGGTGTCACTCTCTTATATGAGTATAGAAAATAAAGTTAAAAGTTTCATCAAATAGGATATAAGAGAAAAATTAATTGATTTAAAAAGAAGATTTTACAGAGGAAAAGTTGGAAAAATATAATAGATGACTTTGAGTTTAATGAGGTAGATATGTTAGAAAATTTAGGAAATAGATTTCAGGATATTTTTTTAAAAGATAAGAGGGACATGGAAAGCTTAGTGACTCTAATATAAAAAGATGCACTTAGAGAAGTTAAATGTCTCTTTTAGAAGTTGACGTAAACTATAAGGTTGTTAAAGATTTCACAAATAGAATCAGTGAAAAAGGCTATTGGAACTGAAGTTATAAGAGGAGTTAATCCTGCTCAACAATTTATTAAATTAGTAAATGATGAACTTGTTGAACTTTTAGGAGGGAACTAGTCCAAAATTAACAAAAGGACTTAGAAATCCTACTATAATTATGTTAGCAGGTTTACAAGGGCAGGTAAAAATCTACTTTCGCTGCTAAAGCTTGCAAAAATTTTTAAAAACAAAATGAAAAACTGTTACTTGTTGGAGTCGATGTCTATAGACCTGCTGCTATAAAACAATTACAAGTTTTAGAGCAACAAATAGAGTAGATGTTTATTCTGAAGAAGATAACAAAAGATGTAGTTGGAATTGCAACAAGAGCTATAGAAAAAGCTAAAGAAATAAATGCAACATATGATAGTTGATACTGCTGGTAGATTACATGTTGATGAAACTCTTATGAATGAGTTGAAAGAACTTAAAAAGCTATAAAGCCTCAAGAAATTTTTACTTGTTGTAGATGCTATGATAGGGCAAGAGTGCAGTTAACTTGGCAGAATCTTTTCAACAATGCTTTGAGTGTTGATGGAGTTATCTTAACTAAATTAGATGGAGATACTCGTGGAGGAGCTGCTTTATCAATAAAAAGGCTGTTGTTGGTAAACCAATAAAGTTTATTGGAGTTGAGAAAAATTAAATGATATTGAAATTTTCCACCCAGATAGATTAGTTTCAAGAATCTTAGGAATGGGAGACGTTGTTTCTCTTGTTGAAAAAGCTCAAGAAGTTATAGATGAAAATGAAGCTAAATCTTTGGAAGAAAAATTAAATCTCAAAAATTTGACTTAAATGACTCTAAAAACAATTACAAACAATTAAAGATTAGGTTCTCTTGGAGGAATATTAAAAATTAATTCCTGGTATGCCCAAAAATTGATGACTTAGCACCAGCTGAAAAAGGAAATGAAAAAGTTGAAGCTATAATTCAATCTATGACTATTGAAGAGAGAAAGAAACCTGATATATTAAAGGCTAGTAGAAAAACATAGAATTGCAAGGTAGTGGAACTGATGTTTCAGATGTAAACAAACTATCTTAAACAATTTGAATCAAATGAAATCAATGATGAAAATGTTTAGCTCAGGAAAAATGCCTAATTTAGGTGGTATGGGCAAGGGTGGAAAATTTCCATTTAAAAAAATACTTATAAAAAATTTATATATAAAACAACAAAGGAGATGGAAATAATGTTAGAAATTAAGACTTACAAGATTGGGAGATAAAAAGACCTTCTTATAGATTAGTAGCTATGGAAGCTTTTATCTAAAAGAGATGGAGGAGCTATTGTTACTTAGGGTAACTACTTCGCCCATTAGAAGATTCTAAAGTAGTTTTTAAAAGAAGAAGAAATCATTAAATTCTTACAAAACGGAGCTCAACCAACTAGAACAGTTAAATCTATCCTAGTTAAAGCTGGAGTTTGAGGCTAAAAATTTGAAGAAAGCAAAAAGAAATAAGTCTTTAATTAAAAAGTTGATAAGTTAAACTTATCAACTATTTTCTAAAATTATTATTTCCATAAAACTGAAATTCTTTGATTTAAATGATTTCCTTTTTCTGCTTCATCAACCATAGCTATAGCATAGTCTGCATAACTAATTTTACTTTCTCCATCTGTATTTACTAGTGAATACTTCACCTGCCATTGATATTCCCCTTTTTCTTTCATAGTCATATTCAAAATCTGCTGCAGGACTTATATATGTCCATTTTACATCATTTCTTTTTCTTAAAAACTTCTAATCCTTTTGCCATATTAGTTGCAACAGGTAAATAATCAGCTGGAAAATCAGCTGTTTCACATAATTGAGTTTTTAAACTATCATCTATATATAAACTTCCCTGCACCAACAACTAAAAGACAGTATTTTTGTTTGCTAAGATATCTGATAAATCGTTCCACAGTTGTTTTATGTAAAGGTAATGTTTCTTCTGTCCATGCACCAAAAAGCTGTTATTACCAGCATCAAAATCTTTAAATCCTCTTCAGTTAAATCTAAAAATATCTTTTTATAAAAATTTTTAGCTACTGTCTTATTTACGTCACGAGTTATTGCTGTAACATCATTCCTCTTTCAACTGCTTCTTTAACTATTAAAACTTCCTACTTTTTCCATTTGCTGCTAAAAACTGCTATTTTCATAATAATACCTCCGATTTATTTTTATTAATTTCTTTTTCTTGACATTATATTACTACAGTAGTTTCTATTGTAAAGAAAAGCACTTTTTTAAAAACTAAGTTTTCTAAAAAGGTACCTTTTTAAGATAAAATGAGAATTTAAAAACAAAAATTTTATTTTTATTTGTAATTTAGATTATATCTATAGTATAATTTAGTAACTTAATATATATTTTATCTTAGAATATTTTAGGAGGTTTTTATGTTGAAAAAGATTTACCTGCTTGTCCTGTTGAATTGACATTACTTTTAATTTCAAATAAATGGAAAATTTTAATTATAAGAGATTTATTAGAAGGAACAAAAAGATTTAGTGAATTAAAAATCTATAACTAATATTTCACAGAAAAGTTTTAACATCAAATTTGAGAGAAATGGAAGAAATGGTTTACTTAGTAGAAAAAGTTTATCCTGAAGTACCACCAAGAGTTGAATATACTTTGACTAAAGTGGGATATAGTTTAGAGCCTTTACTTACTGATATGGATAAATGGGAACTTGGTATAGAAATGAAGTAATTTAAAAAATAAAGGCTACTACAAAAATAAAATTGGATACCTTATAATTTATTTATTAGAAATTTTCTTTGAACAAATAACTAATGGTTTTTAAATAAGATTACTGCGACGTCCTATAATGGTGAAAGAGCCTTTTGTGGAGCTCTAGAAGCATTATAGGCCGACAAAGTAATCATTATACCTAACAAAAATTTATTAAAATCTTTCAAAGAAAATTTTCTAAAATTTACTCAGTAACGAATTATTTTTACTTTTTATTAAATGTGTTAGAACACTCGTGGCTTTAGCCGTGAGATGAATAACACCAACATTGAAATGTTGCATTAAAATTTGCAATTTTACTAGTTTTATATAATATAATTTTTACTAGTTTAGTGTATAATATATTTAGAACATTAGCAACTGAATATATAAAGTTAAGGGCTAGTAAACAGTAGCTATAAAATATTCACTGTTCTATATAATTGTTCTTTTTAAAATATGATATACAGATAAAAAGTAGCAGTGTAGACACAAGTCTTATCCAGTAGTGGCTATCGTGGACTAGCCAAAAGAATAGGGTTTAAAAACCAAACTTCTTAGAAGATAACTTACTTTTTCAGTTATCTTATGAAGCTCTCGACTTTAGTCGTGAGTGATTCATAGTATGTTTTATAAGTTCTTTTATTTTTCAATTAGAGTATTTAAATCAATATCACCTTTTTCACTCACTTTTCAAGAGTAGCTTTTTGGCAACATCACAGCAGCAAGTATTGTGTAATATTTCTAAATCTTTTTCAGATATCTTTATCATATCCTTTTTAAATTTGGATAGGCTTTTTACCAAATCTTCAAATAAGTATCTTTATTTATACTATCTAAAGGAATTTGAGAGTTTGAACTTTCTTCTCTAGGACTTTCTTCAGTTGTTTCTTCTAGCTTTTCTTCTTTTCACTTCTTCACTATTCATAGTCCCATTTTTCCCAATTTAAAAGAGTTTGTGATCCTTGAAGTGAACGAATTCTTGGCCAATCTTGCATCATTTCTAAAATGCTCTGAAATTTCCATCTTTATCCTTAACTGCTGAATAACAGATATAGATAAATAGACCTGGTTTAGTTTATCCAGAATTCTGCAAAATCTTGTTCACCATTTCTAAATTTTTCTATAATTTCTTCAACTATATGTACGCTCTTTCTAGGGTGACAGTTTTTAACATCTCTTCCTATTACATTTTTACTACGAGGGAATATTCTATGAGCAGTGTCAGAATAGAATTTTACAATTTCATTTTCATCAACATAAGTTATATCCACAGGTAAATGCTTAAATACTAAGTTTATTTGCTCTAAGTCATTTTTCCCATAGCAACATCTAATTCAGAAGAATTAGCATCTAGAATTAAATCCATATTTTCCTAAAGTTGAGCCAAGTCCTTAGCCTAAATTACCTTGTCCTGAAATATTAGAACTTTCAGATTGATTTATTTCTTTTTAGGACTAACTTCTTCTAATTCACCAAAAGTAAAAACCTATCTCTTTGTCTCCTGATTTCCTATCTTCAAACTCTTCTTCTGTTATCATAGCAAGAGAAGTAGGATACAAAAACAGTTTCTTCCTTTTTGAATTAAATCTATTATATCTGCTGCAACACTAGTTTGAGAAGCGATGAAATTCTTCTTCATTACCATCATCTAGCATTTTTCTATTTTTCTTTTAATTCATCTCTAACAAAAAGTCATCTAAAACCCACATTGTAGTTGTTGGTCTTGTAAAACCTTTCTTTTTCTAAAAGTGAATAAAGTTGATTTTTGTTTTTCTAGGTAAATGAAGTTTTCACCATAAATCAAGTTTATCATATAGTTCGTACCATTGATTTTTATTACAGGAAATTGAATTAAATTTTCAACTCTTTTTAGTAGTTCCCTCATATCATCATTTTCTCTATAGTAACACATAATAGGGATGGTCTGAAGGAAGATCAGTAGGTCTACTTGTATCCATTACTTCATTAAATAATAACATCATATTTTTGGATATTTTCTTTTATACATTCATCTTCAACGAAAGGTACAATCTTTTTTGTTCAGCATAAAGCAATTTCATAAGGTGTTAAAGTTTTTACTCTTTCTTTAAGTAATCTTTTCTTGCTTCTCTAAACTTATTTTTCCTGCATTATATTTCTCTTTTAATTCAATTACAAATTTTAACTTTTCTTCATCAAGTGCTGGTAAATGTTTTGCCATTGTTTCCATAATTACTTCAACTCTCTTTCAATTTTAATTGTTTACTAAAATTATAAACTTTTTATTGAAAGTGTCAATAAAAAGTTTTATACTAAATAGTTTATAGAATAAAAAGTAAAAAGAAATTATTTGACAGTAAAAATTAAAAAGTTATATAATGAACTTAAGTTAAAAATCGTGAATTGAGGAATGATATTATGAAAACTATGTTTAAAAATAATGATTTAACTCAAGGTAAAATTTGGAAGCTTATTTTTGAATTTTACTTTGCCTATATTTTTAGGAACATTATTTCAATCTCTTTACACAACTATAGATGCCATTATAGTAGGAAAGTTTGCAGGTAAAGATGCCTTTGCTGCCATTGAATCAGTTATGAGTTTTCAAAAGATTACCTGTAAGTTTTTATTGGGCTATCATCATGAGCTACTATTATTATTTCTCAATATTTTTGGTGCAAAAGAAAAAGAAGATGTTTTCTAAAAGCTAGTCATACAGCGATGTTATTTGCTATAGTTGGAGGATTAATTTTATCTATATTAAGTTGCCTTTTATCACCTTACTTTATAGGTCTTATTAAAGTTCCTCAAAAGATATTCCATGAAGCCTATATCTATACTTTTTATTTGTTTCAGTGGTATGGTTTTTCTATGATATATAACATAGGTTCAGGTATCTTAAGAGCCTTAGGAATTCAAAAACACCTTTTTCATATTTTAATATTTGCTAATATCTTAAACATAGTTTTAGATTTAATTTTTGTAATTAACTTTAATTTATCTGTTGTAGGATTGGGACTTGCACATTAATTTCGCAAATTGTGAGTGCAATTTTAGTCTTTGTAGTGTTGATGAGAACTAATTTGGATTGTAGAATTTATATAAAAATTAACTTTCTATAAAAATATTTAAAGAAAATCTTTGTATTAGGTTTACCTATTGCTATACAATCAGTTATTTATCCTATTGCTAATACCACTATACAAAGTAAGATAAATATGTTTGGTGTAAAATAGCATAGCTGCTTGAGCTATTTTCAGGTAAATTAGATTTCTTAATATGGTCTGTTTCAGATGCCTTTTGTATATCTTCTTCAACTTTTTGTTGCACAAAATTATGGAGCTAAGAAACATCATAGAGTTAAGAAAGGAATTATATCTTCTGTAATTATGTCCATTTCAATGATATTAGTTATAAGTCTAACTCTATTTATTTGGAGTAAAGATTTAGCACCTTTCCTTATAGAAGATAGAGAAGTTATAGAATTGACTTCAGAAATTTTAAGTATACTAGCACCTTTCTACTTTATTTATACGATTGGGGATGTATTAGCTGGTGCTATAAGAGGGCTTGGAGATACTTTCTATCCTATGTTAATAAACGTATTTGCAATTTATGTGTAAGGCTTTTTATGGATATTTTTATCTTCCCTTTAAATCCTACATTCTTTTATGATATTATATAGTTATTTGATTTCTTGGACAGTAAACACAATTGCTTTTTCTTATCTATATTTACTTTCAAAAGTAGAAATTTAAAATAAAAAGCTAGAACATATAAGTAAAAATAGTTCGTTACTGAGTAAATTTCTTAACGATAAAATCAAGAATTCGCTGCAAATCAGGAGAAACTCTGTTACACTCAAACACTCCTGCATTTGCTCGGCTCTATTCTATTTGATTTTTATCTAAAATTTTCATTCGTAACTCACTTCTTTTTAACTTCTTTAAACTGAGTGTTTATTGTATGTTCTAGCTTTTTAGTTTTTATTATTTTATTTCTCTTTCTTCTATTTTTACCTTTTTGAAAACTAACTCTTTAAATTTTTACCTTCACGATTGTAAAGTTCAAAAACTCCTTCTTCTTTTTCCATTTACAAAAGAAACCTTTTTGTAGCAAGAGTTCCATCTTCAAAAATATTCATAGTAATCTCCAACTTTTTAAACCATTCTTATAATTTTCTTCTTGCATCTTTTTGACCATTTTCAAAATATATAATTCCTTGTCCATCTTTCTTTATCATTGTAATAATGGTAATCTTTCTTAATGCTCCACTTTCATAATAAATTTTCCATTCCCATTTAACTTCTTTTGCATAATATGGCATTTCATTCATTAGTTTTTCCACTAGGATCATACTCTTTAATATTCCCATTATTCCATTTAGACTATTACCATAACAGATTTTTACTAAATTTTCATCTTCATCAAAAATCTAACAACACCTTCTTCTTTTTACCTTTTTGATTTAACTGAAATATATACATCAAATGATTATCAAAAAGCACTATATACTAATTTATCATTTCCAATCTACTCCTTTCTACACAGTGTAATTCCTATTATCAAGAGGCACTTTACTTTGTTCTTCTTTTGTTAATTTTCTTGGAAATTTTTCTCTAACAATAGGCTTGTTTTTCAGCAAATATCTTTTTATCTATTTCAGCTATAGAAATCATAAAGTTCTTTATCACCCTTAAATGGATGAGCAGTAGCAATGAGAATACTGATAGCATTAAAATTAAAAATAGTTAAAAATCTTTCTACAAAATCACTCCTTATGTATGAGAATTGTTGTTTGACACCATTTTTATAAACTTCAGTTTTAATTAATTTCCTTTTTCATCATAGAATAAGCTTTTTCCTTCTTCTTTATCATTGATATAAAAATCTCTTTTATTTGCCCATTTTCACTAATATTCTATTAATTCTCCTTCTTTTTCCCATTACATAATTATTTGTTTGTGCAATTTTACCTCCTGATAAATAGAGTTCCTCAATTTTATCATCTTTATAGAAAAGCTTTGTTTTATACTCCCCTCTTCATAGTACCAAAATATATTCTCCTTGTCCTAAATCATCTTTATAGTAACCTTTTTTGTTCCTAATTGTCCACTTTCATAGTATTCCTTCACGTTCTCCATCATATTCTCCTAGGTCATTAACTCGAACAGCTGAGCAAACCCTACCATTAGGATAGTTAGCTACTCCAAGTATATGATAACCATCATCTTCATCCCTTAGTTTTTATAAGCTCTTTTTGATTTTTTACTTACAGTATTTATTGAGAGATTCTATTTCATCAGGAAAAATTAAAAGAATACATCTTCTTTCATATAGAGTAGAGTTGATTTTGATTTCTTTTCCATCTTTATAGAACATTGAACCAGCACTTTTTAGAGTTCATTAAATATGTTTTAAATTCTCCATTTCTAAGTCCATTTTTATATGAACCTTTAAGTTTTTAACTCTCCATCAGTGTAATATTCTACATATTCACCATCAGCTGCCATCTTTATAGTTTTTGATACTTGAAATTTTTCCATTTTCATAATGATTTTTCTAGTCCATATCATTAGAAAAATGACTTTCTTTAATATTTTTCCACTATCATATGTATTCTTTATGCATTTCTTCTGAATAGGTATTAGTAATAGAAAATAGATAACATTAAAAATTAAATAGTAAAAAATCTTTTCATGAAATCACTCTATATGTATGGAACTATATGTTTAATACCGTTTTTATAGATATCTGTTTTGATTAGTTTTTCCTTTTTCATCATAGAAAAATGTCCTTTTTTCTTGTTTATCATTTATGAAGTAAGCTTTTTCTTTTTACAACTCCATTTTTCATAGTATTCTACAAGCTCTCCTTCTGCTTTTCCATTAATAAAACTTCTTTTTGTAAAAGTTTTTCCACTTGGATAATATAAAAACATATCCCCATCAATTTTATTATTTTTGTAGTTAGCCTTCATTTTGTATCATACCTTTAAAGGTTTCTGAAAAGCTTTCCCTTCTTTTTACCATCTATATATAATCTTCTACAATTTTTCCATTTCTAAATATTCTAAAGATTTTCCTTGCCTAATTCCATTTTCATAAGTTGTTTCAGAAGAAATTTTTCCACTTTCATAAAATTCTTTAGAATTTCCATGAAAGTTCTCCATTCACATTATAAGGCATAGAAATTCTAGTTTTTCCATTAGGATATTTATCAGTTCTTGCTCCTACAATATCTCCAGTTGCAGCTCTAAGAAATGAAGACATATCTAGCAAATTCAAAGCTATCCTCTAATTCATCCTTGTCCTCTTCACTTAAAGTACTTTTTTATGATTTCTTTATCTTTATAGAAAAACTGAACCAAGATACTTATTATTTTCTGAATAGAACTTAAATTCACCATCTCTTAAATCATCTTTTGTAAGTTCCTTTTACTATTTGACCATTTCTATAATATTCAGTAAACTCTCCATCTATCATATTATTCTTATAATTTTTTACACAGTACTTTTTCCATTGCTATAATAATCTGTAGTTTTCCTTCTCTTGAATCGTCAAAATAGTGGACTTCATTTGATAAATTACCATTCTCAAAATAAATCTTTCTTAAGCCTCTTTTTCCTTTATAATAAGGGAATTTCTTCATGCTTTTTCCCACTTTCATAGTAAGTTCTAACAATTCCTGTTACAAAATCATCATCCATTAAGCATAATTCTTTTTAAATTTCCATTAGAATAGTAAATTCTAGCTATCATTGAAGATCTATCTAGTACATTTCTTTTTCATCATTGACATAATTTTTCCCGTTTTTATCAAAGCCAAATAGATAGCTATTGTCTCCTAATACTTTATCTGCACCAAAAACATTCATAGATAAAGGTTTTAGTATCTTTTCTATCTTTTAAAAATTTTCTCAGGGAGTTTTTAACTCTTCATTAATTTTTGTCTATTTTCAGCATAATAGTTATAAAAGCCTTCTCACTCTTAAATGGATGAGCAGAAGCAATAGAAAATATAGATAACATTAAAATTAAAGTAATTAAAAATCTTTTCATAAAATCACTCCTATATGTATGGAACTATTGTTTTAACCATTTTGTAGATATCTGTTTTTGATTAGTTTTCCTTTTTCATCATAGAAAAATGTTCTTTTTTCTTGTTTATCATTTATGAAGTAAGCTTTTTCTTTTATAACACCATTTCATAGTACTCAATGTCTTCTCCATTCATTTTTATCATCAACCAAAAATTTTTCTTTAATATTTCCACTAGGATAATATTCAATTGAATCTCCATTTAGTTTTCATCAATACTAACTATTTTTTTCTAAAGAGTTTCCATCTGGATAATATTCAAAAATACTCTGTTACAGGTTTTCCATCAGAGAAAAACTATTATACATAATATTGCCACTTCTAGCATAAATTTGTTCTTTTATTATTATTTTATCTTTTAGCTAGATGTTTAACATTCCCATTTGGATAAAAAGTTGAATATTCATTTCATCTCCATTTAATATTCTTCTTTCTTTTTAAAGTCCCATTCAGTTTACAAATATCTTGTTTTGCAGTTCTCCATTTTTAAAAGTATTTTTCAATATCTCATTTTTCTTTATAAACATCTTCTTCAAGTTTTATATTATCTTTAAAGATAGTTCTTCCATTTAATTTTCCATTTTCATCATAGGATTTTGCTTCACCATTCATTTTATTATTTTTATAGTTAACTTCTTCATCTATATTTCCATTTTTCACAGTATGTACTAGTTAAAACCTTCAACTATATTATTTCTAAAAATGAACAATTGATTCAATGCTTCCTTCTTCATAGTATTCTACACTCTCACCATCAGGAATACCATCTTTATTATAAATAAAATATGTTTTAGAAGTCCATTTTCATAGTCTACTTTTCTTAAAGTATGAGAATCTTCTAATTTATAATAGATATCTGTCACTGGAGAAAAACTTGCATTATCTTTCATAGCTTTTAACTAAAGTAGATTTTATAATTTTCCATCTTTATAGATTATAAAAACCTGCACTCTTTCCATTTTTAAGAAAAAGCTTTTAAATTCTCCATCTCTTTTTCCCTTCTATATATGAACCTTGTACTTTTATTTGCCCATTTTTATAGTATTCTGTATATTTTCCATTTGGAAGAAGATTATAACCTTCTACTAATTTTTCCTTCTCTAGTATATGCCAATTTTTGTTGCTATAATAAGCTTTTTGTATACATTTTTCATTTATAGAGTATGTTTTCTATAATAGACTCAAATCTGTATTAAACTCTCTATATAAAAAGTTCCTTCATCTAATTTAGCTAAAAAGCTATTTTTAATAAATTCTATCTTTATCAAACGCTTTAGTTACAAAGATATCAGGATTTTTCTATATTTTTAGAAATATTATCAACTACACCATTTTTAATTCAAATACAAATTCCCCATCACTAAAAGAACACTTTCTTCAATACCTTCTATTTTCTCTAAATTATTTTTCTTTTAAATATTCTTTCTTATAATCATTTTTAATTCTTCTTGAACTATTTTTATCAGCCTTTATTTCTAATATTTTTGAAGTTCTGCTTCAGTTTTTAAAGGTTTGCATTTAATATTGAAAAAGTAAAAATATTAATACTAAAAAATTTTTCCTCATACTTAGTCTCCTTTTTATTGTTTAACACCATTTTTGTAGATATCTGTTTTTGATTAATTTCCCTTTTTATCATAGAAAAATGTTCTTTTTCTTGTTTATCATTTTATAAAAGTAGGCTTTTTCTTTTATGGTACCACTTTCATAGTATTCAATAACTCTCCTTCTATCTTTCCATTGATATATTTTTCTGTTTGACTGAAGTTTTACCACTAGGAAAATAGATAAATAAATCCCTTCTCTTGTCATTCTTAAAAGTTGATTTTTGTTTATATTTCCATTTTCATGGTAAATTATGCTTTCCCTTCTCTTTTTCCAAAGCTTCTGAACCTCTTTCCTCTAGTTTTCCACTTGGATAATATGCAAAAAGCTTCTCCATCTATTTCCCATAAAAGTATCTTTCTTCAAGTTTTTCCATTTTCATAATAAGAAAAACACTCCCCATTTGCTTGACCATTTACATATGCATATTTATTTTCTATATTTCCATTTGATAATATGAATAAAAACACCATCAGAATATCATTTTTTGAAATGAGATATTGATTTTATATCCCCTCTTCATAATATTCTCTACTTTCACCATCAGAAGTCCATTTTTATTATAAATAAAATATTGTTTTAAAGTCCATTTAGAAATTCATCAGTAATTATTTCATTTTTGAATTTAAGTTATAGTTTATATCAGTCGTTAGAGAAAACTAGCATTATCTTTCATACTATTAACTAAAAGTAGATTTTTATAATTTTACCATCTTTGTAGAAAACAGAACCAGCACTTTTTCCATTTCTAAGAAAGGCTTTAAATTCTCCATCTCTTTTACCGTCTTTTATTATTTCCTTGTACTTTTTATTTGTCCCATTTTTATAGTACTCGATGTATTTTTCCATTTGGAATAGGAGGTTGTCCTTTTATAATTTTTAATTCTTGTATATATACTAACTTTTCCATCACTATAATAGCCTCTATCTATATTTTTCCATCAATAGCATAACTATATATAAACAGATTTCCATTGCTATCATACTTTCTGTACAAGGCATAAAGATCCTTTTCTGTTTCACTAGTAAGAGAAGAAATCATATAATTTTCCCTCACTATTGAAATATTGAGTGATTTCAGTTTCTGGTTTTTATACCAGCAATACTTCTTGTAATAAGAACAGTTCTATCATCTTCTATCTCAAATGAATACTCATTATTAGCTGTTCCTTTTCTTTTAGTCATTTCTTCTCTATAGTCTTTTTAATTCTTCTTTTATTAGTTGATCTATTTTTACTAAAAAAGTTATTTAGTTCTTTTTCATTCTTAAATGAATGAGCATTGGCAATGGAAAATATAAATAACATTAAAATTAAGATAATAAAAGCTTTTTCATGAAATCCCCCAAAAGTAAAAATTATTTAGCTAAGTCTTTTTAAATCATAAGGTGTTAATTGGTAAACAGCATTTAACCAATTATGATAGAATAAATGTGCTGTTGTTTTCCAAGTTTGTAAAGGTTTTTTTAGTATCGTCATCATTTGGAAAATAATTTACAGGTACTTGTATTTCTAGTCCCTTATCCTTATCTCTTCTATATTCTCCAATAAAGTTTCTCTATCATATTCTAAATGTCCTGTAATAAAGATTTTCTTAAATCTTTCAGTACTTATAAGTAAAGAACCCACTTCTGATTTTTGCTAAAATTTCTAGTTCTTTTGTTGAAGCTAACTTATTTTTCATCTATATGAGTATGTCTTGAATGAGGTGCTAAGAATACATCACTCAAATCCACGAATTAAAAAGGATTAGATGATTCAGTTATTTCATGTTGAAATACTCCAAAAACTTTTGCTGGTTGTATTGTTTTAGCAATCTTATAGTCGTTATATAGACGAGCTTGGCTGCCCAACATATATGTAAACATGAGAAAACATGAGTTTTACTCCATTCAAATATTTTTTGTAATTCATTCCAATAATCTACTTCTTCATATTCCATTTGCTCAACAGGAGCACCTGTAACTATTAAAGCATCATAGAAATTATCTTTTTATATCATCAAAAATATTGATAAAACTTTTCTATATGGCTTAAATTTGTATTTTTTAGATTCATGATTTTTACCATAAGAAATTCAACATTTATTTGTAAGGTGAATTTCCTATAAGACGAAATAATTGAGTTTCAGTTTCTTCTTTTTAGGCATTAGATTTAATATTAAAATATTTAATGGACGAATGTCTTGTGTATTAGCACGAGTTTCCTCCATAAAAATAATTCCTTCTTCTGTTAATTGATTTTTAGCGGTATATCATTTGCAACACGAATTGGCATTTTTCTCCTTCAAATTAAGTATTATTTCTATTGTAAAAATAATACACTTCTCTTTTTATCTTTGTTAGATAATTATAGTATATTTTCTAAGTATTTTTCAATTATTAAAACTAAGATTAGTTATAAATATTATAAAATTATATAGATATTCATAAAAATTATTGAAACTATTATGAAAAAGTATGTTATACTTTTTAATGGTAATATACTTTTTATTAACATTTTTATGGGGATAAAAATATGAAAAATTTTTGTATAGCAATTTTAGCATTAGCTTTTTGTTGCTTTGCGGAAAAGATAAAGATATAGAGACATTCTTGATAAAGAGAAAAAAATTAGTTCTGAATTTAATATAGTAGAAGAGAGGGAAAAATATTTTGAATTTAAAGATAAAGATGATAATAGAGATGTATTCAGAATCTTTATGTATGAAAAGATATCAAGTATAGACTTCAAAAATCCTAAAAGATTGATTCTTTAGAGGAGATATATTGAACAAGGTTGTGATATCATATACAAAAGATAAAGATACTATAATGATTGGTATATTTGATCCTGAAGTTGGTTATGGTTACAATATACATAATTTTGATAATACAAAACTACCTTAGAAATTATAGTAATTGGTTCATAAGATGAACTTTCAGAAAAAGATTTATTTGAAATTCTAAAAGAAGCTAAATCTTTTATTAAATAATGTATGGTATTAAATTTTTTAACAATAAATATTTTAAAAGGAGATTATCAATTATGAAAATTACAATGTAGCAGTTTTAGCATTAACTTTTGTAGCTTGTGGTAAAGGAGAGGGAGGAATTGTTGATAAAATTAAAAGCTTAGATAATACAACAAGTCAATCTGAAGCTAGTAGTGATTCTTTAGACCATGGAGACAAAGCAGAATATCTTGATATAGATAAAATTGTTTCTGAATTTGATATAACGAAGAAGATGACGAACATATTGAATTCAAGATAGAGACCAAGAAAAAGCAGTGTATAGAATTTTTATCTTTGAAAAATGAACAAACTAGACTTTAAAAATCCTGATAGAATGGATATATTAGAAAATTTCTATATTGAAAAGAATTGTGACATTGTATATAAAGATGATGAAACTATAATAATTAAAGTTAGAACAAGATGGTACTCTTGCCTATAACATACATAACTTTGATGATAGTAAAAACTGAATTAGCTGTCATAGTTTCAATTGGTTCAGATAGAGAATTATCAGAAACTGAGTTATTCGATATTTTTAAAAGAAGCTAAATCTTTCATTAAGAAATAGATGAAAACAAATAGAATCTAAATTGGAGAAATAAAAATGAAAAATATGTTGAGAATGCTGGTTCTTGCATTGTAACAAAGTCTTTATTAAATGGTGAGAGTAATTTTAGATGGTTATTTAGAAGAGCCTCTTGATAACATCGATACAGGTTGGATGGCTTTTGGTGATAGTGATAACGATGAATATGTAAATGATCCTAAAAACCTTAGTGTCGTTGATTTAAACACTTTAATTAATATAGAACCTACTATTTTAAATGTCTATGAAAATGCCAGTAGGAACTGATTTTAATCTTTATAGAAGAAGATGGAGAAATATTTTATCAATGCAAAGACTAATGAGCAAATAAGAGAAAAAGTAAAATCACCTTTTATGATAGCTTTTTGAAAAAGAATCTAGACTTTTTGAGAAAAGATGAATATTCAAAAGAATTCATAGAAAATCTTTTTACAGAATCAGATAGAATAAGCCCTAGATACTATTGGAGAAGTTGATTTTCCAACAGGACAGGTAATTATTGCTGACCCTTTATTAAATAGTGCAAGAACACTCGTGACTCTAGCACTCATAGGGTGTTAGTCATGAGACATGTACTCGTAGGGTATGAATTGCACGAAGATTTTAGTAAGCTATAGAAGACTTGTATGTAGACGCAGAGTAAAAACTGTGCAACAAAGAAAACTGAATTGCTGGGAACTCTTAAAGCTAGTATGACTACAACATAGTAATCCTACTCCCTTAACAAGTTAAGGAGTAGGAGGCAGGTGTGATGGTGGCGAAAGCAGAAAATATACTAGATGGTGCAAGGTTAAATCCTAAACATTATGATAATAGACAATCAGCAGCTAAGCCTGAAAAGGAAAGTTCAACGACTATCCCTCGTGAGGGGAGTACAATACAAAGCGATTGGTATTGGAAGTGGTTTCGCCTAAGGTGTTGAGATACACTATGGATAAGATATAGTCTGTGCTTGTTAGAGATAACAAGAAGTTCAGACTAATCTCCTTAATTTATTAAGGAGTGTATATGCTAAAGAACTGCATAAGTAGTAGCGTACTTATGTGAACGACGCTTCCCACTGTTGTGGGGTTTTAAAAACTTTAAAAAAATATTTAAAAATAAATAAAAATATTACTTTTTAGTAGATAAAATGTGGGATATATGATATAATATCTCTGATAAAAAGGAGGTGATTATATATGTATTTAACATTAAAACAACAAGTAAAACATCTTAGTAAAAAGAGTTTTAGAAATTTAAAATATTTGTGCCATATAGCTAAGAATTTGAAAAATCAAGCTATATATAATGTTAGACAACACTATTTTAAAAATAAAAACTATTTAAGCTTATAATGAAAACTATAAGATACTTAAAAATAGTGAGAACTATAAGAAATTAAATTCTAATATGGCTCAACAAATTTTTAAAAGAAGTAGATGAAAGTTTTAAATCATTCTTTGCACTTTTAAAAACTTGCTAAGAATGGTCAATATAATGGTAAAATAAAATTACCTAATTATCTTGATAAAGATGGTTTTTACAACTCTTGTTATAGGTTTTGTTAGATTAAAAGATGATATGTTGATAGTTCTTATTCAAATTCATTTAGAAAGACACATAGGAAATCGCAATAAAACTACCACCAGTATTAAAAAGGCAAGAAGATAAAGAAATTAGAATAATACAAAACAACATTCTAGGTACTTTGAAATTCAATATACTTATGAAGTAAAAAGAAATTCAAAGGAATTAAATAAAGAAAATGCACTAGGAATTGATTTAGGTATAGACAATCTTTACACTTGTGTTACAAATGCTGGAGCTTCATTCATAATAGATGGTAGAAAAATTAAAATCAACAAATCAATACTATAACAAGATAAATGCAAAAATTACAAAGTATAAAAAGATAAGCAAAAAAATTGAGCGAACAACATTAAGACAAAAGAGAATAACTAGAAAGAGAAATAATCGCATAAATGATTATCTTTCAAAAGCAGCAGAACAATTGTAAATTATTGTCTTAATAATGATATAGGAAAAACTAGTTCTAGGATATAATGAAGATTTTCAAAGAAATTCAAATATAGGAAGTATAAATAATCAAAACTTTGTAAATATACCGTATGGAAAATTAAGAGATAAATTAATATATCTATGTAAACTATATGGAATAGAAATTCAAACTACAAGAAGAAAGTTATACATCAAAAAGCAAGTTTCTTTTGATGGAGATGAAATTCATATATGATAAAGAAAAATCTACAAGAATATATATTCAGTGGAAAAAGAATAAAAAGAGGACTATATCAAACAAGCACTGGGTAAACTCATAAATGCAGATTGTAATGGAGCATTAAATATTCTAAGAAAAAGTAAAGTTGTGGACTTAAGTGTCCTATACAATGAGGTGAGCTGAACACACCCTAAAGAATAAGGTAGTGTAAAAAGCTATCAAACTTCTTAGAAAATTTTTAAAGATTTTTAAAGATTTTTGGAACCCCTGTGACTCTAGCACTCGTAGGGTGTCAGTCGTGGGAGGTTCAGGTTATTTACATAGTGAAGAAAATAGAAAAATCTTGGATAGAACTATTCCTATTGGAAAATATGAGGTTGAACTTGCAATTTTAAACTCAAAAACTATTTCTAAAAAGAGTGATAGGAGCAAGATTAAAAATTAAAAATGACAAGATTATTCGTTATGAACAGACTCAAAATAAGTCTAGTAATTTAAATGGCTTCGGTGTTGATGCCGGGCTAGCTAGTTTCTGTGATGCTTCTGTTGCAGAAGAATATACTAAATTTTACTCTAATAATGATTACTTCATTAAAACTTCTTCAAGAAAACAATTTATACATTGGGAACTCCTGGAACAAATCATAAAATTGCAATGTTTGAAACAGGTTTTTGGAGATGGTTACTATATGAGTTTATATGGACTTAATGAAAAAGATGAAGTTTGTGAACTGGTTATACCTTTCATTAATCCTGAAATTATTGATTAGTTTTTGTAAAGGGAGATTATGAATAACTTATTTAATCAGAAATTATTAGTACAGAAAGCTCAAGAAGAAATAAATTTAAATGATTATTTTGAAAAAAAGAAAAAAATTTTGAATAATTGGATAAATAGTCTAGAAAAAGGGAATCTTATCTAAATCTAAGGAAGAAGAATTTCAAGGTGAATTTTTAAACGATATTTTTCTTTAATTTTTAGGGCTGTAAATAAATCTAGTGGGAATGATGAATGGAATCTACAAAGAGAGTCTAAAACAAAAATAGATGGACAAAAAGCAGATGGAGTAATAGGTTTTTGATGTAAATGGAAAAAGATGATGTAAGAGCAGTAATTGAATTAAAAGGTCCTACAATTTCTCTTGACCAAAGACAAAAAGAAGTGGAGATACAAGAACTCCCAGTAGAACAAGCATTTAACTATGCTCCAAAAATATGGAAAAGAACTGCCAGTGGGTTATTGTTTCAAACTATAAGGAAATAAGGCTATACAGATCTAATGATATGACAGAATATGAAGTTTTCTTCTTAGAGAATTTAAAAGATGATTTAGAATTTCAAAAATTTATCTATATACTATCTTTTGAAGCCTTAGTTGGAACTGCTAACAAAAGCTAAAGCCCTTGAGCTATCTGAAGAATATCAAAAAAATCAAATTGAAATAGAAAAGAAATTCTATAATGAATATAAAATATTAGACTTCATATTTTTGAAAAATATGAAAGAAAAATAATCCTGAAACAGATGAGAATACTTTACTTGAAAAAGTACAAAAACTTTTGGATAGATTCCTATTTATTTGTTTTTGTGAAGATAAAGGTTTATTAGAAAAAGATTTTTAATACTATTTTAAAAAGGTAAAAAGATTTTGGAAGTATTTTTGATATTTTCAAAGTATTTTGTAATTGGATAAATTTAGGAAACCCTAAAGAAAATATTTCTCATTTCAATGGTGGACTCTTTAAAAATGATGATGTTCTAAATAGTTTGAATATAGATGATAAAGTTTTTGAAGAGTTAAAGAAAATATCAGACTATGATTTTTGACTCAGACTTAAATGTCAATATTCTAGGGCATATTTTTGAACAATCTATAAGTGATATTGAAGAGCTAAAGAAATCTATTTCTGGAGAAGAATTTGATCAAAAGAAATCTAAAAAGAAAAAAGATGGTATATTCTATACTCCACAATATATAACAAAATATAGTAGAAAATTCTATTAAGAATTGGCTAGATGATAAAAAGAAAAAGAATTGGGAGAAGATGACTTACCAAAACTTAATGAAAAAGACTATATTTTTGATATAGCTAAAAGAAATTATACAAAAACTATAGAAAACATATTGAATTTTGTGCAACAATACAGAAGCTGTAAGAAATATTAAGATTATTGACCCTGCTTGTGGTTCAGGAGCCTTCTTAATAACAGCTTTTTGAATTTTTACTAAATTATAATAAGTATTTGGATGATAAAATTTTTGATTTAGTTGGAACTAGTGATTTTCTTCTGATAGAACTAGGAAATTTTTACAAAATAATATCTTTGGTGTGGTTTAAATAAAGAAAGTGTGAAATTACAAAAACTTTCACTTTGGTTAAAAACAACTGATAAAATAAGACTCTTGCAAAGTTTGAAAAACAATATAAAATGTGGAAACTCATTAATAGATGACCCTAGAAATAGCTGGAAACTTTAGCTTTTAATTGGGAAAAAGAATTCCCTGAAATCTTTTGCTAATGGAGGATTTGATATTGTTGTTGGGAATCCACCTTATGTAAAAAGAGGATATAGGAAAAATGCTTTTAATGGTTTACATCAACATTTATGCTATCAGGAAAGATGGTTATGGTATTTTTCGGTTGGCTAGCATTAACTATAAGTAAAAAGAATCTGCATATATTAGTTTTATTGCTCTAATAATTGGATTACTAATGATGGTGCAAGTAAATTTAGAAATAAAATTAATGACTGTGCTACAATTTTTGAATATATTGATTTTAATAACCTTATGATTTTTGAAGAAACACAAATACAAACTATGATTTATATAATGAAAAATGACAATAAGTTGGAAAAAAATATAAATTTAAATATTCAAAGATTTTTAAATAATAAAATTGCTAAAGAAGAAATAATGCATTTTTACAAAAATTAGAAAATAATAATTTTGAATATTTTTGATGTTGATATAAATAGAGTTGATTATAAAGATAAGTTATTCAATTTTTAACAGTGAAAAATAGAAATGTGCTAAATAAAATCAAAGCAAATGCTAATTTTATTTAAAAGAAGAGATATTTTCTGGAATTGATATAGGACAAGATTTCATAAATGCCAAATCTTTAGAAATTTTGAGGTGATGAGTTTTTAAAATAGGTGATGGTATTTTTAACTTATCTGAAGAAGAATATAATAGTTATAATTTTTTAATAATGAAAAAGAAATTATCAAACCTTTTTATACTACCAAAGAAGTAAATAGATACTATTTTAATGAAAAATAAATATTGGGTTATATATACAACTTCAAAATTTAAGAACCCTCAAGAAATTATTGACTATCCAAACATAAAAACATTTGGATAAATTTTCAAAAAGTAATAACTGAGATAATAAAACCTTATGGATTGCACAGAGCAGAAATGAAGAAATTTTTAAAGGAGAAAAATTTTATCAATCCGAAAAGCATGAAAGACCAGCATTTTCGTACGTTACCTTGGATACTTATGTTAATAGAACTTTTAATATCATAAAAACTGACCGAGTAAATTTAAAAATATTTACTTGTGTTATTAAACTCAAGTTAACAAAAATTTTGGTTAAAAAGAAAAAGGAAAAAAATGCAAGGTGATATTTTTCAAGTTGATATTACGCCCATTATTTCAATACCATTGATTATAGTTTCAAAAGATCAAGAAGCTTTTATTTCTTTATCTGATGTTATCTTTTAAATAGAGAACTACAGACTTATCTCAAAAATTTCAAAAGAATGTTATTGAAAAATTTGACTTAGAAAAAGTTATCAACTAAACTTCAAGAATGGTATTTATTAGATTTTTCAGATTTCATTAAAGAATTAAAAAGACTAAAAGTAAAATTATCTCTTTCACAAGAAAGTGAATGGGAAGAATATTTCTTAGAAGAAAAGTCAAAGGCAATAGCTGTAGATTCGGAAATAAAAAAATACTGACAAAAGAAATTGATTCTATGGTTTATAAGCTTTATGATTTAACTGATGAAGAAATCAAAATAATTGAAGAAGGTAATAGAAAAAGCCAATTGTAGATCATCTATCTTACAGTTGGCTTTTTATTTCTACATACTAATTTGATTGCTAAAAAGTAAAAAGCAACCTATATAGATTGCTTTTTGTTTTAATATTATTCAATCAGTTCCCAATGCCCATTACTTCCTCTACCTACATATTTTAGATTATCTATTTCTTTAATAACTCTTTCTATAGTCTTTATACTAACCCCAGCTTCATTTGCAATCATTTTTCCTTGTAATCTCATCATTTCTCTTATTTTTCTTTTATAAACTCTGCAAGAGCTATCTTATCCTGAGCGACATCCGAGCGACATCCTGAGCGACATCCTGAGCGACATCATTTCCCCAACTTTTTGAGTTGCTATTTTCTTCAAAGGAATAATCGTTCTAAATACATCCTCTCTCCTCAAACAGAGGATCAGCACCTGAATATAATTTTATATATTTATAGGTATTTCTCATACCTGAACCAAGCTCATCAGCAAGTCCTATTTCTCATACCTTTTGAAATCGTAGGGATTTTTAGGGAAAGGTTCAAACTTTTGTAAACTCAACACTCCCATGCCATGAGCTAAATTACTATTTTCAATCATAATTTTCTCATTGTCAATAATCATTTTTGCTGGAAACCACTGAATAATCTCTGTGAGCCAGTGTATTAGAAACAATTTCTCTAAGTATCCTATCCCTTGCATTGATATTTATAATTCCATCTAAGACAAACAAATCATTTAAATGCTTTTTGTCCAAATGCTATAAGTCTATCATAACTATCAATCAAATTTGTTATTACAACATCTCTATCATCATATCTATCTTTATTTTTCAACTCTAAATATTGCATCAGTTTTTATGCTGTGGAAGTACCGACATAATAGAGTTATCTTTTCCAAATAACAAAATAGCTGCCAATGTAATACCCTCACACTTTGTCTCTGGATCTATCAGAATAAGATTTTGCACTTCGTAGAAACTCCTCATCACTCATATTTCCCCAAACATGATTTTTATTTCGATTAATTGCCATTTTTCTAGCTTTATCAATAACAGTAGTATCAAGAAATTCAATATCAAGGTTTGGATATACCTTATTTACAAAATAACTTCCTTGTTTCCTTGCATATAACTTATAAACAAGTTCTGCATGATTTGTTATATTGATATCTCCTTCATAAGATCTATCCCATATTTTTCCCATTGTGTCGACATACTTGATAACCTTCAGGTACTTTTATATAAATTATGCTATCAATCTCAAAGACTTCTGGTAATAAATAAAGTGGTGGATATATCTTTTTGTGGATTATTGATAGATGTTATAAATTCCTTCATAACCTTATCTACTCTATCTTCACTAACACCAACAATGTCTCTTTTATCATTTATACCAAGTAAAAATATGTCCCCATTTCTATTATTAAAAGAGCATACTGTATCAAAGACATCTTTTGTTAAAAGCATTTTTAGATTCTTTAAATTCAACATCTATCTTCTCTCCATTTTTGAATTAATTTTTATTTCATCTATTGTCATTTATATTATTTCACCACCTTTATTTCTAATATTTTTCCAACAAAAAGCCTTAAAATTTTTGAATTTTTACTTTATCTTTATTAATTACAATAATTATAGCATTTTTAGAGTATTTTTCTACCTTGAAATTATAGGATATATCTTAAATTTAATATATTTTTTCACATATATTTAATAAAAAGCCAATTGTAAATAAAAATTCTTTCACAGTGGCTTAAACTTTTATTACTTATCTTTACTACTTTTTAGGATAAAATTTTGGATTAGAAAAATAATCTTTTGTTTGTTTACTAACTTGTGGGAATAAGATTATCAATGCAATTAAGTTAGGTATTATAACTAATCCCATTGCAACGTCTTGTATTGTCCAAACTAAACTTATTTTTGTTATAGCTCCAATTATACATAAGAATGGGAATACAAATCTTACTTTTATCTGTAACTTTAGGGATAAAAGCATAAGTAAAACTTTTTAGCTGCATTGAACCATTGTCCCATCAAAGTTGTAAAACAGAAAAGTAAAAAGTGCAAATGTTGCTAAATGTTTTAATGGTTCCCTATACTGTTCCAAAAGATTCTATTGCCATTACAGCTGGGCTTAAATCTGATTGATAGATTCCTGTTACTCCAATAACTATTGCTGTTATAGAACAAATTATTATAGTATCTAAGAATACTTCTGTTACTCCTGTTATTCCTTCTTCACAAGGATGATCTACTATTGCTGAACCATGTGCAAAAGGTGCTGTTCCTTCCCCAGCTTCATTTGAATACATACCACGTGTTATACCATATTGCATAGCTCTTGCTATAATATATCCTCCTGTTCCACCTGCTGCTGCTTTCATAGAAAAGGCTTGTGAATATTTCTTTAAATACTCCTGGAACTGCTTGGATATTTAATAATATTACTAATAATCCCTACTGCAACATAGAATATTGACATTATAGGAACTAATGAAGTAGCTATATTAGCAAGTCTTTTTAATCCACCTAATACAACTGCCATCAAACAACAAATTAAAATTACTCCTGTTAACCAAGTAGGAACATTGTAATTAGATTGCAAAACTCCTGATATAGTATTAGATTGTACTAAATTTGCTCCCATCATCTTTTGTACACATCAAAACTGCTATAACAATTCCCTAAACTCAAGGAGCTTTTTCAATCCATCTCTAATATAGTACATAAATCCACTTAGTAAGTTTCCTTCTGAATCTTTTCCACGATATAGTTGAGATAGAACTATTTCACCATATTTTAAAGCCATTCCAAAGAATGCAGCTACCCACATCCAAAAAACAGCTCCCATTCCTCCAGCAGCAACTGCAGTTGCAACTCCTACAACATTTCCTCCTCCTACATTTCCAGCAAGTGTTACCATCATTGCTTTAAATGTTGAGATTGAACCTGAACCTTTTTCATCGTTTCTTGCTTTAAATGAGTCAACTAAAGTCTTTTTCATAATAAATTTAAAGTATCTAACTTGTATGAACCCATTAGTAAATGTATACAAAATACCCTAATGCTAAAAAGTACATAAACAAGCCATCTTCCCCATAACCATTTATTTACGGTTGTCAAAAATAATTCCAAACTTTCCATAATATCTACCCCCTATTTATTTTCATTTATTATTTTTTCACTAAATCAGGATAATTACCAATTAAGATATCTATTCCTTTATTGATTAAATCCTTTATATCTTCTTCTTTATTAACTGTCCAAGTGTTAATTTCAATATTATTTCTTTTTCAATTCTTCCACAACTTCAGGAATTAAATTATTAAATCTTGGATGAAACATTCAATCCCATGAGAAGCTGTATATGCTCAGCATCTATTATCCAATCTTCTGATAAGAAACCACATTTTAATTCAGGAGCTATTTTCTTCATTCTTAACACAGAAAAATGATTAAAAACTTGAAATTATAACCTTCTTTTTCCAGTTTATATTCTTTAATCAGCTTATACACCTTTTTCTTCTATTCCTAAATATTGATTTATTCTGTTTTTAATTCAATATTAGTAACAAAAATCTAAATCTTTTACCAATTCAAAATATTCTTTTTAATGTTGGAATTTTATTAAATCCCATTTTTCCAGTATAGATATATGAAGCATCAAATTTTGATAACTCTTCATAAGTATAATCTACAACATAGCCTTTTCCATCTGTAGTCCCTGTCTATTGTTTCATCATGAATTATAACTACTTCTCCATCTTTTTGTAAGTTGGACATCTAGTTCTACTCCATCAGCTCCAATTTCAACTGCCTTTTTGGAAAAGCTAGCATAGTATTTTCTGGATATTTTCCACTAAATCCCCTATGAGCAAAATTCTTTGTCATTTTAAAAACACCTCTTTATAAATATAACTTTTCCTTTTTTTATTATACTCTCTTTATCTCATTTTTCAATATTATTTTTATACTTTTTGTTCATTTTTATAACATAACAGCAATATTTAGAAATTATATTGTTTAAAAATCTAAGTTTTTCAATATTTTTGTAAAATAAAAACTGCCACAAGTCAATAAATAAATTACTAACTATGACAGTTTATATTTTTTAAATAAATATTTTAAAACCTTATTATAAATGAAATACTTCAATATTGTAACACCATTTCTTCAAAAAGTAAAAGCACTTTTTATTTTTAGTCAACTGTATCTTCATTTATAAAATCTAATTCATATTCCATTAATTTTTCTAAATATTCATCAAAAGCTATCAGCTATAACTGCTATTTCATCTGGATCATGTAAAAATCTAACTACTTTGTCCTTTTACTCCCTTTTCTGATGGCGAAAAATCTATAAATAATTGTGATGTCCCACCATTATTCATACAATCAGAAAAATGTAGCCATCTCATTTTTTTAGAGTCACTAATTATTTCTTCATCTATTTCTACTTCTTCATATTTTCTATCCACATAATCAGCATAGTATTTATAAGCATCATCTTTACTTTCTAAAAATTTGACTTGAAGATAATAGGTAATATGGATATTCTTCTACATCTGAGCCTAAAAAAGTAAAAACTACAGTTTCTCCCTTATATTTTCTAAAATATGTTCCATCTACATTTTTAAAAGTTCAATTAAAGAATCAGGTACTTCTGGATATTCTTCCTTTAATTTTTAATATCTTCTTCACTTGCACCTTCTTTAATCTTTTCAAAATTATCCCACATTTCTTTTCCACCATTTTTATAATAGGCTCTCTTTAACTCTTTAAGATATTTTTCAACTATACTCATTTTTCCTCCATAGAGCTGTTATCATATTAAAATTTCATAAAACCCTAAAGTCATAAGTGAGTTACTATCTTACTCAGTAACGAACTATTTTTTTACTTTTATTAATTTGTAACAGACTCTTTCTATCTTAATATAATTTTTTTGTAGTCTAATCACCTTTATTTATTAATTTTAAAGCTTGAAGTTCAGCTCTTTTGTGAAATTACCATATCTTTTGTTTCTGTGATAAAAATTCTTAGAATAACTTGCTGCTCTTTGATTTTAAATAAGAATCCATATCAGTAAATACTTCAAAAACACACCATTTATTAGGACTTCTTCTATCAGTTCCTACATATACAAGTAAAGTTCCATTTTCATTGAAACTTGCTTCAGCTCTATTTTTAATAAATTCCAGCAAATTCTGTATTATTTTCAGGCTTTTACTTCAATTACTGTATATACTGCAAAAGTATTTTCATTTTGTTCAATTTTTATCCTTTGCAAATTGGACTTCTACATCTGTAGTATTTAAATTTCCTTCTGCAATTTGAGGTATCATAGCTTTAAAATCAGCACTAGTTTGATTTTTTAGTATGATTAGAAAAAGCTAAATAATCATTGTATATCTCAATTACATATGAGTTTAACTTATCTCTATCATCTGTTGTAGCAAAAAGTCCTAAAAACTCCTTGCTCTATAGCTGTCTTATTTACATAATCTTCTGTTATACTTTTATAAGAAGCCTCCTTATCATTTTTACCTCAAAATTGTACACATTTAATGTTGGCACTGCATACATACTAACTGATGTTAGCATAGCTAATCCCACTAACAATTTTTTAACATCCATTTCCTCCTAAAATTTAATTTCCATTTTTATAGTTACTGCGACGTCCATTATTGTTGAAGGAGCCTTTGTGGAGCTCCTGAAACACTAATGGCTGGCAAGTAACCAATTATTTATTTTTATAATTTCTTTCCCATCTTCTAATATCCCCTCTGACATAGTATAGACCTTTTTACCATATTTTTAAAGTATCTAATTCGTGTGTTACCACTAGGACTGTTGTCCCTTTTTTCATTGATTTTTTTAATAAATCCATAACTTCCTTAGTTGCTTCTATATCCAAATCAGAAGTTGGTTCATCTGCAATAAGTATCTTTAGGTTCAGTCATTAAAGCTCTAGCAATTATTATTCTTCTTAATTCTCCTCCAGATAATTCTTTTTGGATAAGATTTTTGCTAAATGCTCAAGACCTAACTCATTTAAGAAATATCTAGCTTTTTCCTTCTGAATCTCCTTCTTTTTCATACATATCATAAGGTAATCTAATATTTTTCTAGAACATTTAGATAGGATAAAAGTGCTGGTGATTGTGGAATAAAAGCCAATATTCTTATTTCTAAATTTCAGATTTTTCTTCATCAGGAAGCTCCATATAGTTTGTTCCGTCAAGTGAAAGACTTCCCTTATCTGCTGATAAAAGTCCAGCAACTATATTTAAAAAGTTGATTTTTCCACTTCCACTTCTTCCAATTATGTGGATGAAAATCTCCATCTGAAATATTTAAGTTTACATCTTTAACTGCAAAAATCTTTTTCCCTGTCTATTGTAAGACTTAGATATTTTTTTATTTCTAACATAGCTCCCCCTACATTTCTTCTCTTAAACTCAAGTAACTATCTTTATCAGTCAGTTTTTACAACTCTAACTGTTGAAAGAGTGCCTATAATAACAGCTAAAACAAAAACTTAAAACAAATATTCCTATATACTGCATTATACTTGGAGATAAGAATGGCATTGAGAACTTAGAAGCTATTAAAGGTAATTCTATAATAGATAAAATAAATCCTAAGAAACTTCCTATTCCCTGCTCCTATAAGAGATAGTATTACAGCCTCTTTTTATAATAATGTTTCTCAACATCTTCTTTGAAGCACCTAACACTCTTAAAACAGCCATTTCTTTTTCTTTCATTAAATATTGCAGTGAAACTTATACTTAAGATTATAACTGATAATAGCCAAATTGCAACTACTAAAATTAAAACACTTGTAGCTAGAACTTTTAAATTAGAAGATATAGAATTTACAAATTTCTTACTGAACATTGCAAAAATACCTTCTTTTTGATAGTTCTTTTGATATTTTTGAAGCTAATTTTACAGAATCTACTCCAGGTTTTTACCTTTTATCATAACAGAAGAAATAACATCTTCTTCTGCAACCTTGTTAGCTGTTATTCTTTCAGAAGCTCTTGCTAATTTTTGCAGTATTTTTGATTGACAAAAACAGTGGCATCGAAACCTATTCCTGTTTGTTTTCAATCTTCCTACAATTTTTAATTCTTCATTGAAAAAGTGAACTGTTTCTCCCTTTTCTCCGATAACATGGCTACCAACAATAGCTTCTCCATCTTTTTAATTCCTTATCAATATTATGAGTTATCCAAGGATAGATTAAGAAATCTGTATCTATATCTATTCCTATTATTTGAACAGGATATGAGCAACAAGAAGCAGAAAAGAGTTGCAACATAAGTTTGTGCTGTCATCTTTTCTATCTCGTCAAATTTTTTTAATTTATCCATAGTGTCTGCTGGTAGATAAAAAGTTGAGGGTTCTCCTTTTAGAAGAACACTCTCAATTTCTGCCTTATATCCTGCTGGGAACAACTATTACATCTGCACCTAGCCTGTCAGATAAACTTTCTAGACCTTTACTTAAACTAAGTGAGAACATAGAACCCATATATACTATAATACTGAATAATGCAACCAATAATATCATACAAGTGCTTCTAGTTTTTTTCTTTGCCTTATATTCTCCATGGCTAAACTATTTGCATCTATTCTTTTACTCATTTTTCTAGTCTTCCTTCTTTAAAAAGTAGAGATTAAACTGAATACCATTAAAGTCCTATTACAACTGCTATACCTGTTGCTATTTCAAAAAGTGTGGTGTATATGACATTGCATTGTGTCTATTTTACAAACTCCAAATGGTTTTCCCATTTCATTTTTGAAGTCCTGACATTCCGTGAGGTACTAAATATACATAAGCTGATAAAACTATAGTTGCTACAGCTCCTATTATTTTTACAATTTTTCACTCTTGAAAGTAAAATCATAACTAAAGTTATAATAAATATTGCCACAGCTATTTTCATTACAGCATTTCCACTAAAATAACAAGCCATGTGAGAGCCATCTTCCTTTGGTCACATACTGGTGCAATGTATTTAGGAACTAAAAATAATATTACTGATAAAATTAGAGCTAATTTTTTTCTAAAATGTTTTTCATTTAAAATCTTCCTTCCCATATCTAAAAATTATTTCTAATCGTTTCCCTTCCTCTACCCTAATTTCTTATATTAGTAATAAAAAAATAAATGAGTTACCTTATAATTAATCATTTGAAAATTTTTCTTTGAGTAAATAACTAATAGTTTTTAATAAGATTACTGCGATGTCCTATAATGTTGAAAAGAGCCTTTGTGGAGCTCTTGAAACATTATAGACTAACAATAATCGCTATATATACTAAAAGCTTATTAAAATCTCTCAAAGAAAATTTTTCTAAAAATCTACTCAGTAGCGAATTATTTTTTTATTATTTATTTTTTTATTATTTTTAGCTTTTTCTAGTGCATCCCATACTGCTTCTTTAAACTCTTTGTTAGAAACAGTTGCACCTGATACAGCATCAACTTCATTTGGATCTTGTACTTCTACTAACTTATCAGCATAAGTTGAAAAACCTTCAACAGCTATTTGAGCTTTCTTATATTTTTCATCTCCAGCTTCTTTTTCCGTAGTCATCACCTTTTATATTTCCTTTTCCATCTCTGAACTCAGCAGTACAAGCTACTATTTTTCCATCTTGTATTGTAAGAACTACATCAGCTGTACTTGGGTGATCCTTGTCATCATTGTTAAAATGTCCTTGGTATTCCCCCATCATTAAAAGTCATCTTAGAAAAATCTTTTTCCACAAGCTGTTAATAAAGATAACGCTACTACCATTCCAACTAATAAATATTTTTCATTTTGCCCTCCTATCCACTGTTACTAAAAATAAGATTAAATATAGATTAAGACTGTTGCGACATCCATTATTATTGAAAGAGCCTTTTGTGACTCTTGAAATAATAATGGCAGACAACAGTCATTATAAATAGTTAAGATTGTTTTTCTTTCCAAATTGTTTTTGATCTATATCATTTACAATTTTTCCATATTCTAATATTATTTTTCTCTCTGCCACATCTCCAACTTCCAAATCATGTGTTACAACAATAATTGTTGAACCTTCTTCATGAAGTTGTGTAAGTATATCTATAACAATTTTTTTCGTTTACTTCATCAAGGTTTCCTGTTGGTTCATCAGCAAGAATTATTTCAGGACTATTTATCAAGGCTCTCGCTATACAAACTCTTTGTTGTTCCCTCCAGAAAGTTGACTAGGTAAATGTTTTGCTCTATCTTTTAATCCAACTCTTTCAAGTGCTTGTAATGCTTCTTGTTCATCAGAATACTATGATAGTATTGAGCAACCATTACATTTTCAAGAGCAGTTAAATATGGAATTAAGTGGAATTGTTGGAATATTAATCCAATTTTTTCCCTTCTTATTTTTGTCAAAGAATTTTGACTTTCTTTTGTTATATCTTGTCCATCTAAGATAACTTCTCCTACGCTTGGTTTATCCATACAACCTATAATATTCATCATAGTTGACTTACCTGAACCTGATGAACCCATTATAGCAAACCCATTCACCTTTTTCTTACTTGAAACTTACTTCTTTTTAAAGCATGTAAATCACCATATATTTTAGAAACGTTTTTTACTTCTAATAAAACTTCACGATTATCCATATTCTACTCTCCTTTTTAATACCAATGCTGGCTCAATTTCCATTGCCTTTTTAACAGGATATAGACAAGCCAATGTTGTTATAATCATAGACACAATAATAGTTATAGGAGCAAATAACCATTGAAATTCTATTGCCCTACCAAACACGCTTAAACTAACTTCTTGTGCAAACACAAAACCTAACCAACTCCTAAAAAGTCCTCCTATGAAACCAAGTGCTGAACCTTCACCTAAAAATTCCTTCTTAATTTCACTGTCATAGGCTCCAAGAGCTTTTTAAGTCCTATTTCTTTTCTTCTTTCAGCAACAACTGCCATCATAGTTGTACTAACTGAAATCATAGTAAGTATTAAAAACAACTATATTAACAAGTAAAACTAAAGCTTGTAGTTTACCTAGAACTATATCTTGAGATTGAGTAACTCTCTTTATAGGTCTAGCTGTAATATTCTCATCAGCTGCTTTTAATTTAGTTGCTAAACTTTCTAATTGTTTTGAGTCAGCTTCTATTGAACATTCAATACTGTCTATCTTAGTGTCATCTTCTAAAATTTCATTTTAAAAAGTGATATAGGTAAAAAGATAAAAGATTCTTCTGCTCCACCTGTTGTGATTATTCCTTTAACTTTTAATTTTTTTAGAATAGAAATCAGAATTTAAGTCTTTTTTCTTACTTTCTTCTGCACTGTCAGATTGCTTAGAAGCAACAACTTTTGCTCCTGCTTTTGATCCTTCAATAATAAAAAGTTTCTCCAATTTGCAGATTTAATTTCTTAGAAATTTCCTTACCTATCATTACATTATTTTTCATCATCATTTGTAGCCCATTCACCTTCAATATACCAGAATGGACTGTTCTTTTTAACTTCTATCATATCAGTACCTGTTAAAATATATGGTTGCTGATTGATTTTTAGTTGTTTCATATCTATATGGTGCCATTCCCACAATTTTTGTGTTGACATCTCAGTTTTTATTTTTATCGAACTCTGTCTCAGTTATCTTCTCATTTTCCTGATGGTAACACAACGAAAGTTTTGCACCATAAGATCTAAATTCTTTTCCTAATTGTCTTGGAATATCATAATATATAGTTACAAGTCCTGACATTATTGTAGCCCCTATTGCCACAGCAAGTAAAGCAACTATCATTCTTGCTTTTTCTTCTAATAAGAGAACTTACAACCAATTTTATATACATTTGTTTCTTAGTCATTTTCATCCTCCTATCTTCCATGTAATACTTCTGTTGGTTTTTAAAGTTAGTAAGTATCTGATTGCAGGGATACTTCCTATTATTGTAACAGCAAACACAAGTGCAATATCTATTGGTACAACTATAACAGCTGGATCTATATATGATGAGAAAACTGTTTTTCCTATTATTTGAGTAAATCCTATACCTGCAAGATATCCAAATATTCCACCTAAAATTCCCGTTAAAACTACCTCAGTTAATATAAGTAAAATTATTCTTCTATTTGTTCCACCTATTGCTTTTATAAGTCCAATTTCTTGACTTCTTTCAATAACAGAAGCTGTTATCAAGTTAGAAATTCCAAGAGCTGAAAGCAAATGAACTTAAGATACAAATAAGTAGCATTAGAAGCTCTGTCTTATTCAAGATAGTTCCTTCTGACTCAGCAACCTGTCTATTAGGTTTTGCCACACTGTCAGTTAAAACTTCTTGCAATTGATAACTGATTGAGCTTACATAAGCAGTACAATACCAAGTTTCATATTCAGAAATTGTTAAACTATTTGGGTCTTGAGCTGCCTTTTCTTGCCAAGTCGTTATCAGGAGTTGTTAAAAGCAGAAACATCTATCATAGTGATTTTTCCTTCAAGTCCAAATAAATCTTGAGTAGTCTTTAAAGCAGTATAGATTGCCTCATCATCATTTCCACCTGAATTTATTATTCCTCTTATAGTAAGTTTCTTAGTTTCATTTGTTCCTTTTACTTCTATTGTATCTCCCAACTTTTTAAATTGTTTTTTCCAGCTATAAGGCTACCTACCATAACTCCATCTAAGTCATCATCATTTAGCCATTCACCTTTTACTTCCCACCAAGTTTTTTTAAGTTCTTTATACCTGCATCAGTTTCTTCACCTGTTGGCATAACTAAATGTTTTTCAAACCAAGTTCCATAGATTTTAACCTTATCGGATACTCCTTTTATTTCTCCTGTTCTTTCTAAATATGGAGCAAAGTCAACTATTGCAAAGCCCCAGAATATTTGTTTTATTTTTGGAATTTTCAGATTCTAACAAAAATTTATTAGAAACTGTTTCTCCACTTATACCGTATAAATCATCAAGTATAGAAGCATCTTTATGCATTACTGTGATATTGGCACCATAAGTTTTTCAATTCCTTGTTTTAACTTTATCTCCAACTCCTAGCATAACATTCATCATAGCTGTTGCAAGCGATACTCCTAATGCAACTGTAAATGCTATCATAAGCATTTTACTTCTCTGTCTAAATAATGTTCCTTTTACCATTCTCCAAAACATATTAATCACCCACTGGAAAACGATCTTTTTCTTTTTTTCTAAAGTCGCTTTATCTATATATATTTTCTTATCTTTAATTTCATATTCAAATGGTACTGGATTACATCCACCTTTGAAACCGATTGTTGATTTGTTCATTACAACATCACAACGTTTGCAGACAACTTCATCATTTCTTTCATAATATCCTGCAAGTCCACAGATATCACAAGCATCAAGTCCTATTCCATAGCTTCCACCTTTTGGTTTCTTAACAACTATGAATCTTACATTATTTCCACCAGTTGCTGTATACGAGAATCTATGTAAATGTCCATCTTCAACATCTGTTAAAGGAATAACTATCATATTTCCTTCCTCTTGATATGGTTGAGGCGGAGTTAAAGCAACAGGTTTTGTTATATGACTATGTATTACTGTTATTGCAAACACAGATAATATTGAGAAGAAAGCTAGGCTTGAAAGCCAATGTTTATTATTTTTTAATCTTGCTTTTTCCAATCTTAATAGAGCATTATTTTTAAATGTTCCAACTACCTTTCTACTATCCTTTAAATAATAGGAAAGAGAAAATACAAGCTACTATTGCAAATAGTATTGCTATATAGGTAGTACTTTTATCCTCAAGTATCATAACATTAAAAACAAATGGATTACTTGACTTTTAAAAGTCTTAGTCTTGCAAGAGCTGACACTCCTCTTAAAAAGAAGTCTATACTTCCCACAAAGAAAATTGCTAAGGCAAACACTTTAGCCAAGCATGGTTTTAAACGAAAATACACTTTTTGAACTGATAGAGCAATTAAGAATATTGTTAATAGTCCTAATAGAAATCCTCCTAATCTAAGTAAAGATTGTGTCCCAAAAGAATTTTCACCAAAGGCAACAAACTCTTTTGTCATAGCATAGACCTGAGGAATTATTGTAAATCCTAAAAACCAAACTGCGACTGTTGAGAAGATTATACTTATAGCTGAAGCTATACAAAGTTTATCGTTCTCACACTTTCTAAATGTCTTTATGATTTGTAGAACTAAGGCTACAAGCATAAATAACATTCCTATTGCCAATGCCCACCGATTATATTGTAATGATATTTTAACCATTTTCTGTGGGTACAACTGCTTAAATACAGTCATCGTTACAGAACAAGCAAGCCCTACTAATGAAATTAAGCCTACAACTATATTTAAAATATAGCTTCTTATATTTTACTAATAGTGCTGTGATAATACCCTAAAAAGAAATGCAAAAATCGCTAGATAATTTATTACATCTATATAAAATTTTTAGCATACTTCCCTCCCTTTATGTGTTTAATTTTTATAAGACTATATTTACTTAAAAAATAGTCTTTACTTAAAAATATCTATCTCTATATCATACTCAATTATTAAATATTTTTCAAGTAAATTATTTGTCATTAACTTAAAAATATTTTGAAATAGAATATATTTGTTTATATATGAAAAAGCCCCAATATTTTTTCAAATTCTTACTTGACATTAAATAAAAAAATCTTGTATGATAGTAGGGTATAAATAAACGCAATAAAGAGGAGGGAAAAAGTAATAGCAGTACCTAAGAAAAAGACTTCTAAAGCTAAAAAAAGAATATGAGAAGATCTCACCATGCACTAACTGCAATAGGTTTAGTAACTTGTGAAAAATGTGGAGCTCTAAAAAGACAACATAGAGTTTGTTTAGAATGTGGAGATTATAAAGGATCTCAAGTTTTAGAAACAGCTGAATAAAAATAAAAGAGAGAGCTGTTGCAAAATTAAATAGTTGAGTCCCAAAAGAAAAAGATGCTAAAAACATTTTTGTGGTTTAGCATCTTTTTAATTAAAAAGTATATTACATAAATTTTTGGAAATTTTCTTCAAAAGTAATATAATATGCTTATGTCAAATTCAACTAATAATAACAGATTTTTAAGTTTTTCAACCTAAACTTTTTACATTAATAAAAGATATTGATAAAGATGATCCCGTTGAGACTACTTAGCGCCATTCTGGAGAAATGGATTTTTCTAATTTAATGCAAGTATTTCCTAACAAAACTAAGGTGCATCCTGTTAATATGTTTGCTGTAATTATCTATGCTATTCAAGAGAATATATTCTACTAGAGGTATTGAGTATCTTTGTAAAGATAGCCAAAAGAGCTCAATATTTATTAAATTCACCTAATATACCTGATTATTCAACTATTGCGCGCTTTCTTTCAAAAAGCTACTGATGTTATCCATGAGTTGTTCACTCAATTTGTAGATAAACTTTTTAAATTAAGTGAAATTTCTACTGAAACTATTTACATTGATGGTACTAAAAATAGAAGCTTATGCTAATAAATATAGTTTTTGTCTGGAAGAAATCCACTTTAAAATATAAAGAAAGACTTGAAGAGAATATATTAGAATTAATTGATGAATTCAACGAATACTTTAATAAAGATTTGGATAATATTTTTGATGTTTTTCATATTTAAAAATTTAAAAAAATTCAAAAGGTTCGAGGTAAAGGTAAAAGAAGAGAACAAACATTGTTAGAAAAAGCAGAATCATATATTGAAAGATTTTAAAAATACACTAACTATTTAGATTTTGGGTGAAAGAAATAGTTTTTCAAAAACAGATAATGATGCGACATTTATGAGAATGAAAGAAGATTACATGCGCAACGGTCAATTAAAAGCCTGGATATAATATTCAAATTGGAGTTATTAGCGAATATATAGCTTCTTATGAAATTTTTCATAATCTTCAGACTCTAAAACTTTAATTCCATTTCTTGACAAAATTAAGTCTCAAAATATTGAAATTATTAATGTTGTAGCTGATGCTGGTTATGAAAGTTTTTCCTAACTATGAGTATTTAGAAAACAATATTATGTATCATACATAAAAACCAATATATTATGAGAAATCAAAGACAAGAAAGTATAAAAAGATTTGAATAGAGTAGAGAATTTAGATTATGATGAAGAGAAAATAGACTGTTTAGAAAAGATGGATTAGAATTAGGTTTCTCTACTATTCAAAAAGATAAAAAGTCAATATATTTTTAAAAATCCAGAAACAGAAAAAGAAAGTCAGATATAATTATAAATTCAGAAAAATTATCAAAAGAATCAAAAGATAATATAGAAAGTGAATTTGGAAAGCAATTAAGAATGAATAGAAGTATTCAAGTAGAAGGAGCTTTTGCAGTATTAAAGAAGATATGAAGTGCGCAAATTAAAAGTTAGAGAAAAGAAACGCAAAAGAGAAATAGGAGTATTTTTGTATAGCATATAATTTTTAATAGATATCTTGCAAAAATTAGTCAGAAAAAGCAAGGAGTAATATTACATCCATTAAAAATAGCTTAAAAATAAAAATAATGGACTTGTATTAAGTTCGTAATAAAATAAGAGACTTCTACAATGGAATCTTATAAATAGGACATAAAAGGACATAAACGTAAAAAGATTGATTTTTAGTAAAAATTGTTAATCTTAACAAGTAATTAAAAATTATTCTTTTTAGGGAGGATCAATAAAAATTTCAAAACAAATAAATAAAAGAAGTTTTAATAACTATTGCTCTTTATTTAATATATTTTGTTTGGTGGTATTATTTTTGCTTATGAATATGGTTCTGATAATGTGAAGAATACAAATATATCTTAGGTTTACCTGAATGGTTTTCTATTCTTGTGTTGTCGGATTAGTGCTTATAAATGTTTTGGTCTATGTTTGTATAAAAACTTTTTCTTCAAAGGATGTCGATTTTTGAAGAATATGATAATAAAGACAAGAAGTTAGATAAGTAGTAAGGAGTGAAAAATGGATAAAATACTAATAATTGTACCAATTTTACTATATTTATCTGCAATGCTATTTATTGCTTATAAAGTCAATAAAATAAAAATAGTTCTGAAAGTTTCACTAATGAATACTATATTGGTGGAAGATCTATGGGTGGTTTCGTCCTTGCAATGACAATAGTTGCAACTTATGTTGGAGCAAGTTCTTTTATAGAGATATGGTATTGCATATAAGCTTGGTTTAGGTTGGGTTCTACTTGCTTGTATTCAAGTTCCTACAGCATTTTTACCTTAGGAGTTCTTGGTAGAAAACTTTCTATCATCTCAAGAAAAATTAGATGCAATAACAATTTTTGATGTTTTAAAAGCTAGATATAACTAATTTCTTAAATATATTATCATCTATCATGTTAATAATTTTTCTTTATAAGTGCTATTGTGGCTCAATTTATTGGTGGAGCTAGACTATTTGAAGCAGTGACAGGACTTTCATATACAACAGGACTTATAATATTTTTCATCAGTTGTAATAATATATACAACTTTTGGTGGATTTAGAGCTGTAACTTTGACAGATGCTATTCAAGCAGTTGTTATGTTTGCAGCAACTATAGTTCTTTTCTTTGTTATACTAAAGACATGGAAATGGTATGGAAAAATATTATGATGAAAGATTAAAGAGATTGATCCTAATCTTTTTAAAACCTGACTCTGGTGGAAATATTGCTAAACCATTTATTATGTCTTTCTGGATTCTAGTTGGTATAGGTATCTTTAGGACTACCTGCAACAACAATAAGATGTATGGCTTTTAAAGATGCAAAAAGCTATGCACAATGCTATGATAATAGGAACATCTTTAGTTGGAGTTTTAGTTTTAGGTATGCACTTAGTTGGAGTAATGGGGAGAGCTATTATTCTCGATTTACAAGAAGTGGATAAAATTATTCCTATCTTGGCTCTTAAAAATCTATATCCTATACTTGCAGGAGTCTTTGAAATTGGTGACCTCTTGCAGCAGTAATGTCAACTGTAGATTCTCTATTAATAATTTCATCTTCTACTTTAATAAAGATTTGTATGTTACTTACTTAGATAAAAATGCAAGTGAAAATAAGATAAAGAAAATCTCATGTGGACTTCATTTTTAATAGGACTTTAGTTTTCATACTTTCAGTAAAACCAATAGGTTTAATCACTTGGATAAATTTATTTGCTCTAGGTGGACAAGAAATCGTATTCTTCTGTCCTTTGATTTTAGGACTTTATTGGAAGAGAGCGAATGCAACAGGAGCTATAGCTTCAATATTCTTTGGAATCATAGCTTACTTATATCTTGAAATAACAAAAACTAAGATTTTTGCTTTACATAATATAGTTCCAAGTCTTGTTGTTGCCCTTACAGCTTTTGTAATATTCTCACTTATAGGTAAAAGTCTGATGAAAAACAATGAAGTATTCTTTGAATATTAAAAATTGAGGCTATTGCAAACTTTATAAAAAGGTACTGTTGCAAAATTAAGTTTCAATCTTAAAGTAAAAAATAAAGTGAGTTACAGATGAAATTTTTAGATAAAATCAAATAGAATGAGTCGATAAATCTCGACATGTCTGGAGCATAGCGATCTTAGAAACTGCTCAATGACACTTGTTCATTTAGAGTTTCTTACAGATGTCGAATTTACAGCGAATTCTGATTTTTATCGTTAAAAATTTACTCAGTAACGAACTATTTTTATCTTTTTATTATTTTTAACAGCCTCTTTTACTTTTTATTTTATTGCTGTTTCTAGTGCAAGATTTCAATCATTTCATTGAATGTTTTCTCTTTCTTCAGAGCTTGTTATTTCAGGACTAACCAAAGAATCTGAAATAGTTAAGATTGAAAGTGCTTTGCCTTATATTTGCTGAAAAGTATATAGTGCTGCTGTTTCCATTTCAACAGCAGAACTCCAAAACTCAGCCCACTTCTTAAAATAACTAGGGTCGTCATTATAGAATTCATCACTTGTTAAAATATTTCCAGCTTTTATTTTTATATTTTCTCTTCAGCATGTTTTAAAACTTTAAATAATAAATCGAAAATTTACTGTAGGAGCAAAAGAAAGCTCCTTTCATCTTCTATTATTTATATTTGAGTCTGTCGAAGTAGACAGTGCTACAACTATATCACGAATTTTCTACATCTTCTTGATAAGAACCTGCTGAACCAACTCTTATTAGGTTTTTAACTCCATAATCTTTCATAAGTTCAGTTATATAAATAGACATAGAAGGATACCCATACCTGTTCCTTGAACAGAGATTCTTTTCCTATAAGTTCCTGTAAAGTCCTAACATTCCTCTAATATCTGCTATAGCAAACTGCATTTTCTAAAAAGTTTTCTGCTATCCATTTTTGCTCTTTTAGGATCTCCTGGTAATAATACAGTATCTGCAATTTCACCATTTTGCTGCTATATGTACCTCATTATTTACCCCTAAGTATCTATCTATACCATTCACTAGGCCTTAACCATCTTTTATCTTGATAATCTTTTTCAGATAATTTCTTATCTTCTTCAGCATTTGACATAAAACCCTAACTATTAAAGTATTAGGCATAGTAGCCTAGTTTGTTCCTGTTAGGTCATCTCTATATATAAGTCCTCTCTTTTTAGCTCCTGTTGCCTTTACATATTCTTCTAACAATATTTTTGAGAAATTCTTCACTTTCTTTTTGAACTTTTCGTAGTATATTTATTTTAGGGTGAAGAAGTTAAAAACACTTGCACCAGCTGCATTTTTATTTTCACTACCATCGGCATGCAATCGTATATAGACATCAGCCTTGTTGTCATTGGCAAATATAGCTCTTTCTTTGTTACTTATATCCACATCATGTTCTAGTCATTATAACTTTATAACCTTTACTTTCTAGCTAGTTTTCAATTTTAAAGCTATTTCTAACATAGCTCAGATTCATATTTCTTCGTAACAACTCCCCTAGTTCCTGTTGTAACCTTTGCTTTTTCTTATCACTATTAGGTGCAATCTCTTCAAGAGCAGGGTTTCCTTTGTGTTTGATGCCAGGGTCTGAGCCACACTACATATTTTTCTTTTGATAAAACTGTTACATGAAACTATAAATAAAATTAATAAAATTCTTTTCATATATCTCCTTACAAAAAGAAGTCCAATAAACTTAGACTTCTTATTTATATCAATTATCTTTCTGATTATTTCTTCTTCAGTTTTCATAGTCACGACACTTTTCTCTATCAGTTTCATGTTTTAAAGCTTTACTAACAGGGACTGAACAGAAAATTCTATTACCTACATTAACAATATCTGCTTTAGTAATAAAAATTGCTCCGGCAACATAGTCTAAAACTCTTCTTGAGTCTTTATCATCTAGTTGACTTAAATTCATATTAACTATCTTATCTTCCTTTATATATTTTTGCACAAACTACGCAATCTTCAAATTTAGAAGGTTTAGAAAAACCTATATCTACATTACTATCTATCCTATATGAGTATACTCTCCTTGTTATTATTTATTCCTTTTTATATGAATACTATTTTTATGAAATAATTTTCAACCTTTTATTTTTATTTTTCATTTTTAGAAATTTTTGTTTTTATTTTGATAAACTTTAAAACAAAGATATCTTGACTTTTAAAATAATATATTATAAAAGTATTTAGAATAAAATTTTGTAGGGAGTACGAAAATAGTTGTTAAAAATATATTGAAATATATTTAATTATATGCTAATTTATTTATATGAAAAATATATAAACCAAAAAGAATTTAGTGAATTAGTAAATAGAAGTGTAAATACACTTCAAAGATGGGATAGAGAAGGTATATTGATAGCACATAGAACCCCAACAAATAGGAGATATTATACTTTAGAAGATTATAATAAAGTTATGGGTATTGAGGTAACTCAAAATCAAGTATATGAAGTTATTATATATGCAAGGTTTCTAATCATAATCAAAAAGATGACTTTACAAAAATCAGATTAAATTTTTTAAAGAATATGCAAATGCAAAAGGGTATATAGTATCAGAAGTTATAACTGATATAGGAAGTGACTTTAATTATCAAAGAAAAAGGATTTTAATTCAATTCTTTATTCTGATAAAAACAAAAATTCTCATCTCATATAAAGATAGATTTGTAAGGTTTGGTTTTGATTGGTTTGATAAATTTTTAAAATCAAAAGGTAGTGAGATAGAAATTGTAAATAATGAAGATTTATCACCACAAAAAGAAATGGTACAAGATTTAATTTCTATTATAGAATATTTTCTTGTCACATATATGGACTTAGAAAAATATAAAAAGCAAATAAAGGAAGATAAAGATGTATAAAGCACTAAAGATAGAAATAAAACTAACAGAAGAACAAAAAGATACAAGTAAATAAAACTATTGGGACTGAAAGATTTATATATAATGAGTATATTAAATACAACCAAGAACAATATGAACTAGGTAATAAATTTGTAAGTGCTAATGATTTTTTTCTAAATATATTAACAATGTCTATCTACCTAATAATCCTGATAAAAATGGATAAAAGATGTATCTTCTAAATCAGTCAAACAAGCTATGATTTATGGAGAAAGGGCTTTTAAAAAAATTTTTAAAGGGTCTAAGTTCTTTTCCTGTTTTTAAGAAAAAGGTAAGAATGAGCTGGGTGCATATTTTGTTAAGAATAATAAAACTGATTTTTGAGTTTTATAGGCATAAAATAAAAATACCCACATTGAAATTTGTAAGAGTAAAAGAATACGGATATATACCTAAAAATACGATTATTAAAAGTGGTACTATAACTAAAATAGCTGATAGATATTTTTTATCACTTGTTATGGAAGTTGAAGATACTGTAAAAAGCAACTAATACAAGTAGTAAAGGGTTTAGGGAGTAGATTTAGGTATAAAAGATACAGCTATATGTTCTAATGGTAAGGTATTTTAAAAATATAAATAAAAACTAAAAAGTTAAAAATTGAAGAAGAAACTTAAGAGAACAAAGAAAGATGTCAAGAAGTGTAGAATATTCTAAATCTAAAAAGATAAAATTAAAAAGAATGTAAGAATTTTAATAAGAAAAAAAGTTGAAAAGTACAAAAAATTATTTTTATAGACTAAATTGTATTAGAGATGATTATAATAATAAAATAGTAGATGAAAATAACAAGAGCCAAAGTTAAAATACATTACTATTGAAGATTTAAAAAGTATCTAATATGATGAAGAATAAACATCTTTCAAAAGCTATACAAGAACAGAAATTTCTATACGATAAGAACTAAAACTTATAAATAAATGTAAGGAAAGAAATATAGAACTAAGGTTAGTAGATACATTCTATCCAAGTAGTAAAACTTGTTCTTGTTGTGGAGAAATTAAAAAGATTTAAAAACTAATGATAGGATTTATAAGTGTTGTAATTGTGGTTTAGAAATAGATAGAGATTACAATGCAAGTATAAATCTTGAAAAAGCAAAAATATATAAAGTAATAGCATAGATATTTTTAAAATAAAAGAAAAAGGAGAAAGCTACAAATAGCAAGTTAAAAATATCTATATGTACCGATGGCTGGTCAGGGAATTTACGACTATGGAGAGTGCAAGGAACTATGAGTAGATACAAAGTATTGAAAATATACTCGTTGAGTAGTAATATTCTAGTGTATTAAATATATTTTAATACATTTTTAGTAGTAGGACAGTGTTATGTTGCATTATTTACAAGTTGGGGAATACATACTATGGGTATTAACTATTATTTCCATAGCTGCTTTTTGCTGTTATATTGGAAAGAATAGCATTTTTCTAGGAATGAGAAGGCTGTAGGAAATACTTTTAAAGAGAAATTCTTTTCTTTAGTAGCCAATATTGATGAAGCTAGAAATCTTTAGCTTCTAAAAAGGCTGTGTGACTTCTGCTGTAAAGAAATTTTTAGACTGAAAAAGGAATGGAAGTTCAGGACTATGAATTTATTTTAAAAAGAAATCACTATTCAAGAAACTTCTCCTTATGAAAGCAGATTAAATCTTTTATCAAGTATTATCAGTATTTCACCTATGTTAGGTCTACTAGGAACAGTTACAGGTATGATTAAAGCCTTTACAAACATTTCTAAGTATGGTGCAGGAGATGCTGCTATAGTTGCTGATGGTATCGCTGAAGCTCTTTTAACAACTGCTGCAGGACTTATGATAGCTATTCAGTTATAGTTGTCTATAACTATTTAAATAGAAAGATTAGAAAAGATGGAAAAATGAAATAGACGATATCGTCACAAACATAATAAATATATTTAGGAGATAAAAATGAGCAAATACAAAAAGTAGAGAATCGGCTAAATTAGATTTTGACTCCTCTTATAGATGTTGTATTCTTTTAATTATATTCTTCATGGTAACAACAACATTTAATAACTTTGGTTCAGTACAAATAGATTTACCTAACTCTACTATACAACAAACTGACAAAACTAAAAGTATTGAAATTATAATAGATAAAGATGGAAATTATCATATCTCTGAAGATGGAAAAATCACTCAAATTCAATTTTCAGAAATAGATTCTTACTTAAAAACTGCTAAAGAAGCTACTGTTTCAGCAGATAAAAATTTAAAATATCAAGTAATTATGGACGTTATAACTAAGATAAAAAGAAAAATGGTGTGGATAATTTAGGATTAAGTTTCTATGAATAGGGGTACTATGAAAAAAATATGTTCTTATATCCCTTATAGTGCATTTAGCTATATTATTTCTTTTTGCTACTATTAAAACAGATGAAGTAGAAAAAGAAAAATTAGTTAAAAATAGAAGTTGTTCCCATTGCTTTTGTTGCAAAACAAACTTCTGATAATCCTGGTGCTAAAACTCTTGATACTCAAGAGAGAAAAACCTAAAGAAGAAAAAGCCTAAGAGTGAACCTAAAATTGAGAAAAAGTAGAAGAAAAAGAAAGTTGAGGAGAAAAAGCCTGTTGAAAAACCTATTGAAAGAAGGCTGAAAAAGACAGAAGAGAAGAAAATAGAAAGTAATATTCCAGTAAAAATGAACCAAGTCTATTCAGATACTTCTTCTAAATCTAGTTCAGAAAGTTTCTAGCACAAGTTCTTCTGATAAGTCAAGTAATCATAGTAATGATGGTGGCTCTCCTAATGGAAGTTCTTCAGGTGAGGACTTAGGTCGACTTCATTGTAGATGGAGATGGAACTAATATAGCCCTTACTTCCGAAGGAATAAACTATCAAATAATTAATGGTAGAACCTGATTATCCTTCTCAAGCTGAATCTATAGGATATTCAAATCAAGTAAAAGTAACTATTAAATTCTTAGTAGGATTAAAGGGAATGTTGAAAGGCTGAAATAATAAAATCTCATAAAGATTTGGGCTTTTGATGCAGAAGTTATGAAAAGCTATTGAAATGGAGATTTAAACCTATATTCCATAAGGGAAAAATATAAGGTTTATTTTACAAAAACATTTGTGTTGAACCACAATAATAAAAAGAAAGTATGAAAAATTAAAGAAGCAGTTAATAAGAGAATTTGAAAAGGGTATTAGAAATAAATAGTTTCTAATACCTTTTTACTATAATATTTAAGCTTAAATAATATTTGATTTACTAATATTATAGATATATAATATTAGTGTAGAAAATATTGTAAAGGAGGTCAGACCTATGAAACAAAAGAGTAATTTTAGTTTTTTCTTCTTTCTTATGCAAAAATGAAAAAATATAAATTATATTTTTCTGCTTTTTAAGTATATGTAGCTCAATACTTATGGTTGTACCTTATATACTTATATATAATATTATTTTTAGAACTCTTTAAAAGCAGATTTAGACTATAATAGAATAAAAACTGGCTATTTACACTGCAAATTTTTAATAGTTGTGAAATTAGTATTATTTATATTATCAGGAGTTTTTCTCATGTGGCAGCATTTAGTATTCTTTACAATATTAGAATACAGGCAGTGAAGCATTTAGAAATATTAATTTAGGATATTTTTAGAGAAAAATATTGGTGAAATAAAAAGCTATAAATGAAGATGTTGAAAAATTAGAAAATTTTAGACATCAAATTCCAGATTTAGCAGAGCTATAACAACTCCAATAGTTATATTAGTATTTTTATTTTTCTTAGAGTGGAGAATAGCAATATTTTTAATTATTCTATAATACTTGCTATTTTAACTCAATTTGCTATGTTCAAAAGGTTATGATAGCGTTTGAGATAACTATAATTCTCTACTTCAAAGATTAACTTCCACAATAACTCAGTATATAAAGGGAATGAATGTGTTTAAAGCCTTTAATTTAACAGCACATTCTTTTTAAAAATATATTGATGTAAATAATGAATATACAGAAAATTGGCATGAAATGACAGATGACTATGAGATCACCTTATGGAATATTTTTAGCAGTTGTAGATTCAGCATTAATTTTTGTTATTCCAAGTGGAGGCTATTTGTATATTTGACAAAATTAATATTTCAACATTTCTAATATTTTTACTTTTAAGTTATACATTCCTGAGTTCATTCAAAATATTAATGCAATTTGCAGGAACTTTTTCTTTTGTTTTAGCAGGAGCAAATAATGTTGAAGTATAATTGAATTTCTATTCAAAATGATGGAAAAATTTAAAAATATTAATTTTTAAAGAAGATATTTTATTTAGTAATGTAACTTTTTCTTATGATAAAAATGATGTTTTAAAAATATTAACTTAATTTTAAAAATTAATACAATAACTGCACTTGTTGACCATCAGGTTCTGGAAAGACAACTATTAGCTTATTTATTAGGGAGATTCTTGGGATGTCCAAAGGAAGCATTAAAATTGGAGATATTGATATAAAGGAATATAGATGTAAATTATTTATTATCAATATTTCTATGTATTCAAGATATTTTTATATTGACAGATACAATTTTTGAAAAATATCAAAAATGGGACTTGATAAAACAAAAGAAGAGGTATATCAAGCAGCAAAAGGATGCTGAAATTCATGAATTTATTATGAGCCTACCAAATGGTTATGATACTATTGTGGTGATGGATATATAAAATTAAGTGGTGGAAAAACAAGAATTTCAATAGCAAGATGCTTTGCTTAAAAATAGTCCAATAGTTGTTTTAGATGAAATAACAGCTTATTCTGATATAGAAAATGAAGCTAAAATACAAAGTGCTATTAGAAATTTATTAAAAGATAAAGACAGCTATTATAATAGCTCACAGATTGTATACTATAAAAAGATGTTGATAATATTATCGTGCTAAATGAAGGAAAAATTGTAGAAAAGTGGAAAACACCAAGATTTAATTACAAAGAAAATGAGCTTATATAAACATCTTTTGGGAGGTGAAATAAATAATGTTAAATAATTTAAAAATATTATTGAGATAAAGATTACACTCCTGTAAAGCTACTTGTTATCAGTTATTGATATTTTATTTAATATGATAATTTACACTATTTTATTTTTAACAATATATTCACTGATAGAAAAATCTTTTACTACGGATAAAAATCTATTGGTATTCTGGACTTTTACTTATAGCCCTTATTTTTAAAAAGTTATTTTTGGTGGTTGGGCTATGGTTAAAATGCAAAAACAGGAAGTACAGCTTCAAAGATTTAAGAATAGCAATGGGGATCATGTTAAAAATTAAATTTAGGTTATTTTAATAGCCATAATTTAGGATATTTAATTAATATATTAACTATGGATATAACAGATTTTTGAACAAGCTGTAACTCATAATATTCCTGATTTATTAAAAGTTTTAGTTTTGAGTATTTATTTGTTACTTATAACTTTCTTTATAAATTTCAAACTTGCTATAATTCAAATTATTGTTGTGTTATTGACTATACCTATTCTTAAAATTGGTGGAGAAAAATTGGAAAAATTGGAGTAGAAAAGAAAAGTGTTTCTGCTAAATTAATTTCAACTATTATAGAATATATAGTGGTATAGAAGTTTTTAAAAAGTTTTTGGAGTTATAGGAGATAAATTTGAAAAGATTAGAAAAGGGATTTTAGAGATTTAAAAGAAATATTCTATAAAATTAGAGCTTACTGCTGTTCCTTATGTTTTTACTTTTTTCAAGTGATTATTGATTTGTTATTCCTATTCTTTTTATTATTAGCAGTTAGATTTTTTTATGAATGGAGAATTGGAAGCTAAAATGTTAGTAGGCTTTTATAGTTTTAAGTTTAACACTTACTAATGTTATAAGAAATTTTTCAGCTAGTTATTCTGTAACAAGATATTTATTTGTTTCAGTTGCTAAAATTTCTGATACTTTAAATTATCAACTATTTCTTATAAGGATAAAGATTTTTAATTTTTCAAGTTATGATATAAGTTTTGAAGATGTTGACTTCTCTTATACAGAAGATAGAAAAGTTTTTAAAAAGATATCAATTTCACAGCAAAAAATAATGAAATAACTGCCTTGGTTGGAAAATCTGGTTCTGGAAAATCAACTGTTATGAGGTTTGATAGCAAGATTTTTGGGATACAACAAAAGGAAGTATAAAAATTGGAGGAAAAGATATAAAAGAGTTAATCCTGATTCACTTTTAAAAATATAAGTATGGTATTTCAAGATGTTTATGTTGATAAATGATACTATCTATGAAAATATTAGGATAGGTAATTTAAATGCTAGTGAGGAAGAAATTATGAATGCTGCAAAAATAGCAAATTGTCATGATTTTTATTTCTAAATTACCTAAGGGTTATGATACTTATATAGGTGAAGAGGAAGTACACTATCAGGTGGAGAAAAACAAAAGGATTTCAATAGCAAGAGCATTATTGAAAAATTCTCCAATAATATTATTAGATGAAGCTACTGCCTCCTTGATGCTGATAGTGAGCATGAAATAAAAATGGCTATAAATGAATTAATAAAAGATAAGACTATTATAATTATTGCTCATAGATTGAATACTATAAAGATGCAAAATAAAATAATAGTTATGGATGATGGAAAAATTATTGAAAGTGGTAATCATGAAAAATTAATGAATGATAGAGACTTATTATTCAATGTTTACTGCTATGGAAAAAGCAAAAAGAATTTAGTATATAACATAGAAAAACTTAAAAGGATTAATCTCTATTTTTACAGAGTTTAATCCTTTTTAAGAAATTAAATATTCAACTTTTTATTAAATGTATTTAGAACACTCGTGGCTTTAGCCGTGAGATGAATAACACCAACATTGAAAAATGTTGCTCTAAAAATTTGTAATTTTACTAATTTTAGAGTATAATATATTTAAAAACTTTGGAAACTGAATATATAAGGTTGAGGTTAGAAAATGCAGTAACCTCTAAAATATTCACTGCCAAAATTAAATGGTTTTGAACCGTGCCAACAGGACGTAAATGTTCTCAATGGAGAGCTTGTCCATTAAAGTCTTAAGGAAATTAGCTAGTATTTGAATACTAGATATTCAAAAAGAAACTCAAATAGTACTTAAGAACCTTCCGACTCTAGCACTCGTAGGGTGTTAGTCGTGAGAGGTTCAGTCTGCTAAATCATTTAAATATTGTATGTTTATACTAGCTTTATCAATAAATGAATTTAATACTCTTAATTCGTTAGAACTAGCTTTTTCTAGTTTTTCTTTATGTCTCTAACTTCTGTTCTAAAAGCTTTCAAACTTACTTTAATACAGCTCTTCTATCTTTTTCTACTATTGGATTTTTCTAGCATTCTGTAATATTCATTACTTAGGCTAATATACTTTTTGATTTAAACTTGATTCCACTTCATTAAATGCCACATTTGAATTAGTACAAGCATTTATTAATAAAACTGCAATAAACATTAAAATATCTTTTTCATTATACATCCTCTTTTCCTTTTAACTACCAAGATTGAATTTCTAATTTTTATCTCTTATCATAAGTTCATTAACTGCTTCAGCAGCATTTTTATTTTTCAAATAAAACAGCATTCACTTGCTCTATTATAGGGATTTCTACATTATATTTTTCTAGCAGCCATCAAAGCAGACTTAGCACTATATACTCCTTCAACAACCATATTTACTTCTTTTATAGCTTCATCTAAAGTTTTTCCCTGTCCTAGTAAAATTCCAGCTCTTCTATTTCTACTATGCATACTAGCACAAGTTACTATTAAGTCTCCTAAACCTGTTAAACCATAGAATGTCGATTGTTCTCCACCCATTGCAACACCTAAAGAAGCAATTTCCTTTATTCCACGAGTTATAAGGGCAGCCTTTGTATTATCTCCATAGTTTAGTCCATCAGCTATTCCAGCAGCTAGAGCAATAACATTTTTTAAAGCTCCTCCTACTTCTACTCCAAGCATATCAGGACTTGTATATACTCTGAAAGCTGGGTTCATAAAGACATTTTGTAAATATAATGTAAGCTCCTTGTATGAGCTGATACAACACAAGTAGTTGGTATACCCTACCTACTTCTTCAGCATGACTTGGATATGATAGAACTGCAACTTGTGGATTTTACCTTTCAATTCTTCTTCTATAATATCTGTCATAGTTGCTAAAAGTATCTTCTTCTAGTCCTTTTGCAACATTGACTATAATTTGTTTCTCTTTAACAATATCTTTTAAAGATTTTTGAAACAGATCTTACTGCCTTTGAAGGAACAGCTAGGACTAAAATATCTTTATCTGTTACAGCTTCTTTAAATCATCAGTCACTACTATATCCTCAGGAAGTAATATATTAGCTAATTTAGCTTTATTTTTCTCTAGTTATTTTTAACTCTTCAGCTTCTTTTTCTGAACCTCCCGACTGACACCCTACGAGTGCTAGAGTCGCTAGGGTTCTTAGGTAGATGCTTCTGTTAGCCAACTAAATTTACCAAGCTATCCCCATAGTTCCTACGGTTCATATATTTATATATTTAAGCACTTATACCTAATATCCTTAGTCCTTCTTTTAGTATATTTTTGCTGCATTTTATATCTCTATTATGTATAGCTCACATACTGGACAAGTCCATTCTCTCACACTTAAATCTTTTACTTCTTCATTTCATATCCCACAACAATTACATGTTGACTACTTGCAAAAATTTATCTACTCTTACCATTGTTTTCCATGCCATTTCGCTTTATAACTAGTATTCTATTAAATTCACTCCATGATACATCTACAATATTTCTTGCTAATTTATGATACCATATACTTGTAAATCTTCCATACACAAATAATATCATATTCTTTTTATTAGCATTGTTGATAACTTTTGCAAAATCTTCTCTTTGATTTGATATTTTTCTCAAATAATCTTTTGCTACTTTTATTCTAGCTTTATTTCTATTTGAGACTACCCTTTGGTTTTTCGTGATAGTTTTTCTTTGTAATATAGCTAGTTTATTCATTTTTGTAAATGTTTTGGATTTTTCTATTGAGATTTCATCACTGGTAATCGTCAAAAGTCCTTTATACCTAAATCTATTCCAACATTCTTATTTGTACTTTCTAATTTTTCTACTTCTACATCTGTGTCAACACAGAGATATATAATATTTTCCACTAGGCACTTGTGTTATTGTTGCATTTATTATTCTTCCTGTGGTTTTATCTTACTCTTATTTTTAGTTTTTCCTAACTTTCGGGTACTTTTATCCATTTATCTAAAAACTCTATATTATTATTTGTATAATTGGTTCTGTATGATTTTCTATTATCTTTCTTAGATTTAAACTTTGGATAGCCTCTTCCACTAAAAAGTTTTTATAGGCTTTATCTAAATCTTTTAAAGAATTTTGTATTTATCTACATCTTTTAACCATTCTTTCTCTTGTTTTTAAAACTGTTAATTCTTTACTACACTCACTATATGAAATAGATTTTTCTCTTTGTTATATAGCTCTTGTTTTAAATCTAAAAAATGATTATAGACATATCTTACACAACCAAAAGTACAATTTAATATTGCTATTTGAGTTTTAGTTGGATAAAATCTAAACTTATATGCTTTTCCATGTGATTTCACCTCCATTTACCTATATATAGTATACTACTTTTTATACTATAAGTAAATGAAAAAGTAAAATTTTTTAAATATGAACCTAAAAACTGACTCAGTCGTTTTAGAGGTTTGTCGTTCACATAAGTACGCTACCACTTATGCAGTTCTCTTATGAACTTCTTAATATTTCTATTGGCACAGACTATATCTTATCACAGCTCTACCTGTTTTAGTCTACCCACTTCCACCAGCTTTGGTGTACTTCCCTCAGGAGGAATAGTCGTTGAACCTTACCTTTCGGTCTTGGCTGCTGATTGCCCATTATCTTAACACTTAGGATTTAACCTTATGTCATCTAGTATATTTTTCTGCTTTCATCACTTTCACACTTGTATATTTTTATTTAGGGTACTATGTTGTAGTGTATACTTACTAGGGGTTTCCAGCAATTCGAGTAGTGTTGGATAGCTTTTTAAAGTTGCTACCTCTACATACATATTTCTATATATGCTGACTATGCTAATGGTCTAACTCATGACTGACACCCTACGAGTGCTAGTGTCACAAGTGTGCGACCATATGTAATCAAAAGACCAAACTGTCAACTCGTGTCCATTTTTGTGTAATAGAATAGTCAGGGCTATTCCCATCCACCTGAACCAATAACTGATATCTTTGCCATTTCAACACCTCTCTGTTATACATAATAATTTTCAATTTCCTAATTTTATGCCTTTTTAATGCCTCAATTATCATCATAGCTGATGTATTATTCTTTGAAAAACAAAAATTATCTTTTTATAGAAAAATTTATTTTTGTCCAAAGTCTTTATTATCTCAATTAATCTATAGGTTCTGTGTATGAAATACAAAGTTCCCTATAGGCTTTAAAAGTCTTTTAGCATTTTGAATGAACTCATCTAAGTTCAATTTTATCTCATGTCTTGACAATGCTCTATGCTCATTCTCATTTATCTTTCCCGTATCCTCCATATGGTGGATTAGAAATTACACATCGAAATAATTGGCATTCTTGTATTCTTTAACATCTAAACAAGTAAAATTAATATTTTTCTATCTCATTTAGTTTTTAAAGGCTATTATTAGCTCTTTCAATATTTTCTTCTTGTATATCAATTCCAACAATTTCTTCTATCATATCATTATCAGATAGAAGTATAGGAAGTATTCCATTCCCTGTACCTATATCCAATAGCTTATATTTCTTTTAGATAAAGACTTTTTTTAAATAGTTAAAAAGCAATATAGTATCTTCAGCGTATTTATATCCACCTTTTTCTGAATAATTTTGTACTTCTTATCTAATTCTTCAATAATTTCATCATCTTTTAACATATTATTCATTCTCTAAAATTTTATTTTCAATTTCCTCTTTTTGTTTTCATATTCTTTAAGATACTAGCTTCTTTTCTATTGAATTTTATATCATCTATAGAAAATCTTGATATTCCCTTATCTTTTACATCTACATATAGAAAATTATTTAGTGGACTATACTAACAACCTTACCTTCACCTATTTCAGTTTTTACTGATTGGTTTTACTGCAGGAAGTAAGTGCTTCTTCATACTGGCTGTATTCGTAGTTTATACAACATAGTAATCTTCCCATACACCCGATATTTTTGTAGGATTTATTACAAGCCCTTGGTCTCTTGCCATTTTAACTGAAACAGAGTCAAACTTATTAATAAAAGTTTTACAACATAATTCTTTTCCACAGAATACATATTTCCTAAAATTCTAGCCTCATCTCTTACAGCAATTTGTCTCAATTCTATTCCTTGTTTTAACATCACTGCTAAGTCTTTACAAGTTCTCAAAAATCTATTCTTCCATTTGCTGTCAAAAATAGAATATCAATTTTGATTTATCGAAAGTATATTCACAAGTTATTAACTTCATTTTCAAGTTGATGTTTTTCTAATCTTTTTCCTTACAAGCTATAAAGGCTTCATCTGCTTCTTTTCTTTGCTTGTTATATATTTCAATTTCTTTCTCACTTGCTAATTTTAAAACTGGCTTTATAGGTAAAACTAAGTCTTTTTCCTTCATTGGTAGGGACTGTTGAAGCTATACCTAACCTCAGTTCCTCTTATAGTTTCAACAATAACCTTGTCATTTTGTATGTTTCATCACCTAATACTCAAAAATAGTATCTCTTTTTGTTGTTTCAGAAAGTTACTATTAAAACCTCGTGAATTCTCTCTGGATCCGTGCTTACTATCTGTATTTTCATCATATATTATTTTCCATATTCTCTCCTAATCTATATCAATCCTTCTTCTAAAAACTAAAGTAGGAATCTCTTGTTATTATTATATGCTCTAACAATAAAAGCTCCAAAATTTTTAAGTCCTTTTGCTATCTCATTTGTTATATCTATATCACACTTTGAGGACAAGTATTTCCTGAAGGGTGATTATGAGCTATAATTATGACTTAGCATTTTTCCATTATTACCCTTTTATATTTCCCTTGGATAAATTGAGCTTCTATCTAAAGTTCTGATGAACTTTCTTCAAAAGCTATTACTTCATTTGAGCTTGAAAGATGAGATAACATAAAATTTTTCTACATCTTCATATCTATTTTATTTCTTAAAAACTTAATAAAACTTCTTTATCGCTTATTTTATTTTTATCATCTTTAATTAATTTTTGATTTTTAATTCATCTTTATATATTTTTCTGACAAAAGCTCCCATCATTTTTAGGAATGTTATCGAAGAAGCTCCTAAACCATCGATAGTTTTTAACTCTAGAGTATCTGCCTTAAAGTACATTGGCTAAAATTTTTAAATATTAGTTCCTAGCTATAGCTTTAGTATCTTTTCTTGGAATTACATAAAAACAACTCTAAAATCTCATAGTCTTCTAAACCATTAAATCCATTTTTCAGAAATTTTTCTAACTCTTTCTCTGTGTCCTTTTGCATTATTCTTAGTTTTTCTTCTTCTGCCATAGTTAGCTCCTATTTAAAAATAATTTATGAAATGTGTTAGAACACTCGTGGCTTTAGTTGTGAGATGAATAACACCAACATTGAAAATGTTGCACTAAAATTTACAATTTTACTAATTTTAATGTATAATATATTTAGAACATTAGCAACTGAATATATAGAGTTAAGGCTAGTAAACAGTAGCCTTGTAAAATATTCACTGTTCTGTATAGTTGTTCTTTTTAAATATAATATACAGATAAAAAGTAGCAGTGTGAGACATAAGTCTTATCCAGTAGTGGCTATCGTGGACTAGCCAAAAGAATAAGGGTTTTAAACCAAACTGCTTAGAAGATAACACTTTTTCAGTTATCTTATGAAGCTCTCGACTTTAGTCGTGAGTAGTTCCTACACTTCTTCTGGACTCTTCATAGTATTAATCATTTCTATTGCAAGCAATTATAGGATAGACAGAACAGCTCCTGTTCATCACCTAGTCTCATATTCATATTTAAAAAGTTTTTCCTTTAAATAGTCTAAAAATAATATTTACTCCTGGTTCTTCACTCTTATGAGTAAATAATAAGTAATCTTTGAATATTTTTATTTAACTTACAAGCTAATAGTGCTGCAACAGATGATATAAAAGCCATCAACAAGCATAAGCTTATTAAGAGCTGCCCCTATATACATTCCAAGCATACAAGCTAAGTCAAAACCTCCAACTCAGCCATCATTTCAATAGGATTCATATCAAAAGTTCCATATTTTTCACAAGCTTCCACTATTATTTTTCTTTTTGCTTAAGCCTTCATCAGATAGGCCTCCACCTCTTCACAACTATATCTATGTTTTCTCTTGTTACAGAGTATAGAAGTGCTGAACTTGTAGTAGTATTAGCTATACCCATTTCTCCATTTGAAAAATATCGTGAGTCTTGAGACTCTTTCATTTATTAAATCTATACCTGTAAAAATAAGCTTGTAGACATTCTTCCATAGACATAGCTTTTTCTTTGTAAAAATTATTTGTTCCTCTTTAACTTTTTCTATGAATTAAATTAGGATATTCTCTTTTTATGTCGTTCTTCATTCCTATATCAACAACATTTAAGTCTACACCTAAAGTCTTTGTAAATATACCTATACAAGCTATTATTTAACATAGCCTCCAGAAACTATTGGAGTATATTCAATAGGACAGATGATCTCCTTCTTCTATAACTCCATTATCTGCTGAAACAAGTATATGACATTTTCTATCTAATTTCTTTATAGGATAACCATAGATGAGAGGCAACTTACAAATTTCTTCTAAAACTCCTAAGCAGTCCTTAGGTTTCATTTTCCTGTCGAGCTCAGTTTGAGCTGCTTTATTAGCTGAACTATCTACAGGCTCTATTTTATTGATTAAATCAAATAAAAATTTATATCTTTCATTTTACCAACTCTCTAATATAATTTAGTAAGATAACTGAAATTGAAATCTCCTTCAAAGATTACAATAGAACAATTATCTACTTTAAATTTCCAATAGGTATCTAAAGTCCCTGAAACAAAATAACTGATTATACAATTTATTATTCCCAATGAGAAATAATAAGGTTGTCTTTTGTATAATCTAAAGTTTCTAAAAATGAAAACAGCTCTTTGATATAGTTCTTCGAGACTTTTCTCCTGTTATATAATTAAAAACTTTTCCAATTCTTTTTCCATTTCCTTTACTTCATTTTGGATATTGTTCAGAAATTTCTTTAAATGTTAAACCTTCAAAAATTCCAAAATTTATTTCTTCTAACCTACTATCATAGATTATCTCTTTATCCAAATAATTACAAATTTCTGCTGTTTCTCTTGTTCTTTTCTAAAGGACTAGAATAGATACAATCATAAACTATATTTGAGTTTTCCTTTGCCATATAGGCATTTGTCTCTAATTCATTTAAAAGGTGGATTTAACTTTCCAAAATATAGATTTTTGAGCATTCATTTCTGTCTGCCCCATGTCTTATTAAAATTAATTTTCCCATATTATTTCCTTATAAGAAGAAAGTAGGTACAACTATAATTAAGAATAGATATACAAGGCTTGATATTTCAAGTAAAGCACCTAAAGTATCTCCTGTTATTCACCTATTTTTCTTTCTATCAATTTAGAGAAAGAGCAAATGAATCCTAGATGCAATTATAAGTAAATTAATTCCTAATCTCATCATAACAAAATCTAAAGGTAACACAAGAGATAATTTGCTATTTATCATATAGAATAACATAGCACTGCTATATACTACAGTTATCAATGTTGCAATAACAACTTCTTTTAGTTTTTGTATTATCAACAAAAAGTTTTTACTCCATCTACTCTTCTCTAGCATAAGGGCTGAAGCACAACTGATAACACTACAAAGTCTTGCTACAACTGGATAAGTTAATACAGCAAAAACTGTTTCTCCTTGATCTTCCATCAATAAAGAATATAGTAATAAACTTTATTAAGAAATATAGGATTAATGCTAAAGCACCATTACTACCTAATCTTGAATCTTTCATTATTTCAAGCATTTTTATGTTTTATTTCATAACTAAAATTCCATCAAAAGTATCTGCTAAACCATCAAGATGTAAAAAGCTCCTGTTGAGATTAAATCTGTTAAAATTACTACCAATATGATTGATTGGTAAAAAGCGAAAAAGATAAATTGCTCAAGACATAAGAAAATACTATAGAAAAGAATAATAGAATAAAACCTACATTATTCCTACAAGTGGAAAAGTTTCATTGACTTTCCAAGCTTTTTCGCATCATAATCTATTTTGGCATTGGTATTCTTGTGCATAAACGATAAAAGTAATAAAAACCTTTCATATTTCTCTCCATTATTTAATTTTTACTTTTTATTCCTGAAACAGCTAAATAAGCTTCATCGAGAATTCTTTGCAACAAGCTGATTGATTCTTCCACAAATATCTCTAAAAGTGTCTACCTAAAGGATAATCAGGTACAAGACCTGAACCAATTTCATTTGTTACAAAAACACAGTCAGTCTTTTGATCTAATAAATTCTATTAGACATTTCTTCTTCAATTTGATCTTCTATTTCTTTGAACCACAGATAGATCTACTTTATCCCAATCTATATCTCTATCCATTATCATGAAATTAGAAACAAAATTTTGTAATACAGTCAAACAAAATTACATCAGTACTGTCTACATCATACAAGAGAGATAAGATTTTTAAAACCTTCTATCGTTTTTCCAAGTGTTACCTCTTCTTTTAATATGTCTTTCAATTCTATCTTGCATTTCATCATCAAAAAGCTAGAGCTGTAGCAAAATAAATTTTATTTCTATATTTTTGCTCATAAATATATTCTTCAAGCAAATTTACTTTTTCCACTTCTACTTCACCAGTAAAAATATAATTTTTCCCATATTAGTCTCCTTGAATATTATATCCTTAATTATATCATATGATACATAGGTTGCTAACAAAAATCAGCAACCTAGGTAAATCATTATTTTGAAATTCTTTTATTTCTTCTTGAACTTTTTCGTAGTTTATTTTGCTTTTCTTTAATAGCTTTTATAATTTTTAGCTTCTTCTTCTTCCAGAAAGAAACCAAATGAAATAACTTTTTAGATTTTAATTTTATTTTTAAGAGTCTATATTTTTCTATGTTTATGAGTATCTGGTTTATAAGGACTCAAAAAGAAACCATCTTTATATTTCTAAATCTGTGATTTCATCAATTTTATTTTATGCTTTCTTTCTATTCTCCTTTTTATTAATATGAAAAATAATAATTTCATCTTCTTTTATAAATAATTCTTCAATAATGTATTTATACTTCTCACATCTATTACAATCAACTAACATTAATAAAGGAAGCAATAAGAGAAAAATAGAATTACTATAATATTAATTATGGAAGACCTTTGTTGATAAAGATAGCACAAAATACCTAAAAAGAAAAATATTATATTTTTATAATCTTTTTAAATCTTTTATGTCTACTATCACATAAAAATGTAAAGCTTTATTTTTCATAAACATCACTCAAACCCTTAATATCATCAATTGTGTACTAATATTTAATCTTTAACATAGCCTAAAAATTCTTAGACTACCTATATTAATTATTTCTTATTTCTTTTATTTTTTATAATCTTCCACTGTTCCACTAAATATTTTCTTTTCTTGGAACACCTTTACTAAAGTCCCATCTAACCCATTATATTTTTCTATAAGAACATGTTTTTTAAATTTTAATGGGTATATCTATTATTTTCACCATTATCTAGTTGCACTTTTCCTATATAAGCTGTAAAATCTCCTGTTATTATTATGCCCCTGTTTATGCATATACATATGTTTCTGAGTTTAGGTTCTGTCTTAATTATATACTCTTTTCCATTATTGATTATTTTTAGTGAAGATAAAAATTTTTACATCATGTCTTTCGTCACAGTGATCTCCTAAGTCTAATACCCATATAATCAAGAGCAGAATCTTCTTTTAGCTAAATTCTACTAGACTTGCTGATATAGATATATCACTATTTTTATAGTTTTTCTGGATAATAATAATATCTTGTATTTTGCACATGCTGAAAAATATTAAAATTAATACTAAAACTTTTATTTATTTTTCCTCCTCCATTACTGAAGCTAATAAATTTGTTTTTCTTCCAATTATTGAACTTTGCTCATTTGCCTACGATTTCTCTTTTCTCCCATATCTAGCTTCTACTATCTCTAATCTCTTTATATCTTGTAAAACTTTGACATTGTTACTTCTTTTCCATCAATCATTATATCCTACTAAGACTATCTTGGTTTTCTTTTAGAAAAGTACATAAGAATAAAAAGTGTCTAATTCTCTTCTTCAAAAATATATATTTTTAAATATTTCTAAATATTCAGTTGCATCATAACTTCCATTAACTATATAGTTGCTATCTTTTTAGCTATAAATAATATTTCTTCCTCAATAGTTGATTTAAAATAAAATCATATCTTTTCATCTAATGGAGAATTATATTTCTCATTTTAAATTCTCAATTTTTGATTAAAGAATAATTTATGTTCTTCTATAACCATTTCTTTTTAATTCATTATAGTATAAATTTATTATCGTAATTTTGTGAAAATGAATATGGATCAGCATCAACAAATATTTTATACTCCTTCCCGATTTCATTTTAATTAATATTCTTCATAAGGTTTATTGTTATATAATTTAAAGGATTAGAGCTATTGGCATATGCTTTAGGAGATTTTAGAGCCTTTGTCTATAATGTTTTTCAATATCTAATAATGAATTCTTAATTCTTTAAAAATCAATTTAAATAGAAAAATTCTTCTATAAATCAGATTATCATCTTCAATATAACATTCTTCCCTTGGGATAAAATATAATATTCCATTTTTATCGCTCTTATTATTAAATATATATAACTGAAAAGTAATATCCCGTACATTGAGCCCAAAATTGGACACCATCAAACGATGATGAGATTAGCCATAAAATAATCCCACAAAAGATGCTACGTAAGGAAGAACAAATATAGGTATTATATATATAATAAGGTTGACCATCATTTTGCTCATCTTGTTTTCAACTTCCTCCATTTGGCTTCCTGCACTATCTCTTTATCTCACGGTGTCTTCTTTTAACTTGATATGGTTACTTCTTTTCCCGTGATTCCACTCTGTCCTACTTTAGCTTTCTTATTTTCATATTCTGATAGATAATTTTGACATAGACAAAACAACTATTTCTTCAAAATTCATATCTTTTGAATATTTCTAAATCTTATCGTCACTATCTCCGTGTATGAAATTATTATCTTTTTCGAGATATAAATAATCTTCATCAAGTATTTTATTTGTAACATAATCTGTAGTCTTTTCATCTTAATGGAAAATTGTATTTCTCCATTAGATTTTTCAACTCGAGTTAAACAATATCTGCTCTAAGCTTCAGTCACTTTCTTTTTAATTCATTAAAACTTTTAAAAATCAGTGTACTATCATAAATTTCGCTTTTCTATAAGGACATATGGTGGAGTATAAGTAAAGATATCACATTTGAATTCCTCTTTTAAATTTAATAAAACCCTTTTATAAGGCTTAAAGAATAAAAACACAAAAATCTGGTAGGACTTACATAATTTCCACCACCATTTTCTCTGAATAAACATGACCCTATCTAGGAACTTCTTCAATATCTAGTAAATGGAATTTTTCAATTCTTTAATAAAATAAACAAAATTCTTTTATATATATTAGCTTTCACTTTATACAATAACATTCTTCTTTGATATATAATATTTTGACTAATTTACTATCGCTCTTGTATATATATCATAATTCCAAAACTATTATAAAAATAAGTAATCCAAATCTAATCAAATTAATAATAAAATACTCCAGCGATAAAATCGTACCATTAGTTAGAGTTAATAAGGCATAATAATATAAAATACAATGTTGGACTCGTATCTGCTACTAAGCTCATTATCTTTTACTCCCTTCATTATATATACTACTCCTGTTTCTAAGTTTTTGAATACTTTTTATGTCTCTGTTCTTATCATCAGTAAACTTATAGTTATCTATAGTTGCTCTATAGATTTCTCTCTCTATATTTGCATCTAATGTTTTACTCTCCAATATAAAGAGAACCATATATCTACAGTAAATTTTACATTCTAAATAATAATTCTGTCTGTTGCAAATGCTTCATCTCCCACTAATTCTAGATGAAACGAAAACCCTATTATATTATCTGCTAAATCTACTATAACACCTTAATTCCTTATGTGATAAATAAACTTCTTCAAAATCACCATATATCAGTCATATCTATTTATTATTTCACGTTGGTGCTATTCCTACTTTTTAAAGTGTATCTGTATTTGAAAATTTTCATCAAATATTTTTATTAATCTTACTTTTACCAAATTTTAAATAAATATACACTTCTACATTCTCACAAGAGTTTATATAGTAATACATTGAGCGTTTATATTCTGTATCACTATTATTTAATTCTGGGGAAAATTTCTTCTATGTTTCTCCCAAATAAATATTTTTATATCTGTATTCCATCTTATCACCTATTTCGTTCTCAATTCATGTAGAAAATTCCTATAATTGTCACGCCGTAATTAGCATCAAAAATGTATAATATGTCAATTTTTATTTCTATAAAATACTACTGAGTAGCGCTTCTAGTTCTAATTCATTAAGAAATCCATACATCTCAGTATGATAAGCTAACTCTTCTTCTGTGTATAAAGTAAAATTTTTGACATCTTTGAAATTAATACTTGTAAAGTCTCTTGTGCTTTGCTATCTTACGTCTAAATAAAGTGAATATATAAAATAACTAACTATTATACATGCTATAAATATGTAGTATGTAGACTTAGTTTATATCTCCCTGAGTTCAGGTGGTATTCATGCAAGATTTGACACATTACATAAACCATAATAATAAAGTGATGAATATATCGAAATAAAACTTCATGTATTAATAAATATATTAATGATAACAAAGCTAGAGGTAAAAACATAATGTGCTTCAGTAAACCACATTTCTCTCTAATTTTTCCCAAATAGTAAAAATAAGGATCATAAAAATTAAACAGTAAATAAGAGTTCTATCATAAGATATATATATAAAATATCATAATTCCAAACAATCCAAATGTAATAGGAAAATTTTATAATGAATATCTCTATATCTTATAGAAATGTAAAATAATAGTGAATATATAGGATTCTTAATTATGTTACGTAATGTTTCTTATTACTTTTCTCATCTTTATTAATAAAATTAATAATTGTCTTGTTCTTTTCTCCTTCTTTAAACATCACAAGCACATAAACCATATAAAATATTCCTACCATAGCCAATTTCTTCTTTTCTTAGGGTGGAATAATTGGGACTGTTAAACTATATTAAAAATAATAAATAGCCAAATGGATATTGGTGTGTATTTAAAATAAAATAAATTTTCTATCTAACATAATAAAATGGTATAGTAGTAGAATAGTATAGACTTAAAATATGTGCTATTTGCTATATATTTTCGCTCGATAATAAAAAGATAATTTATTATTTATTATTAATGAAGATAAAAATAAAAATTTAATTTGAGATTATTTACATTTTATTTAGCTTATAGCTTATGAGCATTTCTAATGATTCTGCGTCAGCAAAAGCTGTAACTCCCTTATAGCACATATATGTACTTTTATAGCTAATTGGTGATAAACAAAGATATTAGATTTTATAACAATTAGCAATATCATACTTCTTTTCATTTTAAAAACTCCCTATTTCAGGAAAATTCTTAAATAAAATTCTCTCCTACTTTCTAATTGTTATCTTTGGTATTTCTTATCAATATACATCATGTCTATAATATAATATATATTATTTTATCTATCAAGCTTGTTCTTTTTAAATACTCTACATCAAAATTGTATTACTTCTGGATCTAATCCTGGCATATTTCTATTGAAATTTATAATTTATAGTTTTTGCAAGATTATTTCATAACATATTGCAATTATACAGTTGTTAATATTTTCTACTCTATGATTATTAAAAATTTATAATATTCAATACCCAACATTATTAATATATTTATATTTGAATTTATTCCTTTCAAATGTAATAAAATCCTAATAAAAGCTAAAAATACGATAAATAATAGATTGCTCTTGTTTTAAAAATATTTTCCACATAATCCCTCTCCTATTCATCTAAAAAGAATAAAAATAAAACATTATAAATTCATTACATATTAAACAAATTTTAGTAAAAATATATTGTTTTGATAATTTTATAAATCTAACACATATAAACATAAATGGAAAGATACTAAATAAAAAGTTCTATAAGTTAGTCATCTGGAAGAGAAGTAAAGTAGTAAAATATTGGTATGTAATAACAAAAATTAGTACTCTATAAATATAATTTCTAAAAATATTTCTTTTTCTATATAAAAAGTACAGCAAAGATGGTTTAAAAACTGGCAAAATAACTGTATACAGCAGCTATTTCTAACTCCTATTATCCCTATTTTATTTAATATTTCCTAAATCAATTAATAAAAATAAAAATAAAATCAAAATAAATATTATTATATAAATTCATTTTCTATCACCTACTACTTTTCTATTCTTATTCTTTGTTTCAGTTCAGTACGAGACAAATCTTTTAAATTTTAAATATTCTCACTTGCTTCACCTGTTATTACATTTGGATTATTTCTTATTGCCAAGCTAGGGTATCTTCTGTCTGGCTTCCTTATCACTATAGCTGGTTCTATCTTCTAATTTATCTCCTGAATAATTAGCTATTATCTTTCTAGTTCGGCTTCTCCTTTGTATTCATCTTTTACTTGTTAAAGTGCAGTTCCTATATTACCTATACTCTTAATCTTTGTCTCATCATCACCAAATGTTTTCAGTGCTCCTCAAATATATATAATTGTTTCTATTTTGTAAATGGTTTTGAGTAATTTTAATTCTTCTTCACTTCTGTAAAATTCCGGTGTAAAGCGTTATATAAAATTTCTGACAAAATGAGTGTGGATGCGTAATTTTAATATTTATTATAATGTTATCAACTGTAATAATGTTCGTAACAATGACATATAAATTTCATTTTATATGCAAGATTGATTGTTAAAATATTTTTCGAAATTCTCATTTTCAGCATCTCTATTCCATAAAAATATATTCTGCCCTTATTCCATCTTTGAAATATCTTCATTTTAGTGGTCTCTTTATAGACTCAATTCTCTTTTTAAAAATTCATAATAATTCTTCAGTCTATTCGCATTGTCCAGATCTCATTTCTACAAAAGTAAAAATGTGTAATTTTTATACTACTTCGAGTCATCATGTTCTTAAAACTCACATAATGATTAATCAAATTTTTCTAATATTTTTCTCATTCTCATGTTTATATTTAAAAATAGAAAAATTTATAATGGCTAAACTATCTTCATTTTGATATTCATCTAAGCCAAAAAGCTACTTACTGCTTCCATTTTGCTCCTTCTATAAAACTTCATTTCTCATGCTTCCTTATTAGGAACTTTTATAGGTTCTTCTATTTTCACTGCTCTCACTCTTGAAATTCTGCTGCTAATGCTACTTCATTTTCATCAGGTAATGTATCATTAAAATCTAATTTAGCCCATCCATCTTCTACGATTATACTAACTGCCCTGCGCCATTATAGTAAATCTCATCTCTGTATAATTGTTCTTTCATCTTCTAAAACAGTAGTCCAATCTTCTCCAGCCAACTCTGATGATGTAAAAAGCAATTTATTCTACTTATAGAAGTAGACTTCTTGCTGAATATTGTTAAATTTAGTATAAAATTTCTGAATAATTGCTTTTATTTGATGTTATATTCGACTTTCTATCTAGTAAAATCCCAAATGAAAAATAGCCCATCGAAAGTTCTTACTTTTCCAAAAATTTTCTTATTTCTCTCATGCCCTCCTCCTGATGAAAAATATGCACTAAAAGAATCTTTAAAAACTATTTTCTTTTATGTTATTAAAATTAATTTCTTTGTTAAATATTATAACTCCATAATTGTTTATATCTTGGAGAATTCATGTATCCTCCCTTTATAATTAATCTAATGCAACAATGAATTTTCTAAAATAATAATAATTTATAATAGGAAGTTAATAGAACTAAATATTTCCGGCTATAAACGTGGTAAAAAGGAGCAACAGCGCAAAACTATTACAATACTAGGGACCATGATTAGCTCTATAATAAAGGGAAAAGTGGACTTTTTCTTATATATTTATGATGACTAGTATTATTTCTATTTCTTTGTTATTTGGAAGTTTTCATCTCTATCATTTTCTCTTTAACCTATTTACATCATCTATTAATGTAAATCTTATTTAATTTATAACTATACAGCAGTTTTCTGGATGCTCGCTAATTGGAGATATTTCATCTGTAGAATTATGTTCTATCGTCTATTTCTTTTCTAAATTTTGTCATGTCTTCATTATGAGCTATAATTGTGCTGTCCACACTAAATACCCATCTAATGGAAGTGCTGCTTTTGATAATGTTCTTCCAGAAGCTCCAACTCCCTATAGTTCCCAGACCTATTCCAATATCTGTGGGTTTAATATATGTTAATTCCTTTAGAATTCTCTATTCTGAACCTCTCACAACTGACACCCTACGAGGTGCTAGCATGCGGGACATGTACTCGTAGTGTATGACTCTTTCACCAACATTGAAAATGTTGCTCTAAAATTTGTACTCTTTGCTAATTTTAGAGTATATTATGTTTAAGAACTTTGGAAACTGAATATATAAGGTTGAGGGTTGCAGGAAAATGCAGTGACCTCGTAAAATATTCACTGCCAAAATTAAATGGTTTTGAACCGAGCCAACAGGACGTAAATGTTTCTCATGCGAGTCATCCCATTAAAGTCTTAAGGAAATTAGCTAGTATTTGAATACTAGATATTCAAAAGAAACTAAATAGTGCTAGGAACCTCGTGACTTTGGTCGTGAGAGGTTCAGACCTCTATTTCAACTCCCTTACTCCTTCTTTTCGCTATTACTAAATTACTGATTTTATTTACTTCCGCCCTCTGTGCCCACGCTGCTAGAAACTGTCTTTTTAAATATTTAAAATAATGTTCTGTCAAAACTCTCTCTATCCTCTTCCATCTATTTCAACTCTAGTAAGAATAAAAATGAGTTTGTATTAATATTATTCATTATTTTCTAAATATTTATGTTCAATTCCATTTCTCTTTTGATACTTGAATTTCTTTTATTGAGAGAGAGTTTAGAGAGATAATTTAGGTTCAACAAAATCAAATTCATCATCTTCCATTAAATACCTAATGTTATATTTTACTTCCATTTTTACTCCTAATTATAAACTCTCCATCAACTTTTGGTATTTCCACTTTTTAATATTAGCACTTCATCAATTTATTTTGTAAAGTTTGAATTTAAGTCTATTTCTCTCTTTAGCTTTTCTTTAATCGTACTTCTACTATCTCTTATTTCATTTTATGTCTTCCTTAAACTTTATATAGTTACTTTCTTTTCCATCGATCCCAGCTGTATCCTACTAAGACTTCTTTCTTATTTTCATATTCTTTTTGACAGATAATCTCACATAGAAAACATAGAAATCTATTTCTTCAAAAATTCAGCCTTGAATATTTCGCAACCTTTATCGCTTCACTATTCCATTAATTATGAAATTATTGCTTTTTCAGATATGAAACACTTTCATCAATAATTTGATTTAAATATAAATATCTTTCATCTAATGGAAAATTGTATTTCCATTAGATTTTCAACTTTGATTAAACAATATCTTTTTGCTCTTTCTTCTATCATTTCTTTTAACTCATTAAAACTTTTTAAAAATCATTATCATTTATAAATCTTTTCAAGTTCTTCGTTTTGTTCATATAGGGAAAAGTATATACGAATATCTCATATTTATCTCCTCTGTTTTTACTTACAGTATTCTTCATAATAACGAAGAAAGAACAACATAATTAAAGGATTTAAAACATCCTGTCTTGCATTGTGCGAAGAAGACAAAATTTTATCTATAAACCTTTGAATATTCAATAATGATTGGCCTTTTTAGTATAAATTTTAAACAAAATTTTTTATGCATTAATGTTCATTTTCACAAATAATATTCTTCTTTGATATATAGTCATTTTAGATAATTTATTATAGCCTTTTGTAATAAAACAAAACATAATTAATAAAATAGCTATTATTACATAGATTTTTGTTTTGAAAGAATACGCAATAAATCAAAAATATTATTACAACACACCATAACTATAAGACTTATTAGAGCATACAAGTATATAGCAAAAGGGTTGTCTATTTTTCACTTTTTTTCATTTATTTTTTAACTTCCCATATCTGTTTCTACTATCTCTAATCTCATTTATATCTCTTTAACTTTTACAGTTACTTCTTTCTCATCTGTTCCATTATATCCTACTAAGGCTTTTTATCTTGATTTTCTTTTTTAATATAATTTTATGTTCTTTATTTTTTCTTCAATAATATTATTTGTTTTTTTTAAAATCTTCATAGGACATCTTATATCCAATGAGTATATACAAAATATACTTTTATTTTAATGTTCTTCACATCAAAATTAAAGTTTCTTTAAGAACTTATAAAGTATTTGATAATATATTTTGAAAATTTCATCAAAAATATCTCTTTTCATAAGTGATTTTTATTTCTTTAATCTTCTTATTAAGGCTTTCATTTTTTAGGTTATAGTTTCTATACCACCCATATTTCTCATAGCTATATACCTAACATTTAGATAAGTAAAAACAATTAAAGACATTATAATAGATTGAACTGTTATCTTGAAATAATTAATGGTACTATTATAAATAATGGAACTATGTATACCCAATAAATACACTATTGTTTTTTTAACTGAACTGTAGCTTTTGTATTTTCTATTTCCATATTTTTCATTCCTTTCCAAAATATTTTTATCTCATAATCTTATCCCCTTAAATACATATTCAATTTTTAAATGTACTCACTCTGTCTCTAAGCTCATTTATATCTTTCTTTTAACTTGACATTGTTACTTCTTTTTCCATCAACTCCATTGTATCCTTACTAAGACTTTTCTTATTACATTTTTAGATAGACATAATTTACATAGAAACATAGAAATCTATTTCTTCAAAAATTCATATCTCGAATATTTCTAAATCTTTTATTGCTTCCACTATTCCACACTACAAAATTATTGTCTTTTCAGATATAACAATTTTCATCAATAATTTGATTTAAAATATAGTTATATCTCTAATGGAGAATTATATTTTCACTTAAATTCTTTTTCTGCCAATGTCAATCTTTATTTTGTTTTCTTTTTATTTTCTAAAAACTTATTAATTGTTATCACTTATATCTTTTGCCACTTCATCTTTTTAGTTTCATCTAAAATGCAGTATAACTTTTATCTTTAAAAGTTAAATGAATTTATGATGCACTTTCTGTCTTTATAGCTTTAATTACCAAAATTTCTGTGGCTTTTAAAATAAATATGTTTTAAATTATCAATATCATAAACTTGTAAAAATTAACAATTTGTACCTAAATGTTCATAGAAGAGTGATATATCTAATTATTTTCCCATTTTAATAATAAGCACTCATATGATAATTTGATATAAAAGCCAACAAAAAGATGCCCCACTGGAAAAATCAATAAGTCAAAAATATTGTTATTCCATATTTTTGTATGTAGTAATAAAGAACAAACACCATTAAAAGAAATATTATCCCATAGTTCTTTTTAGCCATTTTTTCAATTTTAAATAATTTTCATTAGTTATTCAGGTGGTATTTCCATACCATTCTATCACTCTATGTGAGCTTATTTATATTTAAAAATTTTCACTTCTTAGTATTTCTTTGTTTTACTATCATCTAGCATCAAACCAAAATCAAATTGCTCTTATCTTTAATTTAAATGAAGTTTAAATATGGATTTTCATATTTAACTCCCCTTAATATAGCCCATATAGGATATTCTTGTAATATATTTTTCTAAATTTAAAATTCTCAAATTCTTTATTTAGATTTTAATTTAGGATTTACTTTATATAATAATTCTTAGAATATAAGAGCTTATTATATCTTTTTATTATTAAAATTTCATAGCATTTTAATATAACCCAATAAAAATAAAATATACCTGGAAAACAAAATATTTGATATTATCATCACATTATTCCATATTTTTTATAAATGAATTTATAAAAAATATAAACTATTAAAAAATATTAGTGTTCTTATGATAAATCTTTTTAATATTTTTCTATTCTAACATTTTTTCTTTTATTACCTTTATCTTCATCTCGTTCTCCCCATACAAAGATTAATTTCAGGAGCATCATTTAATAATTTATCTTCTTTTTATTTTTTAAAATAAATTTAATGGCATATTTTTTTTATATAACTCAAAATTTTCATTAATTGTAATAATGAAAAGTTCTTGATTGAATGATAATATATTAACCTAATTACTAACTACAGCATTCACTATTGTAAAAGTTTCATAATATATCAAAAAGAAAACTTTAATATTTTTTATATTTTATTTTTAAAATTATTACTATAAATATTCCTAATATATAAGAAGCTGTGTATTCTCTGATATCCCTGAATTAGATAACTTAATTAGGTAATAATATTATTTCAATTTTACTTCATTATAGTTTACACAATTTATTTGGAGAAATTATAATACAAATGAAAATAAGATATACAAATAAGAAAAAAATCTGAAATAGATACATCAGAGAAGTACAGTTAAGAAATATTTAAATTATACATGAAATTTCCACTAAACTAATTCATGATATGCTCTCAAATTCTAAGATATTTCATGATATATACTAGCATGATTTTAATTGAAAGTCTTAGTTATAATCTTTATTTTCACTGACTTCACTAGAAATTAGTGATATTAATTAGGTTTTGTAACAAATTCTTGTTTCACCATATTTTAATATTTCTCCAATTATCTCTCTTTATATTTTTCTTCATCTCTATAAAAAGAACATTTATTTTATCAGTACAACTTAAAAAATTTTTCCCTCGGCAATTTTTATATTCTTTCTTCACTTAAATTAATCTCCAAAAATAATAAATCTTTATCTTCAAACTCTTAAATTTTGTCCTTTATCTTTAAATTCTTTTGTCATATCTACAACATGTTAAATTTAATTAAGCTATTTGTTTCATAATAAATACTTTATATCACTTACTTATTTTTGTTTTGTTTGATAACAAATAAAAAGTAAAATTTTATTATAATTTTCTTTCTAATATCATTATTTTAGATTTAACAAGTAAAATGATAAAATACAACACTAAAAAAATGAAAGATGTTTCTAGTGAAACCCTTCTTCATCAAAAGAAAATATCCAGATTAAATTTATAAATATATATTCTTACGTAGATTAAATAAATGGAATATAGAAGAATAAAAATTTACTTTTCATTAGAAAATTTTAGATATCTAGTAACTGGTTTTATTATTATCCTCCGAAATATTTACTATATATTTTTTTCATCTTCTTCACCTTTTGCTAAACATTTTAAAGTTTTAATTATTTCTATTGCTCATTTTCAAACAAGGTTAAAAGTAATTTTTGCTTTTGTCATAATAAATTTTACCCATAACTTAAGGTAGATAGTTTCAATCTTTTTGCATCTATTTTACTATTTTAAATTAAATGCTTCTGTTATTATATTTCTCTGTCTAAATCTATATAGACTTTGAGTCTTAAGATAAGTATATCTTTAAAGAAAAGATAAATAAGTGAAAGGAATCCATTGGTTTGTTAGCTATCTAGATATACTAATCTCGTAGCTAAAGTAAATCTAAAAGAAGTATTAATATTTCACCAGCTAGATTTTTCATATTCTCCACTGTCTTGAACTATATATATTTTTATTATCTGTTTATACTACTGGAAATCCATCTCCTTTAGTTTTATTATTATTCTCAAGTATTTACTATATATATCATCATCTTTCACCTTTTTATAAATATTTTTAAAAGTTTTAATTATTTCTATTAGCTTCGTCTAAACAAGCATGCTAAGTAATTCTTGGTACTTCATAAATTTCTACTCCATGACTTATAAACTAGACTCTTCAAAGTAATTTTCTCTATATCTATTTTTATTATATTTTTAAAGTTAAATGTTTCTGTGTTATTATGTTTCTTTCATCTAAATCCATATAATTTGAGTCTCAAGATAGAGTTTACTAAGATTAAATGTATAAGAAACAAAAATATAAAACAATAAAGCAAGAGAAAATACCATCAGAGTTCTAAAGTACTAAATCTCTATTAGAGTTAAAAGACAAATATAAAAAGCATTCCACTCCTGAACTCATGTTTCCATCTATCTTGAATTATCTATCTTTATTATCTGTTATATATACTTATCATAAAGTCGACCTTCACAACTATTTTTGAGTTAAATGTTAAAAGGATAATTTACCTGTTCTTCTATAACCATTTCTTTTAATTCGTTATAAGTCTCATAAATTTATTATCATCATCATTTCTAATGTACTGGATCATCATCAACAAATATTTTATATTCTTTCCTGACTTCGTTTTTATCAATATTCTTTCATAAGGTTTAAGGTTGCCATGCACTATTACTGAGTAGATACTTTAGGAATTTTACAGCCTATCTATAATGTTTTCACTATCTAATCTTCGCTTCCTTAATCCCTTAAAATGAATTTACGTAGAAAATCCTTCTTATAAACGATTATCATCTTCACTATAACATTCTCTCTCTTGGGATAAAATACAATATTCCATTTTTAGTCCTCTTACTGTACATAGATAACTGTAAAGTAATATTCCATATATTGGTCAGGCTAATTTTGCTGCGAAATGATGATAGATAGCATAAAAAGCATAATCCCACAAAAGCCTGCATATAGGGAAGAATATATATAGAAATGATATATACAGAATAGTTGAGTATCGTTTCTTTACTTTTCATTGTTTTAACTTCCTCCCATATCTGGCTTCTACCATCTCTTATCTCATTTATATCTTCCTTAAATTTTGACATGAGTTACTTCTTTCCATCCAACTCCATGTCTATCCTACTAAACTTTCTTACTCATATCTCTTTTAGGATAGATAATTTACACTAGAAAACATAGAAAGTCTATTTCTTCAAAAATTCATGTCTTTTGAATATTTCTATATTGCTTCACTATCTCCATTGGATTACAAATATATTATCTTTTTCAGATATAAATAGTTTTTCATCATCAAGTATTTTATTTATATAACTATCTTTCATCCAATGAAGAATTATATTTCTCTTAAACTTTTCTTTTTCACATTTTTACTTTTATATTCTTCATTTACTTTGTATCAGCACTTTCATAGTTCACTAGTTTATATCCAAAAAGCATCATTTTATCTTCAAATTCATTTTCTTTACCTGAAATTTTATATTTTTAATGAAATCTGTTGAAAAATAGATAATTTTTATTTTTCACAATATATTTTCCTTATATCTTCTAATTTTATTGCTTTTTGAGTAGTAACAAAAATAATATATATTTTTCAAAATTAGGTAATCTTCTTTTATAAATAAGATTTCTTTAGAAGAGCCTAAAATTGCTTCTACAAACAAAGATAAAAATGGAAGACCTCAATAATAAATTTTATTCTCATTTTGATTTGATAAACTCTTCAAAGTTATACATTCCCAAATAGATATATATATAAGATAATAATTACAGTTTTTGGAATTATTCCGATATTGAGTATCTTAGTTTGATGGAATATTCCATCATTATTAATTACTTTGTTAACTTTCATCATTTTTATTCTCATTCTTCATGGTTATTCTTGATAATAGTAAAAATTTCTATTATTTCTTTCGAATTCCCCTCTTATAGGCTCACAAATCTTCCATTATTCTTCTTATTTTGATAAAAGATATCTCCTTCCTATTTTACCCATTTTTACTATATTACTTCCCTCAATTTCTGAATCAGATATAGTCTTGTTCTCTTTTATCTCAATTCTATCTCTATAAATAATTTTTATTTTAGATAAATAGGTTCTAATCTACATAGAAATAATAAAAAGCACATATAATCCATAAATAATTGTAAAGTCAGCAGTTTTAAATAAAAGAATGCATAGGGTAATTAAAAACAATAGAAAGTAGTAAAGGTTCAAATTGTATGATGTTTTCTAAATAATTCTTTCATCCTCAAACAATGTAAGCAAAATCTTCTCTTTTGAGTTATTACAGTTTCATTGAAAACCTCCTAGTCATAATCTTTGTTTTCACCGACTTCACTAAAAATTAGTGATATCACACTGCGTTGGACAAATAGGCCCTTTGTTTCACTATATTTTAATATTTTCTTTACTTTTTCTTTATCCATCTAAACAGACTCCAAAAGTATAAAAACTTATCTTTCAATCTCACCTGCTTTGTTCCATCTTTACTTTCGTTTAGATAATCACATCTACCTAATCCAACTCTAAATGTCTGTTATGCAAATATGTATGGCACTTTTCTTCAGTATAATATTCTCTGGAGAACATTATTTTTACCCTTGAAGAGTGTGACCATCTTCTGGAAAATCCAATTTAACCCAAAGATCATTTAATTCTACAAGCCCTTGTATGACATTTTATTGTAATTTGGGAAAATTTTCTCTTATATATATCTAATTTCCATTTTTCAAATGCTAATTGTATATCCAGATCCATATTGGTACAAAGTTCTGACTAGACACTCTATTTCTTGGTATTCATCTCATCGCTCCTACTATTCTTGCAAAATTAATTTATCATCAAATTTTTCTAATAGAAAAATTCGGTGATGATCATCATAGCTTAATTCGTTTTGCAAATATTTGCACTTCCTAAACATCCAATATCAATTACTTTCCAGTTAATTTTTAAATTATTATTTTAAAATCTTCGTGTTATCATATATCTCTCTTCCTTCTTCTATTTTGTATACTTTAAGAATTTTTATAGCTATCTCTGATCATCTGTATTTCATAACCTCATTATAAATTTCATTCAACTTTTATCATCCATGCCCCATCAATTCTATTAACTCTATCAATTTTTCTTTACTCTTAACATCATAATCCACCCACGCATTTAATGTGTCGTCGATCTATTTCTGTATTGATGATTAACTCACTCAAATCAATATCATTATGCTCTTCAAAAATTCCTTTATCTTCTTTTCTTAACTTCTTTCTGCTTCCTCCATAGCATTTCATATCCCCCAACCATAATATTTCTTTCAGTTTCATTTCTAAAACAGAAATGCATTTTATAATTTTTAAACTATCCTCTGTTTCTTCTATTTTGATATCCATAAGATTTTTACCCGCCCTTTAAATAATAATTAAAAGGATATTTTACAAGTCTAAAATTAGACCCATCTATATTAAGTCCAACTTTTGTAGTAATATATCCCTCTTTTATTTTAATCGTATTTTAATTTCTACTTTTATCGAACGTAGTTCTTGTTTAATTTTACTATGCGGCCAATTTGCATGCTTTTTCTAGTTTTTCGACATGACACCAAAAACCAGAAAATGTTTTCCAGTGTCATTCTTTTTATTATTACTTTCATTTAGTTTTATTCTACTACTGATGACATCTATGATAGAACCACTCTCTATTCAACCACGACAATTTCATCAGTGAATTCAACAGATCAGGTTTACCAGTCATTGTTCTGCCATTTCTTTTCATTTCTTCAATAGTGCTGATTCACCCCAGCTTTTGTTAAAGTCATCAAATCTTTTTCTTCTAGGATTTGCTACTATTCCATAGTCGCAGTACAGTCAACACCTACTGGCTTCTCCTGGAGTACATACAGTTGACCTTATCTACTATTATAGATTTCTTGGCTCATAAGAGGTGCTATTATTACACTAATTTTTGCTCCTGCAGCTGTATCTTGTGTCCTCCAACTGCTTGGTTTATGAGCACCGTCTCGACTTAGTCATAACGTTTACATTGAAGTGCTATCTATTTCTAATGCTCCCAACATTACAAAGTTAAATCATCTGCAGCAGCATATCCTGAAGCTATCAGGATTAGCATATTGAGAAGCTGTAATTTCAATATGTCTTTCATTTCTCTTTATAGATCCTACTGCATCTAAGTCGTTACATTATGGGTATCATATAGTGCACTCATAAGTCCTTCTTCATGTCCAACTAATTGAGAAGTTATGCTCTAGTCCTCAAAAGTTAGCCTTTATGTTTTGCTTTATCACTCTTCTCTTAAAAGACTTGTAACTGCTAAACTTGCTCACTGCAGCTCCTGTTTGATAAACAAATCCATCTTTTAAAGCATCCCAGAGTTTATAATAACTTTGTAACTGCATCTTTGGGCTCATTAATAAATCTCTTGGGTTATCAGAAAATCTTATGGCTCCTGGAAACTATTTTTAGGACTCTCCAATTTCATCAACAACAACCACAGCATCTACCAGTTTGGCCCATGCTTGCTGGCGAATTAGGAAAGGAACTAAATTATCTGTGATACTATAACATAATCAGCATAATATTGAGCAGTCAACGGCTGTATATCCCATAGATCCTCGTGCACTCAGTGTCTACCATTCCATGTTTGCCCAATCATCACAACTAGGTGCTGCAATAAAAGCTACATCTATATGTGATTCCTCCATCTTCAATAGCTCTTGCTCTTCCACCATGGCTTCTTATGATAACGACTTCTTAAGTGATACCTTTTGAAATTTCATCTCCTAAAGGTTCACGAAGTCCACTTGATTGGATTCAACAACATCCACACTTTTTATGTGGTCAACAACTTGGGAGCATGACAAGGTGATGAACTTGGAGCTAAAGAGTTAATCTTTAATCTCCCATTTTTAGAGATTTATATCTAGAACCTCGCTAACGTCAGTCTCCATTTCTCATATGGTGCGGAAAGATATAGTCATTCCATCTTTTAATCCCGATAATTGCTTCTTCTATGCTGGGCAACAAAGTTTCTTTTCATCTTGAATTCTCATTTCTTAGTTTTGCTCCAGCTTATGTGTCGGTTTTATTAAGCGTCAACACCTTTAAAAGGAACTAATTCCTCCAATTCACTTCTAAGTATTCAGGAATTTCTCTACCAACTGCATTTTTATTAAATTTCATGATTAGTCCTCCTTATAAATCCCACTAGCTTTGCTATTAGTCTAGCACTCTTTGAGCTCTCATAATCACGATTATCAACCATTTTACCATCAACAGACATGACTGCCTGAACCCTTAGCTTCAGCTTCTTTTTGCTCCATTTATAATTCTGATTGATCCAATTTCTTTTGGCTGGGTGTATAAATTTCGCCTTGCTACTATTCTAACTTGGTGGGATGTATACAAGATTTTCCATCAAATCCTAAATCTTTAATGAGATTGTACTATCTCTAAAACCTTCTATGTTATTAACGTCTCGAATAAACAGTGTCAAAACAATAAATTCCTGCATTTCTTGCAGCAGAACTATTGCTCTCTCTGGTCTAGTATAGTTCCAACCATGTTTTGGCTTCTAGAAGTCTGAGTTAGTAACATAGTCTTCTGCTCCTAGAAGCTATTCATAAGTCTTTTACTGGGTAAGAGCTATTTTTGCACATCCATAATTCCTGCAGCACTTTTCATTAGCTGCCATTAGTACAGTTTCTCCTTCTTCAGTAATCTCTTTCCAACTTCTGTGATAAGTTTATCCATAGCAACCTATCTTCATCTGGATTATCAGTCTTAGGAAGTCTTATTACATCTACTGCTTTTTACAATTGCTCTTATGTCATCTGCTCCAAATGGAGTGTCAAAGTCCATTTTACTTGCATAACTCTTCAGTTGTTTCTGTAATCTATAGCTTTTAATGCTTTCAGAAACTATCTAGCAGCATCTTTTTGGTTTACAATTTCACTGCATCTTTCTAAGTCAATCATTATAGAGTCTGGTTTATAGATATGAGCATGCAATCATTGACGGATTGTTCCTGCATGAAACATCATTGTTCTTCTTGAGCTCTATCTCTAATCGCTACATCCTAAAATTTATGTGCTAGATTCAGCAGCTCTGTATACCGCAGCCTTGTAGTTCTTGCTATAAGAGCATATTTTAATGCACCCTTGTCCACAACTTCTAACAGAAGCCTGTAACTCCCAATTCCTTTATAGTGTTAAGCACAGCTCGTAATTTGTCTCACCAAATTGTCTACTGAGGCTTGAAACATCAATAACGATCCCACCTTCGTTGGCAGGTTCAACAGTTATCATAGCATCACTTGGTTCTAACAGTTCAGCAATACCAGCGGTAAAACCATAGTACCTCCTTAACTTCGTGTAAATTACTCTTCATTGTCTGTTATTAAATGTATAAAAATTGTCAAAATTAACAAGTCTGCACTGCCACCAGCACTTATATTTTTCTATGAGAAATATCATTTATTTTGACATAGAGTTTTAATATTTTCTTTTACTAATGTTTGTCTATGTTGTTCAAAAAGCTCCTTTAGATGATTTGAACTTCTTTAAGTAAGTTGTAATACTTGCTCTTATTTACTATATTTCGTGTCATCTAAAACAGACATATAGTAAAATAACAAAAAGTATACAAGCTGTTTCAAAATCTAAAGTCTTGCATGTAACCTTAACTTATTGATACTCTCTAGCAAAACTATTTCATAACCAGAAATATGCAAGTCCTCTTGCACCTGTAAAATGATATTCCTGTATGCCTTTTCTCCATAGGTAGAAATCTCTCTGCATCTTCCAACTCATTTAAAAGTGGCTTACACTATCTTTTCACTTATTTTTAGGTCGTTCTTTATTTTCTTTCATTTGCACACCCAAAACAGCAAGTAAAATCATAGACTAGTGCCCTATGAGTGTTGATACCCTTTGGCAGCTTCATACATTTCTTTTTCTGCTACTTTCCCAACTGCTAAGTCTTATTGGGACAAGAAAAGTTTTCTCTTTGTCCGGCGTAATCAAAAGCACTCAAAGAAATAGAAGTTATGTAGTGCCAAAGCTTGAGATCAATAAATGTATAGAAATTCATGTCTTTGTGCGAACCATTACTAAGACGACTTTCAACAAAGTCCTGCTTTGGAAAGCTTATACTAACCTCACATAATAGAGCTTTTGTTTGCCAAAGTAGCAATATTTTTATTATTCATTTTCATATATATTAAGAAATCCTTTGCAACTTGGGAAAGAGGCATAAGATAATACATGCTTTCGCTTTGCTGCGAAAATTCCCTCTACTTTCTTTCAACTAACTTATCGTTATTCAGGGTGTTTAATTTTATCAGCTGGGTCTTCCTGTCATTACTTTCTTCTGTTCCATAATAGTTTTCTTAATTTCATCTGTTATAGGTACTGGATTTCACTATAAAGACCTCTCATAGTTCTTTATTTCATTAGGTATTAATTTATATCTTTGTCCAGTTACGATGTTGAATGTAGCTTGAGTCCCAACCATTGCGGCTTAGCGGCAACTAGAGGTGGATATCCTAAATCTGCTCTACTCTTGGGATTTCTCTTAACAGTCTTTCACATTTGTGTTCTGCTGCATAGTTGAGATGGGAGGTTAGGATGACATTCCTCCCGTTAATTGATACACTAACTTCTGCTTGGTTCCAGTCACAAGAGCTTGAGGATTTAATATTCCTTCTTGTGGGTGTAGCTCTTATAGGTTTGCGGAAATATTCCGCTATTTCTTTTAATGATTCTAAATCAAATCCTGTTTCTTCTTTCAGTTCCTTGTGAAAAGTTCTAACAAGGCTTTCTGTAGCTGGTTGAGAAGTCCTCCTGGTAGTGGAGATATAGCGTGTCTCACTTCATGTCTGCTCCAGCTTCAATAGCTCTAAGGTAAGTCATTATGCTTGCAAGTCCTGCTGTTGCGTGAGTATGAACTTCACAGTACTCTTTAAAACAGACTTTTAAAGTTTTTAACTAATTCATAAGCTTAACTTCTGGTAATAAGATTCCAGACATATCTTTTATAGCTATAGAGAGTCTGCACCTATGCATGTTCTAAAGCTAGATTTTTATAATATTCTATAGTATGAACAGGACTGTAGTATAATCCCATAGCAGAAGTTGTGCATGTCCACTATATGTAGCTTCACAAGCCGTCTTTAGAGATACGTACATCGTTTGAAGCATCAAATATACGAACTTATATCAATACCAGTTTTGTATAGATTAACAAATCTTTCAACAATGTCATCAGGATAAGCTACGGTAACCTAATAGGTTTTGACCTCTTAATAACATTTGAAGTTTGAGTGTTTTGGCTCTCTTTTTGATCTCTTAGTCTTTCCCAAGGATCTTCATTTAAAAATCTTAGGGCAGCATCCAAAGCGTTGCTCACTCCACATTTCTAATGAATGGTAACCAACACTGTCTAATCAATTATTGCAACATTTCAGCTGTTGTCCTTTGCGCCACAAGTGATTGATAGTCCATCTCTTGGGCATGTTTCACGCTCATCTTTAGTTCATTCCTGTCACTCCTAAATGTAAATTAAGTTATTTTCTTAAATGAATTATAGCTAGATTTTTATTAACTGTAATAATTATAATTATGATGCAAAAGATACTAATAGTACAGAACCAAATACTAGCATCATAGCTCCTCCTATACGAGAAGATATTTGGAGCAAATGACATAAGATCCATTCTATCAGCAGCTCCTAGAACCGTACACGTCTCCTGCTCCTCCTCTGTTTTGCCATACAAAGGTCCAGCAGTGATAGCAGCTTCACTGGATAGAATTTCATTTTTCCAGCTAAATTCAATATAATCGACACTCCAACGTGCTCCAAATACTGTAGCTAAAGCACTAAACATTAGAAGGTAACAGTGCACTGGTACATCTGCTATCCAACAGCAGCCATGTGTGTCCAAATTGTATGTTCGAGAAGAAAGTTTGTGTCTGCTCCAGCTTTTGGCCCATCCAGAACTACATTGTTAGCAATATTTAAGAAACATGGTTAAAAGAATTAGCTATCACTAAACGATGTAATTCCAAAATCTATATTGACTGTTTTGCAAATGCCGTGACCAAAGTTCTCCTAAAATGTGAGCTGTCATCAATAATATTCCTGTTAAGATAAATGTACAGTTGTGATCTTGTAAGTTCAGGTTGCTCCTCAACTTTCTATCCTTATAGCTTTCTTTTGAATTATCTGTAATTAATTCTCCATTACCCGTTAAATTAGAGCTAACTTCTCCGCTTCTTTTAATAATGCTCCTGTTATTGCAAAACATTAGCTCTACTTTAGAATAGCAAATCGTAAAGCATTCTCATTCTGATGCAGCTCGCAGTTTTGAAGACCACATCAGACATAGTATAGCTCCTGCTCCAGGTTCCTCCACCATTATGGGTAAAACATAATTCATCATTAGCATCTTGAGGAGTTTTCCAAAGATAAATCCTGCAGCTATACTACAGACAGAAGCTCCATCACACCAACTATAATTAAGAGGTATATATCCACTTATTGACTGATAAGAGTCTTTCTGTCACCTGTTAAAACTTGATCCAACTATCAATGCAGGTATAATACATCTAAGAAATTAACAGGTTGCTTATTGTAAAAAGACATCAACAGCAGACATAGACGCCAGGAACTAATCCATAAGTTCCAAATACAGCTGCAAACAGCAAACCAAGCTAGTTCACTCCACATACTCATCCCAAATAGGAGTCATCACCACTTCTCCCAAATAAAAGATCAAATACAGCTAAAAGCTGAAAACATACTTAGTTGGGTCTTGAAACTTCCTGGCTTTCCTTCTTTATCTAGTCGAGGTGCATATACCATTATTGCGACAACTACTAATGCTGCTGAGAACATAGGTAAGCTTATTCCACCCCATTTGATTCTTTTCGGATCAAATAATTCTTTAAATTTCGCCATAGACACTCTCCTTCATAATAGATAATAATAAATTTGTCAAAAATACTGTATAATTTTCCCTCTTTATTATACTATTTATATATAGTTTTGTAGCAGCTAAAGTACAAATGGAAAATGTAAACATAAAGTGGCTTGTAGTGCTCTGACAAAATTAAAACGCACTTTGATTATAGTAAAATAGAATAGAAACTAGGGATAATAGTGAAAAATTATGACAAAACAATGCGATAAGAGAATTAGAACACACTAAAAATAGAACACATTGTTAGAGAATATGAAGTTGACGAAGATCATTTAGATGCTTTGTCAGCAGCAATGAAAACTAATGGAGGACATCATGTGATGTGAAACTTTGGTTCTATTAGACGAAAGAAAGAAATGATTGTAGCTTGTGTCCAGGTTTAGAGTAGACTTAAAACAGTGCTTACTCAGGAAGTAAAAAGTTGGAAATGTTACCAATGAAAGATTTATTTTCTGTGACTGGTTGACTAAGGAGAGGTTGCTCTCCTAGCTATACAGACATACTCAAGCCTGTCTAATTCAGCTGATAACAATGAAACTCTTTAATAAGCGGAGGTTTGAGAGGTTTACAAACTAGAAATCTCTCCACAAAAATTAATTGACTATTTAAATTTAAAAGTTGCTGACATTATTGAATAGTATGTTTACCGTGACATAATTATCTCAGAAAATATCGATTAAGATTTACGAGTGAAAATTTAATGTTTTGATGAAAATTATGGAGCTAGACGCTTGTCGGAAGAATCCTTAAAAGTTTCTACTGGTAAAAATCTCTAGACAATCTGGTGGAGCTTATTGTTATTCAGTCGGTGATACAGTTGTTATCTACTGCCAACTAAGTAGTAAAGAAGCCAGAAAGGAGCTGACTTTTTCCCTTTAACTGTTGACTATGTAGAAAAATTCTATTCTACTGGTAAATTTCCTGGAGGTTTTAACAAAAGAGAAGGAAGACCCAGCAAATGCTGTCTGATAGCTGCTTGTTGATAGACCACGAGCTAATGTTTCCTGGGTTTCAAACTATGATGCACATATTGTTAATACAGTTCTGTCGCGCGCGATGAAGTGAATACACCTGATTACTTAGGTATAATTGGTCTCTTCACACTTGCACTTATGGATTTCTGATATTCCATTCTTAGGACCCGTTGCAGGGGTTACAGCTGGATACAAAATGGAGAATCGTCAAATCCTTCCTGCTGAATTGGAAGAAAGTGAACTTGACCTTTCTGTTGCAGGAACAAAAGATGCTGTAACAACATGGTTGACTAGGAGCGAAAAGACCAGGAGGAAGGAAACTATGTTAAAAGCTATTATGTTCGCACATACGACAACATCAAAAATCTGTGAAATTTCAAGCGTTTTATAAATTATGGAAAAGAAAATATAGAATTTATCAAAAGAAGAAGTCTTACCTCTTGTTGAGACTTCATCGATACAAATGGACACAAAAGATTACAAGAAGCTGTATTAACTGGAGGTAAGAAAACAGAGAAGAAGCTGTTGATTCTTTGAAGAAGAATTATTAAAGTCAAATTCATAGGGAGAAAATTATCCTGATGTCCTGTAAGAAGAATTACCAGAAGATGTACTACTGAATTCTGAAAACTTACTACTATGATGTAATGATTAGTGAGATGAAAGCTATACTATCATAAAACATAGAGTTGATGGAAGAACTACTACAGAAATTAGACCTTTAGATGCTCAAATTAATGTTACCTATTCCACATGGGTCGCTTCCTATTTACAAGAGGAGAAACTCAATCTCTTGCTACTCTTCATTAGGAACTAAAGCTGATGAACGTGATTGAGTGATTAGAGAATATTATAAAAATTCTATCTACACTATAACTTCCGCATACTCAGTTGGAGAGAGTGGAAGAATGGGTTCACCTGGAGGAAGAGAATTAGGGACATGGTTCACTTGCTGACAGAGTTTAAGATATGTTGTCCCTAGTGAAGAAGCATCCTTATACTATAAGAGTTGTTTCTGGAAATAACAGAGATCTGATGGTTCATCTTCCAAGCTACTATCTGTGGAGGTTCATTATCACTTATGTCTTAGCTGGAGTTCCTACTCAGACGCACTATGTTGCGTATGCAGCTATGGGACTTATCATAGAAGGAGAAGAATTCACTGTTTTAACAGATTATAATGGGACCTGAAGACCAATGAGATGTGACCTGAAAGTTGCTGGTACCGAAATCTGGTATCACTGGCTGCAAATGGATATTATTGCGGTATAACCGAAGAAATCGTGAGAATTGCTTTTAAATCAAGCTCATAGCTAGACAACAAACATTAGAACTTATGCATGATATAATTCTAAACCTGCTGAATTAAAATCTACATGTACCTAGAATTTCGACAAATTACTGTCCCAAAAGACAAGATTGCTGTTCTTATTGCACGGTGGAAAAATATTAAAAGTATCACAGATCAAACAGGTGCTACTGTTGATATAATCGATGATGGACTTGCATCTGTTTTCGCTCAAGATGCTGAAGTTTTAGAAAAGACGCTTTAAAACTTATGACTCTTTTGTTAGAGCTGAATACAATGAAGTTTATGAAGGGTCGTGTTGTCTCATAATGAAATTTGGTGCACGGCGATTACCTGGTAAAGAAGGTTTACCACATATCTGAAATCTCTCCCGAAAGAGTGGAAAAAGTTGAAGACGTACTTTCAGTTGGAGATGTTTTCGAAAGTTAGAGTTATTTCTATGGAAGGTGGAAAATCTCTTTAAGTAAGAAAAAGTTTAATTTTAAGTTTCGGAGGGTTTTATGAATTTACCTATTAGATTAACTATGATTAGATTTGTGTATCTCCTTTTATAATGTTTTTACAAGCATCTGAGTTCAAAGTAAATTTGGTTTTGATCTTTCAGAATGATTTCTCTTGTGATGTTATGTTATTGCACTCATTGACTGATTTCTTTGGTGGTTATATTGCAAGAAATACAATCTATAACTCGATTTCAGGAAAAGTATGTGATCCTCTTGCAGATAAGATGCTTGCAATCTCTGCACTTGTAATATTTGGTGCAACTAGAATATATTCCAGTTGGATGTTCATCATCGTCTTGCACGTGAATTTTGATTAGTGAACAAGAATACTAGCGGCAGCCAAGGAGAAATCATAGCAGCTGGTAATCTAGGGAAAGTATAAGACAATCAGGCCAAATGCTCGTTATTGTAATTGCTTTTAGCTATGCAGGACCTATAGGTTTTAATCTAGCTGGGCACTTCTCTTTACAATAGCTGAAGTCTTAATGCTAATTCCTGTTATCTTAACAATATGGTCAGGTTGGGAATATACGTTTGCCAAAAACATTATTTTTGAGAGCAATAGAAAAGAGGAGATTATGCCACTTTTAACATATTCACTTATAACATAAGATAGAATGATTTGGTGTGTTTACCTACTAATAATGATTAGGATATTTTTATCTTGGATACCAATGGATAATAACTTTACTGACCTTATATATAGTAACTGACCATATTGAAACCATTTTAAAGACTTTTAGATAAATTTATAGATTTACCTATAGACTTTTTCACCTATCGTTTCAGTTTTAACTTTTGTAGCTTTTACAAAAGATTTTAGTCAAAATAATTATTGCTTTAACTTGGTATTATGACAACAGGGCTGTTGCAAATTGATATAGTTCGTTACTGAGTAATTTCTTAACGATAAAAATCAAGAATTGCTGCAATCAGAAACCTCGTTACACTCAAAACACTCCTGAATTTGCTCGCCTATTCTATTTGATTTTTATCTAAAATCCATTCGTAACTCACTATACTTTAAGATTGAACTTTTAATTTTGCAGCAGCCCCAATTTTAATAATTTAAAATTTGATGGAGATTTTATGGATTGAAATGATTATCATATCCCTGTCTTGTATTATGAAACCTTAGATAATCTTAGTTATAAATCCTGATGGTGTATATATAGACTGTACTCTTGGAGGAGGAAGTCACCTGAAGGAATATTAGAAAGATTATCTGATAGGACTTCTTCTATCTAGATCAAGATAGTAATGCAATAGAATATTCAAAAAGAGATTAGGAAAATATGCTTCTAAAATGGAAGGTTCTAAAAAGGAATTTTGAAAATATAGATACTCTAGCCCTATTATATGGAGGAATTGATAAGGTGGATGGTATACTTTATGGATATAGGTGTTTTCTTCTAAACAACTAGATGAGGCTGAAAGAGGTTTCTCATAACAGATATGATGTAAAAATTAGATATGAGAATGAACACAGAGCAAAAATTATCTGCCTATGATGTAGTTATACTTATTCTGAAGAAGAATTATCAAGAATAATTTTTGAATATGGTGAAGAAAGATTTGCTAGAAAATTGCCAAATTAATCTGTGAAAATAGAAAATTAAGCCTATAACAACAACTTTTGAACTAGTTGCTTTTAATTAGAAGAGCCTATCCTAAAAGAGCTTCAAAAGCACCCTGCTAAAAAGACTTTTTCAGGCTATCATGAATTGAAGTCAACAGAGAAAATTGAAGTTTTAGAAAATGCAATGTCTAAGCGCTGTTGAACTTTTTAAAAGTTGGAGGAAGATTAGGAATAATTACTTTCCACTCATTAGAAGATAGAATAGTTATAAATTTAAAGACTTAGCAACAGCTTGTAAATGTCCTAAGATATTCCTATTTGCATGTGGTGGAGTAAAGAAATTTGAGATTATTACAAGAAAGCCTATAATACCTGTAGAAGATGAATTAAAATAATAATAGAGCTCACTCTTCTAAAACTTAGAATTTTAGAAAGGATTTTAGATTAATATGAAATACTTAGCTACTTACTTTTTATTGTTGTTGTCTTTATCTGGCTCTTCAATATACAAACTAAGAAGTTACAGAATCGAAAAGCAATTAAAAACTGCAAATGAAACTTAGAAGAATTAGATAAAGACTTAGATAAAAATTATTTACTATGACAGTAAATTAGACTTAGATAAAATTAAAAGAGATATAGTTGCAAAGGAATGAAAGTGACTGAAGAAGTAGTTGCTGGAAATTGGAGGAATAAGATGTTAAAAGTAGCTGATAGTATACAAATAAAGATTGATAAAATAGTCTTTGGTGGAGGAAGGATTAGGATATTACAATGGTTTTGCTGTTTTCTGTTCATGTCCATACCTGAAGACGAACTTGAAAATAGAAATAATTTCTGTTAAAAACTTATGCTAGAGGATTAATAAAAATATTATCAAGGCTCATCTGAAAGAATAGACAGTCATAAAACTTTACTTTTGAAGATTTTTATGGTTGTGATTTTTGCTATGCTTTAAGTATGAAAGTCAATTGAAATACACTTATGGTTGAAGAAGTGAGAGAAAATTGCAGGACTTGATATTGAAATTTCTGATGTCCTAGCAAGTGAAGATGTATATAACTATAGAAATAAAATTATTTTCTCTCGTCTATGCTATAAAATTATTACAGGGTTTCTTTCTAAAAGAGCCATAGAAGTTTTTGAGGTTGATGAAAATATATTAAATTCTAAATTAGGTAATAGAATTATGAAAAGAATTAAAAGAAATTTTAAATATACTCTGTCTACAATGAAATTACTCATAAAGGACTTTTAAGAAAATGTAATGATAAGAACAAAATTCTAATGAAGCTATGTTTGTTCTTTATTATCAATTCTAATAAGATTACTGAAAATATTAAAAATCTTTTATTTAGACTTAGAGAAAAATAGAAGAAATTAAATCTATCTATATTTCTTTAAACTCTACTATACTGATCTATTGGAGAAAAGAATATTTTTATTTATGGTGAAGAATCTATAAAAGAAAATCTAAATGGAATAGAATTTCATATATCGCCTACTTATTTTTCCAAATTAATGTAAAACAAGTAAAAGATTGTGACGATAGCAATAAATTTTTTGACAATATAGATGATAAGTCATTGTCGATGCCTACCAGGTACAGGTACTATTGGAATGATAATGGCAAAGAAGGCTAAAAAGTCTATGCTATTGAGATAGTGAAACTCTGCTAGTGAAGATGGAGAGAAAACTGCTAAAGAAAATGGAATAGAAAATATTGAGTTTATTAATAGCTCTTGTTGAAAAAGAATTAGTCAATCTTATAAATGCTAACAAAAAGAATAGTATTATTATATTTGGACCCTCCAAGAAAGGGACTGAGGTTTCTATCATAGATAAGGTTGCTGAACTTAATCTAGAGGAAGTTGTATATATCTCGTAATCCTCAACATTTGCAAGAGATGGAAGTTATTCGAAAAAGGCTATGTTTAAAGAAACTACAAGCTGTGGATATGTTCCACAAACCTAGCTATATTGAATGTGGATTGATAGAAAAATTGACTTTTTGAAGGAGCATAAACTATAATAAGAATCTTACATTAAAGTGTATTGAGTGAAAAATCTTAAGAAATACTGTAATTATAAAATTATAATATTATCTAATACTATAGTTTGTATAACATTTAAGATCAATATTGAAACAATTATTTTCTATAATAAATATTAAAATTTATCAACAATCTTGAAGAGTGAACTATTAAAAACTTAATACTACTTAAAAGGATATGGAAAAGCTTTGATTGGACAATATGTAGTTTTTATCTACAAAACAAGTTGAGTATATTGTTTTAGTAAAAGGTTTGTTAGGAATGAGCAAAAATTAATAAATTTGCATTAGTAAAAATGCATTTTCATGAGATCTGATAATTTAACAAATGATTTAATTTGCGAAGCTTACAGTCTCAGGTTGTTAATAGATCCAAAAACTATGCGGAAAATATTTCTATAGAATATGTAGAAAACTTGGGTGATATCTTAAAACAGTTTACCAACATTTTGGACACTATATCCCTGTTAAGGTTCCAGAATATATATCTGAATCTGGAAAAATAGCTATGGTAAACTCATTAAGTTTAAGTGACTCAGAAGATCCTATGAAAATATATTGTAAAACATAGAACTAAATGGAGAAGTGAATTTAATTCAGATAAAGCAAAAACTTTTAAGGAAAAATTATTTGAATATTTTAAGGATGATAAACTATAAGCTTTTGCTTTTCAAGATATATAGAAGATGAAAAATAGTGATACTTGAAATATTGGAAAGTTTTCAATAATGGTTCATAATTTGAAGTTACTAATGACAAGATAAGATGATTTTATTATTTTATATGAAAGAAGTATTTAGAATTAGTATAGTAACTTTGTGATAAAGGTTATGAAAAATAGCCCTAATGAAATAGTAGAGTAAGACAGAATATGGTTTTTGAACATGAATTCTTAATTTCCAAATTAGAAGAAGTTTCATATGTTTTAGTAAAAGATGACATTGAAAAACTAAATGACATATCAGAGTTGTTTATACATCTAATGGCTTGGAAAATACCACACTTGCAAAAGAGTTGAAAAATTCTGGATATAAAATAAATTTCAATTTAATTATATAATTTTATAATGTTTTAAAGATTATTTTTCAAATAGTATTGATATTTAGACTATGACCTGATAGATCAAGAGAATTTTCTGAGAATTAAAAACTCTACACTCTTTCTTTTATTACAACTAAATTATACTATCAAGCAAAAATAAATTTAATTTCTATAAACTATATGTTCTATTATTGACATTATGTTAATAAAATCTTATAATGTTCCTAAATATAATATTTTTAATAATTAACTACAACAAAAATTTTTCTATAAAAATAATAATTAAGTTTAAAAAGAATTAAATAATTTCTATAACAAATATATATTATAAACGACATATTGTCATTATAATATGATGAAAATTCTTATAAGGAGGTGTGATAAAAATGATTTCAAAAAGATTATAAACAAAACAAAGAACAGGTACTTGCTATTTATGATTCTTTAAAAAGTATGTGAGAAATCTGAAAAGAGGTTAGTGAAAATATTGAGAGTTTTGCCCATTATGATGTATTTAAATTGATGGTTTTAGGTGAAGCCAAGAGTGGTAAATCTACTTTTATAAATGCATATTTAGGTAAAGAAGTAGTCCCAATGGATGTAAGACAATGTACTAGTGCCATTATAGAAATTAAAAGTGGAAAAGAATTTAAACTCAAAGCTAAAAATCAGCTGTGAGGCGTGAGAATCCTCAATTTCTGGGTATGAGAAAATAAGTAATTTTTGAAAAACTCATGCTACTATTTCTGACAAATACAGAACTATTCCAATTATAACACTAATAATGAAATATTAATTAAACATAAAGGTAGAATCCTGATCATACTATAGATTCTTTTATCAAAGAAGTAGCCAAAGATAATATCTACACTATAGATATCAATGAATATATAGACTTATAAAAAGAATATATAAATGAAAATAAAATTCTGGGATTATTACTGAAATTGAAAATTATTTACCCTCTTCCCAAAGAAATGGATGGTATAACACTTATAGATAGTCCAGGGTAGTAGGAGGTACGTTGGCATCATAGCTGAAAAATTTATAGAAAAGGCTGATTATTATTTTGTCAAATATTCAAAGGACAAGCTCGAATCAACAACATTCATGAACTTTTAGAAATAATATTACAAATATTGAAAGAAGTTGCCTGAGTTCTAAAATGGTAAAATCTGATTTACAAAGGTTCTGAATATAATAGTTTAATGGACCAAGCTATTCAAAATGTATGGAAATGATCTTAAACCAGAAAAATTATTGGTAGATAGTATAGCACAATTATTTTTAAATAAATGTCGGAACAGACTGAAGAATCCATCGATGATGAAAAACTTGATGAAACTAATGAAGACTTCCCGCCTGCTAGTAACTGTTGGTTAAAAATCAATGAGAACAGGTGGTCTATCTGTGTTTTCTGAAAAGAAAATGGAAGAGATTTCTAATTTTTAATAGAATACATACTGCTTTTAGAAAAATTTCTGTACATTTTTCTAAATATTTACAATTAAAAATTTTTAACAAATCTTGAGAACGAATAGAAGAGGTATTTTGATTATATTCATCTATATTAAAATGAAGCTATGTTAATGATCCTGAAAATATTAGAAGATAGAATAAAAACTAGGAAATTCAAGATGCCCATATTAAAATCAATGGAGGTATTGATGATATAAGCAAAAATTTTTAGATAATATAATGGTGAGGGTATCATTGCAAAATGAAGCTGAGAAAAATGAAGAATACTTATGAGAAGAAAACTAGAAATTTTTAAGAATCTCTGAGAATAAAATTAATAATACTACTTTTAATTCTATGAAAAGAATAACATTTTGATGCTCATTGATGAGGAGAAATTTTGCAGGAGATAGCAATAAAAGTTATTGAAGAATGTAACCAAAAATTATTCAATATACTAATGATTCTATGATTCCGTGCAGATGTATATTCACCAAATTTTACTGAAGGGATTTTGACACTATTGATGATGAGGTAAAAATCATCTGGCATAATGATATTCAAAGTGGAATAACTTTTAAGAAGACTGGAAAAATTCCATTTCATCATTTAAAAAGAACATGTAAGATTAGTTGCAAATAGTATAAGTGATAGGCTTACCGATGAAATTATTCCTGCAATGATAAAGAATGTTATATATGTTCAAAAATGTATAGAAGTTTATAAGGAACAGTTAACTCTTCACAAAAACGAACTTGAAAATGAGTATCAAAAATTATTAGATGACCAAAAATAATAACAGTATTATAGCTAATACATTAATGACCTAGAAAGCAAAAATTGAGATTATCAAAAAGAGAGTATTTCTGTATCTGAATTAAAAACGGAGTTGAAAAATTATGTTGAAGAACAGTGATATAAAGTTGAGAAATTATATCCAAAAATAATTAATGGACTTTTAAATGACACAAATAAAAGTATTGTTTCTGAATGAGTGACAAGATAGTAATTGATAGAATAACCAAAAGCAACCGTAAACAAGATGTCATGAAAGTAAAAATGATAATATCTAGTGTCTACACATAAGTTAATGAACGATACTCTCGAAGATCAAGAACCTTCAAATAAAGCTTTTATTTTAGAGTTAAATACATAATAAATTTAACTCTTGAAGTCCCAACTCATATAAAATTATAAAGAAAGTAAAAAGAATTTTGACACTTTAATAAAAGCTGGAAAATATTGCAATAGTTACCATAGGTTGGAATTGTCAGTATCAAATTTAAAGTCCTATTGGGATTAGTGTGATAATTGCATTAGCAATTACTTTTTGGAATAATATTACTTAATAATCAAAAATAAATGAATATTAATAATATTATTTTTGAATATCTAAATGGTATAGGATTTTAGCTTGGATTGAAACAATAGAAATATATTATGATGAACAGATAGAAGAACTTAGAAAGGAAAATGAATGCTTAATGGAAAATGAAAATAACTATCTCACTGAAGAACAAAAGTCTGAAATATTTACTCAAGATACTCATATCACTTAGTAAATGCCTACTAATTTTGTTCAGAACTTTTTATCCAGCTTTATAGTATAAGTAACGAAAATATAGTAGCCCTTGAAAAGAGAATTCTCTTGAATTATTAAATACATTTTACATTTTATAAATTAAAGTGAATGTACTGTTGACAATATGAGATGAACTCTTTTCCATTCTTGTAACAAAAATGCAAAAAGTTATTTACAACTGCTTATTCTATAGCAAGAAGTTTGTTGTGGAATTGTAAGTACAATAATAAACCTCATTAGTAATTGGTATTTCTCCTTCATCTAGTGATACAACTATTAAGAGAATAACTGAGGGTTACTACCTGGTATGAAGATGAGAAAATATCAGGATAAATTTGTAAACTCAAGACAAGAAATTATGAATGAACAATATGATAAGGATAGATTGTTGATGTATTTCTGGTGTTCCAACATTAAAATTAGATGGAAAAGTTGCAAAATAAAGACTTATCTTCTTTTAATGAGAAGTCAATGGAGAAAACTATACTATTATGGTTTTGTAAACCTGTTGACGAAGTTGAAATACAAAAACAAATAAATACAGCAATAGAAATACAAGATAAGTGTTTTGCAATTTCTAAGAGAACATTCTCTTTTACAAAAAGGATCATCAAATAGTATACACATTCTAATATATATAATGAAAGTGATGGAAATCAAGAGCGAAAACTAAAAGGTAGAAATGTTTCTGGGGCATTAGGAGGAGTCGCTGCTGGTAGCTGCTATTGGCTCTATTATACCAGAGTTGGTACACTGGTAGGAGCTATTGGTGGTGGTTTGATTGGATTAATTGTTGGACAACAATTTAGTTTTTAATAAAAGTAAAACAAAGGTACTTCTCACACTGTTACTAAAGGATATAGTGATGCACAGAGACTATTAACAGTAATGAGTCAATCTCTGCTGATATACAGAATGGTTTTGCTAGAATTAATGAAATGGCAGAAACAATGTCTGATAGGTTGAAAATTGGTCGTAGCATTGGAAATGTGAGAATCAATTGTTACTTATTCATCAGATAGCGAAATCGTGAGTAAAATCGTTCGAGGTAGCTTTATGATAAATTAGGTACGTCTGGTATTCCAGAAAATATTATCCTATTGTTTTTCTTATAAAGATAGTTGTTTTGATAATGATGGAATTATAAAAATATACATAGTCAGCAATTAATTATTCCAAAAGGATAATGGTTAAATAGTTCTTATGTAGCTTGGTAACTTCAGAAGGATTATGTGGAATATGCACTATTCCAGTTGACAACACTATTGGATTTTGAAATACATCAAAGGATATTTCTATCAATAGTTATATTTCGTCTACAGATGTTCTTTTAGGTAATATTTGTGAATATGAAAGACCTCTTTAAATATTAAGTTTGGTCTTAGTGAAGAAGATTTAAACAATACATTTGTATGCGGTGTACTGGCAGTGGAAAAACTAACTCAGTAAAAATATTTTAGAAAGTATTAACAAAACCATTTATGGTAATCGAGCCTGCAGAATATCGTAATTTACAGAAAAATGTGGAAGTTTATACTTTGGGAAGACCAGAAATTAATTGTATAAAACTAAATCCATTTTATATTATACCTGGAATTAGTCCACAACAACATATTGATTTCTTAAAAGGATCTTTTTGTGCTTCTTTGCTTTATGATGGTCATATGCCATATATTCTTGAAAAAGATGCTTATACAATATTTATATAAAAAGGTTGGAATCTTACTCTTGTTTCCATCCTTCTCTAGTTGGTGACAATGGAAACATAAATTTATTTGATGAAGGAGTTATAAAAGAAAAATATTCTATCTTAGCTTTATAAATATTTATTTCCTACCATGCATGATTTAAAGATGAAGTTGATTATTACATAGAGAATGAAATGACATATGAAGGAGATAAAGGAAATATTAAAAGTGCTATCAAAGCAAGAATTGATAGTTTATGTGTAGGTGCCAAAGGTTATATGTTTAATACCTTCGATATAACCATTTTGATAATATTTTTAATAACAATGTTGTTCTTGAACTTGAAGGACCTGCAGATGATGCTGATAAAGCATTTTCTTTAGGATTATTGATTATTTATCTTAATGAGATATCGCCAATTAAAAAGAAACTGAAAAAGTAAAAGGATTAGGAACATATATTAGTTATTGAAGAAGACATAGATTATTAAAGAATATATCTTCTGAAACAAATGAAGATATAGGTAATCCAAAAAGGAAAAGCTGTTGAACACTTTTACTAATATACTTGCAGAAATGCGTTCATATGGACAAGGAGTAATAGTTGCTGATTACAAATACCTAGTAAGCTAGCACCAGATGTAATAAAAGAATTCATCAAACAAAATTATACATCGTATTGTTGCTTTGATGATCAGCGAGGCTATAGCTAATACAATAGGTGTCTCTACGAGTGCTATTTATCTTTGGTAATCATAAACAGGATATGCACTATGTCATAAAGAAGGAATGATTCAACCTGTTGTGTTTAAAATTCAAAGAGATCACAAAAAGAAATATATCGACACTAAATTGTATATAGACAGCAAATTTTTGATATAAATAAAAGTATTATATCAAATCACCTTCCAAAAATTTATCTGTTTGGGCAGTTAAAACATTAGTAGTTTGATGTATACATGTTAAAAGCAAATAAGATATATTCTGGTCTTGAAATAGCTTATGAGAGTTTAGATAAACAAATAATTCTAAAATCTATAACGATTCCAAAAATTAATAAGAAAGATTGTATTATCAGTTGTATAATAGATGAAGTTGATTTCAGTTGTATCTGGGTTTTTAGTAATCATCATCTCCAGATGATATGATTTCGGATAACAAATACTATTAAGATCCCCACTAGGAAAAATACAAAAGAATTAAATAAACATTTTGAGAAGTATTAGGATCTAGAAACAAAAGCAATTGAGATTGTATCAGCATTGGTTTTCTATGAGGTTTCTAAAGGATATAATATTGAAAAATGATTGGTGATTTGCATGCTATATGAAGATAAAAGCTTATTAAAAGATGTAAGAGCAAAATTACAATAGGAGAGTGCTGTCAATATGCCAAGTGAAATATTAGCTACAATAAAGAAAGTTGGAAAAATTGCAAAGATGATGGTAGAAAAACTGGTGAGATGGGGCTTGAGAAAGGTAAACAGATTGTTGAAAGATAAAAGATTTTTCGAAAGTAGTTTATCTGAAATCTAGATAAACTCAATAGAAAAATATTAAGAGTGCTGGAGATGGTGTCATGACAAAATTAGATGATATTAAGAACCTAACACCAGAACAATTAAAAGAAAAATGAATCGTTCTTAGAACAAGGTATGGTAATTTAAAAGGATAGTGGAAAGAAACTGAAACAGATAGAAAATGTTAAAGAAGAGTTAACGGACGAAAACAAAAATTAAAGAAGAAACTGGATGGTCTGATGAAATTGTTGATGCAATAGGTTCTTGGAAAGAATATGAAAATACAAAAATGCAAAATTTAATTGAGCTGAGATTGATGGATGTCTCATTAGAAATGAAATCAATTGGAATCAGAAAAGATGAAATGGGAAGAACTAATAAAGAACATGCTGAACAAGGTTTATCTCCAATAAATAAAGATGGAAAAGTTATTGAGTTACATCACACAGGTCAGCATTCAAATAGCCCTTTGGCAGAACTTACTCAAGAAGAACATAGAGAAAGTGTAATGATGGTGATTCTTCATGATAAAAACAAAGAATCTGAAAATTAGACAGGCATTTGCTGAAGAAAAGAAGTAATCATTGGTCAGCAGAGCACAAGAAAGTGAGAGAATGTTATGACTTTAATGATTGAAAAATAAATAAAATAGAAAAATTATATCATACAGAAGGGTGCTCTTTAAACAAATCAAAGAGGCTCAACTAGAATTAGGAATAACTTTTCCTGATGAATATATAGACATTATTAAGAAATATAGGTGCAATTAGTTTTTATGGTACTGAGTGGACTGGGTTAAATCGTAGGAGGGTATTGAATGTCGTCTCTGCAACAAAACAGGAAAGAAATGAGTTCAGCATTTCCATGATTGTTTTTGTTTTTAGAAAATCAAGGAATTGATGGTTTAATTGTAATTTGTATGAAAAAGGTGAGATATTTAGTATTCAATATTCAAGAGATAGATATACAGTTAGTATTTCAGATTATCTTGATGAATGTATTAAACGTGCAAAAAGTAAAATATATCGATTTAAAAGGTTCGTTTTTCATTAGAAAATAGATTTAGAGATCAAAACCTAAGTCCTTTTCTCTTTAGAATAAAATTACCTTTTATAAGAAAATCCAAATAAGTTAATGATAAATTTTAGAACAGATAATAGTATTCTATTAGGGAATATATTTTTATTCAATATCTAGAATTGATAGAGAAGATAAATTAATATTATTCAGGAGGTTTTATGCAACCTAGAGAACTTATGAAAAAGCATGGCAGAGATTGCAAAGTCATTTCCAGATTTTAAAGTTACTAAAAAGAACAAAACTTGAAAAAGATTTCTAAAAATAAAGACCTTTACTGAAAAATTCATTTTCAAAGCTGGTCGTCATAATTATTCTTGTGAGTGCTGAATTTAGTGTACGTTCTATAAATTGATGATAAAAGCTAACATAAATAATGCCTTCATCTATGGTGGTGAACTAGAATCTTTATTGATGAGGTAGAATTTTTCGTTGGTTTCCTCATACGGGTCTAGTTACCAACATTCTATTAATGAAATTATAGAATTATTAGAAAAATATATTCTTCCTATTTGTGAAAACTTTGAAGATACAAAAACGAATATTCAAAATATATTGAATGGAAATGAAAAAGTATAGATCTATTTTACTATATATATTTTTGATGGAAAAGATGAGTGCTGAACAATATTTAAATAAATTTATCAATCAAAAGCAATTTGAAAAAGATTTAAAGGATTATATCATTCTTAGAAAATGTAGCTAGGAATCTATAGATATTAATGTAGATGAGTTTTCTGGAGCAAGTACAATAAAATTTGCTTATTTAAATGGAATAAAGATAGAAAAATAATAGTCAGACAAAAATGCACCTAGGTGCAAAAATTGTCTAGTGTGATTAAAAAGCAGTAGAAAATCTATTGCTTTTATATATATAAATTGAAATATCTTAAAAATTTATGCTACCTTATACTTAAATGAAAATCCATAAAATATATAATAAAGGGAGAGATTATATATGTTTAATGAAGATAAATTAGATTCAATAATTACAGAATATAAAAACAATTCATTCAATCACAAGGCTAAAAGAGAAAAATTTAAATGGGAAACAGTAAAAGCGTTTTCAAGATAATTGGGATATTAATGCAGATGATTTTACTGAAATGCTTAAAAGTCACTTGCAAAAACTGAAAACTTACTATCTTCATAATTTTCCTAAAGATACAATTATTACTTAGCTAAACTTTATCCAAATGAAGTTCGTAAAATGTTCATTGAATTATTTGATGAAAATAAAAATATTTATGAGAATTTCTACATTTAAAAAGAAAATTCTGAGCTTTATTTAAAATCTGAAGAAACAGATAATCGCTATTATCAAAACTGAGAAATGCAATAACTACATATTTATGGTTAAGATACCCCTGATAAATACTATATTTATAAATTTAGTGAAGTTGTTGCTGTATCTAATGAATTAGAAAGTAATTATATTTTTAAAAGAGGAGAATTTGCTAATAATATTGAAAACTTCTTTAATTTTTATGATGAAATATGCTCAAAAATTACAGTCTGATACTAGAATTAAAGAGCATGTTAAATTCCTATGATTACAGATACTTGCTATTCTGAGTCCTAAATTAAAAACCTTAACTCTTGATGTGGGTTTCTGTTAGTGAGATATTATAGTAATGAAAACGATTCTGATATTTTTAGCAAATGAATGGGAGCCTACGACTATAGTCCTAAATTAAGTATAGAAGATTGGGAAAACTTTACTAAATGATCCCAATATTTTTTGATGAGAATTCTCTAAAAGTTATGAAATGCATAAAAGATTGTGGTGGAACAGCTAGTTGCACACAATTATCTTAGAGTATATGGAGATACTATAAATTTTATAATACCACTTCATCAAATCTTGCTAAAAGAATTGTTGAAAAACAGGATGCCCCAAGCCAGCTGGTATAAAAATAATAAATGGTGGCCTGTTTTATATTTGGGCAGATCAGCTGATGAAGAAGGCTCTTTTTATATGGAAACTTAGAGATGAACTTTTCAGAAGCATTGAATAAAGTTGATTTTATCAAAAATAGAAATATGTGAAACTTCTAATATTCAATTAAACTATTGGTTTTTAAATGCTACCCCTAAAAATATTTAGTCTATCAAAAATGTTTGTTGAGTGAAACACAAGATTTCACTTTTACAATGAAAAAGGAAATCAGAGACGTATATTTAGAAAATTTTAAAATGCTAAGTTGGAGATATAGTTATTGGATACGATGCTGCAACACAAACAAAAATTGTTGCAATTTTAAAAAGTTAGTACTATAATGAAAAATTTTATTTCAAAAACTAGAAAATTTATCATCATCTATTAATTTTAGTAATATTAGAAAAATCTACAGAACTTAAAAGATATGGAATTTCAAAATCACAATCAAGGCACTCTTTTAACTAACAAAAGAAGAATTTGAGGTTATCATGGATATAATTTGTAAAGAGAATCAGATCTACTATCAAAATATATAAATAATTCTGCAGATAAAAATATATTTCTGAGAATAATATAAATTTCACTCTAAATCAAATAAAAATATACTAAAGTAGATTTTTAAAGATGTCTATATATCAGAAGAAAAATATAGACAAATTAGTAACCATACTTTAAAAAGAAAGAAAAATATTATTCTTCAGGGTGCACCATGTGTAGGAAAAACTTTCCTTGCTAAAAAGATTAGCATATTCTATCATGGGTGAAAAAGATGATGAACGTGTTAAGTTTATTCAATTTCATCAAAATTATTCTTATGAAGATTTTTGTAATGGGATATAAACCTTATTAAAGAAGGCTTTGAACTAAAATATGGTATCTTCTATAATTTCTGTCAAAAGGCAACAAAAGAATCCAGATAAAGATTATTTCTTTATTATCGATAGATAAATCGTGGAAATCTAAGTAGAAAATTTTTGGTGAACTTTGATGCTTATTGAAGCTGACTATCGTGATGAAAAAGCTACTTTGCCCTATGATGGCTTTCAGATTTCTCAGTCCCTAAAAATTTACATATAATTGGAATGATGAATATTGCAGATAGAAGTCTTGCAAATGATTGATTATGCTCTTCGTCGTCGTTTTAGTTTTTGATATAGAGCCTGCTTTTTGATTCAGAAGGTTTTTCTAATTATCAAGAGTTCTCTCTAATCAAAAACTTTTAATGAACTTATTGAAAAATTAAGAACCTTAACGAAGCAATTACACAAGATCAATCCTCTTGGAAAGGGATTCTGTATTGGTCACAGTTATTTTTGTAATGCTGAAGAATGCACTACTGGAGTGATGAAAGATATTGTTGAATTTGATATTTTCCAATGTTAAGTGAGTATTGGTTTGATGATGAATCTAAACTAAATGAATGGAAAGATATCTTATATGGTGTATTCTGAATGATAAAAGATAAGAAGATTTTTAATCAACAATATTTATCATATGTTATCCTATGCATTTCAAACATTAAAAACAAGAAAATTATAAAAGATGTTTCTATAGAACCTTTGATGAAATGTATGATCTTTTGCTGCAATACTATCTAGGGTATTAGTTTTTCAATTAAGCATGGTTTATATAAAGGAATATATTAATTATCAAGAAAGATTTAGCAGTGTATCTGGAAAGATTAATATATCGAAAACTATTAAAAATACTCATCTCATAAAAAGTTCTTTCTTGATTTTGATAAATTTTTCTGAAAATAATTTGTATAATCAAATATTGAAAACAACTGTCATGTTGCTTTTAAGAAATAGTTAAGGCTGAGTATAAAGATAATTTAAAGAAAATGATGTTATTTTTCTCTGATGTTGATTTTATTAAATCCTACAGAGTATTAGATGGTCAGCTATCCAATTCCAAAGAAACAATCAAACATATCGTATGTTAATTGGTATTTTAGTCAATTAATTATTGAAGGAATGTTAATAACTACTAGTGTTGGTGATTACAAATTAGTTTCATTTATTGATGAGCAAAAGAATGTGTAAATTATGTAGAAAAATTTATCCTAGAATATTATCGAAACACACTTTCACAACTTACAGTTACAGCTTCTCAAATTCTTGGTGTGTTGATGATAGTACAATGTTACCTACTATGCAAAGTGATATCCATTTACAGAAAGATAATACAGTTCTTATAATTGATGCAAAATATTATTCTCAAACAACACAGTTTTAGATATAATAAGCATACTATACATTCTAATAATCTTTATCAGATACATATAAAAATCGTGATTATCAGTTTGAGGATTTAGAGCATAAAGCTATCTGAATGTTACTTCTGCAAAAACAGAAGATGATATTCAACCTAATAATGTATATCAAATGCATGAAATCAAATAACTATAAAAACTTTAGATTTAAGTCTACCTTTTGTAGATATACAACTAGATGAAAGATCAGTGAAAGAGTACTTTTTCTTTTATAAAAAGATTTATTGATAAGCAATGGAGAAATCTATTGCTTTTTATTAGAATACAACTAAAAATTGAATCTTTTAAATTTATGCTATCCCATATTCATATGCACCTAGGTGCATTGTCTGTGGAGGTTTAAAATAATTGAGAAAAAGTTAAATTTACATTGTATCTATAAAAATATTTATACTCTAATTAAAACAAAGCATTTTTAAAAAGATTTTTCTTATAACATATTATGGATATTTTATTGTCTCTAATATATATTCTTTCCTATTTCATTTTAAATTTTATTTTTTTCTATCCTTTTAGAGTATGGTTTTTTCTAGTCTTACAATATCCCATATATAAAAATGAAAAATTGGTATATCCAGTTTATAGTATTATCAATTCAATCTCCCTTTATCTAGTTAGATATCTCCAAAAATTTTTCTTATTTTTATCTATAAAAATTTTAATTGTATATTACTTTATTTTATTTTTGTATAATTCTTTTTAAAAAGTGTATATTATACTTCAAATATAAATTTAGAAAATACTGAAGATTTATTTGTTGAACGTAAATATGATTTAGAAAAGGCTTTTAAATTATTTAAATAATTTTTCTATTATTGGAATAAATGGGGAATGGGGAAGTGGTAAATCTTTTTAATAGATCATTTAAAAAAATTTTATACTAATTAAGATTGATCTATTATCTTGTAATATAGATGAAATCCAAAACAGTAATCTTAAATGAAATTGATAAATTACTAAAAATCAAGGGATATTTTCTCCATTCTCACCTAAATTAAAAGAAAATTATACAACAAGGTAAATTATTTGAAAACATCAGTCAATTATTTGTTAAAATGATATTTCTTATTCAGATGCAATAACTGGTCTTCGTAATAATTTAAGAAGTATTAATAAACCTGTTGTTATTGTTTATGAAGACTTGGATAGAGTTGAAAATTACTGTAATAAAAACAGATACTTGGTATATCTGAAAAATTGCTGGTAATAACATTAAAATTCTTTATCAATTTTTCAGAAACAAGTCTTTTTAGAAAAAGGAATAGATAGAGCTTATCTTGAAAAAAATACATACCTTTTTATATTAAATTTGACAGATATTCCATTTAGAAGTACTTTATCTTATGTTCTTGAAGAAAAATCTAACAAAAGATTTCTTATTAAAAGAAGAAGATTTTTCATTTTTATACTCACCAATATATTTTCCTTATTTTTAAAAATTTTTGATAATCTTAATCGCCCTTCATTCAATATAGGTCGTGAATTAAAAATATCTCTATAAGAAAAACACAACTAAATGAACTCAATCAAGTAATTAACGAAAAGAAATTTATAAAAAGAATAAAAAGAATAGTTATTCTATTTTCTATTAAAACATTTCTATTATGATGCCTATAATTTCCTCTGAGAAAGTCTTTTAGATATATTTACTTTTATATCAAGGGTAAAAATGATACTATATTAAATTGGTTTGTGTATTGCCAAAATGAAGGAATTTGTATATTAGATTTAATGACAACTGAAGATAATAAACTTTCAGCATTTATTATTACTATTTTTGAATATAATTGTGATATTGAAACTATTAATAATGATTTTGAAGATTTTGTAAATGAAGCTAGAAATAATTTATAAAAATTTAAATGAACAAAAAGATCGTATTATCTGGAACCTTATAGGTAATGGAAAAATCTGAATATACTGATTGTGAAAAATTTATAATACATTTTACAATGAAGTTATAAATACTCCTAAAAACAGAATGGTTCCAAAAATTTTAATAACTTCACGAAAATCTATTTAATAGAAAAATATAAAGGGATGGAAAAAGAGATAACAATACAATATTTAGAATGGGAATTCCTATTATGGTTTCACTGTTTTCAAGCAAATTATGTTACTGGAAGATCACCTTTAGAATGGAGAAATCTCATTGATTTTTATTTTTATATAATGATTATAGTAAAGATTTAGATACTATTACACCTAGATTAATAGAATGTTTATGTTATTGTGAACTATCTGATAGAAGTTTCTATTTATACGTTATTAATAAATTCAATAATCTTAAAATTACTAAAAATTTGAACTCACATAAATCGTATAAAAGATTTTTACTTGAATATCTTTCAATGTTTTTCAACACTAGGCTTTTGTGACACACATGATATATGGGATTTAAGAGATAAATCTAAAGAATACATAGATACAAAGACAATTGAAAAATTTGTATTTTCTCCTTTAAAAAAGAAATTAAAAATTACTTTTTCAAATGTAAAATTAAAAATAGTACAAAAAGATATTGAAATAATTATAAAGTTTTTGGATAAAAATATAGAACTTATTAATACTAATGATAACTTTGAAAAACCAGATATTCATTTTGAGAGCAAAAGTTACTGTTAGAAGTTTTTAATCAAGAAATAGTTGATAAATTAAATCAATCAAAATTAAATGAAAAAGACTTTGAAAAAGAAGTTATAGAAAATATAAATCAAGAAATAACACCAAGTGAAGTTTCAAACTTGAAAAGATATCAAAATAATAAATTATAATTTACAGATAACTTATTATAAAAAAATGCTAGTTAAAAATGAAAAGGGATATTGCAAAATTGAATTTTTAAAATTTATGTTATCTTATACTCACAAAAATGCACCTAAGTGTAAAAATTGTCTGTGGAGGTTTAATATGATAATTGAAAGAAAACAGTATTTAAATGAATTAATAAAAGAAAAATAATGGAAGAATAAAAATTATTACAGGAATAAGAAGATGTGGAAAAATCTTATTTGTTATTTAAATTATATAAAGATTATTTGTTAGCTAATGCTGTCAGAACAAATTATTGAAATGGCACTCGATGAAATAGATAACATCAAGTAGAAATCCTTCGAGTTAAATGATTACATAAAAAGTAAAATAAGTAAAAATAAGAAATACTATATTTTTATTGATGAAATTCAATTTTCAAAGCCAGTAAAAATCCATATATTCCTGACTCTGATGAAGAAATAACTTTTTGTTGATACTTTACTTGGACTTATGAAAAATGAAAATTTAGATATCTATGTTACAGGTAGTAATTCTAAAATGCTTTTCAAAAGATATATTGACTCAATTTAGAGATAGAGGAGACGAAATTCATATCTTTCCTCTATCATTTGCTGAGGTTTATGATGCTTATAAAGACAAAAATTTGACTTGGCGTGATTATGTAGTATTTGGTGGAATGCCTTATATTTTAAATTTAGAAACTTTTGAGGAAAAGAGTGCTTATTTAAAATTTATTTGAAGAAACTTACATTAAAGATATTATTGAAAGAAACAAAATTCAAAATAGTTCAGATATATTAGATATTTTTACTTAATTTTATTTCATCAGCAATAGGTTCTCTTACAAATCTCTAAAAACTTTCAAATAGATTTTTATCTGAAAATAAAATAAGTATATCTCATAGTACTATTTCAAGTATCTTTTCTTATTTTGAAGAATCATATATATTATATAGTGCTAAAAGATATGATATAAAGGAGCAAAAATATTTTACAACACCTCTAAAAATATTATTTTGCTGATATTGGACTTAGAAATGCAAGACTTAATTTTAGACAAGTAGAAGAAAACACATTATGGAAAAATATAATTTTCAATGATTTAATTAGAAGAGGTTATAATGTTGATGTTGGTGTCGTTGAATATAATCAGATAGAAGATAATAAAAGAAGAGAATACAATTAGAGGTTGATTTTGTTGTTAATAGGGTACATAGGTATTATATACAATCAACTTTAGCATTAAGTAGTGAAGAAAAAGAGCAGGAAATAAATTCTTTAAAAAGAATTGATGATTCATTCAAAAAGATAGTTGTAAAAGATGATATTATTCCAAGATATGATGAACAAGGAATATACTATATTGGTGTTAAAGATTTTCTTTTAACAAATAGCATATTTGAAAAATTAAATTATTAATAAAATTTTTAGGGAGGCTTTTATGGAAAAATTTATGTATGGTTACTTTTCTTTTTAATATAAAATTAAAAGATTCATTTTATGAAAAATGTTGCATTTGAAAATATTATAAAAAGGAAAAAGAATTACTAAATAATGAAAATAGTTATAATATCTGATGGTGATATTTTTGATAGGGAATTTTATAATGATGTTTCCCCATTTATAATTAGAGATAAACTTTTGTACTAAATAAAAATGATATATCCTATAAAATGAAAATGATATTTACGCTATTTTTAATTGAAGATATTACAATAAATAATGCTAAAAATAGATGAAAGAATGATTTTTAGCTTATTTAGGAATGACATCAGTAGATATTAGTTCAACAGATAAACGTAAACAATTTTGGACTTGTACGTTATTGTGAGTCTAGAAGAAAATGTAATTACATATTTTGGTAGTATGGATTTGATACTATAGTAGCAAAAAGTTTAATTTAAAAATAAACTATGACAATTTTTGAAAAGAGAAAGTGATAATAAAATTTTATTTTCTACACGACAATCAAGTTTTATTACATAAAAGCGAGCAATTAGAAATAAAAGAAGGAAAAATGATTCAGATAGAGGTTTACTAGAAATGTTTTTCTCTGTTAAAGAAGTCGAAATTGCTGGTGTATTAATTTGGAAATCTATTGAAGATATTAATAAGGTATATCTTCAGAAAATGATGTTATTGTAGACTATCTTTTTACATCTTATACCAAGCTTCTCAAAGGTATTGAAAAGACTATTTAAAATTTTAATTCAGTTAATTGAATATGAGATGAATTTAGATGATAGAATAGAGGACTATTATTAAGTCATAATCATATTGGGATGTATCAATTTATTAGTGAATATCAAGACTTTAAAATTTAATGAGAATGAAAATAAATGATTACACTTATTTCTAATTTTTATAATAAAATAAGGTATCATAGGTTTAGATATAGTGAAAAATAATATTCCTGAATTAGAGTTATTACAATTTTGAAATAATATTAAAGAAGAACTTTTGACGAAGAAATTAAACATAAATATGGTAAGAGTCTGGGAAAATTTCGACATTCATTATATGAGTGTATATCAAAAATATCTAGAAAATTACATATATTTGTAGAAGAATTATATAGTTTTCTGTTGCAAAAATTTTGTATTTTGGAAAATATTAAAATTTTGATTTATATGAGTTTTTAAAAGAAATCGAAATTTCTAAGAAAAAGAATTACTATGGTATTTATTAAACATAGATGTTCCAAAAATAAAAATATAAATGTTTTGCCTTTTGAGTCTTCTGATGAAGAATATATATATGTAAAAGAATTAATTTATAATAAAAATGTTGTGAAGGTATTTATAGTTTTGTGTCTGAAATATATGATCAACTAATTGATGAAGATAAGAAAAATGGAAAAGATTGGATCAGTTTCTCAAATATTTATATTTATTATTTTTGATTTCGACCATACTGAAACTAATCTTGATTTTATTTTAATTTTCGATTATAATAGAAATGAGGTGTAGATATAGGATTACACTGAGTGAGACATATATTAATAAAATTGGAAAGCACTTATAAACAAACCTGTTATTAAAATATATTAACTGGAATAAGAAGAGTTGGAAAAATCGTCTCTTCTTCATATAATAAAAGATGAAATTTTATATATAGCTGATGAAAATAAAATATATATCAGTTTTGAAGCTACAAATTTATTGAGCATCAATATTGCGAATTCTTTATTAGAATATTTAAAGCCCTTTTGTTAGAAGATGTGTGAAGAGGTAAAAGTCTATTTCTTCTTTCGATGAAATCTGCCAGTTATTGATGGCTGGACAGTTAGTTAGTCAGTGATTTACCAAAAGCTTAGATGAGTTGTGATTTCTGTCTAACAAGTTCTCAAATGCAGTTAATTTCAAATACTACTCTATCTGAAGAAGACCATGGTGAGTTTGAAAATTCAGCCATACTGCACTAGTGAATTTTGAGACTTTTTGAAAATATGGAGTCATCAAAAGAAAACTTATTCTATAGAATCTATATACAATTAGGTGGATCACTGCATTCTTAAAAGTATTTTGACTTGGAATGGTTACACCTAGTTTTGGAATATCTCAACGATATCTCATAACACAGTATTAGTAAAAGACGTCTTTGCCAATACAATAATATTCGTGATGTTGACTTATTCATACCACATTATCTTATGTCATTGCAAATGGTGGGACAAAAGCTTTTCCGGCTAACCCGGTAGACATATTTAAAAATAAAAACAAAAATATTTCTGTGGATACTATAAAATTATTTAGAATATTGTAACATAGCTTTTCTAATTACAGTTCCTAGACCTGATGTCCTCAGTAAAAACACTTTATAGATGAAAAATATTATCTGACTGATCATGGTTTTCAGACAAAGTTACAACGAGGCTGTCCTATTACACAAGATGATTGTTAGTACTAGAAAATATCGTATATATCGAGCTTCTTTCGAGGGATATGAAGTTGTAAAGTTGGAAAGGTAAAGTATAGATTAATTTTATAGCAAAAAGAAAAAGACTTATCTTATTATCACTCGTATAAAACAAGAGATGAAAAACAAGGGAAAGAAATTTATGAAAACTTTATAATTCTGTAACAAGATACTCCCTAAATATGTTTTATCTATGGATCATTCTAATTTTAGTCAAAGATGGAATAATCCATAAAAATATTATGAGATTTTTCTATTGGAAGATAGAAGGTGTCAAACTGAAAAATTTCAAAATAAACATAGCTATACTTTTAAGTTTAATTCTGCCGCTTGTTCCTATGTATATTCCAGGTAGTGTATGAAAGAAGTCAGATTTTTCTTGGGAGAAAAGTAACTGAAGACTCTTTTATCAT